>WBZT01001559.1_pt1 | contig 16611 bp, 13 predicted proteins | sample 5204241 | NCBI WGS metagenome assembly WBZT01 (sample SAMN12344358, study PRJNA552823) | activated sludge metagenome | biome: Activated sludge suspended growth; feature: Nitrification reactor; material: Wastewater; isolation source: activated sludge from nitrification reactor of wastewater...
TGACGGAAATCGCCTCAGCTACAAGCCGGTGATCATGAAGCCGCTGTCCGTCGAATCCATCGCGCTGAAGACGCGTTCCTATTGATCGAGCGCCAAGGAGTCAATGATTATGGCCACAAGTACCATGCAGTTCAAGATCTACCGCTACGATCCGGACAAGGACGCCGCTCCCTACATGCAGGACATGTCGGTCGAAGTCGATTACTCGATCGACCGGAAGCTCCTGGACATCCTCACCCGGCTGAAGGCGAAGGACGACACGCTTTCGTATCGTCGCTCGTGTCGTGAGGGGATCTGCGGGTCCGATGCGATGAACATCAACGGCAAGAACGGCCTGGCCTGTCTTACCGAAATCAAGGATCTCAAGCAGCCGGTCGTTCTGCGGCCGCTGCCCGGTCTGCCGGTGATTCGCGATCTGATCGTCGACATGACCCAGTTCTTCAAGCAGTACCACTCGATCAAGCCTTACCTGATCAATGAGGGACCACGTCCCGAGCGCGAGCGCCTGCAATCCCCCGAGGAGCGTGAGGAGCTCAATGGCCTCTACGAGTGCATCCTTTGTGCCTGCTGCTCGACCTCCTGCCCATCGTTCTGGTGGAACCCCGACAAGTTCGTCGGCCCGGCCGGTCTGCTCAACGCCTACCGTTTCATTGCCGATACTCGCGACCAGGCGACCAACGAGCGCCTGGATGATCTCGAAGATCCTTATCGTCTTTTCCGCTGCCACACGATCATGAACTGTGTCGATGTCTGTCCGAAAGGGCTCAACCCGACGCGTGCGATCGGCAAGATCAAGGAGATGATGGTTCGTCGCGCAATCTGATGGAGGACCGGGAGAAACTCAATCGCCTGCGCTGGCGCTGCACACGTCGCGCAATGCTGGAGATGGATCTCTTGCTCGGGGAGTTTCTCGATCGAGTCTTCCCGAGTCTGAGCCCTGCCCAGGCGGATGCTTTTGTCATGCTCGCGGATCTCGAGGATCTCGAACTCTGGCCGCTGATCAATGGCAGCCGCGAGTGCACGGATCCGATACAGGCCGAAGTCGTTGCCTTGCTGCGCAACGTAAGAGTTAAGTAAGGAAGCTGCCATAATCTGACAGCTTCCTGTTCGTAGCTGTGATCTCACCACCTGAACCGGGATATAACCAATGACGATGGAACGTAAGGCAACCTTGAGCATCGAAGGGCGGGCGCCCGTCGAATTCCCAATCATGACGCCTACCCACGGCAATGATTGCATCGACATTCGCGCCCTGCTGAGCAAGACCGGACATTTCACCTATGACTCCGGCTATCTGTCGACGGCAAGCTGCAGGTCGAAGATCACGTTCATCGATGGCGACAAGGGCGAGCTCCTGTATCGTGGCTATCCGATCGAGCAACTCGCCGAGCAATGCAACTTCCTCGAGGTCGCCTACCTGTTATGGAATGGCGAACTGCCGACGGCATCCGAAAAAAGCGGTTTCGAGAAGAACATCAAGCTTCATACGATGGTGCACGAGCAACTCGTGAGGTTCTATCAAGGTTTCCGTCGTGACGCACACCCGATGGCCGTGTTGGTCGGTGTCGTCGGTGCCTTGTCGGCGTTCTATCACGAAGCGGAAAATTTCCTGGATCGGGAGCACCAGAACATCAGTTTCAACCGGATCGTCGCCAAGCTTCCGACGATCATCGCCATGGCCTACAAGTACCACATGGGCGAGCCGTTCATGTATCCGCGTAACGACCTCGATTACACGGCCAACTTCATGCACATGATGTTCGGCACGCCGTGCGAGGAATACGTGCCGAATCCGGTGCTTGTGCACGCGCTCGACACGATTTTCACGTTGCACGCCGATCACGAACAGAACGCATCGACTTCGACGGTCCGTCTCTCCGGTTCCTCGGGGGCCAATCCGTATGCCTGCATTTCGGCCGGTATCGCGTGTCTGTGGGGTCCCGCGCACGGCGGCGCCAACGAGGCCTGCCTGCAGATGCTCGAGGAGATACACGACGTGTCGCGGGTTGGCAAGTACATTGCGCGTGCCAAGGACAAGACGGACGAATTCAAGCTGATGGGCTTCGGCCACCGCGTGTATAAGAACTTCGATCCGCGTGCCAAGCTGATGCGCAAGGTTTGTGCAGATGTGCTCCAGGAACTCGGTTTGGAAAACGACCGTCTGTTCAAGCTGGCGATGGCGTTGGAAAAGATCGCGCTCGAAGACGACTACTTCATCGAGAAGAAACTCTATCCCAACGTCGATTACTACTCGGGCATCGTCCAAAAAGCGCTCGGCATCCCCACCACGATGTTCACCTGCATCTTCGCGCTGGCACGCACCGTCGGCTGGATGACGCAGTGGGAAGAAATGATCAACGATCCGGAGTACAAGATCGGCCGTCCGCGCCAGCTCTACATCGGCCCAGCCCGGCGCGATGTGATTGCCGTCGGCCAGCGCTAGGCCGGTGGGAGCGAAGGGCGGCAGGCAGTAGCCGCCCTTTTTTTCATGCTGTGGTCTCGCCGCCACAGGCTTTTCAATTCGAACCAGAACGGTGACGACAGGTAACTGCCATGATGAATCAGCTTTTTGGTAACTCCCTACTCTTTGGCGGCAACGCACCCTTTGTCGAGGAACTGTACGAGAACTATCTCGACAATCCCGGATCCGTTTCTGAACAATGGCGCGAGTATTTCGACAAGCTGGCGCAACTGCCCGGTTACGTCGCCCGCGACGTTCCCCATCTGCCGGTGATCAATGCCTTCGCCGAACAGGCGAGGCGGGGAGGCTACCGGGCGGCGGCGGTGGCGCCGATGGACGACAGAAAACAGGTGAGTATTCTCCAGATGATCACCTCGTACCGTTTCATCGGCGACCGCTGGGCGAATCTCGACCCCTTGAAGCGCACCCCGCGCCCCGATGTGCAGCAACTCGATCCCGCCTACTACGGGCTCTCCGACGCCGACCTGCATACGGTGTTCAATGCCGGCTCGTTCAAGGGAACCCCCGAGCGCGCCACGTTTGGCCAGATCTACGACGCATTGAAGGCGACCTACTGCGGTTCGATCGGCGTCGAGTACATGTACATCAGCATGACGGCCGAGAAGCGCTGGATCCAGGATCGCCTGGAGCGAATTCATTCGAAGCCGAGCTACACCGCCGAGGAGCGGAAGCGGATGCTCGAGCGGCTGACCGCCGCGGAAACGCTCGAACGCTACCTGCATACGCGTTACGTCGGGCAGAAGCGTTTCTCGCTCGAAGGTGGCGAATCCGCCATTGTCGCGATGGACGAACTGATTCGCGTCGCGGGTGCCGGCGGAGTCGACGAGATCGTCGTCGGCATGGCGCATCGCGGTCGCCTCAACGTGCTGGTCAATACCCTGGGCAAGGCACCGGCGATGCTCTTCGAGGAGTTCGAGGGCAAGAAAGCGCAGGAACTCACCGCTGGTGACGTCAAGTACCATATGGGCTACTCGTCCGACGTCTCGACGCCCGGCGGGCCTTGCCATCTGACCCTTGCCTTCAACCCATCGCACCTGGAAATCGTGAACCCGGTGGTCGTCGGCTCGGTCTATTCGCGCCAGCGTCGTCGTGGCGAGGATGGCAAGGACAAGGTCCTGGCGGTGCTGATCCATGGCGATGCCGCGGTCGCTGGCCAGGGGGTCAATCAGGAGATGCTCAACTTCGCGCAGACGCGTGGTTACGGCGTCGGCGGCACGGTGCACATCGTGATCAACAACCAGATCGGATTCACCACCTCGGATCCGCGCGACTATCGTTCGTCGCTGTATTGCACCGACATTTTCAAGATGGCGGAGGCGCCGATCTTCCACGTCAATGGCGATGATCCCGAGGCGGTGGCGCTGGTCACGGCGATCGCGGTCGACTACCGCAAGACTTTCAAGAAGGATGTCGTGGTCGACATCGTCTGCTATCGCAAGCTCGGCCACAACGAGCAGGATGAGCCGATGGTCACGCAGCCGTTGATGTACAAGAAGATCCAGATGCACCCTGGGACGCGCAAGCTCTATGCCGACAGGCTGGTTGCCGAAGGCGTTTTGCATCCCGAGGGGCCGGACGAGTTGGTCGCCGAGTACCGCGCTCATCTGGACCGCGGCGAACTCCTGTACAACCCCGTCTTGGCCGGCTACAAGCATCCGATGACCATCGACTGGACGCCATTCCTCTCACCGAAGTACATCGAGAACTGCGACACCAAGGTGCCGGTTGCCGAGCTGCGACGCCTTGCCGAGCGACTGACGACGATTCCGCCCAATTTCACGCTGCACAGCCGGGTCAGGAAGATCATCGAGGATCGCCGCCTGATGGGCGAAGGCAAGTTGCCGGTCGACTGGGGTATGGCGGAAAACCTGGCGTATGCCTCGCTGCTGGTTTCCGGCTATGGCGTGCGAATTTCCGGCGAAGACGTTGGTCGCAGCACCTTCTTCCACCGCCATGCCGCGCTGCACGATCAGAACCGTGAGCACTGGGACCACGGTACCTACTACCCCCTGTCCAATCTGCAGGAAAGGCAGGCCGGTTTCCAGTGTTTCGACTCGGTCCTCTCGGAGGAAGCCGTGCTCGCCTTCGAGTATGGCTACGCTACGGCCAACCCGTACGAACTGGTGGTGTGGGAGGCGCAGTTTGGCGACTTTGCCAACGGGGCACAGGTGGTCATCGACCAATTCATCGCGGCGGGCGAAGCCAAGTGGGGGCGCGCGAGCGGCCTCGTGCTGCTGCTGCCGCATGGTTACGAAGGGCAGGGACCGGAGCACTCTTCAGCGCGCATCGAGCGTTACATGCAGCTTTGCGCCGAGATGAACATGGAGGTCTGCCAACCGTCGACGCCGGCGCAGGTCTTCCACATGTTGCGCCGGCAGGCGCTACGCAACCAGCGCAAGCCCTTGATCGTGTTCTCGCCGAAATCTCTGCTGCGCCACAAGGACGCCACCTCATCGCTGGACGAACTAAGCGATGGCGAATTCCAGCCGGTAATTGGCGAAGTCGAGCCGATCAACGCCAAGAAGGTGACGCGAGTGGTCTTCTGCTCTGGGAAGATCTATTACGAACTGGTCGCAGCACGCCACGAAAGAAAGGTCGCGCACGTTGCGATCGCCCGCCTCGAGCAGCTCTACCCATTCCCGCAGGAATCGTTCCAGGAAGAACTTGCGAAGTATCCGAAAGCGACTGAAGTGGTCTGGTGTCAGGATGAACCGCGCAATCAGGGTGCCTGGTACTGGATCGCCTCACGCCAGCACCTGTCACGCTCGCTCAGCGAAAAGCAGCATTTGTTGCTCGTCTCCCGTCCCGCGTCCGCTTCGCCGGCGGTGGGATACCAAAGCAAGCACAACGCTCAACAAAAGGCTCTGATCGAATCCGTGTTCGGTGAGATCGAGTACTACAAATTGCCCTAGAACGGAGAGAACATGATCATCGACGTCAAAGTTCCACAGCTTTCCGAGTCGGTCGCCGAGGCGACACTGGTCTCGTGGCACAAGAAGGCCGGCGAGGCAGTCACACGGGACGAGAACCTGATCGACATCGAGACCGACAAGGTCGTGCTCGAGCTGCCCGCGCCCGACAGCGGCGTGCTGGTCGAGATCGTCAAGGGCGACGGTGACACGGTCGTTGCCGGCGAGGTGATCGCGCGCATCGACACCGCTGCTCAGGCCGGTGCAGTCGCCACGCCGGCGGCCAAGGCCGCGCCTGCGAAAACCGCATCCGCGAAGGCGGAAACGGCGCCGGCAGGGGCAGCGGCGACGGCCGCCGCGCTGCCGGCAGCCCGCAAGATCCTCGAAGAGAAAGGAATTCCCGCAGGCGAAGTTGCCGGAACGGGTCGTGGCGGGCGCATCACCAAGGCGGATGCGCTCGCTGCGCAGGCGCCCGCGGCCAAGCCCGTGGCCGCCGCAGCGGCTGCCGCCGCCCCGGCGCCAACCGCAACACCCGCTTTGCCACCAGCGCCAGCGGTGGCAGTGCCGCTGGGCGAACGTCCGGAGCAGCGGGTGCCGATGTCGCGCCTGCGTGCGCGCGTCGCCGAGCGGCTGCTGCAGTCGCAGGCGACCAATGCGATCCTCACCACCTTCAACGAAGTCAATATGGGGCCGATCATGGCGCTGCGCAAGCAGTACGGCGAGCGCTTCGAGAAGGCGCATGGCGTTCGCCTTGGCTTCATGGGCTTCTTCGTCAAGGCCGCCGTCGCCGCCCTGCAGAAATTCCCGGTAGTCAACGCCTCGGTTGACGGCAACGACATCGTCTATCATGGTTACATCGACATCGGAATCGCCGTCGGCAGCCCGCGTGGTCTGGTCGTGCCGATCCTGCGCGACGCCGATCAAATGACGATTGCCGACATCGAGAAGAAGATCGGGGAATTCGGCGTCAAGGCCAAGGACGGCAAGCTGTCGATGGAGGAACTCACCGGCGGCACCTTCTCGATCTCCAACGGCGGCGTTTTCGGCTCGATGCTGTCGACGCCGATCATCAACCCGCCGCAGTCGGCAATCCTCGGCATCCACGCCACCAAGGACCGCCCGGTAGTCGAGAACGGCCAGGTGGTGATTCGCCCGATCAATTATCTGGCGATGTCCTACGATCACCGCATCATCGATGGTCGCGAAGCGGTGCTGAGTTTGGTGACGATGAAGGAGGCGCTCGAAGATCCTGCCCGCCTGCTGCTCGGCGTTTAACCACCCCCCACCGAGGCAGCGCGGGCGTTAGCGCCCGCCGTGTCTCCGCGGTCAGAAAGGGAATCCAACATGTCCAAGCAATTTGACGTTCTGGTTGTCGGCGGCGGCCCCGGCGGTTACGTTGCCGCCATCCGTGCCGCGCAACTCGGCTTCAACGTTGCCTGCTGCGAGTCGAATGCCTATGCCGATCCCAAGGGCGAGCCGCGTCTCGGCGGAACTTGCCTGAACGTCGGTTGCATTCCGTCGAAGGCGCTGCTGCATACGTCGCATCTCTTCGAGGAAGCCGCTCACAGCTTTGCCGGTCAGGGCATCGGCATCGGTGCGCCGACCATCGACGTTGCCAGGATGATCGGGCGCAAGGACGGCATCGTCAAGCAATTGACCAGCGGCATCAAGGCGCTGTTCAAGAAGAACAAGGTCACCCTGCTGAACGGACATGGCGCCTTCGTTGGCTGCAAGGGGTCGCCGGGAAACGAAGTCTGGCAGCTCAAGGTGGGCGAGGATCTGGTCGAGGCCAAGCAGGTGATCCTTGCCACCGGTTCCAAGGCGCGGCATCTGCCGGGAGTACCGGTCGATAACGAGATCGTTTGCGACAACGTCGGCGCGCTCGACATCGACGCCGTTCCGAAACGACTGGCGGTCATCGGGGCCGGCGTGATCGGTCTGGAAATGGGCAGCGTCTGGCGACGCCTCGGTTCCGAAGTGACGATCCTCGAGGCGCTGCCCGACTTTCTGTCGGTGAGCGACGTCGATGTCGCCAAGGAAGCCGCCAAGATTTTTGCCAAGCAGGGATTGAAGATCATCACCGGCATCGAGATCGGTGACGTCAAGATATCGCAAAAGGGTGTCTCGATCGACTACACGGACAAGGACGGCAACGAGCAGAAACTCGACGCCGATCGCCTGATCGTTTCGATCGGCCGGATCCCCAACACCGACGGCCTGGACGCTGACAAGGTGGGTCTCAAGTTGACGGACCGCGGCCAGATCGAAGTCGACTCGCATTGCCGTACCAACCTCCCCGGAGTATGGGCGGTGGGGGATGTCGTCGCCGGCCCGATGTTGGCGCACAAGGCGATGGAAGAGGGAGTGATGGTTGCCGAGCAGATGGCGGGTCAGGCCGGCCATTGCAATTTCGAGACCATCCCCTGGGTGATTTACACCAGCCCGGAGATTGCCTGGGTAGGCAGGACCGAACAACAGTTGAAAGCGGAAGGGGTGGCCTACAAGGTCGGCAAGATTCCCTTTGCGGCAAATGGCCGCGCCCTCGGCATGGGCGATTCCGGCGGTTTCGTCAAGATGCTGTCGGACGCGCAGAGCGACCGCATTCTCGGCCTGCACATCATTGGCGCGAATGCTTCCGAGCTGATCTCCGAGGGTGTCGTCGCGATGGAGTTCGGTGCAGCATCCGAGGATCTGGCTCGCATCTGCCACGCGCATCCGACGCTGTCGGAGGTGGTGCACGAAGCAGCTCTGGCCTGTGACAAGAGGCCGCTGCACTTTTAGCCGCTGCTCTCCGGTCCAGGTGTCAGAATCGGCGAGGGTGCCTCTGGCCTCGCCATGCTTTTCTGGCACCAACCCTGATCGACTCTCTCGGACTGTGCATGGCGCTTGCGCTTCCCCAGCACGTCGCCAGTCTATTGCCGTCGCCTTCGTGATTGCGCTCTTATCGCATCGCCCTGAGGGTAAACCGCGGGACGCGCACGCGACTTGCGGCAGCGAGGAGTCTCGTGGGTGATGTCGGGAATTGTTACACCCGCTGGGCTCATCTCGCCTGATAGAGGTCGGACGGCGGCGCCAAGCGATTGATGAGCAGACGAAATTTCGTCGATCATGGCGAACGGCATGTTTTTTGCTCCACGTCGCTGCGTTCCGCGCGCTAGCCCGATCACGGGGGATTCTATCCTCTTTGATTTCCGAATTCGGATCACCCACGCGCGACGTACGTCTCTAACACTTCATGAAAGAAAAGAACAACATGACTGGAACTATGGCACGCAACTTGCGCCGCTGTGGAATCGTGGCTGGCGTACTGGCCACTGGCATGGCCAACGCGCTTACCATCACGGACTTTGGCGTTGACAGCGAAGTCCGACACTACACGATTGGAACGGGTAGTACCGTCAGCTATATCCCTGCCTTTTTTCAGGACGCGGCGGGACCCTTTGTGGTATCCGGGAGTTTCGACGTGGAGCTCTCGCATTACTGGTGGAAGTACTTCGTGGACGGTGACCCGGTGGGGGCGCTTGGCACTTTTGTCTTCGATTCGCATTGGGCGCGCTTCATCAATCCTAGTGTGATTGGCAGCATCTCGCCTGATGGCTTTGAGTTTCCAAACTATTTTGTTCGCGTCAATGGCGATGTGCTGGACGGCGATGCGAACCCTTGCACCTTCCCTGCTAGCCCGGACACTCTCTGTTCAGGATTTACCAGCGGCCCGATCGCTTCACTGACTGGCCACATCAGCGGCAATGAGATTGCCTTCAGCGGTTTTCAGCCCACCGGTTTCTTTTTCGAGGGATTCTCGTACACCATCAACGCGGCGGTGCTTCCGTTGCCGGCTACGCCGTCGCTATTGCTTCTGGGTATCGGTCTGCTCGGCTTGTTCAAGCCTAGGACGAGAAAGGTCTAGTCGCCGCAGAACGGATTGCTGCGGCGTTCGGCACCGAATGTCGACATCGGTCCGTGACCAGGAATGAACGCCACGTCGTCGCCGAGTGGCCAGAGCCGATTACGGATCGACGAAATCAGCGTATCGAAGTCCCCCTTCGGAAAATCGGTGCGGCCGATCGAACCCTGGAACAAGACGTCACCGACAATTGCCAACCGGCCCGGTGCGTAGAAGAAAACCACGTGCCCCGGCGTGTGCCCGGGGCAGTGCAGGACGTCCATCTCGACATTTCCGAAGCGCACCTTGTCACCCTGCTCGAGCCAGCGGTCGGGTGTGAAGGCGCGCACGTTGGCAAAGCCGAACATCCTGCTTTGTGCAGGCATGCCGACGATCCAGAACTGATCCTCCCGTTGCGGTCCCTCGATCGGCAGTGATAGGCGTTCGGCCAGTTCGGCCACCGCGCCCGCGTGATCGATATGCCCATGGGTCACCAGAATCTTCTCGAGTTCTATGCCCTTGGCTTCCACTGCGCGCAGGATGCGCGAGACATCGCCACCAGGGTCGACTATCGCGCCGCGTTTGGTTTGCTCGCACCACAGGATACTGCAGTTCTGTTCGAAGGGAGTGACCGGGATGATTTGGTATTTCATGGATGGCCGTCATTGGGGCAGGAATGGTCGGGGCTGCGAAGTATATCAGTGCGCGGCCTCGGCGTGCCGGCGCAGGCAGGCGTCCGGCGCCACTCCCCAATGCGCGAGCCTCGCGGCGAGTCGCCTAGCGCCAGCCGAAGCAGGGTGCGATTCCTCTCCGACTGGGCACCTCTTTCCGAAGCCTTCGACTCTCGCCGGCAGAGTCCGTGGCGGAAGCGCGGCACCGCCCGCACGTCGTTGCGCGAGTTACAATGCCTTGCGAGCATTGCCCGATTCCCGAACCCCGGAGCAGAGATCCATGTATATTCCTTCCGCTTTCCGCGAAAAGCGCGTCGACCAGATGCACGGGTTGATCCGGGCGCACCCGCTGGGCCTGCTCGTCACTCATGGTCCCCAGGGGCTGCAGGCATCTCCAGTGCCGTTCGTGATCTATTCCGAAGAAGGCCAGCGCGGAGTGCTCCGGGCTCATCTGGCGAAGGCGAATCCGCACGGGAAGGAACTGGTGGAATGTTTGGAATGCCTGGTCGTTTTTCAGGGACTCGAAGGCTACATCACGCCGTCGTGGTATCCGACCAAGTCGATCAACGGGAAAGTCGTACCGACCTGGAATTATGCGACCGTGCACGCTTGGGGAAAGCCCGAGACGGTGGCGGACGACGGCTGGCTGAGCCGGCAGATCGATGACCTCACCCGATTGCACGAAGGGCGGCGCCCGTTGCCATGGTCAACCGAAGACGCGCCGGCCGATTTCCTCGCGGCGCAGCGACGGGCGCTGATCGGCATCGAGATCCACATTTGCCGCATAGAAGGCAAGTGGAAAATGAGCCAGAACCGGAACGACGTCGACCGCGTCGGTGTCATCGACGGCCTGCGTGCGGACGACGACCCGCACCGCCATCCGCTGCTCGCCGATCTGGTCGAGAGCAGAAGCCGACGTCAGGCCGAGGCGTGACTCCGCACATCGGCGTCGCTCGTGATGTGGCGAAGCCGCGTCGGTACGGCTGCCGTGACCGGCGTATCTCGCCCCGACCTGGTGCCAGCGCTGCGCATCGCCCATCGGCCGCCTTCTGTGCCGTCAAGAATGCAGGTGTCGATCGCAGCTCCATCGTCCAGATCGCTACTCCCACCCCGCATTGACCCGTGAATCAAGGGCCGAGCTGCGCTCCAGCGTTCAGCATGCCTGTCGACCAGACGGCCGGAGCCGTGCTCAACCCGCCGTGCGACCGCTCGTACGTTCCGGCTGGCGGGCGCCGCCTGTCCCCGCAGGCCGTCCCGACGGTTGTCCGGCCGTCTGTCATCGCCCGGCGAACGAAGCGCCTTCGCTACTACGCCTCCTTGGTGGCTGTGCTCTGGCTGGGCGTCGGTTGCCGGGTGGTGGCACAGGCCGATGCGGAGGGAAGCATGGCCGCCGCGATCGACGTCTCGCTCGACGGCGCAACCTACATCGTCAACGCCAGCGCCCGGCTGGCTGCGGATCGGCGCGTCGTCTGGGACACGCTGACTGACTACGAGCGTCTACGCGAATTCGTTCCCGGAGTGATGCGTGCCCGCGTCCTCGAGCGTACAGGCGATCGGTTGGTCATCGAACAGGTCGGCGTCTTCTCGGTGTTGTTCATGGACCTGCCGGTACGGCTTCGGCTGGTGGTGGAACATACTCCCTACACGATGGTGCTGGCCCGCCTGGCTGACCCGGCAGATGTCGGCGACCCGACGCTGCGCAGCTTCCTTGGGCGCTACCGCTTGCTCCCAATCTCTCTCTCGCGACGTGAAGGAGTTCGCCTTGATTACGATGCACAGTTCGAACTTGCACGGCCGCTGCCAACCGTGATCGGCTCGCTGTTCGGAGTCGCCGCAGTGCGGCGCACGATGCGCGAGCAGTTCACGGCGATGCTGCGCGAGATCGAGCGGCGTCAGGCGCTCGTGGACGCCGGTGACTGACCCGGATGGCGCGCTTTCTCGTTGTCGCTCTGGGATCGTGCCTGCTCGCCGGTTGTGCCAGTGTCGATCCCTACGGACTTCCACCTGTCATGCAACGCTTGCAACGCAGTGACGAAGTGGGTGTTTGCACGCGGCTCTTTCAGAACAGTGATCTCCTGATCGACGCGGCAGGCACCCGCGACGTGCAGGCGCATCGCGTGCCCGGATTTCCGCACCTGCGAGTCGATCGAGTACTTGCCGAGCTGGTCGCGGAAAGTGGCGCCCAGAATGCGCGGCAAATCTTGGTCTGGCGGGAGGCGCTGGCGGCGCTGGACGAGGCAGGTCGGCGCGTTGAATTGCTGAACGCTGGTCCCGATGCCGCAGTTTCGATCGAGTTGCTCGGCAAGTGCCGGCAATTGCTGGCGGCCGCCGACCAGGCGGATCTGCCCGCATTGGTCGACGCTGCCAAGGTGCCCGACGACTACTCCAGCAGCATGCGGTTGCTTGGGCTGTATCCGTTGACGCGCTACGCTTTTGCCGCGGGAATCCGTAACTGGCAGACCAACACGCTGGCCGTCTTCGCCGCGCACGCGGCGAGCGACCCGCCGGGTCCGCCGCGCGTACACTACGGCGTCGCCGAGCAGTCAGCAGATGTGCCGCTGTTCGGGGACCTGTCGCTACCCGCCATGCCGACGATTGCCCGCGACACCCTCGCCCGCCTGATCGTGCGCCATGCCCCGCGGTTCGCAATCGCCACGTCAACCAACGACGATCTTCCCGGCGCTCTCGTCTGGCAGCGTGATGCAGGAACGCGGTGGCAAGTCGGAGTTGCCGCCGACCAGCCGGCGTTGTACGTGCGCAGTGGACAGACGCGTTTCGGTGGCCGCTGGCGCTTGCAGCTGATATACACTCTGTGGTTTCCGGCGCGTCCGTCGGCGCACGCCTACGACGTTCTTGCCGGGAGACTCGACGGTTTGCTGTGGCGCGTCACCGTGGCTGAGAACGGAACTCCCTTGCTGTACGATACGATCCATCCCTGTGGCTGCTATCACCTGTTCATCCCCACTGAGCACGTGCGGGCGCGGCCGCAGGCCGATGGCATCGATGAGGGTCTGTTCGTTCCGCAGACGCTGCCAGCGCCAGCTGTGGACGAACGCGTCGTGCTGAAGCTGGCCCCCGGCACCCATTACCTGCAACGGGTCGAGATCGCTGCCGCGGCCGGCGACGCAGGTCTTTCCCTGGCGTTGCGCGACGACGAGGAATTGAGGATGCTACCATTGCCGGGAGGCGGCACGCACAGTGCCTTTGCTCCCGATGGGCAGGTTGCCGGCAGCGAGCGGCTCGAACGTTTCTACTTCTGGCCGACCGGGATCGCCAGCGCCGGGCAAATGCGGCAATGGGGCCGGCACGCGACGGCGTTCGTCGGACGTCGTCATTTCGACGATCCCTTGCTGATCGATCGCTATTTCGAGGAATTGCCGTGATCCACGCGCAAGCCGGCGGCCACTGGGCACGGCCATGAAACTCAGGGTTGCCACGTACAACATCCACAAGGGCGTGACGGGAATCCGCGGGCGCCCGCGCATCCACGACGTCCGCATGGCACTGGAAGCGATCGATGCCGACATCGTCTTCCTGCAGGAGGTGCAGGATCGCAACGAACGTCTGGCGCGCAAGCCGGGCTATCCAGTCTCCGGCACGCAACTCGATTTTCTCGCCACCGGTGCCTACGCCCATCGTGCCTACGGGATGAACGCGATCTATCCGCACGGTCACCATGGCAACGCGATCCTCTCGCGTCATCGCATTGTCAACTCCAGCAACCACGACATCTCCGACCATCTGCTGGAGAGGCGCGGCTTGTTGCACGCCGTGACGCAGGTGGGCCGCAGCAAGGGCAGGGAAGAAGTGCACCTGATCTGCGTCCACTTCGGACTGATCAAGCGCAGTCGGCTTCGCCAGGCGACGTATCTCGCCGACTTCGTGCACCGCGAAGTTCCCGTCAAGGCGCCGCTGATTATCGCCGGCGATTTCAACGACTGGCAGCAGCGCGTCGACGTCCTGTTGCGCGAACGGCTCGCCGTGAATGAAGTGGCAGTCGCCGCGACGCCACCGCCATCGAAACTCGATTTCCTGAGCCGCCTGCTGGCGTGGCGATCGGCGCGTGACGCACTGGTTGGCGTTTCGCGCACCTTCCCCAGTTTCGCCCCGTGGCTGACTCTGGACCGAATTTACGTGCGCGGCTTCCGGGTGCTCGACATGCACGTCCCTCAGGGTCTGGCTTGGGCGCGCTGCTCTGACCATGCGCCCCTGATCGCCGAGCTCGAACTCTAGCTGCGACCGTCGAAGCTCGGGAGATGACGATGAATCGTCCTTGTCAGCCGGCAGACAAGTGGTCGCTGCAGACCCTTGGCACCGTATTGTTCCTACTGTTGTCTGCCTACTTTCTGATTTTTCATTCTCTTGGCCAGAGAGCTCTTGCCGGATCCGAAGACCGCTGGGGAGAAATTGCCAGAAACATGCTGCTGCACGGCGACCTGTTTCACCCGGTAATCAACGGCGAGGTATATTTCGACAAGCCCCTGTTGTCGTACTGGCTGATCGTCCTTGCTTCCCTCTGTGCGAATGACTTGAACGAATTTGTCGTGAGGCTGCCGGGAGCAGTCGCCGCCTTGCTGACCCTGTTCTGCAGCCACCGGATCGCCCGCGATCTTTTCGGCGCTCGTGTTGCCTGGCTGAGTGCATGTCTGATCGCTACCAGCTACGGGTTCCTGTTCTGGTCCCATACTGCATCGGCGGAACTGTCCAATCTGGCATTGATCGCCGCTGCGACTGCCTGGTTCGTGCATCGCCGGGATCGCGCCGATTTTTCCTCGTATCTGATCTTTTATCTGCTCTGCGCCGTCGGCTGTCAGTTGAAGGGACTCACGGCGATAACCGTACCGCTCCTCGTGGTCGCGCCCTACGTGCTGCGTGGCGGGCGCTGGAAACAGCATGTCAACGTTGCCCATTTGCTGGCCATCGTGCTTGCCGCAGGCGTCTTTCTGCTTCCCTACCTGCTCGCCGGGTGGCAGCCACTGCCCGCGGCTGTCCAGGCACAGCGGAATCACCTGTCGGGTCTCGATCTCCTGATCCGCGAGAACATCGTGCGATTCTTCCAACCATTCGACCACGACGATCCTTTCTACAGCTACCTGTATGAACTGCCAAGGATTCTCTTTCCATGGATGTTTCTGTTTTTCGCCGCTCTGGCACGCTACGCGTCGCGCTACAGGCAACTGGATGAAAGCCTGCGCTGGCTGCTGCAAGCCATTGTCCTCATTTTTCTTTTCTTCACCCTTTCCGGCTCAAGGCGCTGGTACTACATCCTGCCGATCACGCCGTTCTGCATGATTCTGGTCGCCGCCTACATGGACGAGGCGAGTAGCGATGCATGGCGCCGGCGGGCGATGATCGCAACGGTGTTCGTGCTGCTGGTGATTGCGCTCGTGCTGCTGCTCTTCCCCTTCGCGGTTGCCGTGTACGCGGGGGATGTTGCGATGCCGAACGAGTTCCTGATCGGCTCCGCCGCAATCGGCGTGGGTGGCGCCGGCATCGCGTTGCTGGGAAGGAATCGCGTGGCGATCCTCCAGAACCTGACCTGCATCGATTCCCGCTTTCCCTCGCCGCTGTCCCTGGCCCTGCTGCTCGCTGCACTGGAAATGGCCGTAGTGTTTGGCCTAGTTCTTCCCGGAGCGGACAGCTACCGGCAGCAAAAACCGTTTGCACTGTCGCTGGCCGGGCAGATCGGAGATGATCGACGGCTGGCTTTCTACCGCAAGAAGAACACGACTCTTGCGTTCTACCTGAATGCCAAGGAAGCGATTCCGACGATCAATTCCAGGTCGGAACTGGTTGCGATCGGTGATGAGGTCGTGTTGATTCTCGAAGAAGCCGACCGGGAAGCGTTTTTCCAGGAATTCCCGGAATTGCGGACCATGCCACCAGTTCTCAAGGAGAGGCCGACCAGACAACGGTTTGCTGGGGGCGGCAGTGGCTTGGTTGCGTATCGAGCCCGCTGAGTGCTTGCTCCCCCGGGTGGACCCGAGCCCACCCGGTAGACGAGCTGTTCACGCCGGCAATGGCTCCGGGTTGCCGAGGGCAGTAGTGTTCAGCCCACCATCCACGTACATGATCTCGCCGGTGATCCCGCTGGCAAGGTCGGAGAGCAGGAAAGCGGCGGCATTGCCAACTTCGTCGATGGTGATGTTGCGGCGCAGTGGTGCATTGTGCGCGTTGTAGGCGAGCAGGCGCGAGAAGTTGCCGATGCCGGATGCCGCGAGCGTCTTGATCGGGCCGGCGGAAATGGCGTTGGCGCGAATCCCCTGCGGACCGAGGCAGAAGGCGAGGTAGCGGGTAGCCGCCTCGAGACTGGCCTTGGCCAGGCCCATGGTGTTGTAGTTGGGCATGGTGCGCTCGGCGCCAAGGTAGGAGAGCGCGAGCAGGGCAGGGTGGTGACCACGCAGGAGCAGCGGCCGGGCTGCCTTGGCCAGCGCCGGGTAGCTGTACGCAGACACGTCGTGGGCGATGCGGAAAGCGTCGCGCGTGATGCCTTCGAGGAAGTCGCCTTCGATCGCTTCGCCGGGAGCGTAGGCGATCGAGTGCACGAGGCCGTCGAGGCCGTCCCAGTGCTCCGCCAGTGCTGCGAAAAGATTATCGATTTCGGCATCTTCGCAGACGTCGCACTGATAGATCAGCGTGCTGTCGAATTCCCTGGCGAACTTGGCG
>WBZT01001562.1_pt1 | contig 16608 bp, 13 predicted proteins | sample 5204241 | NCBI WGS metagenome assembly WBZT01 (sample SAMN12344358, study PRJNA552823) | activated sludge metagenome | biome: Activated sludge suspended growth; feature: Nitrification reactor; material: Wastewater; isolation source: activated sludge from nitrification reactor of wastewater...
CGCCGGGCGTAATGCTGGCGCTGGCGACGATGACCGTCACGCTGACAGGAGCAGAAGTTGCGCTGCAGCCGTTGCCATCGGTGTAGGTAACGGTGTAACTTCCATTTGCAGTGACGGTGATCGATTCAGTAGTGGCGCCGCTGCTCCAGGTATTTCCGGATGCATAGCTGGACGTCAGCACAACCGAGCTGCCGTTGCAGATAGAAAGCGGACCGGCCGGGCTGATCGTCGGCGCAGTCGGCGGTGTATTTTCAGAAACAGTCAGGATGGAGGAGGTCGAAGAGCAACCGAAGCTATTCGAAACGGTCACGGTGTAATCACCTGCAACGCTTGCGGAATAAGTGGCGCTGTTCGCGCCGGAGATCGGAGAACCTCCGATCGACCATGACCAGCTGGTGGCGGGTCCGCCTGCGCTGACGTTTGCACTCAGTACCGTGCTGCCGCCGGTACAGAAGAAGTTGTTGCCGCCAATGCTCACGACCGGAACCGGGTTAATGGTCAGTACCATTTGGTCGGATACGCTCGGACAGCCGCCGGCTCCGTCGGGATCGTCGGAAGTCAACGTCAGTATGACCGTGCCGGAGGTGATATCAGCGAGCGAGGGAGTATACGTGGTTGCCTGGCTGTACAATGTGCTGGTGTTAAAGGAGCCGCTTCCCGAAGTGGACCAAACGCCATCGCTGGCGCCGCCTCCGATCACACCTGCCAGTGCAATGCTGGAACCTGCGCAAACAGCTGCATCGGGACCGGCATTGGCGGTAGCGGGATTGTTACAAGCAGCGAAGGTGGCATCGATGGTATGATTAGCCACCACGTTGTTGAACGTGTAAGACGCTACCGGTCCTACGGAACCACCGTCAACGACTACGTCCAAGATGACAAAACCGGGATCGGGCGTGATGGTGAAGCTGCTGTTGTCGTTACAATTGACCGTCTGAACACCCAGCGGAGTTACGGTACCACCTGCACCGGCAGTGGAGGTGACGGTATAGGTGATGATGCTGAAGGAAGCGCTGATCGTATGGTTCGTGGTTACATTCGAGAACGTGTAGCTGCTTACCGCGCCAACAGAAACTCCATCCACCAGTACATCATCAATTTGATAACAACTGCCGGGCGTGATGGTGTAACTTAGATTGGTGCCGCAGTCGACATTGGAAACTCCTGCCGGACTGATCGAACCATTCGAGCCAGCCGTAGCGTTGATGGTATAAACGATGGGGCTGGTACCAACGACCACCGGGGAGGCTGGCGAAATACAACCACTGGCATCCTTGACACGAACCTGGTAAGTGTTGGCGGCAAGTCCTGTATAACTGCCGCTGGTTTGCCAACTGCCACCGTTGTCGATGGAGAATTCGTAAGGGCCACCGGCACCACCGGCTTCACCGGTGATGGTGATCGTTCCATCCGTTCCGCCCACACAACTTACCGGGGAACCCGAAGCGGAGAACGTAATGGCCGAGGGTTGGGTAAGGGTGACGCTTTGCGCCGGGCTGGTGCAACCATTCGCGTCGCGCACAATGGTCACGTACGTGCCGGTGTTGAGTCCGGTTACCGGCGAGGCGGGCAGGTAGGTGCTGCCGTTGTTCACCGAGTACTCGAACGGAGCGGTTCCGTTGGTTACACTGAAGCCGATGGAGCCGTCCATACTCGCGTTGCAACTCAGGTTGGTGCCCGTTGCCGTATGGGAAGGGGGCGTTGCAACGATCACGTTGATCGTATTGGAAGTTTGCGCGCAACCGTTGGCAATTGTCACAACCGAGTTGAAACTTCCGGCTGCATTCACATCGATGGATTGGGTCGTCGCACTCGTGCTCCAGAGATTGGCGGAAGGAATGTTCGCGACGAGGTGCAGGGTACCGGATCCGCAAATGGCGTTGATGGTCGTGGAGGTGATGATGGCGGTGGTAGTGGTGCCGCTAAGGATCACATCGTCCAGACGGTGCTGAGCCGTGTTAGAGGCGGTTTTCGAGAAGCGAATACGGAGGTTAGCTGTGGCCGGAATTCCGGAGCTGACGGTGTACTGAGTCCATGCGGTAGTCGTCGGTGTGCCGTAGCTGACCGTTGTCCAGTTGATACCATCCGTGCTTAGTTCCAGGGTCAACGGAGCAACACTGCCGGTCACAGCTGACTGCAGCATACCAAAGGTGAGCACCAGTCCCGAATGACCGAGCGTGTTGATGCCGCTGATGATGAAGTTTCGATCGGAACTGGCCGAGAAGAAGACGTTGGCACCACCGGATACGCCGGAGTAGCCGGAGGAGGAGGAAGTGATGCGCAGATCGGTTTGGGTTGTCGAGGTGGATGAGTACCCGAACACGCCGTTTTGTTGCCAGGAGGTGGCGCTATTAACGAGAATACTGCCTCCTACCGTACCCATGTTTTCGGACAGGATCGGCCCGCTGTAGCTGAACGAATTCGTCGTAACGGTTACCGGTGAAGAGGTAACCGTACAAGCGCCACCGTCGCTCACGGTAACGGAGTACGTTCCCGCCGTGGTGACGGTAATGCTCTGGGTTGTTTCCCCCGTGGACCAACTGTAACTGGCTCCGCTGCTCGCGGTCAGGACCGCTGATGCCCCGTCGCAAAGAATCAGGGGACCGGCAGGAGAAATGGTGGCAGGCGAACAGCTCGCGCCGGAGCCGCTTAAGGGGAGGTCTGGATTATTACCCCCCAATGTGGTATGTGAGACGACCCCGCCGGAAGGTCCGGCTGTAGTAGGCGAAAAACGGACATAGACACTGGTGGATGCTACGCTTCCGCCGCTTTGCGTAAGTGTCAGTGTGGTCGTATAACCGGAACCGCTGGTCAGCGATACGGTGTAATCGCCACCGGTTGAAACGGTGATATCGTTCGTCAGGTATTGACCGCTGACCGTGTAGACGGAATCAGCGGAATTGTTCCCGACCAATACGTTTCCAAAATTGATCGACGACCTCGATAAGGTGATCGTAGGGGCAAGCGCTGATCCGGTAACCGATACATTGTCGATTGCAAAACTAGGACGGGAACCGCCGCCTGAAACCTGGCGGGAAGGCCAACGCAATTGAACCACCGCCTGGTTGTTACAAGCCGACGGCAGCGTGATGGATTTGCTCTGTAAATTCTGAGGAGTCGTAACTGCTGTAGTCTGAAGCGTGGTGTTGTTTTGGTATTCAATGCCGGTCAGGCTGGTCCAGGTACCGGAAGTCCCGATACGATATTGAAGCGTAACTTCATTGATGCGCGTGTTGGCACCTCCGTCATACGGATTTCGGATCGTCATCACATCGTAGTTGACCGTAACCGTACCGAGACCGGTGGTATTAATTGCCAACGCGAGGGTTAAGTCAAGGCTGTTGGTATTCAGATAACCCAACTTTCCGTTGAAGTTGTGTACGTTACCGGAGTTCGTAGCAGCGGTGCTGGAGGCAAGCAGCGTACGGTCGGCAGTTGGTCCGCCGGTATTGTACACGGAACCTGGAGAGGTAGACATGGTCCAGCCTTGCCATCCTGCAGGATAGGTGGTCGATGTATGAGCAACGCCGCTGAAGTCCTGTAAATACGGCAGGGACTGCGCTGTCGGGTTGGTTTGAGCCTGTGCAAAATAGCTCAGCAGAATGCCGCTTACGATCAGCAATCCGCGCAACAAGTTGTTTTTACGCATGGTATTTTGGTTGTGTGTTTCGAAACTTGAATAATGGCTAAAACCCGCTCAGGATGCGGGTTGCAGGGGTTACAAAGTAATGAAAAAAGGGGCTTCCAGTCCATTACTTTGAGGTCAATAAACCGTTATGAAATGACAAACCCGCCGGAATCAATTTCCGGCGGGTTTGACCATGAATTTTTGAGCAAATCAGCGCATTTGCGATAGTTCCTGATTTCTGTCATGCAGCAGTTGCAGGATCATCTTGTAGTCGCTGAGTGAAACCGGTCGTACACCAAGTATTTGAGTCGGTTCGACCGGCTGCAGGATCCGGTTACACACTTCCCGATCGTATCGGTCAAAGGCGGTTTTATACGCCTGCATTTCCGCCTGGGGAATGAAGTAAAAACGTACTTGCTGAAGTATCGCGTCGTACTTGTTCAAGAGTAAGCCGGGCTCTTTTCTGCCGTCGCGGAAAGAGATCATGCTGTACACGTGCAGAAAATCCTGAAGTTCTATTGCCGTCATGAGGAAGTTGTTTGTTTCGGAACAAAGGAAACTCCCGGGACGGGGGGTATTCAAGAATTGTTGGTAAACCTCAGCCTCAACCGGACCAATCCATCGAAAAGCGCCGTGAAAGAATAAAAAAAAACCCGGCAGCTGCGTCCGCCGGGTTTTGCCAAAACGGTGTAAAGAAAGTGGAGCTAGTGTGGAAAAACTTACCCAAAGATCCACTGTCCGATTCCTTTAAAAAATCGCCTTTTTTAGCGAAAGAATACCCTATTTTATTCGAATCCTCCTACGTTAAAATACCCAGTTTTTGAGCCCTTCGAATCAAGTCCGCACCATTTTGTGCGCCCAGCTTCCGGAGAAGTTGTTTACGGTGTGTGGAGACGGTATGTGTACTGATATTCAACTGCTTAGCAATCTTTTGCGAAGAATTTCCCACACTTAACAATTGAAGAATCTGCAACTCGCGATCCGTCAACTCCGGGAGTGTCGACTCCACATCGCCCGGGCTACCGGTTTGACTTCTCAGTCTGTTGAGGAATTCGATATTGATATACGGCTTGCCGTCGATGATTCGAATCGATTCTCCGGAATTGGTTCCAGCAATCGACGGACTTTTTCGTTGATCAGATTCATATTTACGGAAGGTCGACATGACCAGACGTACTGCCATGTTTTCGTTTCGTTCCAAAATAAGTGTCTCTGTTCTGATGCGTATGTATTTTCCATCCGCCGTTCTGTAGCGGAAGGATGCTTGCCAAACCAGGTGGTCGTGCAGAAAAGGCTCCCGGTTCCGTTTTTCAATTTCCTGTTCGAAGATGTTCATCACGCCTCCTACGTCGTCGGGATGGATAAGCGACATTCCGAAACCGAACCCGCCTTTGTGAAAGTCATCGGCTTCCCAACCGGTCAGTTGCGCGATGGAACTGCTCATGAACAGATCCTCACCCGTCAGAATATCGGTGATCGAACAGGCCTCGTCGACGCGACGGTCCATGACTCGAAGAATGGAGTTGCGATTCTTTTCGAAATCGCCGTTCGGTTTTTCCTGCGTATCGGATTGTATGACCAACAGGAGCCCATCCAGCTTCGTATGTTCCATGATGCGACTGACAAAAACGGAAACGACGCGTTCACCGGAAGCGGTATTCATCTTCATCCGAAGTCGTTTCGGAAGTTGACGACCTTCGGTCAGCCGGATAAGCTCTGCCATTCGTCCTGCGGGAAAGAGTTGGTTAAGGCCTTTCCCACGAAGACCGTTAAACTTGATACCACTTTGCTGTTCAAGGCTGTCGTTCATGAAAAAGACTTTCCCATCCGCCTTTACGATGAGAATCCCGCTTTTCGCCGATTCCAGTATGCTGCGAATCGGTTGAAGAAACCGCTTGGTTCCGGGCATAAACGATTCAGATCAATTGCTGTTCAATGGCGATGCGCACCAACTCGGCGGAATTCCTGGCGTTCAGTTTCGCCAACAATTTTTTCTTGTAAGAATTGATCGTATAGAGTGTAAGTCCCATACGCAACGCCATTTCTTTTGCGGAAAGGCCACGCTTGAGGAGTCCGACGAGTTCCTTCTCCCGGGGGGATAGACTTAGGTTTGAAACCGATGAGGTGGATATCGCGTGAGAGGGCGCCGCGTTCAACAGCGCTTCGACGATCCGCACCGCTTCACTTGCCTCACTCTTTTCATCGTTCACTTCTTTTTCGAAGCTGATCAGGTATTTGATATTGCCACGATCGTCACGTTCAAGAATGTACGATTCACTGCGAATCCTGCGCCAAGTTCCCGAGCGGTGACGTCGGCGAAATTCCCACTGTATAGGCTGCTCGTCCAAAGCCTTATTCTGATTGCGTCGAACGATTTCCCGATAATACACCAGCGCTATGTGGTTCATGTCGTCGGGATGGAAATTCGCAAACTCCAGTGGCCAGCCTCCTTCCAGGTATTCCTGCGGCCGCCAGCCCAGCATCGGACCGATGGAGTCGGACACGAAAACGGTCAACTGTAATTGCACGTCAATGATCGTGACCAGTTCGTCCCGTCGCGCATTCAAGGCCGACAATAACAAGCGCTGCTTGGCGAAGTGTTCCAACTGCTCTTCCCGCAGCGTTGTTCGGCTGCTCAAGACTACCAGTACGCCACGCACATTCGCCTGAGGATCCCGGAGCAGGCTACCGACAAACCGGAATGGTCGCTCCCGTTTTTTCCTGTCGACACAAACTACATCCCGGATGATGATCTCATCCACAGCGAGCTTCGATAACAGATCGTCGAAGCGAAAATGCAATTCAGCATGATACCTGGAACATGGAGAATGGAGGACCTCCTGCCGCGTGAATCCAAGACGGTCCAGAAAGCAGCCGTTGGCATATTGGATGATGCCGTGCAGGTCCAATAGTAGCACCGCCTCGTCTGATGTATCGAAGACGTTAAGCGCTGATTCTAAAAACTGAAGCCCGGGCGAGAGCATGGCGAAAATGCAAATTCACGGAAAGTTAGTCTTTCGCCGAATTCTTCAAAACGAAATTTTCGCAGAAGGAGGTAACGGCCGGGTGAAAATCGCCTATTGAAACTCCCAGGAATGGGCATCCAGCCCTTCGATGCAGGCCGTCAACAGTCGGATGGCGGCATCAATATCGTTTCGATCGGCCATTTCGATCACCTGGTGGATATGACGGGTGGGAATGGATACCGCCCCGGCGATCGAACCGGTCTTGCCCATACGTTGAATAGGCGCAGTATCCGTACCTCCGCCGGCCAGGATCTCGGGCTGCCAGGGTATCCCATGTTTGTCAGCGGTCTTTTTCATGTAATCAACCATGCGGACATCGCAGATGGTCGAGGCATCCATGATTTTGATCGCGGCTCCCTTGCCCAGTTTGGTCACTTGCTCGTGTGCCTGTGATCCGGGCACATCGAAGGCAATGGTGGTATCAAGGCCGAAGCCAAAGTCGGGACCGATCTGGTGTGCAGCCACATTCGCGCCCCGGGTGCCGACTTCTTCCTGAACGGTGAAAACGCCATAGACATCGTAAGGGAAATCTTTCAGACGACTCATCGTCTCCAGCAGGATGAAGACGGATACTCGGTTGTCGATCGATTTGCAGTTGACGCAGTTACCCATCTCGATCAACTCACGTTGGCGGGTGATGGGATCTCCGATGCTTACGTGTTTGACTACTTCTTCTTTTGAAAGCCCGAGGTCGATGAAGAAGTCCTGGATCTGCACGGTCTTGTTCCGTTCTTCCGGCGACATCAGATGGATCGGCTTGCTGCCCATGACGCCGATGAGGTCCTTCCGGCCGTGTACGATCACGCGTTGAGCGGTCAGCGTCTTCGGGTCGAAACCGCCGAGCGGATGAAAGCGCAGGAATCCGTTGTCGTCGATGTGCGTGACGATGAAACCGATCTCATCCATGTGCGCGGCGATCATCACCTTCTTCGGCGAGCGGCCGCGTCGGTAAGCCGTGACATTGCCGAGGTTGTCGACACTGACATCGACCGGCAACTTGCTTAATTCACGCAGTACGACGGAGCGAATGCGTTGTTCGAAGCCGGGTGCCCCGGGTGTTTCGCAGATTTCTTTGAGCAGGGAGATGTTGAGGGACATAAGCGGTTTTAGTTGACGCGTCCGAGTTTGATCATGTTCGTTCGGCCCTGTTCTTCGAGCGGAATGCTGGCGAGGTGGATCATGATGTCACCGGATTTCACGTGGCCTTGTTCTTTCAGTATTTGCTGCAGGTCGCGGATCGTCTGATCGGTGGAGACCGCCTTGTTGTAAAAATAGCCGCGGACGCCCCACACCAAACTCAGGACGCTGAGCAGCGACGGTACATCGGTGAAGATGATGATGTCGGCGGAGGGCCGTTGCGCGGAGATGCGGTAAGCCGTGTATCCCGAACGGGTCATGCCGACGATCGCCCGTGCGCCGACCTGGGAAGCCATGACGCCGGCATTGTAGCAAACCGAATCGGAAATAAACGTATCGCTGGTGATGTCGGGCTGATGGTTGCGGTTGTAGCGATAACCCTGTGTTTCGACCGTTTGGATGATGCGGCGCATGCTTTCCACGACCCGGACCGGATACTCGCCGACGGAAGTTTCGCCGCTCAGCATGACGGCGTCCGCACCGTCGAGTACGGAATTCGCGACATCGTTCACCTCCGCGCGGGTAGGCGTCGCGTTGTTGATCATGCTTTCCATCATCTGCGTGGCGATGATGACCGGCTTGGATGCGCGGATGCATTTGTCGACGAGCATCTTTTGGATCAGCGGAACATCTTCCATCGGAAGTTCCACGCCAAGATCTCCCCGGGCGACCATCAGGCCATCGGTTTCCCGGATGATGTGGTCGATCTCCTGCAGCGCTTCCGGTTTTTCGATTTTCGCGATCACCCGGACGCGTTTCCCCTCGCGCGCGATGATCTGTTTCAATTCGATGATGTCGCGCGCGGTGCGTACGAAGGACAAACCGATCCAATCCACGTTCATGCGCAGCGCGAACTGGAGGTCGTCGAGGTCCTTCGCGGTAAGACTGGGCAGCGAGATTTTCGTATTGGGTAAATTGACGCCTTTGCGTGAGCGAAGGGGGCCGCCGATCTCCACGACCGCCGTGACACGGTCGGTGCGGTTGGTGCCGGTGACACGGAGGGACAGTTTCCCGTCGTCGATCAACACGGTGTCGCCGATGGCTACATCCTGCGGAAACTGTCGGTAGTTCATGTACACCTGCTGCGCGTTACCGGTACATTCCTGTGAGGTGAACACGAGTTCTTCGCCGCGTACGAGCATGGCCGGTTCGTTTTCCACCTGGCCGATACGAAGTTTCGGGCCTTGCAGGTCGATCAGAATGGCAGTATGGACACGCAGTTCTTCGTTGATCCGTCGGATCGTTTCGATCACCTGTTGGTGTACGGAATAGTCGCCGTGGGAGAGGTTCAGTCTGCAGACGTCGACACCGGCGCGGATCAGGTCGCGCAATACTTCATAGGTATTGGATGCGGGGCCGATCGTCGCAACGATCTTGGTCTTATTGAAAGGAATGGATGCCATAAGGTTGGATGGGAAGGTGCTCAGAAGAGCAGGTTCTCGCGCGACTTGAGTTCTTTCGGTTCGAAGGCGTAGGCGCCGAGGATCATGGGGATTTTTTTCAGTTCCGGCAAGAGATTGCCGGAGTCGATCTCGTTCCTACCGGGGCGAATGAGGAGGAAGTAATCGATCTGCTTCTGCTCCGGCAGTAACATTCCGCCGTCGCCTTTGTTCGCCAGCATATAATATTCGTCCTCTTCCTCGTTGGTGAAGGAAAAGCGGGTGAAGGTCATCGCTTCCATGCGCTTTTTGGTGAAGACCTCGAAATCGTTATCACGCGCAAGGGAAATGTCGAGCGCCAGGTTTATTTCCCGGCAGAGCCGGTAGTCGCGGTGCTGGCAAACGATTCCGATCAGCACGAAACCGTACTGTTCATTCTCGTCGATCCGCAACACGACTTTTTTCATCCCGTGTGAAATTACGGAGGATTATGCGACGGTCGTCCGCCCCGCCGGAATCTTCCTGACTTCAGGAGATACCCAGGATACCGATCGCTTTTTCGGCCGCGATCTGTTCAGCCCGCTTTTTCGAAAAGTCTTCGCCCTGCGCCACTTCTTCACCGTTCACCAGTACCCGGACGCGAAGCAGGCGTTTCCCGCCATTTTCCACTTCTTCCACCAATTCAAAGTCGACCGTGCGCTTCTCCTTCTGGCACCAGTTGATGAGCTTGCTCTTGAAATTGCTGTCGGTTTGTTCAACGACATCAACGTCGATGTGATGTCGGAAGATGCGGTTGAGGACGAGCTGCCGGGTGACGTTGTATCCCTGGTCCAGGTAAACGGCTCCGATCAGGGCTTCGAAGGCGTCGCCATAAGCCGAACGGTTCTTGGCTCCGGGGTCAATCGAGTTCTGCATGAAGCGGTCGACACCGATCTTTACCGCCAGCTTGTTCAATTGTTCGCGGTTGACGAGCCGGCTGCGCATCTCCGTGAGAAAGCCTTCTTCTCGAAAGGGGAATCGTTTGAAGAGGTGTTCGGCGATGATGGCTCCTAATACCGCGTCTCCCAGATACTCGAGGCGTTCGTTGCTCATCTTGATGCCGCTCGGATGTTCTTCGGCAGTGGACCGGTGCTTGAACGCAAGATGGTATAAGGAAAGGTTACGCGGCGTAAACCCCAGGAGGTTGCGCAGGGCGCGGACGAACGATTTGTCCTTGGAAAAGAGGTGCCGTATGCCGGAGAGGAAACTCAATCGGTTGGACGATGCTGTGCTCAGCCTTCGTACTTGCGGAAGATGACCGAAGCATTGTGCCCGCCAAAACCGAAGGTGTTGCTCAAGGCCGCGCGAACGGTGCGCTTTTGCGCCTTGTTGAAGGTCAGGTTCAGTTTCGGATCGAAGGCCGGGTCGTCGGTGAAATGGTTGATGGTCGGCGGAACCATATCGTTCACGACGGAAAGGATCGACGCGATGGCTTCAATGGCGCCGGCTGCACCCAACAGGTGACCGGTCATCGATTTCGTCGAGCTGATGTTCAGCTTGTACGCATCCTCGCCGAAGATGGTCTGGATGGCCTTGATTTCCTGCGGATCGCCGATCGGAGTCGACGTGCCGTGAACGTTGATGTAGTCGATGTCGGAGGTCGTCATGCCGGCATCTTCCAACGCGCCACGCATAACCAAGGCTGCGCCCAGTCCTTCCGGATGCGGTGCAGTCATGTGATACGCATCGGCCGACATACCGCCACCGACGATTTCCGCGTAGATTTTTGCGCCGCGTGCTTTGGCGTGCTCGAGTTCTTCGAGGATGATACAACCGGCGCCTTCACCCATGACAAAGCCGTCGCGGTCGAGATCGAACGGACGGGAGGCGGTCTTCGGATCGTCGTTGCGCTGGGAGAGCGCCTGCAATGCATTGAAGCCGCCGACGCAAGTCTCGTTGACGGTGGATTCAGAACCGCCGGACAGGATCATGTTCGCCCTGCCGAGACGGATGTAGGTAAACGCGTCGATGAGCGCGTTCGTGGAAGAAGCACAAGCGGAAACAGTGGTGAAGTTGGGGCCGCGGAAACCGAATTTCATCGAGATGTGACCCGACGCGATGTCGGCGATCATCTTCGGAATGAAGAAGGGATTGAAACGCGGAGTGCCGTCGCCACGACCGAAGGCGATGACTTCGTCCTGAAAGGTTTTTAGACCGCCGATACCGGAACCCCAGATGACCCCCACGCGGTCGTGGTTGATCGTTTCCAGGTTGATGCCGGCGTCTGCTACAGCCTGGTCCGCTACAACCAAAGCGTATTGTGAAAAGCCGTCCAGTTTGCGGCCTTCTTTGCGATCGAAGTAGTTGTTCGGGTCGAAGTTCTTGACTTCGCAGGCGAAACGCGTTTTGAATTTCGACGCGTCGAATTTGGTAATCAAATCCGCTCCGCTGATACCCTGGATCAAGCCGTTCCAATAATCCTGAACAGAGTTACCGAGCGGTGTTAGCGCTCCAAGACCGGTCACGACAACGCGTTTGAGCTGCATAGGAGGCGGGAAACCTAGAGGTTGAGAGACGGAAAAAAGGAGGGAGGGAGAAACAAGATCCCCGACAAGGCCGGGGATCTTGAAAGGAGAGTCGTGATTACTTCACGTTTTTCTCGATGTATTCGATGGCCTGACCGACCGTAGAGATTTTCTCGGCCTGATCGTCCGGGATGGCGATGTTGAATTCCTTTTCGAATTCCATGATCAGTTCCACGGTGTCGAGGGAATCAGCGCCCAGGTCGTTCGTGAAGCTGGCTTCCGGGGTCACTTCCTTTTCATCAACACCAAGTTTGTCGACGATGATGGATTTCACTTTTGCTGCGATGTCAGCCATTGTAGATCCGTTTTAGTTGTGTAGGGATTTGAATGAGGTGCAAAATAAAGGGGATTCACCTTAATATCAAAATAGGAAGGGTATTCGGACAGGCGTGTTTCTTGCTTATAATGAACGATTTAGCTTTAATGTGGATAGAAATCCGTGGCTCGCTTCCGGTCGACCACCGTGTGGATGCCAGGGAGAAGCCCTGCTAACTAGAACATCTGATGTGCCGGTTACCATTGGGTATGTATTCAAATTGGCCATTTAAATGTTTGTAATGATGATTGAAAATTTTAATTCAAGAAAAAATGCGGTTCGGTAATTTCCAGTTTAAAGAATGACAATAAAAAAGCCCTCGCATTGGCAAGGGCTTTCAATACCATGATTCGACGTGTTTATCGAAGGAATAGTTTGATCAGCTCGTAGAAAATAGCAGCCAGTAAGGCGGACACCGGAATGGTCAGGATCCAGGCCCAAACGAGGTTGATGGTAACGCCCCAGCGTACCGCCGACAGTCGTTTCGTAGCACCCACACCGATGATCGATCCGGTGATCGTATGAGTGGTACTGACCGGAATGCCTTTGATGACTTCTCCGCCGATCTTCCAGGGGAACTTCAGGCCTTCGGTAAAGAAGAGCGTGATCGCGCCGGCTGTTTCGGCTGCAACACCTTCGAAGGGAGTCACCTTGGTGATCTTTCCGCCCATCGTCTTAACGATTTTCCAACCGCCACTGAGTGTGCCGGCTGCAATGGCGGTATAGCATGCGAGCGGAACCCAGGTCGGCATCTCTTTCATGCTCGCGATGTTGCCATTCGCGATGAGCGCGACGGAGATGATACCCATGACCTTTTGCGCGTCGTTACCACCGTGACCGATCGAGAATGCGGCGGAAGAGAACAGTTGCAGGCGCTTGAACAGGGTATTGGTTTGCGACATGTTGATGGAACTGAGGACCAGCGTCGTGCCGCCGATTACCATCACGATGAAGCCGAGCAGGATCCATTTAAAGTTCGCGCCATGGAAGATGACCTTCAGCCAATAGGTTTCGAAGCCGTTCTTCAGATTGGAAGTATCGAACCGTTCTTTCGGATCAGCCTGTTCGCTGATTCGGTGTGTTTCCAGCAAGCGATAACCCGCTTTGGTCTTTCCGATTCCTTGTTCGATCGCCACGGTCAGTTCGGAGAGTTCGGTCGTTTGTCCGGGCTTTTTCAGGTAGTCCGTTCTGATCGTATACACGGTTCCACTGGCATCCGGCTGACCGAGACTGTCCTTACCGGCGGCAATGACCGGAGCATATTCTTTGTAGTGATCATCCTTGAACGTAAGGGCCTTCTTCAACTCATCCTTGCTCACCTTGCGATCGAACATGTAGGTATAGGAGGCGCCGCCATTGAAATCCTTCTTGAATTCCAATGTATTCCATACAGCCCATGCCACGCCGACCATGATCGTGATGGATACGAATTTCGCAATCAGGGATTTTCGGAAACTGTGGAGGAACCAAAGCGAGATGAGGTAGGCCATCAACATACCTGCGACCGGGGCGACGACGATGAAGATGGCCGTTGCCCAGACAACACCGGATCGAACGGCTTCAAAACCGTAAGCAGCGATGAAAGCGCCGGCGAATCCGCCAATAAGTGTATGGGATGAAGAAGATGGAATCCCGTACCACCAGGTGATGAGATTCCACGATATGGCTGCGAGCAATCCGGCCAGAATCATCGGCAAAGGGCTCATTTCAGGAGAGGTGAAACGGTCCTGAACCGTCTTGGCGATGGTGTTGGCGACGCTGTGGTCCTTGAAGATGAAAAAGGCGACGAAGTTGAACAAAGCCGCCCAGATCACGGCGCTGACCGGCGATAAGACGCGGGTCGATACAACCGTAGCGATGGAGTTGGCGGCATCGTGGAACCCGTTGATGAAATCGAACAGGAGGGCGAGGACGATGACGGTGATCAGCAGTGTCATGGATGGTTCGGCGGTTCCGTTTAGGCCTGTTTCACGATGATGGTTTCGATGACGTTGGCGACGTCTTCGCACTTATCGGTGGCCGTTTCCAGCGCGCTGAGCACTTCCTTTATCTTGATGATCTGAATGGCGTCTTTTTCGTCTTCGAACAGGCGTGCAACCGCGTTATCGAAGATGTCGTCCGCGTGGTTTTCGATGCTGTTGACACGCACCAGGGCTTCGCGGACCTTCATCTGGTTCTTCATGCTGCGCAATCCGCTGATCGCGTTGTACAGTTCATTGGAACAACTCATGATCAACTCGGCGAGTTTGACCATGCTGGGGTGCATCGTTTCGACCTTGTACAGTTCGATGCGTTTGGCGGAGCCGTGGATGTAGTCGAGTACGTCGTCGAGTCCGCTGGCGAGGCGCTGCAAATCTTCCCGGTCGAAGGGAGTAATGAAGGTCTTACTGGTTTCGTTGAAGATCTGGTGGGTGATCTCGTCGCCGGTATGTTCCAGTTTTTCAATCTGGCGGAAAAGCGGTATGCGTTTTTCCGGACTGGAGGTATTCATCAGTTCGTACAGGACTTTGGAAACCGCCACCAGGTTGGCGGAAGCCTGTTCGAGCATGGGATAGAATTTCCGGTCTTTGGGAACGAAGAGTTGAATGAAACTGTTGGCCGACATGAGGTGTGGAAGTTGAACGGGGGCAAAGTAACGAAAAAGCAAGGAACACGGGATTCCCAAGTACCCTCATTTGCTATCTTTGGCGGGCATGACGCGCATCGCTGTATTCGCTTCCGGTTCAGGAAGTAATGCCGAAAAAATCATCCGTTATTTTCAACAACATCCGGCGATACGGGTCAGTTGGGTGTTGACCAACAATCCCAATGCCGGTGTGATCGGTCGTGCAAAAGCGCTGGATGTCCCTTGTCACCTGTTCGATCGCCGGCAATTCCGCGAAACAACCGCTGTAGTCGAATTCCTAAAATCGGAGAAGATCGATTTGGTCGTCCTTGCCGGTTTTCTCTGGCTGGTGCCGGCCAACCTGATCAACGCTTTTCACGGGAGGATCATCAACATCCATCCCGCTTTACTACCACAGTTCGGCGGCAAGGGTTTTTACGGCGAACACGTTCACCGTGCTGTCATCGAGTCCGGCCAGCCGATTTCCGGCATCACGGTACACGCGGTGAATGAGCAGTTCGATTCGGGCGATATACTTTTTCAAGCCGCCTGTCATGTTGATCGGTCGGACAACGCCGATCAGCTCGCACACAAGATCCACGCCCTAGAACACCGTTATTTTCCGGTAGTCATCGAAAAGCTGATCGAATCCGGATTGCCCATCCCGGATTCGCGCGCGTGATGCTCCTTTGCCGAGTCAAGTTCCTCTAAGAATCGTTTCGCGCCATCCAGGAGGAGGTGATCCGGATCCGCGATCAACCGATCGTCTTCAGCCGACCAGCCGGGTTCAAACAGAAACAAGCCTCTGGCTTTTGCCAGGGAATCCAATTTTAAACGCGCACGTTCGATCCCGGCATGTTCGAAGTAACGCAGGAAAGCCGATCGTTTCGGTGTGCGCACAAGCGTTACCTGCCACCCGTGTTGTTTACAGCAATCAAGGATCGTGTTCAGGTAGCGTAGATTTTCCGGAAACAGGCGTTCGTCAAATCTTGATCTGCTGTTTTCGATGGCCCTGACTTTGCAAGCGATCGTATCGTCCAGTGGCAGGGAGAGCCGGTCGCGAACGATCGGAAGTTCGGCACTTCCGTTCCGCTCTCTGAACAGGTACGAAAGGTCCCGATTTGACCGGAAGAAATTACTGCGCGCCATCCAGCGATCGGAAAGGCGATCATTGTACAGGGTGTCACCGTAACGATATAAGGCCCGGTTGATCCAGGCCTGGCCGTGTAAGGTCTGATTGTAACCCAGTATTTCCGGATCGGCATACAAGATCACTTCTTTCAGACGGGGAAGAGCATCCTGCTGGCGGTTCAGCAGCACTTTTGTCCAGAACAAGTCCATCCCCACAAATGCCAGCGAGGCGGAGCGCACCTTGCGCATTGAATCCGAGGCGGCTTTTAAGGGTATGATATGCGAATTGCCGAGGAAAAGCACTTCAGCCTGTGTTTGTTCCATCCGGAATTGCGCGTATTGTCCGTCGAGGCCAATAGAATAGTCGCGGTAGCGCCATTCAAGCAAGCCATACACCACACCCATGAAGGCTAATAGAAGAAAGAGTTCCAGAATCAGCCTGCGCATGTCAGAATTGAAAATAGATGAACGATTGGGCCTCGAAGACGCCGTACAACAGGATCAGCACGGCCAGGGCTGCATGCCAGCCGTAAGCTGCCCATCGCCGGGAAGGAGCTGCGGAGGCTGTTCCGGGTTGATGCCATTGACGCCATTCGGCAAGAAAGAGCAGGAGCAGCAGGAGCAGATCCGTAATGAACGACTGTGTAGTGATGAGCGGCAGACCGATCCATCCTGCCGATGGTCGCAACAAGCCGGCAAAGACTTGCATAGCGTCGTCGAAGCTGTCGGCGCGAAAGAAGACCCATGCCAGGCAAACGCCCGTGAAGGTGAGCAGGCGATTCAGGATCGTTGAACTTCGACCGTTGGGAAATAATAGTCGCT
>WBZT01001563.1_pt1 | contig 16604 bp, 14 predicted proteins | sample 5204241 | NCBI WGS metagenome assembly WBZT01 (sample SAMN12344358, study PRJNA552823) | activated sludge metagenome | biome: Activated sludge suspended growth; feature: Nitrification reactor; material: Wastewater; isolation source: activated sludge from nitrification reactor of wastewater...
GACCCACCCGCAATTGGACGCCGCCCGCTTCGGTCTTGCTCAACCCGGGAAAACCCCCTCGTGAACAGAAGAAGGCCGACGCAAATATGACATGATTGATGCGACAACTACCTTGACACTTACCGATGGAGGTCGCCAAATGTTCGGTAGCGACCGAAATCCGATTGCATTCCCACAACTCGCCCACCCGGTACAGCGCCCGTTGGAAGAGATGCTGGTACAGGTCGAGAATGGGTGTGCCAGCCGCCAGGGTTTGCTGGGTCAGCGCCGTGCATTGGCGGCGGTCGCCCGCCAGCAGGGCGGTGAGGAAGTCGGGATACAGGAGGGTGCCAACCGAAGGCGGCGCGGATGGGGCCGGAATTTCGGTAGTCATGGAAAACCTCACAGGTACTGGGAGGGTGAAGGTGTTGCCAAGGGCCGTTAAGTATAACCCTTGTTTCCATGAACTGTGATGTTACTGGTTCAATAAGGCTTCCAGACGGTTGAGGCGAGTTTGCTCGGGCGGCGCCGGGTGTAGGCCACAATCCCGGCCTTCCCCCTTAGCGCCTGGATAGCCCTCCATGGGTATGAACGGCCATGATGAGCCCAAAGCCGGCCAGAATGGTCACCATGGAGGTGCCGCCATAACTCACCAACGGCAGGGGCACGCCCACCACCGGCAGCAGGCCGGAGACCATGCCGGTATTGACAAAGAGATAGACGAAAAAGACCAGGGTCAGACCACCCGCCAGCAAGCGGCCAAAAGGATCCGGAGACTGGCTGGCGATATAAAGCCCCCGGTAAATGATGAAGAGATAGATACCCAGCAGCGCCAGGACGCCAAAGAGACCCAGCTCCTCGCCCAGGACGGCGAAGATAAAGTCGGTGGAGCGTTCCGGCAGGAACTCCAGATGGGACTGGGTGCCCAGGCCCCAGCCCTTGCCATAGACGCCACCGGAGCCAATGGCGATCTTGGACTGGATGATGTGGTAGCCGGTGCCCAGGGGATCGCTTTCCGGGTCGAACAGGGTCAGCACCCGGTTCTTCTGATAGTCCAGCATCTGACTCCAGAGCAGCGGTGCTAGGGCGGCAACGGCGGCGACGAGCAAGGCGATGAGACGCCAGGATAAGCCGGCCAGAAACAGGACGAAGGCCCCGGCACTGCCCACCAGCAGGGCCGTGCCCAGGTCCGGCTGGCGGGCGATGAGCACCGCCGGCACCACCGTCAGGATGGCCGCCAGCAGGGTGCCCCAACCGCCGGGTGGTAGGGGCCGGAGCGCCAGGAACCAGGCCAGCATGAGGGGCACCCCGAGTTTGAGCAGTTCCGAGGGCTGAAAGCGCAGGAGGCCCAGGTCGAGCCAGCGTTGGGCGCCCTTGCCGACCTCACCCACCACCAGGACGGCCACCAGCATGAGTACGCCGGTCACATAGAGCGGGACTGCCAGGCGCCGCCAGAGCCGGGGCGGGAATTGGGCGACGAGGATCATGACCCCAAAGGCGAGCCCCAGCCGCAGCAGTTGGGCCTCTAGCTGTCGTGGATCCTGGTCGATAGCGCTGAAGAGCACCAGCAGGCCATAGCCCGCCGCGAGCAGCAGGGCAAAGAATAGGGGCAGGTCGAGGTGCAACCGCTGTGACAGGCGCCCGGACCCGGCCATGGGTACCTGTTCCAGGACCGAGCCCGGATTCTCAATCACCGTCATCGGCCGCCTCCTCGGGCGCGGCGCCCAGTTCAACCGAGGGTTCCCGTCCCAGCAAATAACTATCCATCACGGCCCGGGCAATGGGTGCGGCCACCGAGCCGCCGTGACCGCCATTCTCCACCAGCACCGCCACGGCGATGCGCGGGTCTTCTACCGGGGCAAAGGCCACGAAGAGGGCGTGGTCACGTTTGCGCGCGGCGACCTGCTTTTCCTTGTAGGTCTCCTTCTGGCCGACGGAAAAGACCTGGGCTGTGCCGGTTTTGCCGGCTATGCGGTAAGCGGGACTCTTGATGCGCCGGGCCGTACCCCGCGGACTTTCCACCACCTGGGTCATCGCCTGGACAATGGCTTCCACATGAGCGGGGTCCAGCCCGAGATCGCGCCGGGGGGCATGGATAGGTTCCAGCTGGCCTTGACCCGCGTCCAGCGCCTTGGCCACGCGGGGTTCGAGATAGCTGCCGCCATCGGCAATGGCGGCGGTGGCCGCCGCCAACTGCAGAGGCGTGGCCAGAAAGGACCCCTGACCGATGCCGACGATCAGGGTCTCGCCCGGATACCAGGACTGATGGCGAACCCGACGTTTCCATTCCTTGGAGGGCAACAGTCCCCCGAGTTCCCCAGCCAGATCGACTCCGGTCTTGCGGCCGAAGTGGAATTTCGTCAGGAAGTCATCCAACCGGTCGATGCCCAGGTCATGGGCGAGACCGTAGAAGTAGACATCGCAGGACTCGACGATGGCCCGGCGCATATCCACCGAGCCATGGCCCCCTTTACGCCAGTCGCGATAAAGGTGGGATTGATTGGGTAACTGATAGGCGCCACCGCAATGCTTGGCCTTACTGGTGGTGATAACCCCCGTCTCCAGACCGCCGAGGGCGATGAAGGGTTTGATCGTCGAACCCGGCGGGTACTGGCCACGCAAGGCGCGGTCGAAAAGGGGTACATCGAGGTCGTCGCGCAGGGCCGCGTACTCCTTGGCGGTGATCCCTTCGACGAAGGGATTGGGGTCGAAGCTGGGTTTACTGACCAAGGCCAAAACACCGCCAGTCCTGGGGTCGATGGCCACCACGGCGCCGCGCCTACCGGCCAGGGCCGCCGCGGCATTGCGCTGCAGGCTGATATCCAGGTGCAGCCGCAGATCCTTGCCCGGCACCGGCGGTTCGCTCTCCAGGGTGCGCAGAACCCGGCCCTTGGCATTGACCTCTACCTGGCGATAGCCGACACGCCCGTGCAGCACCTCCTCGTAGGACTTCTCCAGCCCATTCTTGCCGATGAAATCCGTACCCCGGTAATTGGCCGGGTCAATGCGCTTGACTTCCTCCTCGTCGATGCGGGCTACATAGCCCAGGACATGAGCAGTATCGACCCCCAGGGGGTAGGTCCGCAGCAGGTCGGTGCGGATATCGACCGCCGGAAAACGATAGCCGTCCAGGGAGACGCGGGCAATCTCCTCTTCGGTGAGATGCAGGCGCAAGGGCACCGCCAAATAGGGCGAGCCTTGACGACGCAGACGGTCAAAGCGCCTGATATCCGCCTCGTCGAGGCGGATCAGCTTGGACAACTCCTCAAGGAGCCCAGCCATATCCTTGACCTTGTCCGGTGTGACGGTGAGGGTGAAGGAGGGTTCGTTGGCCGCTAGCAGGACGCCCTTGGTGTCATAGATCAGGCCCCGCACCGGCGGTAGGGGCTCCAGCCGCACCCGGTTATCCTGGGACAGGGTGGAAAAGTGCTGGTGGAGGTCGATTTGCAGGTGCGCCACCCGCGCGACCACCAGGGATAAAAGGAGGGTAGCCAAGATGGCCGCCACCCAGGCACGGCCCACGAATAGCCGCCGTTCGCCATCCGCCGCGTGAAACCAGGAGCCGGTCATAGGTCGCTCAGCCTAACCCGTATCTGCGCCGCGGGCTGCGGGTCATGAGGGGGATCCAGGGCCAGATCAGCAGCCCCGTCAGACTTGATAGCCAGTAGGGCAGGCCCGGGGTTGGCTGACCCAGGGCCCCCATGACCCACAGGGACACCAACCGCTCCGCCAGCAGGAATAGCCAAACCGCCAGGGCTTGCTGGATCGGGGGAAAGAGGCGCAGGCGGCGGTGCAGGCTCACCGCCATCCAGGCCATGACCGACAGGCTCAAGGCATGCTGGCCCAGGACGGTGCCAATACCCACATCCAGCAGCAGTCCCATGGTCCAGCCCCAGAAGACACCGACCCGTTCAGGCGCTGCCAATATCCAGTAAAGCAGGGTCAGGGCTACCCAGGGTGGCCTCAACTCGCTGGCCCATTCCGGCAGGGGCATGAGGGTCAACAGCAGGGCTAACCCCAGGCTCGGAATGAGCGCCCAGCTGCGGGGCGATAACTCGATCATGGGGCTGTCCCTTGGGATCGGGTGGCTGGCGGTGGGGATGGTACGGGGTTTGCGTTCCGTCCGGCTTCGGCTTTGGACTCCTCGCCCGCGCCGGCCTCCGACAAGGTCCAGACCAGCAGTACCTCGTAACCACTATCGAGCCGAGCGCTGGGAGTGGCCGTCACCCGCGCAAAGGGTTGGCCCGACTCCCGCTTGATCTCCGACACCCGCCCCACGGGATAGCCTGCCGGAAAGCGGCCTCCAAGGCCGGAGGTGACCAGCAGGTCGCCCTCCTCCACATCGGCGTCGTGGGGGACATAGGACAGATCGAGTTGGTTGACCAGGCCGGTGCCCGTGGCCACGGCGCGCAGGCCATTGCGATTGACCCGCACCGGCAGGCCATGGGCGGCGTCGGTGATGAGGAGGACAGTCGCCGTGGTGGGGCCGACCCAGATGACCTGCCCCATGACGGCATTGGCGTCCAGGACCGGCTGGCCGACGAAGACGCCAGAGGCGCTGCCTTTGTTGATCAGCACCTGCTGGCGATAAGGATCCAGGTCCACGGCTAGGAGCTCGGCGATCAGTACCCGCTCGCCCACGCGGAAGGAGGAACCCAGGAGATCGTGCAGGCGGCGGTTCTCCGCCTCTAGGGACTCCAGGCGTTGCAACCGGCCCTTGAGGGTCAGATTCTCTCCCTTCAGGACCTCGTTGTCCTGGCGCAGGGAGGACTCGCTGGCGAACAGCCCCTTGACGATCACAGCAACCCCATCGGGAAGGCTGGCGAGATACTGCAAGGGCGAGACCAGCAGAGACAGAACCGAACGCAGCGGCTCCAGCAGATGTTGGCGCTGGTCGGCCACCATGAGGCCAATGGACAGGAGGACCGCGATAACCACCCGGTAGGTGGGGGAGGGCCCGCGCAGGAAAAGGGGTTTGATGGGCGGCAACCTCGTTCAGGGATACCGGCGGCGACAGGCAAGCCAGCACGCCATGCGGCCGGTCTGGGGGTGCCAGGTCCAACCCTGTCCCTAGCGCCCGGAGCAGGGGGACCTGGTTAGCTTGGACCTAGGCATACCCCCACCAAAGGAACTACTCGGCCACGAATAAATCCATGCCGTGCTCGTCGATCATCTCCAGGGCACGGCCACCGCCACGGGCAACGCAGGTCAGAGGGTCGTCTGCTAACAGCACAGGCAGCCCGGTCTCATCGGCGAGGAGGCGGTCGATATCGCGTAGCAGGGCACCGCCGCCGGTGAGGACGATACCCCGGTCAGCGACATCGGCACCGAGTTCTGGTGGTGTCTGTTCCAGGGCGATCTTGACCGCCCGAGTAATACCGGCCAGGGGCTCTTCCAAGGCCTCCAGGATCTCGTTGCTATTAAGCTTGAAGGCCCGGGGAATACCTTCCGATACGTTGCGACCCTTGACTTCGATCTCCCGCACCTCGCTACCGGGGTAAGCGGAGCCAATGGCGTGCTTGATGCGCTCCGCAGTGGCCTCGCCGATGAGGGTGCCATAGTTGCGGCGGACATAGTTGATGATGGCCTCATCAAAGCGGTCGCCGCCAATACGTACCGAGTTGGAATAGACGACGCCGTTGAGGGACAGAACCGCTACCTCCGAGGTGCCACCGCCGATGTCCAATACCATGGAGCCGCGCGCCTCGTCCACGGGCAGCCCGGCGCCAATGGCCGCCGCCATGGGCTCCTCGATGAGAAAGACCTCTCGCGCCCCGGCGCCAGCGGCGGATTCCTTAATGGCACGGCGCTCCACCTGGGTCGACCCACAAGGTACACAGACCAGCACCCTGGGGCTGGGACGCATGAAGCGCGACTCGTGAACCTTGTGGATGAAATACTGGAGCATCTTCTCGGTGACCGTGAAGTCAGCGATGACGCCGTCCTTCATGGGCCGGATGGCCGTGATGTTCTGAGGCGTGCGTCCAACCATGCGCTTGGCCTCCTCACCCACCGCTACCACGGTTTTGGGTCCGCCGGCCTGGTCCTGCCGGATGGCCACCACTGAGGGCTCGTTAAGGACTATGCCCTGGCCGCGGACGTAAATGAGCGTGTTGGCCGTCCCGAGGTCGATCGAAAGATCGTTCGAGAACATACCTCGAAAACGTCGAAAAAACATCGAACTATTTACCCTGGGATAGAAGAGAGGGAAAGAAGCGATCCCGCTTCACCGTCCACCGGCGGGGACCGAACCGCTCCGTGGCAGCGCCCGAGCCAGGCTAATCTAACAATGCCACCGCTTCCGGGCAAGGCGGATTGAGCCTAAAGAGGACGGGCGAGGCCTGGCTATGGTATTTTTCCCGCATCACGCTAGCAAGCCGGAGCCCGCTCAATGACCCTCGACCGATCCGCTGTAGAAAAGATCGCTCATCTCGCGCGCATTTTGGTCTCCGATGAGGAAAAAGACAAATATGTTCATGACCTCAATGGGATTCTCGCCCTGGCCGAGGACATGAACGCCGTGGATACCCAGGGCATCAGCCCCATGGCCCACCCCCTGCACATGACCCAGCGCCTGCGCCCTGACCAGGCGCTTGAGCCGGACCGGCGCGAGATTTTCCAGGGCATAGCGTCCGCCGTCGACAAAGGTCTGTATCTGGTACCCAAGGTCATCGAATAAACCTGCCCCGCGATCCTTAACTTCCCCGTCCCTCCCTTGCCGTCCAGGAAAGCATCCATGCACAAGAAGTCCATCGCCGAACTGGGTCGCGGACTGCGCCAGGGCGCATACACCAGCGTGGAGCTGACCCGCCACTTTCTGGCGCGCATCGAGCAACACAATCCGCGCTTGAACGCCTATATCACCGTCGCCGCCGACCGGGCCCTGGAGGCGGCGGAGCAGGCGGATTCGCGGCGTCAAGCCGGCGAGGCCGGACCCCTGACGGGCATTCCCATCGCCCACAAGGATATTTTCTGCACCTACGGCCTCAAGACCAGTTGCGGCTCGCGGATGCTCGACTGCTTCGTCGCGCCCTATAGCGCCACGGTAGTGGAACGGCTGGAAGAGGCAGGGGTGGTGATGCTGGGCAAGACCAACATGGACGAATTCGCCATGGGTTCGTCTAACGAGACGAGCTGGTACGGCCCGGTCAAGAATCCCTGGGACGAGACACGGGTGCCGGGCGGCTCCTCCGGCGGATCGGCGGCGGCGGTGGCAGCCTATCTCTGCGCGGCGGCCACAGGCACGGATACTGGCGGCTCCATCCGCCAGCCGGCGGCCCTGTGCGGCCTGACCGGACTCAAGCCGACCTACGGACGCGTCTCGCGCTGGGGCATGATTGCCTTCGCCTCCAGCCTGGACCAGGCTGGGCCCATGACCCGCACCGCCGAGGACGCGGCTCTGCTTCTCCAGGCCATGGCGGGCTTCGACCCCCGCGACTCCACCAGCTCCCTGGAACCGGTGCCGGACTATTGTGCGGGGCTGAGCCAGGATCTGGCAGGCCTGCGCATCGGCCTGCCCAAAGAATACTTCGGCGCGGGCCTGGACGCAGGCGTCGCCGCCAGGGTGGAGGCCGCCATCGCCGAGTTCCGCCGTCTGGGTGCCGAGATCCGCGAGATCAGCCTGCCCAACAGCCCGCTGTCGATACCGGTCTACTATGTGGTCGCCCCTGCCGAATGCTCCTCCAACCTGGCCCGCTTTGATGGGGTGCGTTACGGTCACCGCTGCGACGCCCCCAGGGATCTGGAAGACCTCTACAAGCGCAGCCGCGCCGAGGGTTTCGGGCCCGAGGTCAAGCGCCGCATCATGATCGGCACCTATGTCCTGTCCGCCGGCTATTACGACGCCTACTACCTCAAGGCTCAGAAGCTGCGCCACCTCATCAGCGATGACTTCCACCGTGCCTTTGAGCAGGTGGACGTCATCCTGGGTCCCACCAGCCCCACCACCGCCTTTCCCCTGAATGACAAGGCGGACGACCCCGTGGCCATGTACCTCAACGACATCTACACCATCGCCACCAACCTGGCGGGCCTGCCAGGCCTGTCCCTGCCGGTGGCACAGTCAGGGGGGCTGCCGGTGGGCCTGCAGCTCATCGGCGATTATTTCCAGGAAGGCCGGCTGCTCAATGTTGCTCACAAGCTGCAGGAGGTAACAGACTGGCACCAGGCCTCGCCACCGGGCTTCGATTAAGCCTGGCCATCGCGGCGCCACGGTAAAGGCCCAGGCAACAGCAAAGGAGGGGCAAGATCCATGCGAGGTCTCTGGCTGGAGGATCGGCGCCTGCGCTTGCGCCAGGACCTGCCGGTACCGGTCCCCGGCCCGGGTGAGGCCCTGGTGCGGGTCAAGCTAGCTGGAATTTGCGCCACGGATCTGGAATTGCTACAGGGCTATTACCCCTTTGCCGGCATCCCCGGCCACGAGTTCGTCGGCGAAATCGCCGCCTCGCCAGACCAGCCCGATCGGTGCGGTGAACGGGTTGTTGGCGAGATCAACCTCCCCTGTGGCCACTGCACCCCATGCCAGGCCGGGCGGGGTAATCACTGCGAAGGGCGCCGGGTGCTCGGCATTAAGGGCCATGACGGCGCCTTCGCCGAATACCTGGTCCTGCCCCTCTCTAACCTGCATGCCGTCCCCGACAACATCCCTGACGAAGCGGCCGTCTTCTGCGAACCCCTGGCGGCGGCCCTGCGCATTCAGGAACAGAGGCCCATCCGCGCCGATGCAGGCGTCCTGGTAGTGGGTGCTGGCCGTCTGGGGCAACTCATTGCCCTGAGCCTGGCGGGTGGAGGTCATGAACTCCAGGTGGTGGCACGCCACCCCCGGCAGCGGGCCCTGCTGGAGGCCGCTGGTATCACCTGGACCGGTGAGGATCAGGTGACCAGCGGCGCCTGGGATCTGGTCATCGAGGCCAGCGGCACTCCGGCTGGCTTCGAGCTTGCCCGCCGCGCCCTGCGCGCCGCGGGCACTCTGGTCCTAAAGAGCACCTACGCCCGCCGGGTCGAGATCGATCTGTCCCGGCTGGTGGTGGACGAGATCACCCTGATTGGCTCCCGCTGTGGACCCTTCGCCACCGCCTTGGAGCGGTTGCGCCTGGACCTGGACCCGCGCCCCCTGATCGACAGGCGCTACTCCCTGTCCGAGGCCGTCATGGCCTTTGCCGAGGCCGCGCGGCCGGGGGTGCTGAAGATCCTCATCGCCTGTAGTGAGCGGGATTGAGCCGCAGAGAGTTCGGATCCCAAGGGCGAGAAACCTTGAGCTAGGTCCATGGAGCTTGAGCCATCCCCTAGACCGCGGAGCGGCGAAACGCAAGGCGCCACCCCCACGAAACAGCCGATCCAGCAAGCCAAGGCCAGCGCGCGCGAGGGCGTGATACACTTTAAATTTCCGCGGCGGGCGCAGGCGCATCCGATTTCAATCCAATGACTAATCCGGGGTTTCAACATGGAACTGACCGCAACCCATTTTGGGCAGGCGCTCATTATCGCCCCCCAGGGCCGCCTCGACAGCATGACGGCTCCTGCCTTCGAGAAGCAGCTCATGGAACATCTGGCCAGTCATTCCAATCTGGTCCTGGACTTCAGCTCCCTGGACTTCATCTCCAGCGCGGGTCTGCGGGTCCTGCTCATGGCTGCCAAACGAATCGGCAGGGACAATGGTAGATTCATCCTGTGCGAGGTCAGCCAACCCATTCGCGATGTCCTGGAGATCAGCGGCTTCCTGGGTATGATCGAGGTCGTCGTTAGCCGCGATGAAGCCCTGATGGAGATGTCATCATGAATGCCCGTAATACCCTGCTCCACGTTTCGGCCCCAGTGAATGCCCTGGTCGAAGGCCTCTACCGGCAAGACACCACGATTGCCGACATCCTGGGTCTCGGCGATTTTGGCATCGGCACCTTTAACGACCTGGATGGCGAGATGGTCATCATCGATAGCCAAGTCTATCAGCTCCGTTCCGACGGCCATGCCTACGCGGTGCCGGACGAGACCCGCACTCCCTTTGCCTGCGTCACCTTTTTCCGGCCCTACAGCCAAGAGGAGATCGACCAACCGTTGGACTACCCCGGCCTGTTGGCCTTATTCGACCGCCTGCTGCCATCAAAAAACATGCTCTACGCCATCCGCATGGACGGGTTATTCGACTATGTGCGCGTCCGCGCCATGCCGCGCCAGGACGCCTACCGTCCCTTGGTGGAAGTGGCACGGGAACAGCCCGAATACGAATTCGCCAATATCGAGGGCAGCTTCGTCGGTTACTGGACGCCCAGCTTCCTGCAGTCCGTCGCCGTTCCCGGTTATCACCTGCATTTTCTTACGGCGGACAAACGCCATGGCGGTCACCTGCTGGAATGCCGGCCACGCCACATTCGTATCAGCCTGCAACACATCGCCCGCATGGAATTGGGCTTGCCCCTGACTCTGGACTACCTCACAGCGGACCTGGGACGGGATACCTCACAGGATCTGCGCGAGGCTGAACACTGAACTAGCTCCAGGCCCGAGCGCCGGAGCATACCTGTGGTCGGGCAAACCCCGCCATCGCCTTAATCCGGTAATTTCGCAAATCAGCCGGTTGGAGGCGATTTTATTACCTGATGCGCCGATTACCAAAGCATTTCCCTAAGACCCTTCTCCTCCGACATCCCTGTAAGCGGGCCTCGGTCACCTTGATCCATGCACGACTTCTTTGTAAACTGAATATATTTCAACCCTGAGTTGGTCCCACGGTAATGACGCCTCCTAAAACGCCGATTGAAAACGACACGGATATTCGCACACTCAATGCGCGAATCGCCGCCCTGCAAGCACAATACGACGAGATTTTTAACGCGGAAAAGACTGCCGCCATTACAGAAATCAACAATCAAATCACAAAATATAAAATAAGGCCATACGAACTGAACTTCACCAATGGCGCTGCCGGCCATAGGGCTAAGTATGTTCTGCCGCTCATAAACGACAATATCCCCCGTCTATACCGCAGCAGGCGGGGAAAACTTTGGGATGGGATCGGACGGCGGCCGGATTGGGTTCAGAAACTACTGGAGCGAGGTGGAAACCTGGAGGACTATCGGATTCGGATGTAATGTTTCCGACAAGTCCCCGTGCACAGCGGCGATTGGTGTGGTCGTCGGAGTTCCAGCCCGGGGATTGTCCTGGCTACCCGGTCACTACTCCAACGTTACCGCCTCTTCGATGGCCAGCCGGCGGGCGACGGCGCCGGGAGAACCGGTGCGGCGGGCCAGGACTTGGTAAGCCACCGGGATGACGAACAGCGTGAACAGGGTCGCCGCCAGAACCCCGGCAAGGATGACGGTACCGATCACGAGGCGAGTCTCGGCTCCGGCCCCGGAACCCAGAAGCAAGGGCACGGCCCCGGCCGCCGTGGTGATGCTGGTCATGACGATAGGGCGCAGGCGGATTTCTGACGCCTCCATCAGGGCGGCACTGAACTCCCATCCCTGTTCACGCAACTGGTTAGCGAATTCTACGATCAGGATGCCGTTCTTGGCGGCCAGCCCCACCAGCATGATGAGGCCGATCTCACTATAGAGGTTGAGGCTCTGGCCAGTCAGCCACAGGGCCAGCAGGGCGCCGGCCATGGCCAGAGGCACGGTGAGCATGATGATGAGGGGATGGATCCAGCTCTCGAACTGGGCGGCCAGCACCAGATAGACCACCACCACCCCTAGAATAAAGACAAACAGGACACCCGCCGTGCTGGCGCGAAAATCCCGGGACTGGCCCTTGTAATCGACCCGGGCCTGCTGCGGCAGATGGGCCTTCACCAGTCCCTCCAAATAGTCCAGGGCCCTACCCAAGGCCAGACCCTCCGCCAAATTAGCCTCCAGGGTGATAGCCCGCAGCCGGTTGTAGCGATTGAGGCTGCGAGAATCCGCCCCCTCGGTTACCGTCACCAGATTGGCCAGCGGGATCAGTTCGCCGCTGCGCCGCGAGCGGACCTGCAGGTTATCCAGAGCCCCCGGTGTGCGCTGGCTATCGCGCTGCCCCTCCAGAATGAGATCGTATTCCTCGCCCTCGCGGATGAAACTGGTGACCTTGCGGGAGCCCAGCATGGTCTCCAGGGTACGGCCGATGGCCCCGGCGGTAACCCCCAGGTCCGCCGCCTGGGCCTGGTCAATCGCTACCCGCAGTTGCGGCTTGGTCTCCTTGTAGTCCCAATCGAGGTTGGTCAAGCCCGGGTTGGAGGCCTCGATCTTCTCAAGAAGGATATCGCGCCACTGGGCCAACTCCTCGTAAGTCCCTCCACCAATTACAAACTGGACCGGCTTCTGCACCCGCGATCCAAAGCCCTGACGCATGATGGGCGCCGCCTTGACGCCCGGCAGGTCGGCGAGCTTGGCGCGAATCTCGTCCATGATGACCCAGCCAGAACGGCGCTGACCGAATTCCCCCAGTACCAGGGTCGCGTTACCGGTATTAAAGGTCTGAGTGCCCTCATAGCCGCGCGGGGTCCGAACCAGCAGCCGGGTCGCCTCACCGCTATCGATGTAGGGCATGAGGCGCCGCTCGATCTCATCCATGTATTCCTTCATGTAGGCATAGGAGGCCCCCTCGGGTCCATTGACCTGGACGGCGAAGGCACCGCGATCCTCGCGGGGGGCATACTCCCGGGGCAGATGCTGTAACAGCCAGACCGCCCCGACCAGGGTGCTAATCAGGAGCAGGCCCGTCACCCAGGTGTGGCGGAGAAACCAGCCCAGGGCGCGCCCATAACCTTGCCGCACGCGGACGAAAAGCGCATCCAGGGTATGGCTCAGGCGGCCCGGGGCCTGGACTTGGGGCAGAATTTTCGAGGCCATCATGGGTGACAGGGTCAGGGCCACCAGCATGGAGAAGGCAACAGCGGCGGCCATGGTCAGGGCGAACTCGGAAAAGAGACGGCCCACGTCCCCTTGCAGGAAGGCGATGGGGACGAAGACGGCCACCAGCACCAAGGTGGTTGCTAACACGGCGAAGCCCACCTGGCGGGTGCCACGATAGGCCGCCACCAGACGGGTCTCGCCTTGCTCGACCAGGCGGCGGTGAATGTTTTCCAGAACCACGATAGCGTCATCCACCACCAGACCAATGGCCAGCACCAGGGCCAGGAGGGTCAGAATATTGATGGAGAAGCCTAACACCCAGATAGCCATGAAGGTGGCGATGAGGGACACGGGCACGACCACCGTCGGCACCAGGGTGGCGCGCCAACTGCCGAGGAAGAGGTAGATAACCAGCACTACCAGGAGGATGGCCTCCCCCAGGGTCTTGTAAACCTCGTGGACGGCGCCGCGCACGAAGACCGACGTATCGTAGCTCTGATGGAGCTTCATGCCCTCAGGCAGGGTCTGGTTGAGGCGCCCCATTTCCGCCTTGGCCGCCTCGGCAACGGCCAGGGTGTTGGCAGTGGATTGCTTGACGATGCCGATGCCGACCATGGGCAGGCCATTGCCGCGGAACGAGATGCGATCCTCGTCCGTGCCCAGTTCCACCCGGGCGACATCTCCCAGCCGCACCAAGGTGCCGTCCTTGCCCCGGGACAGGGTCAGGCGGGCGAAGTCCTCGGCGGTTTGGAAAGCCCGCTCGGTGCGCACACTGAACTGGCGCTGGCGGGACTCCACCCCACCCGCCGGTAATTCCAGATTCTCGGCGCGCAGGGCCTCCTCCACCTCGTCCACCGTCAGGCCCCGGGCCGCCAGAGCCTGGCGGTCGAGCCAGACGCGCATGGCAAAGGTCTGGCGGCCGCCAACCCGCACCCGTGCCACGCCGTCGATCACCGAGAAGCGATCCACCAGATAGCGGCGGGCATAGTCGCTTAGTTCCGGGATCGTCAGACGGTCGCTGGCCAGGTTGAGCCAGAGGATCACGTCTTCGTTGGCGTCCACCTTCTGGATCTCCGGCGGATCCGCCTCGTCTGGCAGGTCGTCGCTGACCCGCGAGACCCGGTCGCGGACATCGTTGGCAGCGCCGTCGATATCGCGGCCAACATCGAACTTGATGGTGATATTGGAGCGACCATCCTCGCTCAGGGACTCGATGCTCTGAATGCCCTCCACCCCCGCCACCATGTCCTCGATGAGGCGGGTGATACGGGTCTCCACCACGTTGGCGGCAGCGCCAGGGTAGCGGGTCTCCACCGAGACCACCGGTGGATCGATATCGGGATACTCCCGCAAAGGGAGACGATCGAAGGCCAGCAGGCCGAAGGCGATCAGGAGGAGCGAGATGACCGCGGCCAGGACCGGCCGCTTGACCGCGAGGTCGGACAGGATCACTGGCCGGCCTCCAGCAGTTCCCGCAAGGTTTTGGTGCCTTCATCCAGGGCCATGACCCGCACCGCCTGTCCCGGCCGAACCTTGTCGTTACCGTGGGTGATAACCCGCTCCCCTTCGGTCAGCCCGGAGGTGATCTCCACGACACCCGGGCGACGGGCGCCGATGTACACCTGCCGCTCCTCGGCCTTATCGCCCTCCCCCACCACCAGCACCCGATGATCCCGCCCACGGTGCAACAGGGCCGCCTCGGGAATAGCCAGGCCCTGCCGGGGATTGCGGGGCACTTCGACCTGCATGAGAAGGCCCGGCTTGAGGTCCTGGCGCGGATTGGGGATGAGGGCGCGGACCTGGATGGCACGGGTGACGGGGTCGATCCGGCTATCGATCGCAGCGATTTCACCCTGGAAGGTCTGACCACCATGGGCCAGGGAGCTAGCCGAGATAGCCATGCCCAGTCTGAGATCGGCCAGGAAGAGACTGGGCAGGGGGAAATCCAGCTTCATCGTGCTGTCATCGTCCAGGTTGGCGATGAGATCACCAGGCCGGACCAAGGCCCCGGGACTGATATTGCGCAGGCCAAGAACCCCCGCGAAGGGTGCCTTGATCAGGCGGTCGGCGAGGCGGGACTCAATGGCCACCAACTGGGCGCGGGCTGCATCCAGATCACGACGACGCTCGTCGAGGAGTGATTCGGAGGCGGCACGCTGAGCCACCAGGGACTTGACCCGGTCGTATTGGCGGGAGGCCTCCGCCACCCTGACCTGGCCCTCCTCCATCAGGGCATGCTCCTCGGCGCTAGTCATCTCCACCAACACCTGGCCAGCCGCCACCCGCTGGCCATCTTCGAAGTGGATGGCGGACACCGTCTCGGTGACGTTGGCGGTGAGGGCCACGGACTCCCTGGCCTTCAGGGTACCCAATGCCTCCACCGGGTCTGCGAAGGCCTCCAGCCGAGCTGCGGCGACGATGACAGGCAGGGCCTTGGGGCCCTCCTGGGCCAGCAGCGGGGTGGCCAGGATCAGCGGCAGGAACAGGAGCAAAAGAACGGGATGTTTGGGCATGGGGATCGTCTCTTCCGGGGAACTAGGGTCGAAGATGCACCATGGCCACCCTGCGGAACCTGGAGCCTGGCTACTGCCGCGTGAAGCCAATTAGACCTAATAAAAATAGCTAATTCAATAAAATGAACAAAATCTCCCCCGCAATCAACAGGCGTTATCGAATTATCTGGATCGCCGCGCGGGTTCAATTACACTGGTAAGGTGGTGCTCCGGGTTCGCTGACGGGCGTTTCAAAGGTTCGAGATGCAGGGATGATGGGACTCACTCCATAGGTGATCACCGGGAACCGATGTGCGTCCTTGCCCCCCTTGACAGCCCTCGGCAGGGGCCATCCCGCCTATTGGCACTTTTACTAAAGAGCTGAAGCTGGTTCGGGGACCGGGTTGACCTGACCCGCTCCGTGCTGGAACTCAAGGCACCGGGCGCTGACCTGGACGCCAAGCAGGGCGCCGGCTATGGCAAGACCAGGCCTTCGGTCATGCCGCCAATTGCGCGGTCCCGGAGTTTGCTTTTATTCCTTTTCAGCGGGTATACAATACAAAGAAGAAATCCAATTGGTGTCACTGGGAGCTCCAGTTGGCCTACTTGGCCTCACCCTGATCCTGACGATCTGGACGGGAACCTGGCTGGACACGCCAAGGCCTTCGCTGAAAGGTTACTGGAACTTCAGGAATAGATTCGGCTGGTGTTAAGGAAGCAAGCTAAGTAGCTTCTAGCCTAAGGCATTCTTCATTACTTAACTTTACCGAATTTGGTCTTGGCTGCCATGAAAACCCATACATTTTTCTCGCTATTGATTTTCGCTCTCGTCACTTCTTGGACGTCCGTCGTGGGCGCGGAGACCACGGCACTCGACCTCTATTTGGCCAAGCCGGACACCAATTATGGATACACCCATCTCGACACCCGGATAGGAGAAGGCTACACGATCTATGATATTGCCATGACCTCACAGGCATGGCGTTCGCCGGCCGAGGTCGACCGCACCTTGTGGCAGCATCAGGTACTGATTGCCGTTCCATGGTTCCCCTTCACGGCGAACCAGCATACCGCTCTTTTGGTCATAAACGGCGGCCAGAACCAAAAGGCGGGGTCGGGGAACGATGATCTGATCGGTCTGTTATCTGTCGCGACCGGCGCGGTGAGCGCCATGGTCAATCTGAGGTTCCCTCGGTTTTTCGTCTTCCAAGGGTAGGGGTTCATGCGACCTGCTTTTCTCCCTGTTGAGGGTTGATCCAGTCTTTCAGGAACTGCACCGGGGAAGTGTAACCGAGGGTGGAATGCA
>WBZT01001564.1_pt1 | contig 16604 bp, 17 predicted proteins | sample 5204241 | NCBI WGS metagenome assembly WBZT01 (sample SAMN12344358, study PRJNA552823) | activated sludge metagenome | biome: Activated sludge suspended growth; feature: Nitrification reactor; material: Wastewater; isolation source: activated sludge from nitrification reactor of wastewater...
CAATGGGGCATCAGGTGGTGGTGGTGGTTTCCGCCATGTCCGGCGAAACCAACCGCCTGATTGAGCTGGCCAAACAAATCATGCCGGAGCCCGATCCGCGCGAACTGGACCAGATGGTTTCCACCGGCGAACAGGTGACCATTGCGCTCACCGCTTTGGCGCTGATGGACCTGGGTATCAAGGCCAGGAGCTACACCGGCAGCCAGGTGCGCATCCTGACCGACGACGCCTTTACCAAGGCACGCATCCTCAAGATTGATGAAGACCGCATCCTGTCCGACCTGGATGCAGGTTATGTGGTAGTCGTGGCTGGCTTCCAGGGTGTGGATGAAGACGGCAACATCACCACGCTGGGCCGGGGTGGTTCCGACACCACCGGCGTGGCGCTTGCTGCCGCTCTGAAGGCCGACGAGTGCCAGATTTACACCGACGTGGACGGGGTTTACACCACCGACCCACGTGTGGTGCCGGAAGCCCGTCGGCTGAAATCCATCACCTTCGAGGAAATGCTGGAACTGGCCAGCCAGGGCTCCAAGGTGCTGCAAATCCGTTCGGTGGAATTTGCGGGCAAGTACAAGGTTAAGTTGCGTGTGCTATCCAGCTTTGAAGAAGAGGGCGACGGCACGCTGATTACGTTTGAGGAAGAAGAAAATATGGAACAACCGATTATTTCCGGCATCGCATTTAACCGTGACGAGGCCAAGATTACCGTTTTAGGCGTCCCTGACCGCCCCGGCATTGCTTACCAGATTCTCGGCCCGGTGGCTGATGCCAACATTGATGTGGATATGATTATCCAGAACGTAGGCGCTGACGGCACCACAGACTTCACCTTCACCGTGCACAAGAACGAACTGAGCAAAACGCTGGCCATCCTGAAGGACAAAGTACAAGGCCATATCGGCGCACGCGAAATCATCGGCGACGACAAAATCGCCAAAGTGGCTGTGGTGGGCGTCGGCATGCGCTCGCACGTGGGCATTGCCAGCCAGATGTTCCGCACCCTGGCAGAGGAAGGCATCAATATCCAGATGATCTCCACTTCGGAAATCAAGATTTCCGTGGTGGTGGATGAGAAGTACCTGGAACTGGCTGTCCGTGTATTACACAAGGCGTTTGAACTGGATCAGGTAACGGGCTGAAACCGGCCTGTCATTTGACCTTTGGGGCGCAAACCGGTATTCTTGCGCCCTTCCTGCGGAGACGTGGCCGAGAGGTCGAAGGCACTCCCCTGCTAAGGGAGCATACGCTCAAAAAGCGTATCGAGGGTTCGAATCCCTCCGTCTCCGCCATCAAATAAAAAAGCACCCTTCCGGGTGCTTTTTTATTTGCCCTAGCTTTACTTCAATGAACCAGTTGCTTGGGCGAGCGGGTTCTTGCAGTCGGGAATATCGCACTGAACGTGCTGCCCTTACCCGGCTCGCTATTTATTTCCAGCCTGGCCTGATGGCGCGTCAGGATATGCTTGACGATGGACAGCCCCAGGCCAGTTCCGCCAGTTTCGCGCGAACGGCTACGGTCCACACGGTAGAAACGCTCGGTTAAGCGAGGAATATGCTGTGGCTCTATCCCTATGCCGGTATCGCGCACACTGAACACCGCCTCATTACCGCGCGCTTCCCATGAAATATAAATATCCCCACCTTGCGGGGTATACCGAATGGCATTGCTGATAAGGTTGCCAAAAGCACTGCGCAGCTCTTCGGTGTTGCCGTGCAGCATCAGGGCAGCATCTGCCTGGGCAATTGAAATCTGGTGGTTGCCTGTACTCAGGCCTTGTGCCTCTGCCAACAACGCCGACAACATGGCGGGCATATCCAGATCAATCTCGTTGGTCAGTCCCTGGCTGCTTTCCAGTTGTGACAGGGTGAGTAAATCTTCCACCAGGTGGCGCATGCGCCCAGCCTGCTCTTCCATCAGGTCAAAATAACGGCGCAGATGATCGGGAATGGCGCCATCCATATCCTTGAGTGTTTCCAAGAAACCGGCAACCACGGTGAGCGGGGTACGCAGCTCATGCGACACATTAGCGATAAAGTCCCGGCGCATGGTTTCCAGCTTTTCCAGATGGGTCACGTCGCGGCAGATCAGCAGCTTCTGGTTTTCGCCAAACGGCACCAGTTGCAGTTCCAGCGACATAGCAGCATTACGCGGGTTCTTGAGCTTGAGCGGCTCGGAATAATTATAGGATTCCAGATAATTGGCAAAATCCGTTTGCCGTACCAAATAGGCGATTGGCTGGCCGCTATCCTGCTCAGCATTCAACCCCAATAACAGTTCGGCAGTGCGGTTAAGCCATTCAATCTGATCCTGCGAATTCAGCACGACTACACCATCGGGCAGCGCACCAGCGGCATCCTGCAAGCGCTCCAGGGCAGAGGTCAGCTGAATCTGACTGCGGCTATGGCGACGTAATTCCTGATACAAGTCAGCAAACGCGTCTTCCCAGATGCCAACACCATCAGGCAGCCCGGCAGGAACAGGAGCTTTGAGCCACAACATCAGCTTGCGCAAGTGCTGCAAGTGGCGCACCAGAAAAAACACCAGCCACAGCACCAGCAATGCAACAGCAACGCGGCCTCCAGCTATCGGCCATAGTAAAAGACAGAGCAGCCCTGCAATAAACAAGGGCGATAAAGTACGCCACCAGAAATCTTGCACGTTGCGTTAATCCGGAAAAATGAAACGGGGGAATTATCTGCTACTGCGCGGAAAACCGATAGCCCACCCCACGTACGGTCTGGATCATTTCCTCATGGCCGCTGGCTTCCAGTGCCTTGCGAAGACGGCGGATATGGACATCCACAGTGCGATCTTCCACATAAACACGGTCGCCCCACACCTTGTCCAGCACATTGGAGCGGGAATGCACACGTTCCGGATTGGACATGAGGTAATGCAGCAGACGGAATTCAGTCGGCCCCAAATCAATTGGAATACCGTTACCCGTTACCCGATGGGTTATTGGGTCAACCCGCAAGCCACCCGCCTCGATAGGATCATCAGTCATCTGCGGCGCACGCCGGCGCAGTACCGCCTTGACTCGAGCAATCAGCTCGCGCGGGCTGAATGGTTTGGTCACGTAATCATCGGCGCCCACCTCCAGTCCACGTATCTTATCGGCCTCTTCTCCCTTGGCGGTGAGCATAATGATGGGGATGGATTTGGTTGCTGCATCACTTTTCAGGCGGCGTGCAAAATCAATTCCACTTATCCCAGGCAGCATCCAGTCAAGAATAATCAAGTCAGGCTGCGTTTCCCGCATCAATAGCTGCGCCTGCTCCACACTCATGGCCCTGAGCGGCAAATGGCCCGCCTGCTGCAGGTTGAGGGTCAACAACTCCTGTATCGCCGGTTCATCTTCCACTACCAGAATATTGGCTGGCATGCGTCTCTCCTGTGTTTCGCTAATTGATGACGATACGCACTTTATGACGGGATTGTTACTTTTTGATGACAGTTCGCAATATTGCACCGGGTTGCCAATTGACTCAATTTATAAGACCATGCTGGGTAGACTGATATATTGGTATTAAACGCCAAAAAACCACACTGGATACAAGGAACACCTATGCCGGGCTTTTTCACCAAGGAAAACATTACTGCCAGCCCCAACTATAACCGTTGGCTAATTCCGCCAGCTGCTCTGGCAATCCACCTTTGTATCGGCATGGCCTATGGTTTTTCGGTCTTCTGGAAGCCGCTGGGCAACGCCCTGCTTGGCAGTGACGGCAAACCTGTCGCCGCCTGCGCCGCCGGGGCCACCACGTTTGCAGAAAAACTTGAAGGTACTTGGCGCGCCTTGTTTGCCACAGACTGCAACTGGACACAGTTTGACCTGGGCTGGATGTACACCCTGTTTTTTGTGTTGCTAGGCTGCTCCGCCGCTGTTTGGGGTGGCTGGCTGGAACGTGAAGGACCGCGCAAGGCCGGTTTTGTCTCCATGCTGTGCTGGTGCGGCGGCCTGCTGATCTCAGCCTACGGCGTTTATAGCCACCAGCTCTGGATGATGTGGCTGGGCTCCGGGGTGATAGGCGGCATAGGCTTGGGCTTGGGTTACATCTCACCGGTTTCCACCCTTATCAAGTGGTTTCCCGACCGCCGCGGCATGGCCACCGGCATGGCAATCATGGGTTTTGGCGGCGGCGCCATGATAGGCTCGTCGCTGGCGACCACACTGATGGGATATTTTGCCGGCCCAAGTGGCCCTGGCATCTGGCAAACCTTTGTTGCCATGGCCCTGATATACGCCGTATTCATGACCTGCGGCGCGCTCGGCTACCGACTGCCGCCTACCGGCTGGGCGCCCAGCGGCTGGGTTCCCAAAGACAAGGAACATGGCAACGCCATGATTTCGGCGCGCCATGTACACCTCGATAAAGCGCATAAAACACCGCAATTCTGGCTATTGTGGATCGTATTGTGCATGAATGTTTCCGCCGGGATCGGCATTATCGGCGCAGCCGCCCCCATGTTGCAGGAAACCTTTGGCGGCGCCCTTATTGGCCACCCGGACATCGGTTTTGCCGACATCAAGAAAGATGAAGTTCTGACCGCCGCCGCCGCCGCCGTAGGTGCGGGTTTCGTCGGCCTGATCTCGTTGTTCAACATTTTTGGCCGCATTGCCTGGGCATCTTCGTCCGACAAGCTGGGGCGCAAGCAAACCTATTTCATCTTTTTTGTGCTGGGGGCATCCCTGTACGCAGCAGCCTCGCTGTTTGCCGACTGGAAATCGCTGGCACTGTTTGTGGCAGCCTTCTGCGTCATCGCCTCCATGTACGGGGGAGGCTTCGCCACCATCCCTGCCTACCTGGCTGACATGTTCGGCACCCAGTTCGTCGGGGCTATCCATGGACGGCTGCTGACCGCATGGTCAACCGCAGGCATCCTCGGCCCTGTCATTGTGAATTACATGCATGATGTGCGGCTGGAAGCTGGTGTTCCATTCGACCAGATTTACAGCTCCATCTTCTTTGTGCTGGCCGGTATGCTGGTTGTCGGATTCATTGCCAACCTGCTGGTCAGGCCCATGGATGAGAAATTCACCATGAGTGACCATGAACTCGCTGAAGAACGCCGAATCGCTCATGAAAAAGCCACCGCTGCCGCGCAGGCCAGGGGAGACGGCCACAAGGAAACCCACCCCATCATGGCTACGCTGGCGTGGACTCTGGTCGGCATCCCCATCTGCTACGGCGTGTGGAATACCCTGCAAAAAGCTTGGGCGCTGTTCCATTAAATTAAGATCATGATGACAACAGCGCCGGAGTTGTTATCGTGAGAAAAAAACTGGTTGTCGCCAACCGCAAGATGAACGGCAGCATTCCGGGAAACCGCGCATTCCTGGAAGGCCTGTTGCAAGGCACACAGGATGCCATCCATGCAGACTATGTGGTCTGCCTGCCCCACCCCTATCTTTACCAGTGCAAGGCACTGTTGCACAACACCCCTATTGCCTGGGGCGGCCAAAATATGAGCCGCTACGACTCCGGCCCTTATACAGGCTCGGTTTCCCCTGGCATGCTCACCGAATTTGGTTGCGAATACGCCATCATCGGCCACTCCGAACGCCGCTCTCGCGGCCACGAAACCAACCAGTCGGCTGGCGAACGCTTTGAAGCCGCTGTCAAGGCCGGACTCAAACCCATCTTCTGCGTAGGCGACACGCTGGAAGAATACGAGCAGGGCAAAACCGACGAAGTCACCTTCCGCCAGCTCAACGCCATCATCGAACAATCCGGGGTGGAAAACCTCGCCAACGGCATCCTCGCTTATGAGCCCATCTGGGCCATAGGCACCGGCAAAGCCGCAACGCCGGAACACGCGCAGAACATCCTGGGCTTTCTGCGCAACCACATTGCCGAACACAACGCCGAAGTTGCGCAAAACCTGCGCATCCTCTACGGCGGCAGTGTCAACTCAAAAAACTGCGCCAGCCTGTTCACCATGCCCGACATTGACGGTGGGCTGGTCGGCACCGCCTCGCTGGATACGCAGGAATTTATCGCCATCTGCCGGGCAGCCAGCGAGGCTGCCGCCACATAGTCAGGAAGCAACATGCAGCAGATTCTGGTCTATTCCGATTCACTCTCCTGGGGCATCGTCCCCCTCACCCGCCAGCGCCTGCCTTTCGAGCAGCGCTGGCCCGGCGTAATGGAAAATGCCCTAATTGCCGCCAAAACCAAGGTGCGCATAATCGAAGATTGCCTCAATGGCCGCCGCACAGTGTGGGAAGACCCCTACAAACCGGGCCGCAATGGCTTGACCGGCTTGGCCCAGCGCATCGAAATTCACTCCCCTCTTGCGCTGGTCATCCTCATGCTGGGCAGCAACGACTTCCAGTCCATGCACCCGCACAATGCCTGGCACGCCGCACAAGGCATACAAACCCTGATCCAGGCCATCCGCAACGCCCCCATAGAACCCGGTATGCCAGTCCCGCCTATACTGGTGGTCGCCCCACCCCCATTACAACCCGCCCTGGGCAACATGGCAGAAAAATTCCGTGATGGATTTAAGAAGAGCGAGGGCCTGGCTGCCGCCTACCATCAGGTTTGCGTGGATAACCACTGCCACTTCTTTGACGCTGGCAAAGTCGCCACCACCAGCCCCAAGGACGGCGTACATCTGGATGCGAGCCAACATCTGTCACTGGGGAGTGTCCTGGCGGGTGTGGTCAAAGGACTTCTGGGAAGCGAATGAAAATAAAACGGCCCACATTGTTGTGGGCCGCTTCAAATCTGGTGGGACGGGAGGGGGTCGAACCCTCGACCAACGGATTAAAAGCCTGCTGGCGATTTCGCTGTAACCATTTAATCTGATTAAGACATACCGCTTTGGGCTGTCTAATATCCTGCCATTCGCACCACCGCTGTAACCCGCGCCAGTGCTGGGGCATTTTTGAGATATTGGACATATCAATTCAATGGCCTTTTCCTGCCTACCGTGGCACTGATAAATTGTTTATGATGAGCCCTTCCTACTTTACAGCTTCATATCAAATTGGGTATAGTTCGATCAGTAGATGTCAATAACCATGCTGCCGATGATTTGCGGTCGCTGAAAAAGTCTGCTCCTGAGGCTGCGGCTACTATCCTTATAGTATTAGAGCAAATCCAGGCTGATCCTAAAGCTATTGATAAATTAACCGATTATGGTGATAACAAATTTGGCGATCATTTATTGAATGTCAAGGTTTGGGAAACTGCTCGGGGGGCCGGGAACCTATGGCGATTCAGAATACTTGACTCCCCGGCAACTGAATATCGTGTTGTATATGGATACCAATGGCAAACTCAGCAACTTTGTGTTCTTGCTGTTGTCCACAAATTAGAATTTGACTATGACAACCTTAACACTGAAATTTCCCGCAGAATCCTTAACGACTGGCGCAGTCTCTAGTGTCACTCCTGCGAGTGCCCCCGGTCAGATTTATTACGCTGAGTTCAATGCGGCTAGACCTGAACCATTGCCCAACGCCATATCTTTGGATTCGTTATTGAGTGAATTTGAATCTGACGGTCAAATGGCTGGCCATCTGGAGAATGCCCGTAAAGAACTTTCTAGATCGCTATACAAGGACGAGCCTAGCAGCTTTAGTGCTTTGCGTCTTAGCCATGGATTCTCTCAAGCTCAACTTGCGGAAAAAGCTGGTACCAGTCAATCGCATATCGCAAAAATTGAGGCTGGAAAAAATGATCCTGGCGCAACTGTCATCGCTCGGATAGCTCAAGCCATGCAAGTTGATGCAACCGATGTTTTTAACGCTGTTCTTCATCAAATCAATACCCGTCGTGACACAAGATGAGCAAAGATAGATTTGTCACCGCACAGTTTTGCGATGACATCCGCCATGAAGTAAATAATAAATTTTCCTTCATAGGTTGCTACTTGTCTGAACTGATAGTCGACGAGTTCCCAGCAGTTCTTCCAAAGCTTTGTACAGTAGTCACTTTGATTACTCCTATTGAGCATCCATTTGAAAAACTCGCAATTCGAGCAAAACTCAATGACGAGCAAATTGCGGAGTTACCTATTCACGATCTTTCATCTCAAGATGGCATGCATGAGAGCGTAAGAGATGGGGCGAGATTTTTTTCAGTTACATGCATGATGGTATTCTCTCCACTGGCAATCGCGGATGAGTCTGTGTTACGAATCGTAGTGGATACTGAAGATGGAGAAATGGTTTCGCCAGGCCTTATTCTCCGCAAGCGCACAGACAAAGATCCCCAGATTATCCCTGCTTAACGTCTGTGTCACTGCCATCTTTGGTAATACACCGCCATGGTTTAAGTGGAATAACCGCGAGTTTCACAATGCTCCAGGGTGAAATAGCCCAACTCGTTGGGTCACTTTCCGCATAATCCATTGCTTACCCAGACCGACACTTTGCCCCCTTCCCCGCTCTTGCTGTAAACTGCTGTCAAACGTCCGTTTGACAAGGCTTCCCGCCCATTGATAAACAGCCGCAATCATTGAAAAACAGCATGTCAGAAAACGATAAACCTCAGCCAAACAACCAATACGTGCCCCCAGAAAACGGTATGGGTGAGCGTATCCGCGAGAAGCGCAAGGCGCTGGATTTGTCCGTTGAAGAACTAGCCGCGCTAACGGCTTTGTATGACTTTGGAAATCCAGTGGAACAAGAGAGAGGATTGTCAATTTCATCACTGTATCTCTACGAGAAAGGGGATAGGAAGCCGGGAGCGAGAGAAATTCGTCTGCTTTGTGAGGCCCTGAACGTTTCTCCCAATTGGCTGCTGCTAGGCGAAGAATGGAACAGTAGGCAAGGGGAAGATAGTTCGCTTGCAGAAGCATTACGTAACTTGGTCGAGCAAGCGTCCAATAAGAGTGTTACCAAAAAACTGTTGGACAAGGGCTTACAGAGAGACCAGAGCCATGCGATGAAGCTTACTGAAGTCAAAATGCGCAAAATCAGGTAATTCCACAAATATAAAATAAATTCCACACACGGATTTAATTCGTGGTATTCTACGTTCGTGCTTTTTATTATTACGAATGGAGAGACCATGCAAATCATCACTGGACATCAATCCCGCGCAGCGCGCCGGGAACTGTCTCTTTCCCAAGCTACTGTAGCAGCAGAAACCGGCCTCAATCGCGTTTATCTGAGTGATTGGGAAGGCGGCCACAATGGCCGCTTTACTGACGCTCAGTTACGCAAGCTGCGCCAGTTCTATGAAGCCAAAATTGAGGAAGCCAACGACAGCGGCGAAGAAATCACCCTGACTTTTGGCGAGGCCGACCCCGAACCTGCCCAAGCCAAAGTCGAAACCTTCACCGCCAAGCGTTTTGTTTTACCGGTAGGGGATGAAGTCACTTCCGAAGTGCTGGATGCTACGCTGGATACCATTGCCACCAACGACAAGCGGTTGGTTGAGATAATGCCTGCCATTGCAACCCGTGAAGATGGCTTGTTTGGTTCCGGCGAATACACCCCGGAAACCCTACAAGCCTACCGAGAATCCTTCACTCTTGGGTTTGCCAATTACCTGATGATTCGCGCCTTGGGCGGCTGGCCGGAAATTGGTCTTTCCGCCACCGGCCTTAACATCGCCGGGGATTCGGTGCTGGCCGTACTGATTGCGGAATGCAGTGCTTCGTTTGAACGTGCCGGACTGCCTACCATGCCGCAAGCGCAAGCCAATGCCGAACAGCAAACGGAGGCCGAAGCATGAGCGCCCTACCTCTCGCCGCGTTTCCCGTAGCTGGCAAGGCCGAAAAATCTACCGGCTTTGCACTTGCCCTGGTGCTGGGGCTGGCGTTTTATCTGGCAGCCCGCGCCCAACAGCAAACCAAGGCAAAGCAATGAACCGCGCCGACCGTCGCGCCCTGATGCGCGAAATGAGCAAGCAAACCCATGTCTGTGCCGATGGGGCCTTTGTGCTCTATGTGCATGGACATGGGTATATCACCCAGATCAGAAAAAACAGCCTTCAATTCAATGACGGCTCAATTCCCGCCCAGATGCAACGCTTCCACGAAGGTTGCGCCCATGATGCAGCCGACATGCTGCGCAAGGAAACCAGCTACACCATTGAAGTCCGCCACCAAAACGACATGCTGAAAGGGCCGCAAGCGTGAGCGTTACCGCCCCTTCAAAGCCAGCCTGTACTTCTCTTGGTACTATAGGAAAATCCTCTGTCACCCAGACGGCACCCGAAGGCAAAACCTCTGCCAAGGAAGAGCAGGCCCAGCGCAATAAAATCCACCGTTACAAACTGCAACGCCAGGCGCAAAACCTGCTGCCGGATTATCGCAACATCGCATCATGCGGTCGCAACGTCCAATACCGCGCCGACAACCCCGGCGTTGACCTGATTAAGAACACAGCCACCGGCAAGGTGCGCTTTGCCAACGTGACCACCTGCAAAAGCGTGTGGGCCTGCCCGATCTGTGCACACCGCGTGACCGAAGAGCGCCGGGCAGACCTGCAAACTGCCGTCACGTTGCACTCCATGAAGGGCGGGAAAGTGGTGCTGATGACCCTGACTTTCCCCCATGACCGCGATTCCAGCCTTAAAGACCTGCTGAAAAACCTATCCGATGCCCTCAAGCGTTTCAACGCTGTGCGGCAATACCGCAACCTACTCAAAGAGGTGGGCTTTATCGGCGGTGTCCGCGCCCTGGAAGTGACCTATGGCGACAACGGCTGGCACCCGCATATCCATGTGCTGCTGTTCATCAACGATACCGAAAACGCCACCGAAATCCTGAATCAAGCCCGTGACCATTGGGCAAAGGCAGTATTCAAGGCCGGGCTAGGCCAGATCAACGAACATGGGTTTGACGTACGCGGCGGTGACTACGCTGCTGAATATGTCGCCAAGTTCGGCAAAGAACCAGACGATGCAGGCTGGACAGCGGCACATGAACTGACCAAGGCCCCGGTAAAGATGGGCCGCAAAAAGAATTCATCTACCCCGTTCCAGTTACTGGATGCCTCACTGGAAGGCGACAGCCAGGCAAGCGCCCTGTTTGTGGAATACGTGGGAGCCTTCAAGGGCAAGCGTCAACTTTATTGGAGCCCAGGGCTACGGGACAAGCTGGGCATGGAGCAGGAACTTTCAGACGATGAAATTCTGGCAGACGCCATACCGGAAACGCCGGAAGAGGAAACCGAACTGGTAGGCACCTTGAAAGCGGATGACTGGAATCTGGTGCTGTCACGCAATGCCAGGGGTGAAGTGCTGGTATTGGCGGAGCGCCACGGCTGGGCCGGTGTACGGTATTTGCTGGAAGAGTTGAAAAAACGACCACCAAGCGATAGCGGCGCTTATTACACCGAGGCTGTGATTATGGTGAAGGGAAAGCCGGTAGAGCGGCTGATGCTGCCTGAGTAGCAAGGGAAGTTATCCACGGGCGGAGCGAGCTTATATGTCGCGCAGCCAGTGGGTAGCTGGATGCAGGAATAAAACGGCGACTCGAGCGCTACCAACGCCACAAGCCGCCTGCCGATTGAACTGAAAGGACAGTCCAATGGTTAACTCGAAGTCTAGCACCAAAACCAAACCGCACGCCAAGGCAAAGCCGCACCCCTACCCCAACGATAAAACGCTGTGGGCGTATTTCATGCAGGGCATGGAGGAACCCACGGACAAAGCGATTAACGAATCCTTCCCTGGTCATCACCCGTTGTGGGTGCAACACTCCCAGCGCTGTAAGGTGTCCGGTGAGCAGTTCAAGTATTTCCGCCAGCATCTACTACAGATCACACAGCGCCAGTGCGCGGCCTATCTGCGCATCAAGATTCACATTTTGCAGGCATGGGAGCAAGGCCGGGAGGCTGTACCCTTCATGGCCTTTGAACTGCTGCGGGTGGTGTATGAGAGCACCGCTTTCAAGCTGTCCCATCCAGATTGGGCCGGATGGTTTATTGACCCCAAGGGGCAGCTGGTTTCACCAGATCGGGGCAGCCTGCTCTTTATACCGCATGAACTCTCCTATATCCGCGAGACACACCGGCATAAAACCCTGCTACTGGAAGAAAACGAGCAGCTTAAGGCGGAGCTAGCTGCCCTGAAACGTCCGCCAGAAACTGAGCAAACAAGACCGGCCAAAGAGTCGGCCAAACTTTACCAATTCCCCGCAATCTACAGAAAGGCAGCCCAAGTATGAAACCTCGCGCATTCAAACTACACCCTGGCGAATCCCCATCCCTGGCCATAGGCCGTATGTACCGCTACATCCGTGAACTGAAACGCGATTACAAGCCCGCTCCCAAGGCCAAGAGCCGGGCCAACTTGCACCTGGTTGAGAATGCTGGCCAGCATAGTCATTTGCGACTGGTGAAAGGCTAGGCGCGTGGCCCTGTTTCTCACACCGGAAGAGTTGCACGAACTGACCGGGCTGCGCGTTGCAGCTTATCAGTGCCGGTGGCTGGAGAAACATGGCTACCCCTTTGAAACCAACGCCAGCGGCAAGCCCAAAGTGCTGACAGCCTTTGTTTTGAGCAAGCTGGGAGCTGGGCTTTCTGGCGCCTTGCCAGCAGGGCCAGAGCCGAATTTTGACGCGATAGCCTGACCGGGATAAATTGCTAGCATGGGACGCCGCCGCCAAACCAATCTTAACCTACCACCCCGCATGTATCTCAAGCATGGGGCTTATTACTACGTGGACAAGGTGGGCAAGTGGTTAAGGCTTTCCGATAGCAAAGCGCTGGCGCTGGCCAAGTGGGCCGAGATTGAGGGGCAAACCCCGGAAACACCTGGCGACAGCTACCAAGCCGGAACGGTGGGCGCGCTGATACAGCGCTACATGATCGAAGTGGCCCCAAAAAAGTCACCCCGCACCTACAAGGACAACCAGCAGGAAGCGGCCAATTTACTCAAGGTATTCGGCCCCGTGCTGATTGCCACAGTCCGCCCCATGCACATTGCCCGCTACCTGGACGTGAGAGGGGCAAAAGCCCCGGTAAGAGCCAATCGGGAAATATCCCTGCTTTCTCATGCTTTCAGTCACGCAATGCGCTGGGGGCTGCTGGACGTGAATCCATGCGTAGGCGTGACCAAGCACACGGAGAAAGGCCGGGACAGGTACATCACCGATCTGGAATTCAGCAGCGTGAAAGCGCTGGCCAGCCCCCTCATTGCCACGCTGATGGACTTTGCCTACCTGACAGCGCTACGCAAGGGCGACATACTCACTTTGCGGCTGGATCAACTCACTGACGAGGGCATTCTGATTAAACAGGCCAAAACCGGCGCAAAGCAGCTTTACGAGTGGACACCTGCACTGCATGAAGTAGTAGACCGGGCAAAAAGGTTGCATCCGGTCATCCGTGGCCTGTACCTATTCTGTAACCGGCGCGGCCAGCCTTATACCGATTCAGGCATTGCCGCCATGTGGCAGCGCTTGCAGGTCAAATGGAGTGAACAAGGCGGCCAGCGCTTCACCTTCCATGACATTCGGGCAAAGGCTCTGACCGATGCCAAACGGATGGGCATGGACGCCCAGGCGTTGGCTGGACACACCACCCAAAGCATGACTGAGCACTACATCAAAAAGAAGGAATTCAAGCGCGTTAGGCCATTGTTCTAGATATATTTTCTTGACCTTAAGTTAATCAAGGAATACTGTGACAGTCTTGCAATAAAAAGCTTCCGCTCCTCAAAATCTTGAAAGGAATGCGCCGTGAAGATTTTCCTGTTTATTGCATTACTTTTAATTACAACTACCACACTTGCCGACCAAACCAGGATTGATTTGGACTCATCGTGCAAAGTAACTCCATCAAGCAATAACACAACTGAAGATTTAGCTGGTCGTGGATGCTGTTCACATCATAGTGGGGCATGCGGATGTGATGGTGGCAGACTTGTATGCTGCGATGGGTCTTATAGCCCATCTTGTGGTTGTCACTCTGAAGACATTAAAGAGTTTCTGAAGCTCAATGAGGCTGAACAACCTCAGTCTTGACACCAAGTTCACCGGTTGCTCATAAAATATTAGACAGATGTCTAATATTTCCAAAGATAGGGAACTGGCGAAATCCTGAAAGTGGTGTGGATACTGGTGGGACGGGAGGGGGTCGAACCCTCGACCAACGGATTAAAAGTCCGCTGCTCTACCACTGAGCTACCGTCCCCGTGGAAAGGGCGCGATTATCCCGGAAACCCTGACTAGCGTCAATTCACTACTTGTTAAGCGACTCTGCGGGATGGAGTGCAAGGCGCACGGAGCGCAGCGACCGAGACATATCTGTGGGATAGGCGAGGAAGCGAGCACCGCGCAACGCCGCAATCCGCCCGTAGAGTCGCTTAACGCCCAAGACCGGGGAATCGCCCCTGCATCGCCCGCATCATTTTGCCCATACCGCCCTTGGAGAGCATTTTCATCATTTTCTGCATTTCCTCGAACTGGTTGAGCATGCGATTCACCTCCTGCACCTGCACGCCCGCGCCATCAGCAATACGGCGTTTGCGCGAGGCTTTGATGAGTTCGGGCTTGGTTCTCTCCAGCGGTGTCATGGAGTTGATAATGCCTTCAACCCGGCGCAGCGCTTTTTCGCCAGCGGCAGAGTCCACCTTGCTTGCCGCCTGGGCCATTTGGGCGGGCAGTTTATCCATCAGTGCGCCCATGCCGCCCATGTTACGCATCTGCTGCAGTTGCGCCTTGAAGTCGTTAAGGTCAAAGCTTTTGCCGGACTTGACCTTGTCCGCCAGTTTTTTGGCTTCATCCAGGTCAACATTCTTTTGTGCCTGCTCAATCAGCGAGAGCACATCGCCCATGCCCAACACACGCGAGGCCATGCGCTCGGGGTGGAAGGGTTCCAGGCCATCCACTTTTTCACTGACACCCACAAACTTGATGGGTTGGCCGGTCACATGACGCACCGACAGCGCCGCACCACCACGGGCATCACCATCCAGCTTGGTGAGGATGACACCGGTTAGCGGCAGCGTATCGGCAAAAGCGCGCGCGGTATTCACAGCATCCTGGCCCTGCATGGCATCCACCACAAACAGGGTTTCAATCGGCTTGAGGAAGGTGTGCAACTGGCTTATTTCGGCCATCATGGCTTCATCAATGGCTAGGCGACCGGCGGTGTCCACAATCAGCACATCATGAAAATGGCGGCGCGCAAAATCCAGCGCGGCGGCGGCGATATCCAGCGGTTTCTGGCTGGCTTCCGAAGGAAAAAAATCCACACCCACCTGCCCCGCCAGTGTCTTCAACTGTTCAATAGCGGCAGGACGATAAACGTCGGCGCTGACCAGCAGTACTTTCTTTTTCTGCTCCTTCAGCAGGCGCGCCAGCTTGGCGGTACTGGTGGTTTTACCGGAGCCTTGCAGACCGGCCATCAACAGGATGGCGGGCGGCACCGTGGCAAAGTTGAGCCCGGCATTCTGCTGTCCCATGAGGCGGGTGAGTTCTTCATGCACCACCTGGATCAATGCCTGCCCCGGCGTCAAGCTGGTGAGCACTTCGCGCCCAACGGCGCGTTCCTTGACCTGGGCAATAAAGTCGCGCACCACCGGCAGGGCTACGTCGGCTTCCAGCAACGCCATGCGCACCTCGCGCAGGGCGTCCTGAATATTGTCTTCAGTCAGTCGCGCTTGTCCGCGCAAATTTTTGACCACCTGCTGCAGGCGGCCGGAAAGATTTTCAAACATGGGTCTAGCCTTGGATTGGGGTAATTTTCGGGGCATTCATGCTATATTCAGCCAACGCAAATTTTACCTCAAAAGCATGTCTGGAATCCTTATACCTCTGCTGGTTGCCAGTGTTTATCTGGCAATTGCTGCGCGTTATTGGCAGGGCCAAAGCACTAGCACCCCTGCATCGTGGATCAAGGTTGCCCTACCACTGGCGCTGGCGGTACATGGCTGGCTGCTGTATCAATCGCTTTTCGGCACAGGCGGACTCAATCTGGGGCTGACCAATGCCGTTTCCACGATTTTCTGGCTCACCACACTGATTTACTGGCTGATGAGCCTGCGTTATGACCTGCACAGCCTCCAGGCTTTTGCCCTGCCACCCGCTGCTTTGGGGGTTCTGGCACAAAGTATCTGGCCAGAGAATCATGTGCTGCCCTATGCCGACCAGCCCTTGTTCATGCTGCACCTGGCAATTGCCTTTGCGGCCTACAGCCTGTTTACCTTCGCCGCCTTGCATGCCCTGCTGATGGCGGTGGCGGAACGCACACTGCACCGCAAGCAAAGCTGGATCAATCTGCCCGGCTTCCCTCCGCTCATCAGCATGGAAAAGTTACTGTTCCAGATCATTACCCTGGGCTTTACCCTGCTGACCTTCACCCTGGTGAGCGGCATAGCCTTTACCGAGCAGCTATTCGATAAACCCCTGCAATTTAACCACAAGACAATTTTCACCATCGTTTCCTGGTTGATTTTTGCGGGGCTACTGGCCGGACGTCACTTTTACGGCTGGCGCGGCCGCACTGCCGTGCGCTGGACGCTGTCAGGCTTTGGTGTGCTTTTGCTGGCTTATGTCGGCAGCAAGTTTGTACTTGAATTTCTGCTAGGAAGATAACGGTGTAGCTCAGGAAATACCCGAGGCAAATTTAGGTTTGCCGCAGACTCGTTTGCATATAAAATAAGCAGCTTTCCCGCAGTAAAAAT
>WBZT01001565.1_pt1 | contig 16601 bp, 19 predicted proteins | sample 5204241 | NCBI WGS metagenome assembly WBZT01 (sample SAMN12344358, study PRJNA552823) | activated sludge metagenome | biome: Activated sludge suspended growth; feature: Nitrification reactor; material: Wastewater; isolation source: activated sludge from nitrification reactor of wastewater...
CCATCGTCCCCGGACCCATCGGCACCGCCGCCGGATTCATCTCCGCCGGCGCCTACCTCGCCACCGGCAACACCAGCAAAGCCACCGAAATGGCCATCACCGCCACCGCCCAACTCGTCGGAGCCGGCCTCGCCGCCAAAGCCGCCATCAAAGCCGTCCAATACGCCAGCAAAATCGGACGAGCCGTCACCGGAGCAGTCAAGTCGGCCCGAGCCGCCGTCGCCGAGTCCCGCGTCGGCAGGGCCACCGAACGGACCTCAGCAAGGGCTGCAACTGCTTCGTCGCCGGCACCCTCGTCGACACCGACCACAGCCCGGCCCGATTGACGTGTCAACCGCCCTCACCACAGCCCGCTGACCAGCACCAACGTCACACACTCACGCCCGAGCGCCGGACGTGGCACGAGTCATGCCCCGCGATGGGTGCGCGCTACTGGCGTCCCGCTATCGGCCGTGCTAGACAAGCAACAGACCTTGCCAGCGCAGGCGGGGTTAGCTGAAGCGTCCGACAGCGATTCTCCTCGTCTTGAGAATCACCTCAGCCACAACGCGAAAGGACCAACCATGGGCTTCTGGGACTACTTCTGGCTTCTGATCTGGTGGATGTTCTTCATCATGTACCTGATGCTGCTGTTCCAGATCATCACCGACATCTTCCGCGACCACACGCTCGGCGGCTGGGCCAAGGCCATCTGGGTCGTCGCGTTGTTCATCTTCCCGCTGATCAGTTCGCTGGCATACCTCATCGCCCGTGGCCAGGGGATGAACGACCGGCAGCTGGCCGTGAACGCCGCGGCCAAGAGGGCGACCGACGACTACATCCGGTCGGTCGCACCGGGGACCGACCCCGCCACCCAGATCGCCAATGCCAAGGGCCTGCTCGACTCGGGCACCATCAGCCAGGCCGAGTACGACACGCTCAAGGCCAAGGCGCTGAGCTGACGGACGTTTGTCTGCGCCCCTCACATCGACTGCGCCTCGCCGAGCTCAGCTCGGCGAGGCGCAGTCGTCCACCGGGCGGGCGTCGGTGGGAGGCGGCAGAATGCCGGGTATGCCGCCTCCCCCGGTCTGCCGCATCCTCCCCTCCTACCTCCTGCATCGCCTGGTCGAGCAGGACGACCCCGACGTCGTCGAAGCGGCCCAGCGCACCCTCGCTGCCGACGCTAACTTGCGTGAGCGGCGCACCGTCACCGCCGAGCGCAGCCTGCGTATGCCGCGTGGGATCGTCCCGCCGGAGCTCACCGACGTCACGGAGCGCGCGGCCGCCCTCGAACGCCCCCGGCCCCAGCGAGTGACCGCGACGCTCCCCGCGGTGCCCGAACGGGCCATCCACGACGCGCGGCACGCGACCCGGCTGCCCGGCATACTCGCGCGGGCCGAAGGGGCAGCGCCCGTCGCGGATGTCGCCGTCAACGAGGCCTACGACGGGTTGGGGGCCACCTGGCAACTGTTCTGGGCGGCATACGCGCGGGACTCGCTCGACGGCAAAGGGCTGCCGCTCGTCGCGAGCGTCCACTTCGACCGCGGCTATGACAACGCCTTCTGGGACGGCACCCAGATGGTCTTCGGCGACGGCGACGGGCGCTTCTTCGTCGGTTTCACGCACTGCCTCGACGTCATCGGCCACGAGCTGGCGCACGGGGTCACCCAGTTCACCGCGGGCCTCACCTACGTCGGGCAGTCCGGGGCGCTCAACGAGTCGGTGTCCGACGTCTTCGGCAGCCTCGTCAAGCAGCATCACCTCGGGCAGACCGCCGAGCAGGCCGACTGGCTCATCGGAGCGGGGCTGTTCACCAACCGGGTCCGCGGGGTGGCATTGCGCTCGATGAAGGCGCCGGGCACGGCATACGACGACCCGGCTCTCGGGAAGGATCCGCAACCTGGGCAGATGAGCGACTATGTCACGCTGCCGCACGACGCCGACCACGACAACGGCGGCGTCCACGTCAACTCCGGCATCCCCAACCGGGCCTTCTACCTCGTCGCGTCGGCCCTCGGCGGGCATGCGTGGGAGCGGGCGGGGCGGATCTGGTTCGACACGATCACCAACAAGGGCATCCCCAAGGACGTCGATTTCGCCGGTTTCGCCCGGCGCACGATCACCGCGGCCGGCAAGCGCTACGGGGCCGGCGGGGCTGAGGCGGCCGCCGTCGAGGAGGCGTGGGCGACGGTCGGCGTGAAGGTCTAGCCGGCTCCGGGTGGATCCGGGCGGACGCCGGTCTCGGTCGGCCGGCGAGCTGGGGCAAGGGCCGCCGACCTTCGACGGACTCTCGCGCCCGAACACTTGTATTCGTACATGTGTTCGAGTAGGGTGGGTGTGTGAGCATCGCCCAGTTGCAGTCCCCGGCCGCCGGTCGGGTGTTGCCTGCGGGGATTGTGGCTGGTCGGACGCGGATCGTGCATGCGGTGCGACCTACACCACCAACACCCCTGGACCACCGGTGGCCACACCAACCTCCACCACGCCATCCCCCTCTGCGGACAACACCACCGACACATCCACGACCCCCACTACCACCACACCATCACCACCACCCAGGAAGGAATCAAAACCGTCCACTTCCACCTACACCCCCCACGCGAATGACCCCGGAACACAGCCCGCGAACCCGCTCACCCGAGGAACCAGCCACCCACCATGCCCCCAGGACGGCCGGGTGAGCCTGGAACCTCGGCATGGGCGAATCCGGTCGCGAACTACAGTGGGGCCCATGTCCGTCGCCACCAGGGTCATCGCCTGCCTCGACGTCGACGCCGGGCGGGTCGTCAAGGGCGTGAACTTCGCCAACCTGCGTGACGCCGGTGACCCGGTCGAGCTGGCCACGAGCTACGACGCCCAGGGGATCGACGAGCTCACCTTCCTCGACGTCACGGCGAGCTCTGCGGGTCGGGAGACGACCTACGAGGTCGTCGGACGGACCGCCGAACAGGTCTTCATCCCGCTCACCGTCGGCGGGGGAGTGCGCACGGTCGACGACGTCGACCGGCTGCTGCGTGCCGGCGCCGACAAGGTGGGCATCAACACCGGCGCCCTCGCCAGGCCCGAGGTCATCGCCGAGATCGCCGACCGCTTCGGCGCCCAGGTGCTCGTCCTCTCCGCCGACGTGCGTCGGCGTCGACGCGAAGACGGCTCCCTCGCAGGGGGTTTCGTCATGACCACGCACGGTGGCAAGGTCGCCGTCGACCTCGACGCGATCGAATGGTGTGCGCGCGCCGCGCAGCTGGGGGCCGGCGAGATCCTGCTCAACTCGATGGACGCCGACGGGACGAAGGAGGGTTTCGACCTCGAGCTCATCGCCGCGGTCCGCGAGGCCGTGAGCATCCCGATCATCGCGAGCGGGGGAGCGGGGCGAGTCGAACACTTCGTCCCCGCGGTCCGCGCGGGGGCCGACGCGGTGCTCGCCGCGAGCGTCTTCCACTTCGGGGAGCTCACCGTCGCCGAGGTCAAGGCCGCCCTTCGCGCGGACGGGATCGAGGTCCGGTGAGCGACGTGTCTTCCCTCCACCCGGCCGATCCCGGACCCACCGCCCGCAGGATCGAGGTCCGGTGAGCGACGGGCTCGTCGGTCAGCCCGACCCCGAACCGGGCCGCGAGCCCGGCGACCGCACCACCTTGTGGGAGCGGAAGATCGCCGCCGACCCGGGCCACTCGGCCTGGTACGTCGAACGCTTCCGTCGCCTGGCGTCCGACGGCACGGACATCGTCGGCGAGGCGCGGACGATCGACGCGATGCTCCGACGCGGCTCGCGGGTGCTCGATGCCGGCTGCGGCTTCGGCCGGGTCGGCGGACACCTGGCCGCCGTTGGGCACACCGTCGTCGGGGTCGACGTCGACGCCCATCTCATTGCCACCGCGCGGGCCGACCACCCCGGTGCGACCTGGATCGTCGGCGACCTGGCCGCCCTCGATCTCGCGGCGCACGGCATACCCGATCCATTCGACGCGATCGTCTGCGCGGGCAACGTGATGACCTTCCTCGCGCCCGGCACCCAGCGCGTGGTCTTGGCAGCGTTCCGACGCCACCTCGCGCCCGAGGGGCGTGCCGTGGTGGGCTTCGGCACCGATCGCGGCTATGCCGTCGAGGACTTCCTCGCCGACGCCGCCGCCTCCGGCCTGGTCCCCGACCTGCTCCTCGCGACCTGGGACCTGCGCCCGTATGCCGCGGACGCGGACTTCCTCGTGGCGATCCTGCGCCGCGACTGAGCGAGAATGGACCCCATGTCCGTCTCCTTGGGTATGCCGTCGATCCCCGGCGCGTCCAGCTCCACCGAGGTCCTCGCACCCCGGCGCGTCTCCCGGAAGATCCGGGTGGGGAGCGTCGAGGTCGGTGGCGATGCGCCGATCAGCGTCCAGTCGATGTGCACGACCCTCACCGCCGACGTCAACGCCACCCTCCAGCAGATCGCCGAGCTCACGGCGGCCGGCTGCGACATCGTCCGGGTGGCCTGCCCGAGCCAGGACGACGCCGACGCCCTCCCGCAGATCGCCCGCAAGAGCCAGATCCCGGTCATCGCGGACATCCACTTCCAGCCGAAGTACGTCTATGCCGCCATCGACGCCGGTTGCGCGGCGGTGCGGGTCAATCCGGGCAACATCCGGGCCTTCGACGATCAGGTCGGTGAGATCGCGCGGCGCGCCAAGGATGCCGGGGTGTCGATCCGGATCGGCGTCAACGCCGGCAGCCTCGACAAGCGGCTGCTCGCCAAGTACGGCAAGGCAACCCCTGAGGCCCTCGTCGAGTCCGCGGTCTGGGAGGCCGGCCTGTTCGAGGAGCACGACTTCCACGACTTCAAGATCTCGGTCAAGCACAACGACCCGGTCGTCATGGTCCGCGCCTACGAGTTGCTCGCCCAGCGCGGCGACTGGCCGCTGCACCTCGGGGTGACCGAGGCCGGCCCGGCCTTCCAGGGCACGATCAAGTCGGCGGTCGCCTTCGGGGCGCTGCTGTCCCGCGGCATCGGCGACACGATCCGGGTCTCGCTCTCGGCCCCGCCGGTCGAGGAGGTCAAGGTCGGCAACCAGATCCTCCAGTCCCTCGGCCTCAAGCCGCGCAAGCTCGAGATCGTCTCCTGCCCCTCGTGCGGTCGGGCACAGGTCGACGTCTACACGCTCGCCGACCAGGTGAGCGCCGGGCTCGAGGGGCTCACCGTGCCTTTGCGGGTCGCCGTGATGGGCTGCGTCGTCAACGGCCCCGGCGAGGCCCGTGAGGCCGACCTCGGTGTCGCCTCCGGCAACGGCAAGGGACAGATCTTCGTCAAGGGGGAGGTCATCGCCACCGTCCCGGAGAGCAAGATCGTCGAGACCCTCATCGAGCAGGCGATGCGCCTGGCCGCGGAGTCGGACGACGCCCGAGGCGACGCAGTGGACGACGAGAGGCCCGCGACCGGCCCAACCGTCACCGTGGGCTAGCCGCGGGCTAGCCGCCCCGGTTCGGCGACACGACGGCATACCTGTCCGACAGCTCCGAGAGCACGGTGCGCTGACCTCGGGCGTGGCACGCTGTACTCGTGCTGCGCACCCAGGCTCCCGTGCGTGCCCTCGGGCCGACGGACCGCGACGAGGCGCTCGCCCTGTGTGCGCGAGACCCTGCGGCGAACTGCTTCGTCGCCGCCAGGATCGAGGAAGGTGCCCTGCTGTCCATGCCGGGCTCGCTGATCGGCTACCGCGTCGACGGGCAGTTGCAGTCCCTCGCGTGGGCCGCGGCCAATCTCGTGCCGGTGGAGTGCGACGAGCCGGCCCTCGACGCGATCGCCCAACGGGTCCGCCGGTGGCGGCGCCAGTGCGCCTCGATCTTCGGTCCGACCGAGCAGGTGGCGGGGTTGTGGGCGCGGTTGGGTCCGACTTGGGGGCCGGCCCGCACGATCCGGCAGGTGCAGCCCTTGCTCTCGGTGGAGGTGCCACCCGAGGCGCTGGGGGTGACCGAGGACCCGCTCGTTCGGCGGGCGCGGCTCGACGAGGTCGACCTCGTGCTGCCGGCGGCGGCCGCGATGTTCACCGACGAGATCGGCTACCCGCCCTACGTCGGCTCGGTCGCGGCATACCGCTCGGTCATCGCCGGGCTCATCCGCGCCGGGCACACGCTCGTGTGGACCGAAGGCGGCGCGACCCTCTTCAAGGCCGACATCGGCTCGGTGGGAGTCGGCGCGGCCCAGATCCAGGGCGTGTGGCTCACCCCCGCGCTCCGCGGACAGGGGCTGGCACGGGCACTCATGGCCGCGGTGACCGGCATCGTGCTGCGCGAGGTGGCGCAGCAGGCGACCCTCTATGTCAACGACTTCAACCACGCCGCCCGCGCGACCTATGCGGCGCTGGGCTATCGCCAGGTCGGCACCTTCTCCACCGTGCTGCTCTGAGCCTGCGCCGCGTCCTGGGCGGGCTCAGTGCACCGGGACGTCGGCGGGTCGTGGTGCCGGTGGCCGCATCGTGCCATGACCGCTTGCTGAACGGCCCGGGTAGCTCCACCCGAGGCCGCCGCCCCCTAACGTCGAGGTCGTCGACATCCATCCCGGGGCCCGGCCCGCACAGATACGCATCTCAGTGAAAGGAGACACCCATGCTCGCGACCTACGGCCTCTTCCTCACCGCGAGGGATCGGTTGAGCGTGCGGCTGGATCGATCGGCCCGGGAGGACTACCGCCTCGCGTGGTACGTCGTGCCCCTTCTCGTGCTCCTCGCCCTCGGCGCGACCGTGATCCTCGGCGCGATGGTGTTCTGCATGCTCCGGGGCAAGCGCCTCGCCACCACCATCAACATCGGTGGGGGCCAGTTCCTCATCGGCTGCGCCTAGACAGGAGGACACGTCATGACCATGCTCACGTCGCTGTCCTCGTGGACTCCCGCCCAGGCGATGCGCCAACTGCGCCTGGGCCGGGAGACGGGCGACTACGCCCTCATCTGGTATGCCGTCGCCGCGATCGTCCTGTTCGCGTTGGCGGCCACCATCCTGCTCGGCGCCATCATCTACTGCAGCCTCAAGGGCAAGATGTTCGGGGCCGTGCGGCAGAAGGACTGGTACACCTGGTGGGTGGGGTGCTTCTGACATGAGCACCCTGGGACTCGTCTGCTCGGGATGCACGAAGGCCTACGGTCGTTCGCTCGCCCTCGACGCCGTGTCCCTGCAGGTGACCTCAGGTCAGGTCGTCGGTCTTGTCGGCCCCAACGGGGCCGGCAAGACCACCCTCCTGCACGCCGTGGTCGGGCTCGTGCGCCTCGACCACGGCAGCGTGAGGATCAACGGGCTGTCCTCCGGCTCTCCTGCAGCCAAGCGGCACCTCGCCTTCATGGCCGACGACCTACCTCGGCCCGAACACCTCACCGGGCGTGAGTACGTCGGCCTGGTGAGCACTCTCTACGGCCGGCGTCCCGACCCGGAGGTCATGCTCGACCTCGCCGACCGACTCGAGGTCCTCGGTCGCCTCGACGACCTGCTCGCCAGCCTCTCTCACGGGATGCGACGCAAGGTCGACCTGCTGGCCGCCGTCGCCGTCGAGCCGGACGTCCTGCTCATGGACGAACCGTTCAGCGGGCTGGATCCCACAATGGTCGATGTCGTCGGCGACGTCGTGCGGCAACGCCGCGACGCCGGGCTCGCGACGTTGCTGTCCGCCCACGACCTCGAGCTCGCGGCCGAGCTCGCCGATCGCATCGTCATGCTCGACCACGGCCGTGTCGTCGTCGAGGACACCCCGGCCGGGATCCTCGCCCGCTGTGACACCACTGACATCCGCGCAGCATTCCGCACCCTGAGGAGTTCGTCATGACCGCCACCCACATCGGCTCCACCCGTCGCTCGATGGTGAAGTACGGCTTCCGCGGTGCCTGGGCCGGCATGTTCGCAGGAGCGATCGGGGGAGTGGCGGCGATCGTCGTCATCTTCTTCGGCGCCATGCTCACCGATCGCTCGACGTCCGTCTTCGGCGCCACGGTCCAGCAGGACCCGGGCGGGGGCTTCAGCCTGCTCGTGGACGTGCGCCCGCTGCTGACCCTCGTCGTGGTGGCCATCGTCGTCGGGGGTGTTGCCGGCATCGCCTACGCCCGCCGTGCCTCGGGCCCCATCACCCGGAGCTGGCGGGCATGAGCAGTCCGCCGTCGCCCGTCGGCGCCCTGGTCCTGGCGTCGGTGCGGTTGTGGTGGCGGAAGGTGTCCGGACGTCTGGGACCACTCCCCACCCTCGTGCTCGCTCTCCTTCCGGTCGGTGCGCTCGTGCTCTTCTGGGCGTGGATGTGGCCCCAGGCGCAGGACACCGTCGGGGCACTCGTCGGCGCGGACCCCGCCCTCGACGGGGTTGTCGTCGTCACCCTGCTCCTCGGCTTCGCCATGGTGGCCGCCGTCCTGCGCGTCATCCTGCTCGCCTTCGACAACCTCACCCGGGATCTGCGGCTGCTCCTGCGGCTGGCCCCGTTGACGGCCACGCAAGCGGCAGCAGTTCGGGTGCTGCCCGACCTGCTCACCAGCCTCGTGCTCTCCGCCACCCTCGGCTCAGTGGGTCTGGTCGCCTTCGCCCTCGTCGAACCGGCCGTGACCCTGGCCGAGGTCGGCCTGTGGATGGTCGCGGTCACCGCCCTCGTCGGGGCGCTGGCCGCCGTATTCGAGTACGGGCTGCACCGGCTCGTCCGTGACGACATGGCCGCGCGGGCCGGGGCTGCGCTGGGCGTGCTGGCCGTCCTGTGCCTCGTGCTCGCCCTGGTCATCCGGTCGGTGGCTGGCAACCCGGGGACCAGCAGCGCCGCGACGCTCGGCAGGTTCCTGCTCGACCTCGGCTGGGCCTGGTCCGTGCTGGGCGCGGGCGCCCTCGCGTTCGGCGCCTGCGCCGCCTGGGCGTGGGCCGGCGCCGGCGTCGTCGCCGACATCTTCCGCGGAGCGCGACGTCGGCCCCTGCTGCGCGTGAGCGGGCGCAGCGTCACCCTCGCAGCGGCGGCATCCTTCGCCCGCGACCCGGCGAACCGACTCGGCCTGCTCAGCTTCGCAGTGCTGGTCGGGGTCGGGGTGTGGGTCGAAGCGGCCACCGGCTTCGGCGTGGCGGCGGCAATCGGCCTCTGGGGCGGGGTCGCGGTGACCTGTGCGGCGGCAGTCCTGGTCTTCGGCGACTACCGGCGGCTGCGCTGGCGGGCGATCGTCGCGCCGAGCGATGCGGGCCTCGTCTTCCTGCGCTGGTTCGCCGGTCACGTGCTCACCGCCTTCGGCGTGTCGGCCTACCTCGTCGCGCTCGTGCTGCTCGCCCGTCCGACGACGATCGCGCTCTGGGGGGCGACCGAGTTCTCCTGGGTCGCGACCGGACTCCTGCTCGGGATCGGTGCGGGTGCCGTCGCAGGTCGCCTCGTTCCCGCCGACAAGGACGACGTGTTCACCCTCGCGGGTTCGGGCGTCCTCGCCGGGGCTCTGGCCGCCGCTGTCGGCTGGTTGCTCGCGCAGCTGGATGGCGGCTGGCCGTTGCGGGTCGTCCTTGCCGCAGGCTGGTGTGCCGTCTGCCTCGGTGGCGTGGTGGTCGTAGAGCGACTCGCGTCGGTCCCCGGCCGGATGTCACCGTCGGTTCCCGTGGCGGCGATCCGGTGAACACCGGGACGCCCTGGTTGCCCCCGCGAAGGTTCCTGGGTGCCCTCGGCGCACTCGGCGCCCCGTGGGCGCTCGCCCTGGCGGCCAGCGCCCGGCTCACCGCCGGGTTGGACGTCGTGGTGGCGCTCGCCGCTTCCCTCGGTGTGAGCGCCGTCGTCCACGAGTTGGGCCATGCCCTCGGCTATTGGGCCCTCGTTGAGCGGGGCGCTGCGCTCGGCCTGCGCCGCGGATTCGGCCTGGCCCTCGGGGTGCGTACGCCGCGGCGGGACTGCGAACGTGCCGTGGCTTCTGCCGGTCCGGGGCTGGCTGCCGGGCTCGGCCTCCTCGTCCTCGTCGTCGACCGGTTCTCCCTCCAGTCGGCGCAGCTGCTCGCGCTCGGCCTCGTGCTGACCGGACATGTCTTCGGGCTGCTGCCCGGCAACGACGACGGGGACCGAGTCTGGCAGGTGGGCTGAGCCGTCACGGTAGCGTCAGGGGCATGCGCATCGGTCGGCGCGCCCCGGCGCGCGGGAGGGTCGCGGTCGTGGTCACCGCCGCGGTCGCCCTGGCAGGCATCCTCGGCTCATGCACGACGCTCCCGGCCGGATCTGGCGCGACGCCCCGCGCGACCTTCCAGGAGTTGCCTCGGGACGCGGTCGTCAACCTGTTCCAGTGGAACTGGAAGTCGGTGGCCGCCGAGTGTCCGCGGTTGGCGAAGGTCGGGTATGCCGGGGTGCAGGTCTCGCCCGCCCAGGAGCACGCGATGGTCGTGAACAATCCGTGGTGGGTCGACTACCAGCCGGTGGGCTACCAGATCACCTCCCGGCGAGGCGACCGGGCGGCATACGCGGCGATGATCCAGGCCTGTCACGCGGTCGGGGTGAAGATCTACGCCGACGCGGTGATCAACCACATGGCCGGCTCCGACTCCGGTGTCGGGTGGGCCGGTCCGGCCTGGTCGGGGCACTACACCTATCCGGGGATCTTCCAGCCGCAGGACTTCCACCACTGCGGGCTCACCGGCGACGACGACATCCACGACTACCAGAACCGGGCCCAGGTGCAGACCTGCGAGCTGGTCAACCTCGCCGACCTCGACACCGGCTCCGACTACGTACGGGGGCGGATCGCGGCATACCTCGACGACCTCATCTCGCTCGGGGTCGACGGCTTCCGGGTCGACGCGGTCAAGCACATGTCCGCGGAGGACGTCGGGGCGATCATGGCGCGGCTGTCGGCGCCGGTCGAGCGCTACTACGAGGTGATCGACAAGGGCGGCGAACCGATTGGCATGGGGGAGTACACCTCGACCGGCAAGGTGCTCGTCTTCTCCTACGGCGACCAGGTGGGGTCGGCCTTCCAGTGGGGTCACATCCCCTCGCTGCGGGAGCTCGGCGGGGGTGTGGACGGGACGGTCGCCCGTGTCTTCCTGGACAACCACGACACCCAGCGCACCGGCGGCGCCCAAGTGCTCACCTTCAAGCAGGCCCGCCTCTATGCGCTCGCGAACGTCTACATGCTCGCCTGGCCCTACGGCGAGCCGACGGTGATGTCGTCCTACGAGTTCACCAATATCGACACCGGGCCGCCCGCGACCGACCAGAGCGGCACGAGCAAGGACACCGCCTGCGGGCAGGACGGGTGGGTGTGCGAGCACCGCTGGCAGTCCACCGAGGGCATGGTCGGCTTCCACAACGCGGTCAAGGGCACGGGCGTGGCGCAGTGGTGGGACGACGGCAACAATGCCGTCGCCTTCGCCCGCGGCAATCGCGGCTACGTCGTGGTCAACAACGAGACCGCACCGCTCGCGGGTCGCTCGTTCCAGACGGGTATGCCGCCCGGCACCTATTGCGACGTCGTGCACGGCGCGCTCGTGGAGGGGAAGTGCACCGGCCCGAGCGTGATCGTCGACGCCGACGGCTGGTTCACCGCGACCGTCGGCAACCTCGACGCGCTGGCCATCCACGCCGACGCCAAGGCCGGCTGAGTTTCACCCCGCCAGCCGAGATGTAGCCTGTACTACGTCAGATACGTAGTACATCCGGAGGAATCGATGCGGCTCAACAGCAAGGGTCAGGTGACCATCCCCGCCGAGCTGCGTCGCCGTCACGGGTTCGCCGAGGGCGACGAGGTCGACGTCGTCGAGGACGGTGCGACGCTGCGCATCGTCCATGTCCGGCCGGCCGCCACCCGTGGGCGGCGGCTCGTCGGCCGGATGCGTGGAGCCGCCACCACCAGTCGCAGCACCGACCAACTCATGGAGTTGCTGCGCGGTGACTGAGGGGACGGCCGAGACGATCACCCTCGTCGACTCCAATGTCCTGCTCGACGTGCTCACCGACGATCCGCAGTGGTCGGAGTGGTCCGCTGCCGCGCTGGCGGCGGCCCTCGATGTCGGCCGCGTGGTCATCAACCCGGTGATCTACGCCGAGGTGTCGGTCGGCTTCGACCGTATCGAGGACCTCGATCTCGCATTACCCGCAGCACACTTCGAGCGAGAGCCCCTGCCGTATGCCGCCGGCTTCCTCGCTGGCAAGGCGTTCGCGGCATACCGGCGACGCGGTGGGAGCCGCCCGACCCCGTTGCCCGACTTCTACGTCGGTGCCCATGCCGCGGTCGCGGGTCATCGGCTGCTCACCCGCGACGCCCGCCGCTATCGCACCTACTTCTCGGGGATCGAACTCGTCGCGCCCGCCTGAGGTTCGGTGGGTCGGCCGGAACGGCGGCGAGCGGGCGGCATACGGGCCGATATCCTGCCGGGGCACCCCCGAAGGAGAGATCGTGACCGTCCTGCGCATGTCCCACCTGTTCCTGCGCACGTTGCGCGAGGACCCGGCCGACGCCGAGGTCCCCAGCCACAAGCTGCTCGTGCGCGCCGGCTACATCCGCCGGGTCAGCCCGGGCATCTACACCTGGCTGCCGCTCGGGCTGCGGGTGCTGCGCAACGTCGAGGCGATCGTCCGCGAGGAGATGGACCGGATCAGCCAGGAGTTGCTCTTCCCGGCGCTGCTGCCCCGGGAGCCCTTCGAGGCGACCGGGCGGTGGGTCGAATACGGCGACAACATCTTCCGGCTCAAGGACCGCAAGCACGCCGACTACCTGCTCGGTCCCACCCACGAGGAGCTGTTCACCCTCGCGGTGAAGGACCTGTTCAGCTCCTACAAGGACCTGCCGGTCAGCCTCTACCAGATCCAGACGAAGTACCGCGACGAGGCCCGCCCGCGCGCGGGGCTGCTGCGCGGGCGCGAGTTCGTCATGAAGGACTCCTATTCCTTCGACCTCGACGAGGCCGGGCTCGCCAAGTCCTACGACGCCCACCGCGACGCCTACATCAAGATCTTCGACCGGCTCGGCTTCCACTACGTCATCGTCCAGGCGATGGCCGGGGCGATGGGCGGCAGTCGGAGCGAGGAATTCCTCGCCACCGCCGACAACGGCGAGGACACCTACGTGCGCTGCGACCACTGCGGCTATGCCGCCAACGTCGAGGCGGTGCGGGTCCCCGCGCCGGAGCCGCTGCCTGCCGAGCAGGTCGACGGTATGCCGCCCGCCCGCGTCGTCGACACCCCCGGAACTCCCACGATCGAGTCGCTCGTCGACTTCCTCAACTCGGCACACCCGCGCGAGGACCGGGCGTGGGTCGCCGGTGACACGCTGAAGAACGTCGTGCTCATGCTCAGCCATCCCGACGGCCGGCGCGAGCCGCTGGTCGTCGGCGTGCCGGGCGACCGCGAGGTCGACGAGAAGCGGCTCGCCGCCCAGGTCGAGCCCGCAGTCGCGGTGCCGTTCACCGATGCCGAGTTCGCGGCATACCCCGGGCTGGTGCGCGGGTATATCGGGCCGGGGGCTCTGGGCGCCGACCCCGCGCGTGCGTCGGCCACCGGGATCCGTTATCTCGTGGATCCCCGTGTGGCCGAAGGGACTTCGTGGGTCACCGGGGCCAACATCGACGGGCGGCACGTCATCGGGCTCGTGGCCGGGCGCGATTTCACCGCCGACGGGACGATCGAGGCGGCCGAGGTGCGCGTCGGCGACGTCTGCCCCTCGTGCGGCCAAGGGGAGGGCTTGCAGGCGGCCCGTGGCATCGAGATGGGGCACATCTTCCAGCTCGGCACGAAGTACGCGAAGGCTCTCGACCTGCAGGTGCTCGACGAGCAGGGCAAGCTGCGCACGGTCGTCATGGGGTCCTACGGGATCGGGGTCTCCCGGGCGGTCGCCTGCGTCGCCGAGGGCAATCATGACGAGCTCGGCCTCTGTTGGCCGCGGGCGATCTCGCCCGCGGACGTGCACGTGGTCGCGACCGGCAAGGACGAAGAGGTCTTCGTCGCCGCCGAGACCCTCTGCCGCCAGCTGGCCGCCGAAGGCCTCGAGGTGATCTATGACGACCGCCGCGGGGTCTCGCCCGGGGTGAAGTTCAAGGACTCCGAGCTCATCGGGGTGCCGACCATCGTCGTCGTCGGGCGCGGACTGGCCGACGGCAAGATCGAGGTCAAGGACCGCCGCTCCGGGCAGCGGCGCGAGGTCGCCGTCACCGACGCGCTCACCGAGGTATGCCGCGAGGTGCGCGGCGCGTGACGATCGACGCGGCCGCCGACGGCTCCTCGCTCGGCAACCCCGGGCCCTCCGGGTGGGGTTGGTACGTCGACGCCGACCACTGGGCGGCCGGTGGCTGGCGGCGCGGGACCAACAACATGGGCGAGCTCATGGCCGTGCTCGACCTGCTGCGCCAGAGCGAACCGCTCGGTGAGGACCTGCGGGTGCACTGCGACTCGCGCTATGTCATCGACGCGGTGACGAAGTGGACGCCCGGCTGGAAGGCCAAGGGGTGGCGCAAGGCGGACGGCAAGCCCGTGCTCAACCTCGACCTCATCCAGGCGATCGACGAGCAGATGGGCCGGCGACGGGCCGCGGGACGGCGGGTCGACTTCGTCTGGGTGAAGGGCCACGCCGGTCACCCGCTCAACGAGCAGGCCGACCGGCTCGCCAACGGTGCCGCGACGGCCTACCAGGGCGGGGGAGTGCCCGACCCGGGGCCGGGCTTCGGCTCGCGCGGCCCTCAGGGAAGGCCCGTTGAGCACCCGGCGCAGGGGGAGCTGTGGTGACGCCCGGGCGCCCGGTCGAGGCGGTCGTCTTCGACTGGGGCGGGACGATCACGCCCTGGCACACCGTCGACCTGCTCGAGCAGTGGCGGGTCTTCGCCCGCGGGGCCGGGACCATCGCCTGCTCGCTCAACGACCTGGCCTCGGCGCTCATCCGGGCTGAGGAGCAGGCATGGCGGCGGGGGCGTGAAGAGGGCGTGAGCGCGCGGCTCGACGAGATCCTCTCTTCGGCCGGGCTCACCCTGGGTGCGGAGGACACGGAGGCCGGGCTCGCGGCATACCGCGACTTCTGGGAGCCGCACACGCTCACCCACCCGGCCATCCCCTATCTGTGGGAAGACTTGCGGGACAAGGGGATCCGGATCGGAGTCCTGTCCAACACGATCTGGGACAGGGACTACCACAGCGGGATCTTCGAGCGGGACGGGGTTCTCGACCTCGTCGATGCCGCGGTCTATTCCAGCGAGACCCCGTGGGTGAAGCCGCGGGCCGAGATCTTCCAGACCGCCGCGCGTGTGCTCGGGGTCGATCCGGCGGCCTGTGTCTACGTGGGGGACCGGTCCTTCGAGGACGTCCACGGTCCGCAGTCGGCCGGGATGCGGGCCATCTGGATCCCCCATTCGGACATCCCGGAGGACCAGCAGGTCTCGCACGAGGCCACCCCGGACGCCGTCGCGCACGAGCTCGGCGACATCGCCGACATCGTCGCCGCGTGGTCCGTGGGGGCGCCGACGCCCGAACGCAACCGGCACGTCGCCGACTGAGCGGGCGGCCCGCGATGCCCGACGCTCCCGTGCTCGCCCTGCTCGGGGTCGCCGCCCTCGTCGCGGGATGGGTCGACGCGGTCGTCGGGGGTGGTGGGCTCATCCAGCTGCCTGCCCTCGTGATCGGACTGCCCGGTGCCGCCCCGGCGCAGCTGCTGGCGACGAACAAGCTCGCCTCGATCTGCGGCACGTCGGTGAGCGCGGTCACCTACTACCGGCGGGTCCATCCCGACCTGCGCACCGCCTTGCCCATGGCGGTTGCGGCCTATCTCGGGTCGATCGGCGGGGCCTTCGTCGGGCTGCACATCCCCAAGGCTGCGTTCAACCCGATCATCCTGGTCCTGCTCGTCCTCGTGGGTGGCTACATCCTGCTCAAGCCCGACCTCGGGACGGTGACCGCGCTGCGGCACGCGGGCACCCGGCATACCGCGTATGCCGTGCTCGTCGGGTTGGTGATCGGCTGCTATGACGGGGCATTGGGGCCGGGGACAGGCTCCTTCTTCGTCTTCGCCCTCGTGGGGTGGCTCGGGTACGCCTTCCTCGATGCGAGCGCCAAGGCCAAGATCGCCAACTTCGCGACCAACCTCGGAGCGCTCACGGTCTTCGTGCCGCAGGGCCAGGTCATCTGGACGGTCGGCCTGCTGCTGGGGGCGCTCAACCTCGTCGGGGGTTACCTCGGGGCACGCACTGCGGTGAGGTTGGGCAGCGGCTTCGTCCGCGTCGTCTTCGTCGTGGTGGTCTCGGCCTTCGTCGTGCGGATCGGCGGGGAGCTCGTCGGCTTCTGGGCTTGATCCGGCGGGCCCTCGGGCGGGCCGCCGCTGTCCGCGGCTGTGGCGTTCTTCCGCCCGCGAGCTGGGGAGGAGGGTGGTCCGCGCTTCCTATGCATTGCGTCATCGCGTGCATGCACTCACCCGCGGCGCGGCCACCACCAGGCCGTCCACCTCTGCGCTTCCTATGCATTGCGTCATCGCGTGCAAGGCGTCGCGGCACCCGGCGATGGGTGAAGCGTCGGCACCACCGGTCTCGCGCGTGTCTGGCGCTGCGCCTTCGCGCTTATGCATTGCCTCACAGAGTGCATGGGGCCCGGTGTGCGTCGGGGTAACGCACTGGCCGGCCAAAGGGGGGTTGGCGCGGCGGGCCGGGCGAGGGGCGAGGCGAGAGGTGAGACGGGGTGAGACGAGAGGTGAGATGGGGGTGAGACGGGGGTG
>WBZT01001566.1_pt1 | contig 16596 bp, 12 predicted proteins | sample 5204241 | NCBI WGS metagenome assembly WBZT01 (sample SAMN12344358, study PRJNA552823) | activated sludge metagenome | biome: Activated sludge suspended growth; feature: Nitrification reactor; material: Wastewater; isolation source: activated sludge from nitrification reactor of wastewater...
GACCGGCGCCGCGACCGATCCCCGAGGAGGCCGAGGTGGGCGCATGAGCGGCCCCGCGCCGGTGGTGCTGCTGATCGAGGATGAGCCGCAGATGCGGCACTTCCTCCGGGCGGCCCTGGGGACCCAAGACTACGACCTGGTCGAGGCCCCCACCGCGCGGGAGGGGCTGGCGCAGGCGGCGAGCCGGGTGCCCGACCTCATCCTCCTCGACCTCGGCCTCCCCGACGGCGACGGGCTCGAGGTCACCCGGCAGCTCCGGGAATGGACGCGGGCGCCGATCATCATCATCTCCGCCCGGGGCCAGGAGCGCGACAAGGTGGCCGCGCTCGACGCCGGCGCCGATGACTACCTCACCAAGCCCTTCGGGGTGGAGGAGCTGCTGGCGCGGATGCGGGTGGCGCTGCGCCACGCGGCGCGCGGCGCGGAGGGCGAGGGGCCGGTCTATGAAGGCGGGACGCTGCGTGTGGACCTCGCGCGGCGCCAGGTGTTCCGCGCGGGTGAGGAAGTGCACCTGACGCCCAACGAATACAAGTTGCTGGCCACGCTGGTGCGCCATGCCGGCAAGGTGCTGACCCACCGGCACCTGCTCAAGGAGGTCTGGGGGCTCAACGCGATCAACCAGACCCACTACCTGCGGGTGTACATCACCCAGCTGCGCCACAAGCTCGAGGCCGACCCCACCCAGCCCCGCCTGCTGATCACCGAGCCGGGCGTGGGCTACCGCCTGCGGGCCGAGTAGCCGCGGCGCCTACGGCGCGATCACCTGCAGGGCCACCCCCGCCCGGCCCATCGGGGCGGCGACCTGGACCCCGCGCACCCGGCCGCGAATGGCGGCGAGCATCTCCCGGGCAATGAGGATTCCCTCCGCCAGCGCCTCGTCCTTGCCCCGCGCCGACGCCACGCGCATGCGGTCGAGGATCGCGGGGGGCACCGTCACGCCGGGCACCTCGTTGGCGAGGAACTCCGCGTTCCGGAGGGAGACCAGCGGCCAGATTCCCGCGATGATCGGTACCTGGTACGGCGCCACCCGCTCGAGAAAGCGGTCCAGCTGCTCCAGGTCGAACACCGGCTGGGTCATGGCGTACTCCGCCCCCGCCTCCACCTTCCAGGCGAACCGCTTGAGCTCACGCTCCTGGTCCACCGCCGCCGGGTTCACCCCGACGCCGATCACGAACTGCGTGGTGCCCCCCAGCGCGTTGCCGCCGGGGTCGAGCCCGCGGTTGAGCCGGCTCACCAGGTTGGCCAGGCCGATGCTGTCGATGTCGAAGACGGCGGTCGCGTCGGGATAGGGGCCCATCTTGGGCGGGTCACCGGTGACGATGAGCAGGTTGCGCACGCCGCTCGCGGCCGCCCCCAGCAGGTCGGAGAGCATGCCCAGGAGGTTGCGGTCGCGGCAGGCGTAGTGCACCACCGCCTCGATCCCGACCTCCCGCTGGATGAGGAGGCCCGAGAGCAGGGCCCCCATCCGGCTCTGGGCGCGCGGGCCGTCGGGTACGTTGACCGCGTCGACGCCCGCCGCCTTGAGTTCCCGCACCTGCGCGAACATCGGCCCCGGGTCCACGCCCTTGGGCGGCACGATCTCCACGGTCGTGATGAACTCGCCCCGCGCCAGCTTCGCACCGAAGGCCGAGCGCTCCGCCAGCGGCACCGGGGTCTGCGGCTCCACCCGGGCGGGCTGGGCCGCGAACTGGGCGATGTGGCGCGGCGCCACGCTCTTCACGAAGCCGATCATCGCCTTGATGTGCTCGGGTGTGGTGCCGCAGCAGCCGCCCACGAAGCGCGCCCCCGCCTCCACGATGCGGCGGGCGTACTCCGCCATGTATTCCGGGCTCGCCATGTAGATCTTGCGGTCCCCCACCTCGCGCGGCAGGCCGGCGTTGGGCTGCGCCGACAGCGGCACGCGCACCACCCGGGCCAGCTGCTCGATCACCTCCAGCACGCCATGCGGCCCCACCGAGCAGTTCACCCCGACCACGTCGGCACCCATGGCCTCGAGCCACGGGCCGAAGGTGGCCGGCTCGGTGCCGTAGTAGGTCTTGCCGTCGGTGCCGACGGTCATCTGGGCCACCACCGGGAGGTCGCTCCGCGACCGGATGGCCTCGAACGCGGCGCGCACCTCCTCGACGTCGCTGAACGTCTCGATGATGAAGCCGTCCACGCCGCCGGCCAGCAGCCCGTCCACCTGGCGGGCGAAGGCCTCCCGCGCCTCGGCCACGCCCATCTCGCCGAACGGCTCGATCCGGATGCCGAGCGGGCCGATGGCCCCGAGCACCGAGGCGCGGCTGCCGGCGGCGTCCCGCGCCAGCGCCGCGGCCGCCTGGTTGATCCGCTCGGTGTCGCCGGCCAGGCCGTACTGCGCCAGCTTCACCGGGTTGGCGCCGAAGGTGTTGGTCTCCAGCAGCTCCGCGCCGGCCCGGACGTACTCCCGGTGGATGTCGCGGATGAGGTCCGGCTGCCTGAGCACCAGCTCGTCGTAGCAGACGTTGAGGAAGATCCCCCGGCTGTAGAGCAGGGTCCCCATGGCCCCGTCGAAGACGTGGGTCTGGCCATCGTCGATCAGCTCGCGCAGGGTGCTCACCGCTCGTATCCCAGGTTCGGGGCCAGCCAGCGCTCCATCTCGGCCATCGTCATGCCCTTTCGGCGTGCGTAATCCTCGACCTGGTCGCGGCCCACCCGGCCCACCCCGAAGTACTGCGCCTCCGGGCGCCAGAAGTAGTACCCGCTCACCGAGGCCGCGGGCAGCATGGCGCAGCTTTCCGTCAGCTCCATGCCGGCCCGCGGCCCGGCCTCGAGCAGGCGGAAGAGCGTCTGCTTCTCGGTGTGGTCGGGGCAGGCGGGGTAGCCGGGGGCGGGGCGGATCCCCTGGTACTGCTCCCGGATGAGGGCGCGGTTGTCGAGCGCCTCGTCCCGGGCATACCCCCAGAACTCGCGCCGCACCCGCTCGTGCATCCGCTCGGCAAAGGCCTCCGCCAGCCGGTCGGCCAGCGCCTTGGCGAGGATCGCGGTGTAGTCATCGTGCGCGGCCTCGGCCTCCGCCACCAGTCGGTCGAGCCCGTGGCCGGCCGTCACCGCGAACAACCCCAGCACATCACCGGCCGGGGCCACGAAGTCGGCCAGGGCCAGGTTGGGACGGCCCGCGGCGCGCCGGGTCTGCTGCCGCAGGGTATGCAGCGTGGCGAGCGGCGCCGCGCCGGGACCACCCTCGGGCGGTTGGACCAGGATGTCATCGCCGTCCCGGGCCGCGGGAAAGAAGCCCACCACCCCGCGCGCCTCGAGCCGCCGCTCCCGCACGATCCGGTCGAGCAGCCGCCGGGCATCGTCGAACAGCGACCGCGCGGTCCTGCCCACCGCCGGGTCGTCGAGGATCGCCGGGTAGTGGCCCACCAGCTCCCAGGCCTGGAAGAACGGGGTCCAGTCGATCCGCTCCACCAGCTCCTCGAGCGGATACGGCGCGAAGGTGCGCAGCCCCAGGAACGCCGGGCGGGGCGCCGGCGCCGGGCGCGCCAGCGCGAGCCCGTTGGCGCGCGCCTCGGCCAGCGTGATGCGGCGCTCGCCGCCTTCCGGGTCCCGGCGCTCCTCCCGCAGGGCGGCATACTCCTCCCGGACCTGCCGCTCGAACTCCACCCGGAGCGTGTCGCTCAGCAGGCTGCTGGTCACCCCGACGGCGCGCGAGGCGTCGAGCACGTGCACCACCGGCCCCCGGTAGCGCGGCGCGATCTTCACGGCGGTGTGGATCCGCGAGGTGGTGGCCCCGCCGATCAGGAGCGGCAGCGTGAAGCCCTCGCGGTCCATCTCGGCCGCGACCATGCTCATTTCCTCGAGTGACGGTGTGATGAGCCCCGAGAGCCCGATCACGTCCGCCCCGGTGGCCCGGGCCGCCTCGAGGATCTTCGCGCACGGCACCATCACCCCGAGGTCGACCACCTCGTAGTTGTTGCACTGCAGCACCACGCCGACGATGTTCTTGCCGATGTCGTGCACGTCGCCCTTGACCGTGGCCAGGACCACCTTCCCCTTGGCCCGCGTGTCGGCGTTGGCCGCCTTCTCCGCCTCGATATACGGGATCAGGTGCGCCACGGCCTTCTTCATGACCCGGGCGCTCTTCACCACCTGCGGCAGGAACATCTTCCCGCTGCCGAAGAGGTCCCCCACCACGTTCATGCCCCGCATCAGCGGTCCCTCGATCACCTCGATCGGGCGCGCCGCCCGCTGCCGCGCCGCCTCGGTGTCCTCCACGATGTAGGCGTCGATCCCCTCCACCAGCGCGTGCGCCAGCCGGTCCTCCACCGGGAGGTCTCGCCAGGCGAGGGCCACCGCCTCCGGCTTGCGGTCCCCGGCCCCGCGGTAGCGCTCCGCGATCTCGAGCAGCCGCTCGGTGCCGTCCGGTCGGCGGTTGAGCACCACATCCTCCACCCGCGCCAGCAGCTCCGGCTCGATGTCGTCGTAGATGGCCAGCTGGCCGGGGTTGACGATCCCCATGTCCATCCCGGCACGGATGGCGTGGTAGAGGAACACCGAGTGGATGGCCTCGCGGACGTGGTCGTTGCCCCGGAAGGAGAACGAGATGTTCGACACCCCGCCGCTCACCAGCACGTGGGGCAGCGCCGCCTTGATCTGGCGGGTGGCCTCGATGTAGGCCACCGCGTACCCGTTGTGCTCCTCGATGCCGGTGGCGATCGCGAAGATGTTCGGGTCCACGATGATGTCTTCCGGCGCGAACCCGACCCGCGTGGTGAGCAGGCCCACCGCCCGCCGCGCGATCGCCACCTTCCGCTCCACCGTGTCGGCCTGGCCCTGCTCGTCGAAGGCCATCACCACCACGGCCGCGCCATGGCGCCGGACCAGCTCCGCCTGGGCCAGGAACGCCGCCTCGCCCTCCTTCAGGCTGATCGAGTTCACGATGCCCTTGCCCTGCAGGTTCTGCAGGCCCGCCTCGAGCACCGACCAGCGGGAGCTGTCGAGCATCACCGGCACCCGGGAGATGTCCGGCTCCGACGCCAGCAGTCGCAGGAAGCGGGTCATCGCCGCCTCCGCGTCCAGCATCCCCTCGTCCATGTTGATGTCGATGACCTGGGCGCCGCTTTCCACCTGCTGGCGCGCCACCTCGAGCGCCGCCTCGTACTGCCCCTCGAGGATCAGCCGGGCGAATCGCCGCGACCCGGTCACGTTGGTCCGCTCGCCCACGTTCACGAAGTTGGTCTCGGGGCCGATGACCAGCGGCTCGAGCCCGGCGAGGCGGCAGCGCGGGGGGAGGTGCGCCGGCGCGCGCGGCGGCAGGCCCGCCACCGCCCCGGCGATCGCCGCGATGTGCTCCGGCGTGGTGCCGCAGCAGCCCCCCACCACGTTGACCAGGCCGCTGGCCGCGAACTCCCGGATCACCTCCGCCATCGAGGCCGCCGACTCGTCATAGCCGCCGAACGCGTTGGGGAGCCCGGCATTCGGGTGCGCGCTGGTGAACACCGGCGCCACCCGGGAGAGGTCCTGCACGTACTGCCGGAGCTGCCGAGCGCCCAGGGCGCAATTCAGTCCCACGCTGAGCGGCCGCGCGTGGGCCACCGAGTTCCAGAAGGCCTCGACCGTCTGGCCCGAGAGCGTCCGGCCACTCTGGTCCGTGATGGTCCCCGAGATCATGACCGGCACCCGGAACCCGAGCGCGCCGAAGGTCTCCTCGACCGCCACGATCGCCGCCTTGGCGTTCAGGGTGTCGAAGATGGTCTCGATCATGAGCAGGTCGGCGCCCCCGTCGAGCAGCGCCCGGGCCGCCTCGCCATAGGCCCGCACCAGCTCGGGGAAGGTCACGTTCCGGGCCGCGGGGTCGTTCACGTCGGGCGAGATCGAGGCGGTCTTGCTCGTGGGGCCAAGGATGCCCGCGACGTAGCGCGGGCGCCCCGGGGTGCGCGCTTCGTACTCGTCGGCCACCGTGCGCGCCAGCGCCGCCGCCGCCCGGTTGAGCTCGGGCACCAGCGACTCCATGCCGTAGTCGGCCATGGAGACGCTGGTGGCGTTGAAGGTGTTGGTCTCGATGATGTCCGCGCCGGCCTCGAGGTAGGCGGCGTGGATGCCGCGGATGACGGCCGGCCGCGTCAGGCTCAGCAGGTCGTTGTTGCCCTTGAGGTCGCGCGCCCAGTCACGGAAGCGCTCGCCGCGATACTCAGCCTCCCCGAGCCCCTCCCGCTGGATCATGGTGCCCATGGCCCCATCCAGCACCAGGATGCGCTGCCCGAGCAGGGCGGGCAGGCGGTGCAGGCGGTGGGCGCGGGCGTCTGGCGTTGGTGGCGTCAAAGGAAAATCCCCGTGGGCCTGGACGGCTCCCCCGGGGGGTGGCCGTTTTAGCAGTTGTTTAACGTGGCTGCAATAGGCGCAAATCACCACGGACTGGATTGTCGCTGACCAATCTACCCGGTCGGTCGCGCCCCGCCAACCTCGAGCCGCCGGGCGGCGGTGTCGACATTCAGCCCCAGCACCTCGACCACCTTCCGCCGGCTGGTCGCTCCGGCGCGCAGCGTCAGTGCCGCGCGGGCCACGCCGAGGCGCTCCGCCAGGAAGCGGAGCAGGGCCTCGTTCGCCGCGCCGTCCACCGGCGGGGCCGCCAGCCGGACCTTGATCGCGTTGCCGTGGTGGCCGGCGCACTCGGTGCGCGCGGCGCGGGGCTGCACGTGCAGGGTGAGGCGGACGCCGGAGGTGGTGGGGTCGATCGGTGGCATCGGTCCGGCCGGGGGTGAGGCGTCGGCCCGGCTACCCGAGCCGCTGGAGCCAGCCCATGACGAGCCCGCGGGCCAGCCACAGCATGAAGTAGGCAACGATCGGCGAAACGTCGATCATGCCGAAGGGCGGGATGACCTTGCGGAGCGGCTCGATCAGCCAGTCGGTGAGGGCGTGAACCACCCGCATGGGCTTCGAGTACGGTGAGACCGCGAACCAGGACGCCACCACGCGCACGAAGATCGCGAGCATCAGCACCGAGAAGAGGCCGTCCACCGCGAACCGGAGCAGGCCCCCCGGGCCGGCCGAGGCCGACATGGCCAGTGACAGGATGGTGCCGATCAGCCACTCCACCAGGGCCAGCAGGGCGAGCCCGCCGAGCAGCGCCACCCAGAAGAAGGCGTAGGGCGCGTTGACCGGGTTGCCGCCGCCCCGGTACAGGCGGCGCTCGAACGGACGGAGAAAGGGCTGCCCCAGCCGCCGGGCGAAGCGCGGCAGGGCCCCGAACGGGGAGAGGTGCCCGTGCTTGACCGCCCAGTGGGTGCCGGCCACCAGCGCCGCCACCAGGAAGAAGGTGAACACCAGGGCCCGGGCACCGAGGATGATCCCGCCGATGAGGCTCATGACCTACTCGGGCTTTGGCGGAGGCGGGAGCGGCGGCACCGTGAAGGCCTGCACCCCGCCGGCCGCCACGGTGCAGCTGACCTCGAAGGCGCCCCCACGGAGGCTGGCGTCCTCGAGTACCGCGCTGGTGCCGGAGCACCCCGTGACCAGCCTCCCCTCCGTGCGCCGGAAGACGACCGTCACCAGCGGGTCACCGCCCTGGCGCCCGAGCCGGCGGACGAACTGCGGGGCCAGGCTGTCGATCCCGGCCTGGCGGAGGGACGTGGGAAGCCGGTTCTGGTGCGCGCTGCGATACGCCATGACGCGATCCACGATGTCGGCCACGTCACGGCCGAGCAGCTCGGCCTCGGCCTGGGCCGGGTCGGCGGGCGGCGCGTCGCTGCCGGGCTTCGGGCTCTCGCCGCCGGAGCCGCAGGCCAGGGTCAACCCCACCGCGAGCAGCCCCGGCCAGCGCCCGCGTCTACTCCATCGCGAATTCACGGTTGAACACCACCTCGAAGCTGAACGTCTTGGCGCGGCTCTTCGACTCGATGTGCTCCGCGATCCGGGTGAGACGGGCCGGGATCCCGAGAATCTTCTCCTGGGCCTTGCGCCCCAGGTCGTTGAGCCCGCTGAGGGTCTCGATCTGCCAGTACCGGATCTGTTCCTGCACGATCCGCAGGTAGTCCCGCGGCCCATAGATGCCGGCCCGCCGGATTACGTCCGCCAGCTCGCGAAACCCGGGCATGGTGTGCCCCGGCATCTCGATGCTCGGCATGATGTGCGCGGCGGAGACCAGCGCCTGGTCGGGGTCCCGCTGCAGGATCTCCTCGAAGATCGTCCGGTAGAAGCTGAAGTGCCGGGCCTCCTCGGTGGCCACGTTGGTCAGGGCCTCGGCCAGCAGCGGCTCGTACTCGCCGATCAGCCGGCCCGTCTCGCTGTGCGACTGCTGGGTGGCCCGCTCCTGCAGGGTGGTGTAGGCGAACACCCGGTACGGGTCCTTGTCCCAGTCCGGCTGAAACCCGCTCTTCAGGTAGCTGAACTGCATTTCCTCGAGCCGCCGCTGGTCCACCAGCCGGGTGTCGCGGATGTAGTCGTGGAGGATGACGCCGTGGCGGTCCTCCTCGGCGGTCCACAGGTTGTTCCAGTCCCGCCAGTGGCTGTCGTCGCCGAGGTACACCGCCAGCAGGCGGTGGAAGTGCGGCAGTCCCTCTTCGGTCAGCATGTTGAGCGCGAGCGCCGCCCGGGCGGAATCGGGGATGCCCGCGGCGCGCGTCCGCAGCTCGGCCAGGTGCTGGTCCGGGTCGGTACCGGGCCGGGGCCCGAGGAGGTCGCTCGGGAACCAGAGCGGACGCTTCTGCTCGTGCGCCTCCATCAGTTCCCGGACCTTCGACTCCAGGTCCCGGAGCACCTCGATCTTGGTGAGGAAGGTGCGTGCGCTATCGGTCAGGGCCATGTGCCCACAGGGGTCAGGAGAGTGAAAGTGGCGGCCTGCGCGAACCGCAGACCGCCACGGAAAGATATCAGCGTCAAGCGAAAGAATATGCGCCGCGAAGGGAGGGCGCTAGAGCGCCGGCGCGAGCCGCTTCTCCATCAGGTACCAGGTACGACCGCCCTGGTAGCCGGTCCGGCGGAGCACCCGCAGCCAGCCGTGGGCGAGCAGCTCGGGCTCGCCGGCCACGTCGTCGGTCCAGAATTCCACCAGGTGGGCGCCCTGCAGCCCGGCGTGCTGCTCGAATGCCTCGAGCAGCCGGTGCCCATGCCCCTGGTGCCGTTCCTCGTGCCGCACCGCGATCTCGGTCAGGTGCGCCACGCCGCCCCGCAGGTTGTAGCGCAGGCCACCGATCCAGTCCCCGATCGCGTTGCTGAGGATCAGGTAGTGCTCGTCGAGGTGCACCGGATCGCCGGTCGTCGCCTCTTCCTGTTCGGTGAGGTCGGCAAACCAGTCGGCGAATTCCTCGCCGTTTTCCATTTCCCGAATGATGAGTTCGCTCATGCTACCCTCTCTTATCGGAAGCGGGACCGAAAGGTTCCAGCCACCATCCGGGGTTCAGAGCAACCTTGGTGCCACTCGGGAGCGTTGTGGTCGGCATTGACCTCATTGCTAAGATATTGCCTGTATTCGATTTAGCAAATGGCGCCCCGGGCCGATCAGGAGACCACTGTCCGGAATACCGGACAGTCTGCCGAGACGGCATGGCCCTGTCGCGCCCTAGACCCCCAGGGCCAGGGCCGCCAGCAGGGCGCACGCCCCCAGGCCGAAGAGCAGCCCGGCCAGGCGCAGGGTGAGTCGCAGCCACTCGGAGTAGCGGACCCCTGTGGCGGCCAGCAATGCCATGAGGGTGCCGTTGGTCGGGCTGAGGAGTTCCGTCAGGCCGGCACCGTACTGGTAGGCCAGGACCGTCACCTGGCGGGAGAGTCCCAGGAGGTCGGAGAGCGGGGTGAGGACGGGCATGGTGAGGACGGCCTGGCCCGAGGTGCTCGGCACCGGGATGTGGAGGATCGCCTGTACTCCCATCATCCCGATGGCCGAGAGGGCCAGCGGCAAGCCGGCAATCGGCGCGAAGAGCCCCTGCACGATCGTGTCGATGATCCGGCCGTCGTCGAGCACCACGAAGATGGCCCGGGCGAACCCGATCAGCATCGCGGCGTACGCCATGGAGCGGAACCCCTCCACGAACCCGTCCGCGGTGCCCGCGATGCCCCGCTGCCCGAGCAGTCCCGCGGCAGCCCCCATCACGAAGAAGAGTGCGCTGAACTCCGGGAAATCCCAGCCCCAGCGGCGGGCCCCGAGAATGAACAGCACGAACGCCGTGAGCACGACGCCGAGGATCGCGAGGTCCCGCGGGTGCATCGGCGCCTCGTCGGCCGGGGTGGTGGCACCGCCGGCCGATGCCACCCGCTCACGCCGGGCGAAGCGCATGGTGCCCCAGGTCCACAGGGCCATGGCCAGCAGCAGGACTACCAGGCGGAAGCCGAGACCCGAACCCACCGGCAGCCCGGCCACCTTCTGCGCGATGACCACCTGAAAGGGGTTCACCGGGCTGAAGGCCGCGCCCACCGCGGAGGCGCCGATGCTGACGGCGCAAGCCACGACCGGGGGGTAGCCGAGACGGGCGGTGAGCAGGAGGAGCACCGGCACGAACGCCAGCAGCTCCTCGGACATCTGGATCAGCACGCCGCCGAGCCCGAATGCGGCGCATGCCAGCGGGATGACCAGCGCCTGGCTGCGGCCGAGCCGGGCCACCACCTGCTGTACCGCCCGGGTCGAGGCACCCGTCTGCTCCACCACGGTGAACCCGCCCCCGACCAGGAAAACGAAGAAGATCACGCCACTCGCCTCCGCCATGCCGCGCGGGATCGCCACGAGTGCCTGGAAGGGGCCCACCGGCGCAGGGTCGGCGCGCTGGTAGGTGCCGGCGACGACCACCTGCCGGCCGGTGGCCGGATCGTCGCGGCGCTCGAACTTGCCGGCCGGGAGGACGTGGGTGAGCGCGGCCGCCACGAACAGGCAGGCGAGCAGGAGGACCAGCGGATGGAGGGAGCGCATCGGGTGGTGGGGGCGGGGGCGCCGTGGCGCCCCCGGCTACGCCGTCACCGCGTCTTGCACTGCCGGGAGATCGGCGGGGTCCGGTCGCAGGCGATGGACTGGTCCATGCCGCTGGCGAGGGTTCCGCAGGCGGTCGTCTGCGCGGCCCGCTCGGCTTCCGCCTCGGTCTCGTTGGAGGCGGTGGCGCAATTGCGCTTGCCGTTGAATTCGACACACACCGTGCACTCGTGCTTCTGGGCCGACAGCGTGTTGAAGAGCAGCAGGGCCCCGAAGGCCACGATGAAGACGATGGTGATGATGGAGGAGCGTTTCATGGTCGGCAGGGGGTAGGGGTCGGACGGGAACGCGCGATGCTCAACCCTACCTGAGCGCGCGGGCCAGCGCCAGCCGGGGGTCGTACTCCGCATCGTCCAGCCGGGACCACTCGACGTCGTTCCGCACCCCCTGCCAGATCTCGAGCGGCCCGAGCAGCATCGCGGCGCCACCATCCGCCGCGCCGGAGATCCGGACGGCCATGGGGCCCTCGTTGTGCACCGTCAGGCGCGAGCGCCACAGCGGCAGGCCGTCGACCGCCACGCCACAGCCGCCATCCGGAAAGACCTGGACGCGCAGGCGGAACCAGCGCCCGGTGCCGAGCACCCGGGGAACGGTGAGCGTGCTCTCCGACCCGCCGGCGCTGGCGGACAGGGTGGTGTCCCGCCCCGCCCCTTCCCTGGCGGGGTAGCCCGCGGCGCAGGAGATTCGGTGCTGCCGGCCCGGGCGGAATGGCATCTCGGCATCGTCGTGGTTCCAGGCACCGAGGGCGGCGGAGTCGAGGCCGAACATCAGCTCGAGCCCGATGCTCTGCCACTTGTCGCCGGTGACCTTCGCGTACGCGAGGGCCTCGATGCCCAGGCCGTTGATGGCATTCCAGCGGCGCCGGCTGTAAGCGCCACTCACGAAGGAGCCGTCGCCGTTTGCCAGGAAGGCCGGGCGGCCATCGGGGCCTGCCTGCAGCACCGGACGCGGGACCCCGTAGGTGATCCACCCGGGGGCAATGCCCCGGGACCAGTCCTCGCGGTACACCACCTCATGGACGCCCGGCGACACCCGGACCCGCACCGAGTCGCTGAGGGGGCCGGCACGCGCGATCACCCAGGTGCTCCCGGCCGCGCGCGGCCGCAGCCGGCCATCGGCCGTTACCGCCGCCACCGTCCGATCGGACACCGACCATTCGACCGAGGCCACCGGGGTGCCCTCCGGCGCCGCCGGGCTCCCGGCCAGCACGGAGAGTTCGTAGGACGACTCGAGGCGGAGCGAGGGCCCGAGGTTCCTGATCCTGATGGAGGTGAGGTAGGCGCGCGGCGGCCGCTGCCGCCGCCAGAACGGCTGGAGGTCGGCCACATCCAGGGTGTTCGAGATGACGCGACGCCACTCGCCGGGGGCATCGACCGGCACCACGTAGAGCTCCTCACGCGTCACGCCGTCCCAGGCCGCCGTGAACGCGAGCCACTTCCGGTCGGGGCTGAGCGAGGTGGAGATGATATTCGAGAGGCGGCGCGTCATCTGCCCGGTCTCGAGGTCGTACTCGAAGAGGGCGCTGGCCCCACCCTGCGGTGCCACGACCAGGAGCGTCTGGTCGTCCCGCCAGCCCAGCACGGAGAGCCGGGCGTCCGGCGGATCCCCCCGGCACCGCGGCTCGGCGCCGGGGCGCAGCGGTATCCAGCAGATCTCCTCCCGGCCGTCCTGGCTGCGCATGAAAGTCACGCGCGTCCCGTCGGGCGAGACGAACGCACCGGATTCGGCGGCGGAGCTGCTGGTCAGCCGGGTGACGACCCTGGTCTGCAGGTCGATCACGGCCACATCGTAGTTGTACTCCCTCGAGATGTAGCCGGTGTCGTTGCTCGGGCTGAAGGCCCCGGTGGTGAAGACCAGCGACCGGCCGTCGGGGGTCGGGGAGGGCCCCACGTCATCCGTGGGACTCCGGAAGACGAGCGAAGTGTCCCCGTGCTGGTCCACGTAGTAGATGTCCTGCAGCGAGGCCGGGTCGGAGTTCCGGGTGAAGAAGTAGGTACCGGGCATCGCCCCTGGAATGAACCCATCGATGCCATCCACCTGCACAGGCATCGGGTGCGGCGTGAGGCCCGTGGCGTCGATGGGCTCATCAGGATCCCAGTCGGCGCGGCGCAGCGCCAGGTCGAATTCCCGGTCGTCCGCCCGCTTGTTGAGGTCGCGGAGGACCAGGATGCCGTCCGGGCGACGGCTCCACGAGATCAGCGCGGCCACGCCGAGCAGCAGTACCAGGACGAGCGCGGCCGCCCCCACGGCGCGCCGGGCCGAGCTGTAGTGCAGGCGGGTCCAGGGGGGAATCTGCCGGACGGTGCGGATCACCTCGTCGGCGAGCGTGTCCTCGCCCAGGAATTCGTATGCGATCTCGCCGACGCGCCGGCCGTCGCCGAGCCGGCGTGCCAGCGCCAGGTAGCGGACCAGCACGCCACTCCGCGCGGCGTGCCGCCCGGCGCTCCGGAGGTGCCGGCCGGCCAGCACCAGCTGCTGGCGCGGCGCCGCGGGGTCTGCGGCAAGCGCGAGGCCGAGCGCCTCGTGCAGCGGGCGGGTGGCCTCGGGTGTGGCGCACGCCAGGGCGTCGGCTGCGATCTCGTCGTGCGCGGGCCGCCACTCGTGGCCCGCACACTGCACGAAACCCCGCTGCTCCAGGACGCCGAGCACCGCGGCCAGCGAATCCTCCGGGAGCCCCGCGGACTGCAGGATCACCTCGCTCGGGAGCGGGGTTCCCGCCACCGCCAGCAGGAGGAGCACCCGACGACTCTCGGCGTCGAGCTGCTCGATGCGATGCCGCAGGGCGCTCCCGCCCTCCAGGCCACGGGCGAGCGCCTCTGGTGACCCGCACTGCCAGGTGCCGTCGGCCAGCCGCAGCCAACCGCGGTCCATCGCCAGCTGCAGGGTTTCGAGCAGGAGCAGCGGCGAGCCTGCGGTCGCCCGGGTGAGCGCGGGGGCCAGGGTAGGGGCCCACGGCTCCTCCGGCAGGCGCCCGATGCTCGTGATGAGGATGCGCACCTGCTCCACGGTCAGGGGCGGGAGGCTGAGGTACTCGGTGCGCTCCATGCCGAGGTCGGCACCGGCCACCGGGCGCGCGGCCGAGACGACCAGCAGGCCCGGTGCGTTGAGCTGGACCAGCAGGCTGCCGAAGACCCGGCGCGAGGAGGTGTCGAGCCAGTGGAGGTCATCCAGCAGCAGGGCCACCCGCTGCTCCTCCGCCAGCATCCGCAGCAGCTCCGCGATGGCGGCCGCGCGCCGCCGGAGCGCCTCCTCCCCGGTGGAGGGATCGGCGGGCTGGCTGAACCGGCTGGAGAGCGCGGGGCAGAGGGCCACAAGGGTGCCCGCGCTCCCCGGGGAGATGGTGGCCGCGCCGGGCAGGAGGGCCAGCTGCTCGGCCAGCGCCGCGACGAAGCTGTAGCCGATCTCGCGCTGGCCGGGATTGGCCCGCAGCGAGACCACCCGCGCCCCGAGGGTCCGCAGGCGCACCGCGACGTCGCCGAGCAACCTGGTCTTCCCGAGTCCCGCCGGCGCCACGATATGCAGGTGGCGCGCCGCGAGCCCCGGCGCCTGCCACGCCGCGACAATGGCCCCGAACTCCCGTTCGCGGCCCACCAGCTCGGCGGCGAGACCCGGCGCCTCCACGCCCGGCGCGGCCAGCCGGACGGCCACCTGTGCCCGCGCCAGCAGGGTCCGGGTCGCCGGGTCGGGGGTGCGGCCGAGGCTCGCGAGACGCTCCTCGAACTGGTCCACCTCGAGCGTCAGCGCCAGGCGGTCGCCGCTCTGGATCAGGGTCTCGAAGAGCAGTCGCCAGCTGCTCTCGCTCGCCGGATCGGCGTCGCGGGCACGGCGGGCGAGGTGGTTCGCGTCGCGCAGGTTCCCTTCGTTCAGCCACTGCCGCACCAGCGTCTCCGCGACGCGGAGGAAGATGGAACGGAGCCGCTGCCGCTCCACGTCCGCCCAGTGCTCGAACTCCACCCCACCCGGGGCCGCGAATTCGGCCAGGAAGTCCCCGCGGTACAGGGCCGCGGCCCGCGCCAGCTCCCCGTCCTCCACCGCCGCCAGGAACTGATCGCGGTCAAGCACCAGCGTGGTGGTGAGCTCGAGCGTGTCTCCCCGGGTGACGAGGCCCTCGGTGCCGAGCAGCTGGCGCAGGTACCAGACGGTCTGCCGCAGCGCATGCCGGGCCCGGTCCGGCTCGAGGTCGGACCAGAGCAGGTCGACCAGGTGCTCGCGGGAGGTGGTGCGGCGGGGGGAGCAGGCCAGGTAGGCCAGGAGGGAGAGCGGCTTCCCGGGGCCGAGCAGGATGTCGGCCTCGATCCCCCGCCGCGACAGGGCTGCGTCGGCGCCGAGGACCCGGAGGTCCAGCGGGGAGGGATGGGGGGGCACATCCTGCCGGGTCCGGCTCATCTGACGCTCGGTTGACGGGGCGGTGCTAGACTTGCCGCTGCCTGACGCAGCCGCATCCCCGGTCACCATCACGGTCAGTGCCTTCCCTGGGTCGCACCGAGAAGGTACGGGCCGCCAGATGGGTCAGCAAGGCGGCGCATGCCGTGACCGGGGATCTCCCACCGCTCACTCTCCCCGGGCTTCCCGCCGATAGTCGAGGCAACCCCAGCCCACCCCCCCCGGGCGGGGGCCACCGCGCCATGCCGCGCGGGTCCTGTCGCGATGCGGTCACCGCTGGTTGCCGGTGTGGGAATGGTGGTTGGCGCCCTGCTGGGCGGATGCTCGCGCTTTGCGCCCGAGGACGCGGCGCGCATCGAGCCTCCGGCGATCTACCGCGCCTGGTGGGCGCGGACCGAGCAGTGCTCCGGTCGCACCGGCAGCCTGGCGCGCGTCCAGTGGTTCAAGGTGCCGGGGCACGCCTTCGAGTGCCCCACCGGCACGTGCGCGGGGCGGTGGGAGGACAACCACAGCATCTACATCGCGGAGGACTGGCTGGAGCACGAGATGGTGGTCCGGCACGAGATGCTCCACGAACTGCTGGATGCGCCGGGCCACCCCGATCCGCCCTTCGGCGATCCCTGCCCGCTCACCTGGAGCACCTGGTCCGGCGGCGCCGAGCTGCGCGCGGCGGGCCCGCTTCCCGGCCTCGACTAGGCCCGGCGGGGCTATCCCTTGACCAGGGCCGGGATCAGCATGATGAACCCCAGGGCCCAGACGATGAAGGCGATGGCCATGCCGCGGCCCCGGGACACCTGCCCCATGACGCTCATGCCGATGCCGCACACGACCGTCTGCCACAGCAGGAAGACGTCGAGCCGGGCGGCCGCGCCGAGCACGCCGGCCGAGGTGCCCGGGTCCATGAAACGGGCCGGGCTGAGGGAGAGGCTGAACAGGCTGGTGACCTGACCCTCGGGCAGCAGCACCGCCATGATGCTGGCCGCGATGAACCCGACGAAGCGCGGCACATAGCCATACGCCGCCACCATGATGGCGGCGCCGATCCCGGCCCGGCTCTCGAAGAACTTCCCGGCCACCCACAGCAGCAGCCCGATCAGGAACGGCGCGATCGCCGGGTAGACGGCCATCGACACCAGGGTGCCGGTGCGCATCATTCCCCGCATCGGCGCGATCTGGGCTTCGGTCAGGGTGGGATTCTGCCGCATCACCTCCGCGATCTGCTGCTTCGCCATGGCCTCCAGCGCCGGCTCGAAGGCGGAACGGGTGGCCAGGAGCACCGCGGCGGTGAGGACGGACAGCAC
>WBZT01001567.1_pt1 | contig 16592 bp, 10 predicted proteins | sample 5204241 | NCBI WGS metagenome assembly WBZT01 (sample SAMN12344358, study PRJNA552823) | activated sludge metagenome | biome: Activated sludge suspended growth; feature: Nitrification reactor; material: Wastewater; isolation source: activated sludge from nitrification reactor of wastewater...
CAACGCCGCCGAACAGGCGCTACGGCACTGGGTAATTTCGCGCCACATCAGTCACGGCACGCCCTCTGAACAGGGCTCCCGCGCCTTTGCTCTGCTCGCCAGCCTTATCGAAACCTGTCGCCGTCGCGCCACTTCTGCCTGGCAGTACCTCGCCACCGTCATCGCCGCCGCTCGCAAGGGTTTGCCGCTTCCCCTCATCCCTGCCAGCCCGGCAACAGCGTAGGGGAGTGAACGATTACGCGCGGGCGAATCGCTGCGTTATGCGGTGCTCCACCCCTCGCCTAACCGATTGTTATGTCTCAGTGCGTGCGCTCCGTGCGCCTTGCCCTTCATCCCGCTCGCCGATTTAATCAGCGCTTCCTTAGGCCACGCGGCGGCGCAGGGCGGCTAGGCCGGCGAGGGCCAAGCCGGTTAAGGCCAGCGTGCCCGGAGCCGGTACCGCGCCACCGGGCGTCGGCGGCACACCGCAGGCTGCGGGGTCGCTGGTCTGCAGGCAGGCCGCCTCGGTGGCCGTGAGTGCACCGTCGTAGAAGCGTATCTTGTTGACGAAGCCCGAGGACGCCTCGTCGGGCACCACCACGTCGTCGTGGAAGAAGTTGGCTAGCCGGCCCGGCGCGCTGAAGATGGCATCGCCTGCGGTGTCCAGCAGACTCAGGATGTTCACGCCCCCGGCGTACACGCCGAAGATGTCGGTGGCGTCATCGCGCGTGGCGATGATGTTGACCGTGCCACCGGGCGCGAAGATGCCAGATCCCGTGGTGAACGGGTAGAACTGAATCGCCCCGCCGAAGTTGTACAGGCCGCGGTCTGTCGTGCGGTTCTTGAAGTCGAGGATGCGGCGCCAGCTGGTGACGGCGTCGAACGAAAACTCCATCTCGATGGAGTAGTCGGCGGCGCCGAACAGGCCATTCGACAACTGCAGGCCCGCGTTCGCTGGAAAGCTGAACCCGGTGGCGCCGATGGTGCCGTCGACGCCGTTCGCATTGATCGGCACGAGGCTGGGGCCACCCAGCGCGTCGGCCAGCGTGCCGTTGAGCTGGTAGTCGTGTACCAAGGCTGCGGCTTGGGCGCTCGCTGCAGTGCCCAAGGACAGCAAGGCTGCGGCGAAGAGTTTGGTGGTTTTGTTCACGGGCATTTTGATCTCCGAAGACTATGGTGGATGTGGAAAGGCACTTGACGCGGATCAACCGAGTGTTCGATTGTGCAAGGGCGATAAGCACACACCGTGCCAACGGTGACTTTCATCTTTTAATCAATAGCTTAATTCGAACGCAAAAGCTCACTACCCTGAAATTGTAAAATATGTCGACAGGTGCGGCGTCAGGGGCCAATGGGTTCAGCGCTCTTCATCTCATTTCGGCTAGGCGACGGGCGCAATTTCTGCTGGCCAAGCGACGCAGTGTTCTTCGAATGCCTCGGGAAGCGCTGATCAAATCGCTCTTCTATGTCGACATTCAGCGCAACCAATTGATTTAATTTAAACAAAAATTCCATTTGCCGATTAAATCAGCGTTTCCTTAGGTCACCCTCGGCAGATGAAATTTCGGGGGAAGCTCGGAAAAAAGTAAGTCATTTTTTAACCGGCATTGACATTGCTTCGTCCGCAGGCGGCGCGATGCGATACCAGGCGGCGTAAAGTGCGGGTAGGAAGAGCAGCGTCAGCAGCGTGGCGACGATCAGACCGCCCATGATCGCCACCGCCATCGGCCCCCAGAAGACGCTGCGCGTCAGCGGAATCATCGCCAGGATCGCCGCCGCTGCGGTGAGCATGATCGGCCGGAAGCGGCGCGTCGTCGAGCCGACCACTGCCTGCCATGGCGTCAGACCGGCCTTTTCGTCCTGCTCGATCTGGTCGACCAGAATCAGCGAATTGCGCATGATCATCCCCGACAGGGCGATGACGCCGAGGTTGGCGACGAAGCCGAAGGGTACCTGAAACAGCAGCAGCGCCAGCGCGACACCGATCAGGCCGAGCGGCGCGGTCAGCAGCACGAGCACGGTACGGCGGAAATTCTGCAACTGGATCATCAGCAAGGTGACGACGCAGACCAGCATCAGCGGCATCACCGCCTTGATCGAATTCTCGCCTTTGGCCGCCTCCTCGGTGGCGCCGCCGGCTTCGATGCGGAAACCGGCCGGCAGCCTGGCGCGCAAGGGTTCGAGCAGCGGATCGATCTGCGCCGTCACCACCGGCGCCTGCACGTTGTCGCGGATGTCGGCGCGAACGGTGATCGTCGGTAGACGGTTACGGCGGGCGATGACGCCGTCTTCGAGTCCGTAGTCGATGCGCGCCAGTTGCGCCAGCGGTACGTAGCGGCCGCTGGCGGTCGGGATGTTGATTTCGGCCAGTTCCGCCAGCCGCGCGCGTTCGTCGCCGGCGGCACGCGCGACGACGTCGATCAACTGATCGCCTTCGCGTAATTGGGTGATGCTGACGCCGGTGAGCAGTGCGTTGAGATACGCGGACAGTTCCTGCGAGCTGATGCCGAGTGCGCGCGTGCGATCCTGATCGACGTCGACTTTGACGACTTTGCTCATCTCGTTCCAGTCGAAATTCACTTCCTTCAGATGCGGGTTGGCCTGCATTACCTGGGCCACTTCGGCGGCGACACGGCGCAGTTCGTCCACGTCTTCGCCGGAAACGCGGAACAGCACCGGGAAACCGACCGGCGGCCCGTTTTCGAGGCGCAGGACGCGCACGCGCAGACCGCTCCAGCTGCCGTTGGCGTCGGCGAAGCGCTCTTCGAGCCGCTTTTTCAGCGCTTCGCGCGCCGCGATGCCGTGCGTGGTGATGACGAACTGCGCGAAGCTGTCGTTGAACAACTGCTGATCGAGCGGCAGGTAGAAGCGCGGGCTGCCGTTGCCGAGATAGCCGGCGAAATATTTGATCGACGCCGCCATCTCCGGCTCGGCGAACATCGTTTCGACGCGGCGCGCCTGCGCCGTGGTCGCCTGCAGCGACGCGCCGTTCGGCAGCCACAGATCGACCAGCAGTTCCGGCCGGCTCGACGCCGGGAAGAACTGCTTCTGCACACCCTGATTCAGCGCGACCAGCGAACCGGCGAAGGCGAGCAGCGTGGCGACGATCACCAGCCAGCGACGGTGCAGGCACCAGGCAATCGTCGCCTGCACGCGCCGGTAGAACGGCGTGCTGTAAATGTCGTCGCCATGCTGGCGGGATTTTTCGGCCAGCCGTTGCGGATTGAGCACCAGAAAGCCGAGATACGGCGTGAACAACACGGCGACGACCCACGAGACGAGCAGCGCGATGCTGACCACGGCGAAGATCGAAAAAGTGTATTCCCCGGCACCCGAGCGCGCCAGACCGACCGGCATGAAGCCGACCGCCGTGATCAGGGTGCCGGTGAGCATCGGAAACGCGGTCGAGGTATAGGCAAAGGTCGCGGCGCGGAAACGATCCCACCCCTGCTCCATTTTGACGACCATCATCTCGACGGCGATGATCGCGTCGTCGACCAGCAGCCCGAGGGCGATGACCAGCGCGCCGAGCGAAATGCGCTGCAGATCGATGCCGAAAACGGCCATCAGCAGAAAAGTTACCGCCAGCACCAGCGGGATCGACAGCGCAACCACCGCCCCGGTACGCATGCCGAGGCTGAGAAAGGACACCGCCAGCACGATGAGCACCGCTTCGCCGAGCGAGGAGACGAACAATTCGATCGACTGGCTGACGACCAGCGGCTGGTCGGCGACGACATGCACGTCGATGCCGAGCGGCAATTGCCGCTGCAAACGTTCGCGCGCGGCCTGCAGCCGCTGACCGAGACCGATGACGTCGGCGCCCTTGTTCATCGCGATGGCGATGCCGACCGCCTCCTGCCCGCGCACGTGCATGCGCGGCGACGGCGGATCGGCGAAACCGCGGCTGACGTGCGCGATGTCGCCCAGGCGGAACAGCCGGCCGTTGGCCTGGATGCCGATTTCGCGGATGCTGTCCACCGAGCGGAAATCGCCCGAGACACGGATGCGCACACGGTCCGACGGCGTTTCGTAGAAACCGGCCGGAGTCATCGCGTTCTGCTTCTGCAGGGCGTCGAAAATGAACAGCGGGTTCAACCCGAGAGTAGCCAGCTTGGCGTGCGAAATCTCGATGTAGATCTTTTCGTCCTGCACGCCGATCAGCTCGACCTTCTTCACGTCGGCCACCTGGCGCAATTCGCGCGCCATGCGCTCGGCTTCGCGGCGCAGCGCGGCGAGGTCGAAGCCGTCGCCGGTCAGCGCGAAGATATTGATGAAGGTGTCGCCGAACTCGTCATTCGGCAGCGGGCCGATCACCCCCGCCGGCAGCGTGCCGCGCATGTCGCCGAGCTTTTTGCGCACCTGATACCACGCCTCCGGCACCTCCTTCTTCGGCGTGTAATCCTTGAGGACGATGGTCACCAGCGAATCGCCGGCGCGCGTCTGCGAACGGACGACATCGACCCACGGTACGTCCTGCAGGCGCTTTTCGATGCGTTCGGTGACCTGCAGCTCGACTTCGCGCGCCGTCGCCCCCGGCCACAACGTGCGTACGACCATCACCTTGAACGTGAAATCCGGATCTTCGGCGCGGCCGAGTTTGAAGTAAGCCAGTACGCCGCCGAGCATCAGCACGGCGATCAGATAAGCGACCAGCGGGCGGTGGCGCAGCGCCCATTCCGACAGATTGGGCAGGCTCATCGCGTCGGTCCGGCAACGGGGGCGGCAGTCGCCGGCAGCGGTGCAGCGGCCGCCTCGACGGCGCGGATCGTTTCACCCGCCGTCAGCTTGTGTACGCCGGCGACGACGATACGTTCGCCGCGCTGCAGCCCGCTGTCGAGCAGCGCATTCGTTTCGCGATACGCCGCGACGCGCACCGGCCGCAAAGCAACCCGTTTGTCGGCGCCGACCACCCACACCGCCGGCCGGCCGTCCTGCTGGAAAATCGCCGAGAGCGGCACGCTCAGGCGGGAATCCTCGCCCGCCTGCCGGAAACGCACGCTGGCGGTCATTCCCAGCCGCAAGCGTTGATCCGCCTGCCGGATCGCCACCCGCGCGGCATAAGTGCGCGTCACCGGATCGGCGACCGGCGACAGTTCGCGCAATACTGCTGCATACCGCGCCTGCGTATCGGCCCACAGAGTGACTTCGGCCGGCTGCTGCAGTCGCAGCGCCGGCACGCGCGATTCGGGAATGGCGATCGCCACTTCCAGCGTTTCCGGCCGCGCCAGCCGCATCACTATCTGCCCGGCGCCGACCACCTGGCCGACTTCGGCGGCAATCGCGCCGATGACGCCGCTCTGCTCGGCGCTGAGCACGGTGTAAGCCGACTGGTTGCGCGCCAGATCGGTTTGCGCCTGCGCCGTCTTGAACGCCGTTTCGCGCGCCTCGAGCGCCGAGGCGCTGATGAAATTCTTTTGCCGCAACTGCCGGTAGCGCAGCATTTCCGCGCGCGCCTGCGCCAGCGTCGCCTCCGCTGCGCGCAGTGCCAGCGAGCTGTCCCCCGGATCGAGCCGCGCCAGTTCCTCGCCCGGCCTGACCAGACGACCGTTATCGACCGGCCGCGCGATGATCTTGCCGGGAATGCGGAAAGAGAGCGGAATTTCGTAGCGGGAACGAACCTCGCCGGAATAGATCGTCGCCTCCTCGTCGGCGGTGAGCGCGACCACCTGCGTCAGCACCGGCTGCAATACCTCGCCAGCGACCTCCGGTTTGCCGCAGGCGGAAAGAGCAATGTACAGAGCCAACGCCGTTGACCGGACCAACCAATGACAAAGCGCATGCATGACGTCGATCACTTTCCAGAAAAAAAACCACATCGACAGCGCGCCTGTCGTTCGGGCAGGCAGGCGGCTGACTGGCGTGACGACCGGTGACCGGCAAGGCAAGCCAGCGGCGGATTCCATACCCTCCGCACACGCGGCCTGCTGTCGCACAGCCGGCCAGCGCCATGGCCAACAGCCGATCTGTCGGCCATGGCAAGAAGCATGGCGTACCGCGCGGCTGTTCTGCCGGTGGCATCTCGTTGTCTTGCCGGGAGACAGCGGCATGCACATTCACCATAGACCACCCGATTTGGCGACCCGATCGTCAGTCGGCATGGCATCGGCAATCAACAAGCAGATTCACCCGCCGCAATCACGGAGGTGCGTACACAGCGCAGCAACGAAAGCTTCCTGTCCGCGCGCTGTCGATAGCCGATCCATTGCTTCAATGTGTCGAATTTTCTTACATTCACCAGTAATTTGGCCATGTAAATTTCAAAAAACGATTGGTATACATGAACAAATCATTGCAGGCACAAAATTTGCTGGACAGATGCGACACGCTCCTGAGTTTTCTGCCTTGAGAGCGGAACGGTCCATACAAATCACTAGCAATCGATCGGTTTTGCCGCGGCATCTCGCGAAGCAGGCCTCAGATCAACAACATAGGAGAGTCACCATGTTCAAGAATGCTCGCTTCCCTCTGAAGGCACTCATCGGTTCGTTACTCGCTGTCACCGCAATGGCTTCGAATGCTGCTGTCGTATATTCGAACAGCACGCCCACTGGCGCCATGGGTTCACCCGGCAGCATCTCGGCTGCATTCTCTACAGGCGGCGGCGCAGGCGATGTGACCATGCAAATCCGGGGCTATCTCTCCCTCGACGGAGTCAACTGCTGTACAGACACCTTCACCGTCGATCTCGACGGAACCACACTGTTTTCAGGTGCATTCAACATGGGCGGTGGCGGAACGAACACCATTTTTGCCAACCCGAACGGCGCCACCTGGAGTGCAACGTCATTAGGTCTCTTCGCCGGTGGCGAACTCAACTTGTCGGTGCCGGTCGCCTTCAGTGCCGGCTCGCACAGGTTGATTCTTTCCTACACCGGCGGTGACCAGGGACTGGGTGACGAAGGCTGGGGCGTGAATTGGCTAACGGTCAATGCAAGCACAAGCAGCGCGCCTGAACCCGCCACCTTGACGCTCCTCGGACTGAGTCTTCTGGGCGTCGCCGCCACTCGCCGCCGCGCACGCAGGTAAGGAAGCGCTGAAAAGTGGCGGCGCGACATGAAGTGCACGACGCGCAGCCACCGAGGCATATCAACGGCTGGATAGGCAAGCTGGCAAGCAGCACTACACAACGCCGCGTTTTGCCCACGCGGCCATTCTCCAGCCATCCATACGTTGTCGTCCAACGTCAAGGAAGCGCTGATCAAATCGGCGAGCGGGATGAAGCGCAAGGCGCACGGAGCGCACGCCCGGAGACATAACAATCGCTTAGGCGAGGGGCGGCGCACCGCGTCACGCCGCGATTCGCCCCCGCGGTCATTTAATCAGCGGTTCCTTAAGGTGATTTTTCCGAATATACGTACCGCTTGCATACCGCCCATACGGTCGGATCAAGATGTCCCACCTGGGTAGGAAGCGGTTGCGCTCGAGCCTGGACTCAACAAGGTTCGTAGCCTCTTTGGCCAGGGTGATTCCTTTTTCATAGACCGTGCGACCTGGTTCGACGATGGGATGAATACCTTTCCAGGTCATGTTCCTGGCCCACGCCAACATCGTTCGCGTATCGATAAGCTTAAGCTTGGCCCCGCTCAGTGCTTTTCCAGAATTCCCCAGCAACGCTCCGCCGGATTGTATTGGCTGTGATACGGCGGATCGTCGAGAAGAAGGCTGGACTGGCCGATGTGCTCAGCGAACGTCGGGCATGACTTTCCGCCCGTGCCCATAGGGCCTACGCCACCTGCAGGTGTTTCTTCTCCCACAACTTCGCACCACAGCAGAGCGCGTGCAGCCGCGGGCAAACGATGCGGTACGTTTCTCATGCAGACCGAGTTGTACGGCCTGCCGACTCCAGCCGACAACGTCCTCGGCAAGCCGAGCGAGCACGGCCACGACAATACTTCGACGCCATCTCCGCCTGAAACGCCCGACGCCTCGCCCCGATCATCCGGCTTGCCGCCAGCCGGACATCTACCCTTCAGACCGCACCGGCGAGGAGTTTTGCAAGAGGCTCAGACTGCCAGACTTTACCGAATATTTTCAAGCAGACAGCCTGCAAGCGATAATCGCGCTCATTGGCAAAGCGCTCCCCGAAAATCGCTCGGGCCAAGAGAAAAAATATTGTTCATCCGTTCATGACGACAAGACGGCAGGAGAACCTCTTATATGGCCATCATCGAAGGATTTCGCGTCCAGAATTTTCGTGCTTTACGCGATGTGACCCTGGGCAAGCTGTCCGGTGAGCAGGCTGGCAAACCGCTGACCCCGTTTACCGTGGTGATTGGCAAAAACGGCGTCGGTAAAAGCACCTTGTTCGATGCTTTCGGCTTTGTGGCCGATTGTCTTGCCACCGATGTCGAAACCGCCTGCGACTTGAAGCAGCGCGGCGGATACGAAAGGATGCATGCCAAGGGTGTCGCAGAACCGATCCGCTTTGAAATCTACTACCGCGAGGCGCAAAACGAACGCCCGATCACCTACGAGCTGGTGATCGATCTCGATGACAGTGGCCGGCCGTTTGTCCAATCCGAGCTATTGCGACAGCGACGCAAGAATCAGAAATACGGCCAGCCCTATCCATTCTTGCGGCTGCAAAATGGCAAGGGAACGGTGTGGGCGGGCGAGGAAGCGATCGGCGATTCTGACGAAGAAGACAGTGCGCGCAGTCCCGTGGAATTGACCGACCCGCGCGAATTGGGCATTTCCACGCTGGGAACGCTGAAAGAGCATCCGCGCATTCGCAAATTCAGGGATTTTCTGAAAGGTTGGTATCTTTCCTACTTCTATCCGGACGCGGCGCGCAGTCTACCCACGGCCGGGCCGCAACGCCATTTGAATGTGCACGGCGACAACATCGGCAACGTCGTTCAATTCATGGAGCGTGAGCACAAAGATCGCTTCAAGAACATTCTGGCGCGTATCGCCAGCAAGATACCCGGCATCGCGTCGATCAACACCAAGGTGACCGATGACAAGCGTGTGCTGCTGCGTTTCAACGACGGCGCATTTGGCGACCCTTTCTTCGCCCAGCAGATGTCCGACGGTACGCTGAAGATGTTTGCTTACCTGCTGCTGATGGAAGATCCCGATCCGCCACCTTTCATCTGCATCGAGGAACCTGAAAACGGGCTGTATCACAAACTGCTCGAAGCGTTGGCGCAGGAATTCAGAGCGCATGCGACTGGCAAAAAGAATGCGCCCCAGGTATTCGTCACCACGCACCAGCCATATTTCGTCGATGCTTTGTCACCTGAAGAGGTATGGATTCTCGAAAAGGGGGCCGATGGTTTTTCCACGATTCACCGCGCTTCCGATCTGGAAGTCGTCAATAATCTGGTGGACGAAGGATTGCCGCTCGGTGGGTTGTGGTACAGCGACTATCTCGATGCGAGGTGAACATGCACATCGAGGTTCTGGTCGAAGACCAATCGGGAATGAAGCTACTCGAAGCATTATTGCCCAAGTTGCTCGGTGAACAAGGGCAGCCGCATACTTGGCGCCTGCATGCCTACAAAGGGATCGGCCGCATTCCGCAGAACCTCGGCACTGTCGCGGACCCCGCGAAGCGGATTCTGCTCGATCGCTTGCCCCGCCTGTTGCAGGGTTATGGCCGTACTCCCGGTATCGATGCGGTCGTGGTCGTCGTGGACAGCGACAAACAAAATTGTGTCGATTTCCTGGCAGAGCTGAAAGCGTTGGCTGCGCCTGCACCTCAAACCCTCTTCCGGCTGGCTATTGAAGAGGTGGAAGCCTGGTATCTGGGCGACCGACAGGCTGTGCTCAGTGCGTATCCGCGGGCAAAGAAGGCGGTTCTGGATAGTTATGTTCAGGACAGCGCTTGCGGCACCTGGGAGAAGCTTGCCGATGCCCTCTATTCAGGCGGATCGGCGGCCTTCAGGAAAGCGGGCGGGAGGTCGCCAGGGCAGGTCAAGTACGAGTGGGCCGAGAAGATTGGCCCCTTGCTGGCGCCAGAACGCAACCTCTCGCCCAGCTTCGGGAAGTTATGTGACGGCCTGCGTCGGCTGATCGAAACAAGTGCTTGAACTTCCGCTGTCGCTGGCAGCGAGTGCTCCAATGAGCCATGCCGACGATCGGCCGCGCGGCGGAATCCGGTTCCGCTCGGCCGGTTACATCAAGCGCGTCATTCCTTCACCACGTCGGCCAGCCCGTTTTCCCAGCCGCCACCGAGCGCTTTGAACAGTTCGATCAGCGCGAAGCGCCGGTCGCGGGCAGCGAGGATTTCCTGGCTTTGCGCCTGCAGCAATTGACGTTGGGCGTCGAGAACTTCGAGGTAGCCGGAGTAACCGGCGCGGTAGCGCAGTTCGGCCAGTTCGAGAGCGTTCTTGAGCTGGCGGCGGCGTTCGCTTTGTGCGGCGAGCGTCGTGCGCGTCTGACGGTGAGCGATCAGCGCGTCGCGCGTTTCGCGAAAGGCGCTTTGCACGCTCTGCGTGTAAGTGAGCAGCGCCGCTTCGCGCCGGGCGCTTTCCGCCTGGACGTTGGCGTCGATCGCTTTCAGGCCGATCAAGGGCTGCAGCAGGGAAGCGCCGGCGCCCCAGATCAGCGCCGGGGCCGAAAACAGTTTCGACAGGGCCGCCGATTCCGAGCCGTAAGAGGCGGTCAGCGTCAGCGAGGGAAAGTATTGCGCGCGCGCGGCGTCGATGCGCAGATCGGCCGCGGCAAGCTGCGCCGCCGCCTGTCTGACGTCCGGCCGACGTTCGAGCAGATCGGACGGCAGATCGGCAGGAATTTCCGGCACGGCCAGCAGGCGCGCCGGCGAGGCGTCGCGGGCGATGCGCGCTTCGTACACTTCGCGCGGCGAGCGGCCGACGATAGCCGCCAGCGCCGTTTCGTATTGGCCGACAGCGCGTTCGGCGGCGGCGAGGTTGGCGAGCACGGCGGCGCGTTCGGCCTGCGCCCGTTGCAGGTCGAAATCGCCGATCACGCCAGACTGCTGCAGCCGTTGCTGCAGCGCCAGCGTCTGTTCGCGCGCCTGCAGCGTTTCCTGTTGCAGCGTGCGTTCGGCGTCGGCGGCGAGCAGGCCGAAATAGGCGCGCGCGGTTTCGGCGCCGACGGCGACGCGCACCGTTTCACGTGCGTAGCCGCTGGCCAGCAGTTCCTGGCGGGCGGCGTCGGTACTCTTGCCGGCGCGTCCCCAGAGGTCGATTTCATAGGCGGCGCGCAGCGCGACCAGGTAGTCGTTGTGTGTCGGGTTGAATCCGCTCGGCAGCGGCTGCCAGCCGGCGAGCGTGCTGCGTCCGCGACTCGGTTCGACGCTGAGGTTGAGGCTGGGGAAGAGGCTCGCTTGCGCCAGCAGCACATGGGCGCGCGCCAGGTCCACACGCACCATCGCCGTGCGCAGGTCGAGGTTGTTGGTCAGCGCTTCTTCGATCAGCGCGTCGAGCGTCGGATCGTCGAAATGCTGCCACCAGCGAACGAGCGACGGATCGGCGCTTGCACTGGCGACCGGCAGGTCGAGCACCGGCGGCGCCGGTGGCGTGCTCCGGCAGGCGGCGAGCGGCAGCAGGAGCGCCAGCGCGAGTGTCAGCGCGGCCCGCGGCCGGCGCGGTGATTCACACATAACTGTCGCCTCCCTTGGCCACCGGCGACTGCGCATCGACCGCCGCTTCGCTGACCTGCGGCAGATGCGTCGCTTCCTGCAGCAGTTGGTCGTGCGTGCGTGTTTCGCGCACGCGCCGGTCGTAGAGCACCTTGAAAAACAGCGGGACGTGAAAGACGGCGAGCAGCGTCGCGGCGATCATGCCGCCCATGACGCCGGTGCCGACCGAGTGGCGTGCGCCGGCGCCGGCGCCGGTGGAGATGGCGAGCGGCAGCACGCCGAGGATGAAAGCCAACGACGTCATCAGGATCGGGCGGAAGCGCAGGCGCGCCGCTTCGATCGCCGACGCCGATGCCGACAGCCCCTCGTCGTGCTTGAGCACGGCGTATTCGACGATCAGGATCGCGTTTTTCGCCGCCAGGCCGAGCAGCGTCACCAGCCCGATCTGGAAATAGACGTCGTTGGTCAGCGGCGCGGCGTGGAACAGCGGCCCGAGCAGGTTCTTGCCCCAGATGGCGAGCAGCGCGCCGAAGGTGCCGAAGGGCAGCGCCAGCAGCACGCAGAACGGCAAGGCCCATTTTTCGTATTGCGCGGCCAGGATCAGGAAGACCATCAACACCGCCAGTCCGAGGGCGAATCCCGAAGCGCCGCTCGATTTTTTCTCCTGATACGACGATCCGCCCCAGTCGAAGGAGAAATCGGGCGGCAGCACTTCGCGGGCGATCTGCTCGACGCGGATGATGCCCTGACCGGAGCTGACGCCGGGGGCGGTCTGGCCGATGACTTTCACCGCCGGCAGATTGTTGAAGCGGTCGAGCGAATCGGGTCCGGACGAGTACTGCACGTGGACCAGCGACGAGAGCGGCAGCATCGTGCCCTGCCGCGAGCGGACGTAAAGCCCCTGAATGTCGTCAGGGCGGCGGCGGAATTCGCGATCGGCGGACATCAGCACCTGCCAGGTGCGGCCGTATTTGTTGAAATCATTGACGTAATAGGTGCCGAGCGTCGCCGAGAGCGCGGCGAAGATCTCTTCGACGGCGACGCCGGCCTGCTTGGCCTTTTCGCGGTCCACATCGACGAAGATCTGCGGCACCGTCGCCCGCCACAGCGTCTGTGCGCCGCCCAGCAGCGGGTCGCTGTTGGCGCGCGCCAGGAACTGATGCAACACTTCCTGCAGCCGTTTCGGTCCGCCGTCGCCGCGGTTCTGGATGAAGAATTCGTAGCCGCCGGCGGTGCCGAGACCGAAGATCGCCGGCGGATTGAAGGCCAGCACCAGCGCTTCCTTGATCGCGGCGGTCTTCATGAAAAATTCGCCGACCAGTTGCTGCGAGCTGACCTGCCGCTCGTGCCACGGCTTCTGCGTCACGAACAGCGTCGCCGCATTGTTGCGGAAGCCGCCGCCGATGAAGTCGAAGCCGGCAAAAGCGACGATGTCCTGGTTGGCGTCGTTGCTGCGCACCGCCGCTTCGACCTGTTCGACGACCTGCGTGGTGCGCTGCAGCGTCGCGCCGTCGGGCAGGATCACCGCACCGATGTAGAAGCCTTGATCCTCGTCGGGCACCAAGCTGCCGGGCGTCGTCTTCCAGAGAAAGCCGGTCAGCGCAACCATGCCGACGAACAGCGTCAGGACGATCGCCGCCCGGCGGATCACCCAGATCACACCGTCGACGTAACGCCCGCTCAGGCGCGCGAACCAAGCGTTGAAAGCGCGGAAAAAGCGGTTCGGCTCCGCATGCCCGTGTTTGAGCATCAGCACGCACAGCGCCGGCGACAAGGTCAGCGCGACGACGCCCGAGATGACCACGGCAATCGAAATGGTGACCGCAAACTGCCGGTACAGTTCGCCGGTCAGCCCACCGAGAAAGGCAATCGGCACGAACACCGCGGTCAGCGTCAGCACGATGGCGACGATCGGCCCGGTGACTTCATGCATCGCCTGCACCGCCGCCTGCCGTGGCGGCAACCCCTCCTCACGCATGATGCGTTCGACGTTCTCCAGCACGACGATCGCGTCATCGACGACGATGCCGATCGCCAGCACCATGCCGAACAGCGTCAGGCTGTTGATCGAATAACCGAGCAGATAGATGCCGGCGAAGGTGCCGATCAGCGACACCGGCACAGCGGCGAAGGGAATCACCGCCGCGCGCCAGCTCTGCAGGAAAAGGTAGACGACCAGAAAAACGAGCAGCATCGCTTCGGCGAGCGTTTTCAACACCTCCTCGATCGAGACGCGCACGAAGCGCGTGGTATCGTAAGGAATGGCGTAGCTCAGCCCGTCGGGAAATTGCTTCTGCAATTCATCGACGGTTTGCGTGACACTCTCGGCGACGTCGAGCGCGTTGGCGCCCGGCGAAAGAAAGATGCCGACCAGCGTCGCCGGTTTGCCGTTGTAGCGACCGTTGAATTCGTAATCGCGCGAGCCGAGTTCGACGCGCGCGACGTCGGCCAGACGGATCATCGACCCGTCGGCATTGGCGCGCACGATGATCGCCTCGAATTGCGCCGCGTCGGCCAGCCGCCCTTTCGAAGTGATGGTGTACACCAGATCCTGCCCGGCACCGATCGGCGACTGACCGATCTTGCCGGCAGCGAACTGCGCGTTCTGCTCGTTGATCGCCGCGGCGACGTCACCGGGCGTCAGCTTGAATTGCGCCAGGCGATCCGGTTTCAGCCAGATGCGCATCGCGTAATCCTTGGCGCCGAAAATCTGCACATTGGTCGTCCCGGGCAGGCGTTTCAGGCGATCGAGAACGTTCAGCGTCACGTAGTTGGAAATGAACAGGTCGTCGTAGCGCCCGTTCGGCGAATGAAAAGCCAGCACCTGCAGGAAGGCCGACGACCCCGGTTCGACGGTGACGCCTTGTCGGCGCACTTCCTGCGGCAGCCGTGATTCGACCTGCTTGACGCGGTTATTGACGTTCACCGCCGCCAGATCGACGTTGGTGCCGATCTCGAAGGTCACCTGAATCTGGGCGACGCCGTTCGACGACGAATTCGACGACATGTAGATCATGCGCGGCACACCGTTGATCGCGTTTTCCAGCGGCGCGGCGACCGTCGATTCGAGCACCTGCGCCGACGCACCGGGATAGATCGCCTGCACGGTGACCACCGGCGGTGCAATTTCCGGGTATTGCGCGATGGGCAGCGCGCGCATGGCGGCCAGGCCGGCGAGCACCAGGAACAGTGAAATCACGGCAGCGAAAATCGGCCGGTCGATGAAAAAGCGGGAAAACATGGTGACCGCCTGCTCAGGGTCGCGCCGGGGCCGCGGCAGCCGCGGGCGCGCCCGGCGGCACGATCTGGATCGGCGTGTTCGGCATCATGATGCGCGCGACGCCATCGACGATCACCTCGTCACCGGCGGCAAGCCCCGATTCGATCAGCCAGACGTTGGCCCCCTGCTGCATCGACCAGTCGCCGACGACCACCGGCCGGGCGACGGCCACCGGCTGGCCGGCCTTGTCGTCGCCCTTGTCGTCGCCCTTTTCCTTGCTCGTTGCCTTGCCGACGACATAAACGAATTTGCCCTGCGGGCCTTCGAGCACCGCCGACTGCGGCACGGCCAGCGCCGCGCTGCGCTGTGCGCCTTTCAATGCAACGCGCACAAACTGGCCGGGCTTCAGCGCCAGGTCGCCATTGGCGATTTCTGCGCGCATTTCATAAGTACCGGTCTGCGGATTGACGCGCGAATCGGCGAAATTGATCCGTCCGCTGCGCGGAAAAAGCGAGCCGTCGGCGAGCTTGATCTGCACTTCGAAGGCATTCTGCTTCGGCAGCGTCAGCCGGCCTTCGGCGATAGCCTTGTTCAGGCGCAGTTTTTCGTTGTCGGAGACGCTGAACAGCACCCAGATCGGATCGACCTGCGACACGGTGGTCAACAAGGTCGTGTTGGCGTTGGCCAGACTGCCTTCCGACTGTTGCGCGCGGCTGGACAGCCCGCTGACCGGCGCCGTGACGCGGGTATAAGAATGATTGAGCCGCGCTTCGCTCAGCCGGGCCTGCGCCGCCTTGAGCGCCGCGGCGGCGAAATCGGCGGCGGACGCGGCATCGTCGGCTTCCTTCTGACCGATGGCCTTGGCGACGGCCAGCGGCCGCAAGCGGGCCGCTTCGCGCTCGGCCTGGGTTTTCTGCGCCTTGGCGCGCAACAACTCGGCCTCGGCCGCGGCGAGTTGCGCCTCGTAGGGTTTGGCGTCGAGTTGGAACAGCACCTGTCCGGCGCGTACCGGCGCCCCTTCCGGATACAACCGCTTCTCGACGATACCGGTCACCCGGGCGCGTACTTCGGCCTCCTTCGAACCGGCGGTCTGCCCGACGTACTCGAAAGTCACCGGGTAGGAGGCCGGCTGAACGACCATTGTCGACACCAGCGGCGGCGGCATGCCGCCCATGCCACCGGCACCGGCCGATGGCTGCCCGCAGCCGGACAGCGCCAGGACGGCGAGCAACGAGGCACCCGAGAACAGGAGCGGCGACCCGACGGGCGCCGCGCGACCGGCAAAAGACAGGGAACGGCGAACGGGGGGCGGCATGAAATCTCCTCGACGGCGGACGGCACGGCTTGCAACGGCGATGAATATTACCTACATTCGAGAATGTTTGTAAATGACGGGCCAACCGCCAGCGCCGGTTGGCCGGGACGGAAATAATCAATGGTCAGACGGACAAAAGAGGAGGCTTTGGCGACACGTGCCGCACTGCTCGATGCCGCCGAAAAGGTTTTTCGCCAACACGGCGTCACGCGTGCCACGCTCGGCGCGGTAGCCAGCGCCGCCGGCGTCACGCGCGGCGCGCTCTACTGGCACTTCCGGGACAAGGATGAACTGTTCGCCGCGCTGTGCCAGCGTGCGACCTTGCCGATGCAAAGCCGGCTCGAACAGGCGGCGGCGCGCGCAGGCGACGACGCGCTGGCCACCTTGCGCGAGGTGGCGGTGCAGGGCCTGCGCGAAATCGCCGCCAACCCGCGCACGCGCGCCGTCCTGGAAATCGTTCTCTGCAAATCGGAACAGCCGCCGCCCGGCGCCGATGCGCCGCAAGCCGAGACCATGGACCGCGAATG
>WBZT01001569.1_pt1 | contig 16588 bp, 14 predicted proteins | sample 5204241 | NCBI WGS metagenome assembly WBZT01 (sample SAMN12344358, study PRJNA552823) | activated sludge metagenome | biome: Activated sludge suspended growth; feature: Nitrification reactor; material: Wastewater; isolation source: activated sludge from nitrification reactor of wastewater...
CTGGTCCGACTCCCGGCGGTAGGGATCCGGATCACCGGCGGGTCGAGCGCTTGCCGCTTGCTGTTGGACTGCGGCGTCCGACTCTGCCGCTTGTTTGAGCAGATCGTCGATATGCGCCGCCGTGGTCGGCAAGGCGTCCGGTACAAACGTCAGAGACGGCGCGAACCGCACCCCTGTGATCCGACCGACCTCGGTGCGCAGGTGTCCTTTGGCCGATTCCAGCGCCGCAGCAGTCGCCTCCCGATCGACCTCCTCACCGAGCACGGTGTAGAAGATCGTGGCCTCGCGCATGTCGTTCGTGAGGCGGACATCGGTGACCGTGACGAAGCCCAGCCGCGGGTCCTTGATGCGTCGCTCGAGCAACTCAGCGACGATCTGTTTGATCCGGTCGGCCAATCGCCGTACGCGCGCCTGATGATCAGGCATGGGACTCTCCTTCTCTGCTTCCGGCGGCCCGCTCCGAGGTGGCTGACCACCGCCCAGGCGGCGGCCCGCTCCCAGGCGATGGCCCACTACCGAGCGGTGGTCAGCCTCGTGATGATCAGGCGCGTTCCGTCTCGCGCTCCTCGAACGTCTCGATCACGTCACCGACCTTGATGTCGTTGAACGCGCCCAAGCCGATACCGCATTCGAAGCCCTCCCGGACCTCGGTCGCGTCGTCCTTGAACCGCCGCAGCGACGCGACCGTGAGGGTGTCCGACACGAGGATGCCGTCGCGCAACAACTTGGCCCGTGCATTGCGGCGGATCTCCCCGTCGCGCACGAGACATCCGGCGATGTTGCCGAACTTGCTGGAGCGGAACACCTCGCGCACCTCGGCCGACCCGGTACGAACGGTCTCGTAGACCGGCTTCAGCAGGCCCTTGAGCGCCGCCTCGACCTCGTCGATCGCCGAGTAGATGACGGAGTAGAACCGCACATCGACACCCTCGCGCTCGGCGAGGTCACGGACGCGCTCGGCATAACCGACGTTGAAGGCGATGATGATCGCATCGTCCACGGTCGCCAAGTTGACGTCGTTCTGCGTGATGGCGCCCACTCCACGATGGATGATGCGCAGCGAGACCTCGTCGCCCACCTCGATCTTGAGCAGAGCGTCCTCCAACGCCTCGACCGAGCCGGACACGTCGCCCTTGAGAATGAGCTTGAGCTCTTGCACCTCGCCCTTCTCGACCTGCGAGAGGAACTCCTCGAGCGTGCGCCGGGGTCGAGACTTCGCCAACTGCGCGTTGCGTTCCCGAGCCTGACGGGTGGCTGCGATCTGCCGAGCCACACGGTCTTCGGGCACCACCAGGAAAGTGTCACCCGCACCGGGGACGGACGTGAGTCCCAGGACCTGGACGGGGCGGGACGGCCCGGCTTCGTCGACCGGCTCGCCCTTCTCGTCCAGCATCGCGCGCACGCGACCGTGCGCGTCACCGGCAACGATCGACTCGCCCGGTCGCAGGGTTCCGCGCTGCACGAGGACCGTGGCAACCGCGCCCCGACCTTTGTCCAGATGGGCCTCGATCGCCACACCCTGTGCATCCTGATCGGGGTTGGCCTGCAGATCCAGTGCTGCATCGGCAGTCAGCACGACCGCCTCGAGCAGTTCCTGGATCCCGGTGCGAGCCTTGGCGGAGACATCGACGAACATCACATCACCGCCGAACTCCTCGGCGACCAGTCCGTACTCGGTCAGTTGAGTGCGGACCTTGGTGGGGTCGGCGCCCTCTTTGTCGACCTTGTTGACCGCCACCACGATCGGAACTTCGGCCGACTGCGCGTGGTTCAGAGCCTCGATGGTCTGCGGCTTGACTCCGTCGTCGGCTGCCACCACCAGGATGGCGATGTCGGTGACCTTTGCCCCGCGGGCGCGCATGGCAGTGAATGCCTCGTGACCAGGGGTATCGATGAAGGTGATGGCGCGATCCTCACCGCCGATGTCGGTGTGAACCTGATAGGCGCCGATGTGCTGCGTGATGCCACCGGCCTCACCGCCGACGACATCCTCGGATCGGATCGCGTCCAGCAGTTTGGTCTTGCCGTGGTCGACGTGACCCATGACGGTGACCACAGGCGGACGGGCACGAAGATCGGCAGCGATGCCCTCGTCTTCGCCGAACTCCAGATCGAACCGCTCCAACAGTTCGCGGTCCTCGTCCTCCGGAGACACGATCTCGACGCTGTAGTCGAGCTCCTCGCCCAGCAGTTTCAAGGTGTCGTCGTCCACGCTCTGGGTCGCATTGACCATCTCACCGAGCTTGAACATGACCGTCACGAGATCTGCGGGGCTCGCGTCGATGCGTTCTGCGAAGTCGGTCAGTGACGAACCGCGCGCCAGCCGGACTGTCTGCCCATCGCCGCGCTGGATACGGACGCCACCGATGGTCGGCGCTTCCATGTTGTCGAACTCTTGACGCTTCGCGCGTTTGGACTTGCGAGCCCGAGCTGGCTTGCCCCCGGGGCGACCCCGACCGCCGGGGCCACCCGGACGGCCGCCTGGACCTCCGAAGGGAGGCGGACCACCTGGACCACCGCGACCCGGAGCTCCGAATCCTCCGGGACCACGACTGCCGCCGGGGCCTGAAGGACCGCGGCTCGGCCCGCCGAAACCACCGGGACCGCGACCGGGACCACCGGGACCGCGGCTCGGCCCCCCGAAACCACCGGGACCGCGACCGGGACCACCAGGACCGCGACCGGGACCACCAGGGCCGCGCCGCATCTGGTCGGGTGTCGGGCGGCCCATCGGGCGTGGAGGCATCGAACCGGGCGTGGGCCGAGGGGCACCTGCGACTCCACCCGGACCACGATTGCCGGTGAAGGGATTGTTGCCGGCGCCCGCACGAGGAGTGCGGGTCGGTGCGTTACCGGCGAAGGGATTGTTGCCGGGGCGGGGACCTGTCGGACGCGGTGGAGCGGCCTGGGCCGCCGGCTGCGCCGGTTCGTCCCGCGGCGCTTCGGGGGTCGGCTGCGCCGCGGGCGGGGCAACCGATTCCTTCGGTGTCGGGGCGGGACTTGGAGTAGGGGTGGGCGCGGGAGCGGGGCGCGCAGGCGCCGCCCGGCGCACGCTGGACCCCGAGGACGTACGCCGGGGGGCGGACGTGGTGGGAGCGGCATTGCCGCCGAGGGCCTCACGCAACTTGCGCGCGACCGGGGCTTCCACGGTCGAGGAGGCTGACTTGGCGAACTCGCCAATCTCGTTCAGCTTCTCCAGGACCTGCTTGCTTTCGAGTCCGAACTCCTTGGCGAGTTCGTAGACCCGGACCTTCGACACGGTTCTCCTGTCTGGCCCGGGTTGTCGTCCGAGCCGTCAGTGGTAGGGGTTCTTACTCATGACTGGGAAGTCATCGGGCGCTCATCTCAATCTCCCGATCCTCGGACGGTCATCTCTTCTTGCTGCACGACCGCTGCCACAGCGGACACTGACAGGGGTCCGTCCACTCGCAGCGCGCGCGGGAAAGCCCGGCGGCGTTCTGCGAGATGGAGACACTCGGCGCGGAGGTGCAGGTATGCACCCCGCCCCGCCTGTCGCACCCGGCTATCGGGAACCAATGCGGTTCCCGCAGCCACGACGCGCAGTAGGTCGGATTGGTCATCACGTTGTCGACATCCCACACAGGTGCGTTCAACCACGGATCGGACCATCGTTCCAGTCGCCCAGTATAGCGGTCAGTCCGCGGCCTGCGTACCAGCCTCAGTCGCGGCGTCCGAGCGGATGTCGATGCGCCACCCCGTCATGCGGGCAGCCAGGCGCGCGTTCTGACCTTCCCGTCCGATGGCCAAGGACAGTTGATAATCGGGCACGATCACTCGCGCCGCCCGAGCCTCGGCACTGACGATCTCGACGGCGGTCACCTTCGCGGGCGAGAGTGCGTTGCCGATGAACGTGGCCGGATCGTCGCTGAAGTCGATGATGTCGATCTTCTCGCCGGACAGCTCCGCCATGACCTGCCGAACCCGCTGGCCCATGGGGCCGATGCAGGCACCTTTGGCGTTGACCGAGGGGTTGTTGCTCTGCACGGCGATCTTGGAGCGGTGTCCCGCCTCGCGGGACATCGCAGCGATGGTGACCACGCCGTCGGCGATCTCCGGTACCTCAAGAGCGAACAGTCGCCGGACCAGATCCGGGTGGGTCCGCGAGACGGTGACCTGAGGCCCACGCATACCTCGGCGTACGGACACGATGATTACCTTCAAACGTCGGCCATGGGCATAGTCCTCGCCCGGCACCTGCTCCGAGACCGGGAGTACCGCTTCGACCTTGCCGAGGTCCACCATGACGAGATCCGGGTCACGGCCCTGCTGGACCGTTCCACTGACCAGGTCGCCCTCCCGCGCGGAGAACTCCTCGAACGTCCGATCGGAGTTCGCTTCCCGCAGGCGCTGAGTGAGTACCTGGCGAGCCGTCGCCGCCGCCACCCGCCCGAAACCTTCAGGGGTGTCGTCGAACTCGCCGCCCGGATTCCCCTCGTCGTCGACCTGTTCGGCGTAGACGGTCACATGCCCCGTGGCGCGGTCCAAGGTGACCCGCGCACGCGCAGCGGCTCCCGGTTGGTGGTGATACGCGCTCAGCAGGGCTTCTTCGATGCTGGTCACCACGAGGTCCAACGAGAGCGAGCGCTCCCGCACGAGCGATTTCAAAGCCGCCATGTCGATGTCCACCGCTTCATCCCTCCGATCGATTCAGTTCCACCTGGACCACCGCCCGCCCGACCGACGAGTAGTCGATGTGCCGCTCACCCTCGCCCCCGACGACTGTGGCGCCGACTTCGTCGGCAGCCGAGATTCGGGCAACGAACGGTTCGGAGTCATCGACAGGGACAACCCGGACCAGTCGTCCGATGTTGCGGCGCCAGTGGCGGGGCAGGGTCAGTGGGCGGGCAACGCCGGGGCTCCCCACCTCGAGGACGTAGGACCGTTCGCCCATGATGTCCGACTCGTCGAGCAACGACGACACTGTCCGGGTCGCGGCTGCGACTTCGTCGAGGGAGATCCCGGCGTCGGTGTCCACGCTGACGCGGACGAGGCGGCGGCGGCCGGCGGTACGCACCTCGACATCCTCGAGATCGATCCCCGCCGAGGCCAGGGGCCCGGCAACGACCGCCCGGATTCGATCGCCCAGATTGTCCGCCATTCGCGCTCCTTGCACCACACGCGGGCGTGGCCGTTGTTCAGTTGGTGACTGACCAGACTTAGGGTAGCGACATACCCAACGGCCCGGAGCACTCCATGACACCAGCTTCTGACCCGATGACTCGGCGCGCCATCCTCGCGTCCGCGCTTGGTGGTTCCGCGTTGCTGGTCGCGGGTTGCTCGTCGGCCTCGATCCCTGTGCTGTCCAACCCCGATCCCGACGACGAGGTTCGCGGGTCGGTGCTGGTCGACGAACTGGCTCTCATCGCCGCGTACGACGAGGTCATCACTGCCAACCCCTCCCTGGCGGGCCAACTGCGGCCCCTTCGCGATCAACACCGCGATCATGTGGCGGCAATCGGCGACGACCTCGACATGCCCACGCCGAGTTCCACCCCCTCGCGGGCATCGGTTCCCCGAAGTGATGCGCTGCGTAGCCTGCGCCGATTGGAGTCCGCCGCGACCCGGCAGCGTATCGATGCCTCGGTGGCAGCCGCAGAACCCGAGTTGGCGCAACTCCTGGCCCGAATCGGGGCGGCGGAGTCGGGGCATGTCGCCTACCTGTCGGGGGATCTCGCATGAGCACCGATGGCTCGCGCACAGAAGCATGGAAGAGCATTGCGTTGGGCGAACAGGCCGCCGTCTATGCGTACGGCGTGCTTACCGCACAGTTCCCCGACGGCCCTGAGCGATCCCGGGCCATCGACCTGGGTGTGACCCATGCCCGCGACCGCGATCGGGCCCGGGCCGCCCTGGCTGAACAGTCCGTCGAACCCGATTCCCCGGCGGCGTTCGAGATCCCCTTCCCCATGACCGGGCCGGCGTCGGCTCGGCGCCTCGCCGCCGTTGTCGAATCCCGCCTGGTCGACGTCTACTGCGCTGCTGTCGGGCAACTCGAGGGCAAGGAGCGGCGCCGGGCGGCGGCCTCTGCCGCCGCGTGCTCGGCCCGATCGGTCCGGTGGGGCGCGCGGCCCACGGCGTTCCCCGGTGAAGCCGAGGTCGAACTCGTCGCTTCGGCGACTCCGGACCCCACCGGCAGCGCCGCCAGTGGCAGCGTCAGCCCGGACGACGGCGCCAGCGTGGGGTGATCAACGCGGTACCAGGCGAGCGACGGCCTCACCCACCGGCACTGTGCTGCGGTCCCCGGAGCGCCGGTCCTTCAACTCGACGCGACCCTCGGCCAATGCCTTGCCGACGATCATGATCGTGGGGATCCCGAGCAGGTCGGCGTCGTTGAACTTCACGCCGGCGGAGATGCCGGTGCGATCGTCGAGGAGCACTCGCACACCGGCGATCTCGGCTTCGCGAGCGAGTTCCTCGGCTGCCGCCATCGTCTCGTCGCCTTTGCCGGCGACCACGATGTGCACATCCGCCGGTGCCACCTCCCGGGGCCAGCACAGACCACGCTCGTCGTACGTCTGTTCGGCAATCGCCGCCACGGCGCGCGAGACACCGATGCCGTAACTGCCCATGGTGACCGTGACGAGTTGGCCGGATTCGTCGAGGACCTTCAGGTCCAGCGCCTCCGCGTACTTTCGACCCAGCTGGAAGATGTGACCGATCTCGATTCCGCGGGCGATGCTCAAGCGCCCGCGACAACGGGGACAGGGATCTCCGTCGAGGACCTCGGCAGCTTCGATCGTGCCGTCGGGGGTGAAGTCGCGGCCGGCCACCAGCCCGAAGACGTGGCGTCCCGACTCGTTGGCGCCCGTGATCCAACTGGTCCCGGTCACGACGCGTGGGTCAACGAGATACCGGATCCCACTGGGACTGTCGCCCCCCAAAACCTGGGGTCCGATGTAACCGCGCACGAGGGTGGGATGGGCAGCGAAATCGGACTCTTCGAACGGACGCACTTCCGCCGGAGCGACGACAGCCTCGAGCCGCTTCAGGTCGACGTCGCGGTCGCCCGGCAACCCGATGACCAAGGGCTCGGAACGACCGTCGGGCCACGTCAGTTGCAGAACGACGTTCTTCAGCGTGTCACCGGCCAGCCACGCACGATCGGGATGACGCAGGTCTGGACGGGCGTTGGCCAAGTCGACCAATGACGCGATGGTCTCGGTGTCAGGGGTGTCCCCCACCAGCGGTTCCGGCGCGTCCGCGAAGGTGATGGCAGCGGGGATCGCCGTTGCCACGGCCTCGGTGTTGGCGGCGTAGTCGCAGGTCGTGCAGCGCACGAACGAGTCCTCGCCGGAATCGCACGGAGCCAGAAACTCCTCGCTCGCAGAGCCACCCATGGCACCCGACATCGCGCTCACGATGACGTAGTCCAGACCCAGCCGCTCGAATGTGCGGATATAGGCGTCTCGGTGGGCGTCATAACTGGCCTGCAGACCGTCGTCGTCGATATCGAACGAGTACGAGTCCTTCATGACGAACTCGCGCCCCCGCAGGATCCCGGCCCGCGGGCGGGCTTCGTCGCGGTACTTGGTCTGGATCTGATAGATGGACAAGGGAAGGTCCTTGTAAGAGGAGAACTCCTGCTTGACCATCAGGGTGAACATCTCCTCGTGCGTCGGCCCCAAGAGGTAGTCACCACCTTTGCGGTCGTGAAGGCGGAACAAGGTGTCGCCGTACTCGGTCCAACGACCGGTCTCCTCGTAAGGTTCGCGCGGCAGGAGGGCCGGGAAGTGGACCTCTTGGAACCCGGCGGCGTCCATCTCTTCGCGCACGATGCGTTCGACATTGCGGTAGATGAGATAGCCGAGGGGAAGCCACGCGAACACTCCGGGGGCGACGCGACGCACGCAGCCTGCTCGGACGAGCAGTCGGTGGCTGGGAACCTCGGCGTCAGCGGGGTCCTCTCGCAGCGTGCGCAGCAGGAGTTTCGACATGCGCAGCACTGAGCTACCTCCGTCCGTGGGCGTGGTTGGCAGAATACCGGCCCGGTCCAACCGGGCTCAGTTGCAGGGCAGCATGGCCAGTCGAGTGATGCCCGCCCGGTCGCCGTCGTTCATCTCGGTCGTGGCTCCGGCGGTGTCGTACATCAGCTGACCGGGATCGGGGACATGGCTCAGCCCCAGGGCATGGCCGGCCTCGTGCGGGTACGGCGTCGGCACTCGGCGAGGATCGGCCTGCGAGTCCAGGGCATCCATGACGATCATTGCCTTGGTCACTCGGCTCTGACCAGGTCCGGAACTCCATTCGATCGGTCCCAATCCGGCGAAGCCCAAGGTCTCGGTCAGGCCGGGATGGCGATAACCCTGCCACTGGGGCTCGTCGATCTCCGGAGGAACCCCGTAGCTGATGGCGATCTCCCCGTCCGGAACCAGTTCCGGATCGATGGGGTACGTCTGGGTCCGGGCGTCGACGAGCGGGTAATCGGCCTCACCGCGGTACTCGAACTGGTATCGGCCCCCGCTCGCGGCTGTCCACTGGGCGAACGCTGACCGCCAGCGCTCGATCTCCTTGTCCCGGTCTGATCCGGCCCGGACCGCACCGGTGAAGTCGATGCGATAGCCGATGACGGTGCCGCCGCACCAGTGACCCGGGTCCGCGTCGATACCGGTGGGGGCGGGGGCGCTGAACCGGTAGCCCTTGCCGACGCCGTTGGACTCGGGTGGGCGCGCGTACTGCTCTGCGAAACCCACAGCATCGTCGGCCGCCTGCCGCAGCGCGGTCTCTTCGTCCACCGCCGCATCGAAGGAATAGACCTGACCTTTGAGTTCCTCGAAGTTGACCATGCCGTAGGCGCCTGCGGCAGCGACAGCCAGGGTGACGATCACGGCTATGACGTTTCCCAAGGCTCGACCCGCGCGCGTCCGGGTACCGCGCCTGCCGCCAGTTCCGCCCATTAGGATTTCCCGCGCCCCTCGCCTGGTCCTCGTCAGTTCCCCGACAGCCCCTCCGTGTCCCACGACAGGATGCCATGCCATCGAATCGGTCAGAACAGCACCGTCGCGAACCTCTCCACCGTGCGGAATCCAGCCGCTTCATAGGCCCGAACCGCACCGACGTTGAAGGAGTTCACGTACAGCGACACCATGGGGCTGATCTGCCGCGCGAGTTCCACGACGGCGGCCATACCGCGGCCGGCCAGCCCGTGGCGCCGCAGTTCCGGACGCACCCAGACTCCTTGGATCTGGCAGGCACGCCGGGACAACGCTCCGACTTCGGCTTTGAACATCGGACCGACGTCGTCGAAGCGCGCGTAGGAACGACCCTGTCGGATCAGTTCGGCGACCCGACGACGGTAGGCGTACTCCATGCCGCCGGCGATCGGCGAGACCCCCACCTCCTCGGTGAACATGGCGACGCACGCCGGGAATAGCAGGTCCAGATCGGTCGGCTCGCTGACTCTGACCTCGTCATCCGCGGGGACCCGGGGGGTGGCGGTGGCGACCATCATCAACTGATCGTCGCGCACTTCCCGGGCGGGCCCCCAGTGAGGGGCCAACCGTTCCCACAGTGCCAGGACCTCATCGGCAGCGCCGACGATGGACGATGACCGGCGGCCCTGCCGGATCGCGTGGGCGGCGAAGGCGCTGCGTGTCGTGTCGTCGGTGGCGATGGGGACGAGGTTGGCTCCCACCAGCAGGGCGGACCTCGGGTGCCCGGGGGGACCGACGCCCCAGAAGGGGCCGCCTGGGGCCCCGACACGGAGCCCTCCGGACTCCAGCCTCGATTCCGCGAAACAGTGCCGGACCGGGTCGCTGCGCATCAGGTCGCGCAGGCCGAGCTCGTCGGCGGGGCCCAGGACGCGCACCGAGTCCGATGGCGTACCCGCCCGATCCACGGTGACGCTACTGGTCACGGCGCGACGCCGACCTCCGGCGCGCCCGTCGCGTCCATCCCCTCGGCAAGTCGCATGGCCTCCTCGATGAGGGTCTCGACGATCATTGCCTCTGGCACCGTCTTGATGACCTCGCCTTTGACGAAGATCTGACCTTTCCCGTTACCGCTGGCCACACCGAGGTCGGCTTCCCGGGCCTCGCCGGGACCATTGACAACGCAGCCCATGACTGCAACACGCAGCGGGACCTCGAGTCCCTGAAGTCCGGCCGTGACCTGCTCGGCCAACGTGTACACGTCGACTTGCGCCCGGCCACAGGAAGGGCACGAGACGATCTCGAGGCCCCTCTCGCGCAGGTTGAGCGATTCGAGGATGCCGCGGCCGACCTTCACTTCCTCGACCGGTGGCGCGGACAGCGAGACCCTGATGGTGTCACCGATACCTTGGCTGAGCAGGGCCCCGAAGGCGACAGCGGACTTGATGGTTCCCTGCTGGGCAGGGCCCGCTTCGGTGACCCCGAGATGCAAGGGGTAGTCGCACTGTTCGGCCAACAGCCGGTACGCCTGAACCATGACGACCGGGTCGTGGTGTTTGACCGAGATCTTGATGTCACGGAAGCCGTGTTCTTCGAACAGTGAGCACTCCCACAAGGCCGACTCGACAAGAGCCTCGGGGGTGGCCCGGCCGTACTTGGTCAGCAGACGAGGGTCCAGCGAGCCGGCATTGACACCAATCCGGATCGGGGTGCCCGCATCGCCGGCCACCTTGGCGATCTGGGCGACCTGGTCGTCGAACTTCTTGATGTTGCCGGGATTGACCCGAACTCCCGCACACCCGGCATCGATGGCCGCGTAGACGTATCGGGGTTGGAAGTGGATGTCCGCGATGACCGGGATGTTCGACTTCTTGGCAATGGTGGGCAACGCCTCCGCGTCATCGGCGCTCGGGACCGCGACGCGGACAACCTGGCAACCGGCGGCGGTGAGTTCGGCGATCTGCTGCAGTGTGGAGTTGACGTCGGCAGTGACGGTAGTCGTCATGGACTGCACCGAGATCGGCGCGTCACCGCCGACGGCGACGGGGTGACTCGGATGCCGGAGCAGGATCTGGCGGCTCTTGCGGCGTGGGGCGAGAGTGGCGACGGTTGGCGTACCCAGCGGGATGGTCACGGATTGTCCTCCGGTCTGTCCGTCCCAGTATCACCGCGGCTGCATCGGATGCGCCAACCCGACGCGCATCAGCCTCCAAGCGTGATCGGCTTGACCAGGTCCGCCCAGATGACCACGGCACCGACAGTGATCAACAGGATCGCCACCGAGTACGTCACCGGCAACAGCCGCGCCGTGTCCACCGGACCGGGATCGGGCCGGTGGCGCCACGCTGCCCATTTCCGGCGCGCCGCCTCGTACAGCGCTGCTGCCACGTGTCCCCCGTCGAGCGGCAGGACGGGCAGCAAGTTGAACAAGAACAAGAACAGATTCAGCGAGGCCGCGAGACCCAGGAACGAACCGACCTTGGCGTCGATGGGTTCGTCCATGGCCGCTATCTCGCCGCCGAGCCGCGTCACCCCGACCACGCTCACGGGGCTCTCGGGACTGCGTTCCCCGTTGGTGGCCAGAGTCACACTGAGCTCGTACAGGCGCTGCGGCATGGTGAACAGAGCCGCCACCGACTGGCTGGTGATGTCCCACATGTACCCGGGTACCGCACTCACGGGTAGCCCCACGTAGTCGACCTCGGGTCGCACTCCCAGGAAGGTTCGTTCCACGGTTTCGCCGGTGACCTTGCCCTGGTCGTCGTACACCGGCAACTGCGCTGACTCCAGGGGGACCGTCCGCGTCAGTTCGACACCGTCGCGCACCACCACGATGTCGGTGGCACCGGTGACGCCCGCGAGCGACGCACTGATGTCCTCCCACGCTGCGATGGGTTGGCCATTGATCGCTCGTACCTCGTCACCGGGTAGCAGTCCCGCCTGAGTGGCAGAGGTCGGCGAACTGCCCTGACAGGATCCGTCAGCAGCCGGCGCGCCGTCGGGGTTGGTCACTGTGGGAACGCACGGGACCACAGCGGCCAACTTCGATGTCGGCTGCGGCAACCCGATACCCACGAGCAGGATTCCGAACAGGATCACGGCGAGGAGGAGATTCATGAAGGGGCCGGCCATCATCACGACGATCCGCTGCCGCACCGGCAACCGGTAGAACATGCGGTTCTCGTCGCCGGGTTCGACCTCGGAGAGCGACTGCCGCCGGGCCTCTTCGATCAACTGACCGAACCTGCCCCCCGGCTCGGCGCGATCGGCCCGCCCCGGTGGGTACATGCCGATGATCCGGCAGTATCCCCCCACCGGGATGGCCTTCACGCCGTAACGGGTCTCACCCTTGGTGCGGGCGAACAGGGCGGGACCGAAACCGATCATGAACTCGGTGACCTTGGCGCCGTAGTGCTTGGCAGTGGCGAAGTGACCGAACTCGTGCAGTCCGATGGACAAGAAGATCAAGAAGATGAAGATGACGATTCCCGCGATGTTCGCGAGGACATCCGCCATGACTCTCTCCTCCCATTCGACCGAAGGGTCTCACTCGACCGAAGGGTCTCACTCGACCGAGGGTCTCACTCGACCGACGAGCCACGCTCCCCCGCGGCGGTCAAGCCGCGGCGGACACATCACATCAACGGCTGAGCAGGTCGGTGGCCCGCGTCCGCGCCCACCGGTCTGCCGCTAGGACGTCCTGTACGTCCAGCGAGTTCCCGTCGAAACGCCCGTCATATTCGGTGATAACGCTCTCCACCGTATCCACAATCCCGGGAAACGACACTCGGCCGGCGAGGAACGCGGCCACGGCAACTTCGTCAGCGGCGTTGAAGATGGCCGGGTGGACGCCACCGGCCGCCCCGACCTGCGCGGCCAGTCGGATCGCGGGGAACGTGTCCACATCGACCGGCTCGAAGGTCCAGGTCGCAGCGGTGCTCCAGTCGCACGACGGCGCCGCATCGGGGACCCGGTCGGGCCACGACAGTCCGAGGGAGATGGGCAGTCGCATGTCCGGCGGGCTGGCCTGGGCAATGGTCGAGCCGTCTGTGAATTCGACCATCGAGTGGACGATCGACTGCGGGTGGATCACGACGTCGAGGCGATCGAATCCGATGTCGAACAGCAGGTGCGCCTCGATCAACTCCAGGCCCTTGTTCACCAGCGTCGCCGAGTTGATGGTCACCAGTGGTCCCATGGACCAGGTGGGATGGGCCAGAGCCTGTTCAGGCGTCACATCGGCGAGATCTGCCCGGTTTCGCCCCCGGAAAGGTCCGCCGCTGGCGGTGAGGATGAGCCGCCGGACCTCCGCCTTGGAGCCCCCCCGCAGCGATTGGGCGAGTGCGGAGTGTTCGGAGTCCACCGGCACTATCTGGTCGGGCTGGGCCAGTCGGGTGAGGACGGGCCCACCGATGATGAGGGACTCCTTGTTGGCCAGGGCGACTCGGTTCCCCGCCCGCAACGCCGCGAGGGTCGGCTCCAGACCCACTGCCCCCGCCATGCCGTTGAGCACGACATCGCAGTCCAGGGCGGCCAGTTCCGCCGCGGCCTGAGGTCCCTCCGCGATGCCGTCCACGGGAGACTCCACGACGTCGCCGGCATCCCCCTCGGCTCGCTCGCGGGCTCTCTCCCGGGTTGCCTCGCGGAGTAGTTCACGGACTCTCTCGCGGACGATCGCAGCACTACCCGGACGGGCGACAGCGACCCAGCGAGCACCCGTCGCGATGATCTGGCGTGCCAGGAGATCGGGGTCGGAACCACCGGCCGCGAGTCCCACGACCCGGAACAGACCCGGGTTGCGCGCAATGACGTCGAGCGCCTGAGTGCCGATGGACCCGGTCGAGCCGAGGATGACGACGTCGCGGGGGGTCATGAGCTGCCGCCCGCCGTAGCCGCCGCCAATTGACCGCAGGCGCCGTCGATCTCCCGTCCACGAGTGTCGCGGACCGTCACTGCGACACCCGCCGATCGGACGATCGACACGAACTGCTGTTCGACGTGGGGATCAGCAGCCGTCCACGGCGACCCGGGGGTCGGGTTCAGCGGGATCACATTGAGGTGTGTGAGGCGACCCGCCAGAACTTCGCCGAGGGCGGTTGCCCGCTCGGGCTGATCATTCACGTCTCGGATGAGGGCGTATTCGACGCTGTAGCGGCGACCTGTGGCGGAGGCGTACGCGTCGGCAGCCGCCATGACCTCGGCGACCGGCCACCGGTGGTTGATGGGGACGAGCTGATCCCGCAGTTCGTCGTCGGGGGCGTGCAGAGACAACGCGAGGGTGACTGGCAGACCTTCCTGCGCAAGTTGGTGCATGCGGGGCACTAGTCCCACCGTCGAGACGGTGACGTTGCGTGCCGACATCCCGAAACCGGCTGGCGTCGGATCGATGATGCTGTGCAGTGCCGTGAGGAGCGCACGGTAGTTCGCCAGCGGCTCTCCCATCCCCATGAACACTACGTTCGTCAGTCGGTCACGCGACCCACCCTGCCCACCCGGCCCGCCCGGTCCACGCGACCCACGCGCGCCCGGCGAACCGCCGAACCTTCCGGAGGCAGCCAGAACCCGCGCACTGCGTACTTGCTCGACGATCTCGGCAGCTGACAGATTTCGCGTCAGACCCTGCTGCCCGGTGGCGCAGAACGGGCAGCCGATCCCACAGCCCGCCTGCGAGGACACGCAGGCCGTGATGCGTTGTGGGTAGGCCATGACGACGCTCTCCACCAGTGCGCCGCCGGTGAGCCGCCAGACCGCCTTCACGGTGTCGCCGTGGTCGCAGGCCAGAGTCCGGACCTCCGTGAGCAACTCCGGGAACCACTCCTGCGCCACCCGCTCGGCCACATCTGACGAGAGGTCGGTCCATGCCTGCGGAGTGGCGCTGTCGCGACCGAAATAGTGCCGAGAGATCTGATCGGCCCGGAACTGCGGCAGCCCCGCCGCCACCACCGCGGTGCGCCGTTCGTCGGGATCGAGGTCCGCCCAGTGCCGGGGTGGGCGGACCACTGCGGCACGCCTGCCGGGCGCGGTGATTCCGGGAAGGTCGACGGAACTCATGACCCCAACAGCAGGGTGAACAGCCCCCATGACACGAAGGCATTCGGGATCAGCGAGTCGAGGCGGTCCATCAGTCCTCCATGGCCGGGCAGGATCGAACCCATGTCCTTGATCCCGAGATCGCGTTTCAGGGCACTTTCGATGAAGTCGCCCAACGTTGCTGTGATGGTGAGCACGACACCGGCCAGCGCTCCCTGCCACCACGATCCGCTGAGGACTGTGACGAACAGGCCGACGCCGATCGCAACCTGCACGACCAGTGACCCCGCGAATCCCTCCCAGGACTTCTTGGGGCTGATACCTGGTGCCATCGGATGTTTGCCGAACAGGACTCCGGCCGCATAACCACCGATGTCGCTCCCGATCGTCAGCGCGATGAAGGCGACGATCCGCCATGCTCCGTCGTCGGTCGCGAGGGTCAGCACCGCGAACCCGAGCATCAGCGGGACGTAGGCGGCCACGAGGATCGAGGCGCCGGCATCACGCACGTAATTGTCGACACCCTCGGTGAGTCGCCACACGAGAATCACGAGGACCAGGGCAGCAAAGACCGCCAGGTACGCTGTGGTCCCGTACAGATAGGCCACGATGCCGACCAGCGGCACGGCGGCGAGCAGCGGCCATCGAGTAACGCGAATACCGCGCGTCGCCAGGCCGTTGGCGAGTTCGGTGATCCCGATCCACAAACACACGACGGCCAGAACGATGAACAGCCACTTCTGCCAGACGAGGCTTCCGACGACGAGCGCAGCGAGGACCACCCCGGCCGTGATGGCAACGGGCAAATTGCGCCCGGCCTTGGACGCGGGAGTGTCAGGAGTCCCGGCCGCTGCGGGCGCGGAGTCCACCACGGTCAGACCTCGAGCAGTTCTGACTCTTTGTGCTTCAACATGTCGTCGATGTGGGAGATGTGCGAATGCGTGACCTCGTCTAGATGCTTCTCGGCACGTTTGACGTCGTCTTCACCGACGTCTCCGTCCTTGGCCATCTTGTCCAGCGTCTGATTCGCGTGACGCCGGATGTTGCGAACCGCCACCCGCGCCTCCTCCGCTTTGTGCTTGGCGTTCTTGATGTACTCCCGCCGACGCTCCTCGGTCAACTGCGGCATCACGACCCGGACAATGACTCCGTCCGACGCCGGATTGACCCCGAGGTCGGAGTCACGGATCGCGCGTTCGACGGAGTCGATGATGGACTTGTCGTACGGCGTGATGATCATCATCATCGCCTCGGGCGATGCGAACGAGGCGAGCTGCTGGATAGGTGTCGGGGTCCCGTAGTAGTCGACGGTGATCTTGGCGAACATGGCGGGGTTGGGTCGTCCGGTTCGGATGGCAGCGAACTCCTCGCGCGCGACCGCGACGGCCTTGTCCATCTTGTCTTCCGCTTCGAGAAGCGTGTCATCGATCACCGTGGGCTCCTTTGCCGCTCAGTTGATGAGCGTTCCGATCTTCTCACCCCGGACGGCCCGGGCGATGTTTCCCTCGTCGAGAAGGTTGAAGACGATGATCGGCAGGCTATTGTCCCGACACAGGCTGATGGCCGTCGCATCGGCGACCTTCAGGTCGCGGCGCAGCACCTCGTCGTAGGACAGCCGATCGAAGAGTTTGGCGTCGGGCTCGGTGCGGGGGTCCCGGTCGTACACGCCG
>WBZT01001571.1_pt1 | contig 16587 bp, 9 predicted proteins | sample 5204241 | NCBI WGS metagenome assembly WBZT01 (sample SAMN12344358, study PRJNA552823) | activated sludge metagenome | biome: Activated sludge suspended growth; feature: Nitrification reactor; material: Wastewater; isolation source: activated sludge from nitrification reactor of wastewater treatment...
GCTGATGAAGGCGCGCGGCGGCGGCTACGTGATCAACGTCTCGTCGCTCGCGGGGCGCAACGCGTTCCCCGGCGCCGGCGCGTACTGCGCGAGCAAGCACGCCGTGAACGGCTTCAGCGAGGTGTTATTCCAGGAAGTGCGCAACGAGGGCATCCGCGTCACCTACCTGATGCCCGGCAGCGTCGCGACCGACTTCGGCCGCGGCAGCGCCGCGAAGCAGGAGTGGGCGCTGCAGCCGTCGGACGTGGGCGAGATGGTGGTCGACCTGCTGCACACGAACCCGCGCGCGCTGCACAGCCGCGTCGAGATGCGCCCGTCGCGCCCGCCGCAGAAGGGCTGAGCGGTTCGCGCGAATCGCGAAACGTGCGGGCGCCGGCGACGGCGCCCGCGCCGCTACAGGTCCTCGGGGCCGATGCGGCGCACGAACGTGCCGCGGCGCCGCGCCGGATCGAGCGCGATCTCGACGAACGTGCCCGGCATGAAGTCCGCGGTCTCGTTCGCGAGCTCGAGCACGAGCCGCCCGAGCAGCGGCATGTGCGCCACCGCGAGCAGCCGGCCCGCGTCCGGCGCGCAGGCGATCAGCCCGTCGAGCGCGCGCTCGGGATCCTGGTCGGGCGTCAGCTCCGGCAGCCGCCGCGGCTCGAGGCTCGAGCCCAGCTCGCCGAGCAGGATGCGCGCGGTCTCGGCCGCGCGCCGGTAGGGGCTCGTGCACGCCGCAGCCGGCGTCCAGCCCTCGCGCGCGAGGAAGCGGCCGAGCGTGGCGACGTACGCCGCGCCTTCGGGGAGCAGGTCCGAATCGGGTCCCTGCCCGCTCGCGCGGCCGTGGCGAACCAGTCCGAGGGTGATCGACATGCGGCGCATCATGCCGGGCCGAGCGCCGGAGTCAACAACGCATTCGCGGCTCGCGGCGGCCGGCCCGCGCGGCGCGCGCGGGCGTTTCGCACGGACGCCGGACAGGTCCCGGTGAGATCGCGTCGCACCCCGGCCGCGCGGTTTGCGCGGCTCCCGAGCGCTCCGATAGCATCCCACGAGCTTTCGCCCCCTCACGTCGCCGCCCGCCGCGCGGCAGCCCCGGAGCTTCTCCTTACATGAGCCTCTTCCTCGACACGTTGCGCGAACGCGTCCTCTTCTTCGACGGCGGCATGGGCACGCAGGTGCAGGCGCGCGAGCTGACCGCCGACGATTACGGCGGCAAGCCGTCGTGCATCGACTACCTGAGCCTGACGCGTCCCGACGTGCTCGAGGACATCCACGCCGCGTACTTCGACGCCGGCGCCGACGTGGTCGAGACGAACTCGTTCCAGGCATCGCGCATCCGGCTCGAGGAGCACGGGCTCGCCGATCGCACGATCGAGCTCAACCGCGCCGCGGCCGCGAACGGCCGCCGCGTCGCCGATCGGTACGCGAAGGCCGACGGCCGGCCGCGCTTCGTCGCGGGCTCGATCGGGCCGTCGGGCTACCTGCCGTCGGAAGAGGATCCGGACCTCGGCAAGCTGACGCTCGCCGACCTCGTGCCCGCGTTCGCGGACCAGGCGCAGGGGCTGATCGAGGGCGGCGCCGACGTGCTGATCCTCGAGACGTGCCAGGACATCCTCGAGATGAAGGCGCAGATCCTCGCCGCGCGCGAGGCGATGGTGCGCACGGGGCGCAAGGTTCCGATCCAGTGCTCGATCACGCTCGATCCGACCGGCCGCATGCTGCTTGGCACCGACTACCGCGGCGCACTCGCGACGCTCGAGGCGATGCAGGTCGACGTGATCGGCCTCAACTGCTCGACCGGTCCCGACCTGATGCGCGACGCGGTGCGCTACCTGTGCGAGAACGCGTCGGTGCCGGTGCACTGCATCCCGAACGCGGGGCTGCCCATCAACGACGGCGGCCGCACGCTCTACCCGATGACACCCGATCCGTTCGCCGAGTCGCTGCGCGAGTTCGTGCTCGACTTCGGCGTCAACATCGTCGGCGGCTGCTGCGGCACGACGCCCGCGCACATCCGCGCGCTCGTCGCGGCGGTCGGCCGCGTGGCGCCGAAGCAGCGCGCGGGCCGCGGGCCGTGGTGCGTCTCCAGCGGCATGACCGCGGTGACGCTGCAGCAGGAGCCGGCGCCGATGCTGATCGGCGAGCGGCTCAACACGCAGGGCTCGCGGCGCATCAAGCGGCTCGCGCTCGAGGACAACTACCAGGAGATGATCGAGGTCGCGCGCTCGCAGGTCGAGGGCGGCGCCCACGTGCTCGACGTGTGCATGGCGCTCACCGAGCGCACCGACGAGCGCGAGATGATGGCGAAGCTGGTGAAGAAGCTCTCGCGCAGCGTCGAGGCGCCGCTGTGCATCGACTCGACCGAGGCGCCGGTGATCGAGGCCGCGCTGCAGGCGTGCCCGGGCTCGGCGATCGTGAACTCGATCAACCTCGAGAACGGCCGCGAGCGCATCGACGCGGTGATGCCGCTGGTGATGCGCTACGGCGCGGCGGTGATCGCGCTCACGATCGACGAGCAGGGCATGGCGAAGACCGCCGCGCGCAAGCTCGAGGTCGCGCGCCGCATCCGCGACATCTGCGTGAACGAGTTCGGCCTGCCCCCCGAGCGGCTCATCTTCGACGACCTCACGTTCACGCTCGCCACGGGCGAGGCCGAGTTCGCCAACAGCGCGGTCGAGACGCTCGACGGCATCCGCGCGATCAAGCGCGAGCTGCCCGGCGTGCTCACCTCGCTCGGCGTCTCCAACGTCTCGTTCGGCCTCGGCAAGGAAGCGCGCGCCGTGCTGAACAGCGTGTTCCTCTACCACGGCGTGCAGGCCGGTCTCGACGCGGCGATCGTCAATCCCGCCGACGTGATCCCGTACGCCGAGCTCTCGGCGGACGACCGCCGGCTCGCCGAGGAGCTGATCTTCGCGCGCGACCCGCAGGCGCTGGCGCACTTCATCGCGCACTTCGAGGGCCGCACCGCCGACTCGCGGGCCAAGGAAGACGATGCGGCCGAAGCGGCGATGAGCGTCGAGCAGCGCATCCACTTCCAGATCCTGCACCGCAAGCCCGCGGGCATCGAATCGCTGGTGGACGAGGCCGTGAAGGCGCGTCCCGCGGTCGCGGTCCTGAACGAGGTGCTGCTGCCGGCGATGAAGGAGGTCGGCGACAAGTTCGGCGCCGGCGAGCTGATCCTGCCGTTCGTGCTGCAGAGCGCCGAGGTGATGAAGAAGGCCGTCGCGCGGCTCGAGAACTACCTCGAGCGCAAGGACGAGGCGAGCAAGGGCCGCGTCGTGCTGGCGACCGTGTTCGGCGACGTGCACGACATCGGCAAGAACCTCGTGAAGACCATCCTCGGCAACAACGGCTACGAGGTGCACGACCTCGGCAAGCAGGTGCCGGTGCAGCGCATCGTCGACGAGGCGCGGCGGCTCGACGCGACCGCGATCGGCCTCTCGGCGCTGCTCGTGTCGACCAGCAAGCAGATGCCGATCTGCGTCGCGGAGCTCCACCGCCTGGCGCTCGAGTTCCCGGTGCTGATCGGCGGCGCGGCGATCAACCGCAACTTCGGCCGTCGCGCGGCGCTCGTGGACGGCGAGGTGTTCTACGCGCCCGGCGTCTACTACTGCAAGGACGCGTTCGAAGGCCTCGACACCATGAACGCGCTCGTCGATCCGGTCGAGGGCCCGAAGCTCGTCGAGAAGAACCGGCGCGAGGCGTTCGAGTTCAAGACGCGCTCGGCCGAGTTGGAGCAGCGCGCCGCCGAATCGAGCGCGCAGCAGCGCGACTTCAAGGTCACCGTCTCGCGCGACCACGCGATCCCCGCGCCGCCCTTCTGGGGCGCGCGCACGACGCCGACGCGCGACGTGCCGTTCGCCGAGATGTACGCGGGCATGGACTTGAAGACGCTCTACCGGCTGCACTGGGGCGCGCGCGGCAGCGGCGAGGCGTACGACAAGCTCGTGCGCGAGGACTTCGAGCCGCGGCGGATGAAGCTCCAGAAGGAAGCGGAGGAGAAGGGCTGGCTGCGGCCGCTCGCGTCGTACGGCTACTTCCCCTGCCAGGCCGACGGGCAGGACCTCGTCGTGCTGGACCCGGGCGCGTTCGCGCCGGGCTCGCTCGTGCTGCGCGGCAAGAGCGAGGAGATCGCGCGCTTCACGTTCCCGCGGCAGGCCGAGCGCGAGGGCCTGTGCCTCGCCGACTACTTCCTGCCCGCCGACTCGGGCAAGGTCGACGTGGTCGCGTTCCAGATCGTCACCGTGGGCCACAACGCCGACGAGCTGTGCAACGCGCTCAACGCGCGCGGCGAGTACGCCGACGCGCTCTTCATCCACGGTCTCGCGGTGGGCGCGGCGGAAGGTCTCGCCGAGTGGCACCACGGCAAGATCCGCCGCGAGCTCGCGCTGGGCGACGATCGCGGCAAGCGCTACTCGTTCGGCTACAGCGCGTGCCCCGACCTGGCCGACCAGGCGAAGCTGTTCGCGCTGCTGAAGCCCGAGGCGAGCATCGGCGTCACGCTGACGAGCGCGTTCCAGCTGGTGCCCGAGGCGAGCACGAGCGCGATCGTCGTCCATCATCCGCAGGCGATGTACTACATGGTGCGCGAGTAGCGCGCCGGCGCCGGCGACGATCGCCGCGCCACGAGGACACACGAGCATGGATCCGCAGCCGGTCACGCTGGAAGGTCGTTTCGTCCGCCTCGAACCGCTCGACATCGAGCGCCACTGGGACGGACTGCTCGCGATCGCGATGGACGTATCGCTCTGGCGCTTCACCACCGCGAAGCTGCGCACGCAGGGCGACCTCCGGCGCTACCTCGACGTGGCGCTCGACGAGCAGAACCGCGGCCGCGCGATCCCGTTCGCCACGATCCACCGCGAGAGCGGCCGCGTCGCGGGCTGCACGCGCTTCGGCAACATCGAGCGCACGCACCGTCGCGTCGAGATCGGCTGGACGTGGGTGGCACCCGAGTTCCAGCGCACGGCCGTCAACACCGAGGCCAAGTACCTGATGTTCCGCCACGCGTTCGAGGTGTGGGGCTTCCGCCGCGTCGAGCTGAAGACGTCGTCCATCAACGAGAAATCCAAGTCCGCCATGAAGCGGCTCGGCCTCGTGGAAGAGGGCACGCTGCGCAAGCACATGCTCAACGAGGACGGCGGCTCGCGCGACACGACGTACTTCAGCGTCGTCGACGACGAGTGGCCCGCGATGAAGACGCGGCTCGAGGCGATGCTGGCGCGCTGAGCGCGTCGGCGCCCGCGGCGCCCCGGCTTCGGCTTCCGAAATCGTCCGCCGCGCCGCGTCGTTCCGTGCGAGGGTCGCCCGCGACCACGAACACTTCCCCTATCGCGGAGATCCCACACCCATGTCGAACGAGAAGGAATACGTCCTCGGAACGCACGACGCCGAGCTGGAGCGGCTCGGCCTGCAGCACCGCGTGTGGCTGCCGCGCGCGAGCGCCGCGTGGCGCCGCGCCGGCTTCACCGCCGGGCAGACGCTGGTCGACGTGGGCTGCGGGCCCGGCTACGCGTCGCTCGACCTCGCCGGCATCGTGGGCGAACGCGGCCGCGTGATCGCGATCGACCGCTCGCGCCGCTTCCTCGACGCGCTCGCGGACGGCGCTCGCCGCCGCGGCGTGTCCGCGATCGAGGCGCACGAGCTGGACCTCGACGAAGCGCCGCTGCCCGTCGCGAACGCCGACGGCGCGTGGTCGCGCTGGGTGTACGCGTTCGTGCGCCGGCCGCGGCCGCTGCTCGAGAAGGTCGTGGCGGCCGTGAAGCCCGGCGGCACGCTGGTGATGCACGAGTACGTCGACTACCGCGGCTGGCGGCTCTCGCCGCGCAGCGACGTGTTCGAAGCGTTCGTCGCGGCGGTGATGGCGTCGTGGCGCGCCGAAGGCGGCGAGCCCGACATCGGCCTCGACCTGCCGCGCTGGTGCGAAGAGCTGGGCGTGGAGGTGATCCAGCGCAACGTCATCACCGAGGCGGTGACGCCCGCCGACTTCGTCTGGCAGTGGCCAAAGGCGTTCGTCGAGACCGGCGCGCGCCGCCTCGCCGAGATCGGCCGCATGAGCGCCGCCGACGCCGACGCGGTCGCGCGCGCGTTCGACGAGGCCGAGCGGACGCCCGGCGCGTTCGTCGTGACGCCGCCGGTGATCGAGGTGATCGCGCGGAAGCGGTGAGTCGGCGCTTCGCCGCGCGCAGATGTGCTAGCGGCGCGCTTCGATCGCCCGCACGGCCGCGGCCACGTCGGCGGGCTTCTGGCGCGGCAGCCAGTGGCCGACGCCGTCGAGCACCGTGAGCGTCGCACCCGGCACCACGCTCGGCAGCCATTCGGCGTGCGGGCCGTGCGGCGTGATGCGGTCGTCGCGTCCGACGAGGATCGCCAGCGGCGGCGCGAGCCGCGGCAGGTCGCGCGCGAGCGCGGCCAGGTCGGGCTCGAGCGTGCGGAAGTTCTCGAGCGCGCACTCGAGCTGCGAGGCGACGAGCGCCCACGCGCGCGCGGCGCCGAACGCGCGCGGGGGCGGCAGCGGGTGCCACGCGTCGCGGCGAGTGAAGTGCGACACCGCGAGGCCGATCGGCACCGTGCCGATGCGCAGCGCAAAACGGCGCCACGCGCCGCCGCGCAGCTGCGCGTAGACGCGGTTGCGCGCATCGACCACGGTGCACGGCGCGAGCAGCACGAGGCCCGCGACGCGCTCGGGCTGATCGAGCGCCGCGCGCAGCGCGACCGCGGCGCCGTACGAGTAGCCGACGAGCACGGCGGGGCGCGCGAGCGTCGCGAGCACGGCACCGACCGCGCGCGCGTTCGCCGCGAGATCGAGCGGGCCGGTGCCGCGCTCGCTGCCGCCGTGACCGGGCCGGTCGAGTGCGAGCACGTCGTGATCGAGCGCGAGGCCGGCGAACAGCTCGCCGGGGAACTCGTCCACGGTGCCGTTCATGCCGTGCACGAACAGCACGGGGGCGCCCGCGCCGAGCCGCACCACGTGCAGCGTGCCGCCCGCGAACGGCACGCGCTCGCCGCGTGCGGGGAAGCGGCGCCGCACCCACGCGGCGTATGCGGCGTTCGCGATCGCGCCGGCCGCGGTGATCGCGGCCAGCGCGACGAGGAGGATCGTGAGGAACTGCACGGCACCGTCGTTCATGATCCGCGAAACGCACTCCTCGTGGTGGTGGCGACGGCGACGGTGCCGCGCGGGTCAGCGGTAGACGGCCTTCAGATGTCCCCACGTGGCCGAACGGGTCGGGACGTTCGCATCGTCGATCGCCCGGATGCGACCGGTCCGCTCGTCGAACTGGAAGACGACGTCCTCGTTCGTCCGCGTCGTGGTCACGGCGCCGTTGCCGCCCGCACCGTTGTTGTACGCGATGCCGAAGTTGGCGAGCGACCACGTGCCCTGCACGCGGAACTTGTACTCGTAGCTGCCCGGCGTCGCGATCGTGACCTTCGCCGACCAGAGCGTTCCCTCGTGCGACGCCGGCACGCCGGTCGTCCACGAGCCGAGTTCCGGCGCGGAGCCGATCAGCTCGAGCGTTGCGCCCGCGGGATAGCCGTGGTCGTTCGCCACGCTCACCGCGGGGACCCAGCCGTACGCGGGCGTCGTGGTGTCGAGCAGGAAGTGCACGAGCTCGCCCGTGCCCGTCGTGAACAGCACGCCGTTCGCGAGCGCGTACTGCGGCACGTTCGGCGCGTTGAAGGTCCAGTCGGCGTTCGCAATCTTGAACTCGAGCATGCCGGCGGGCTGGTTGGTCGTCACCCAGCCGCCGTACACGCCGTCGCTGGCGGCGCCGTCGTCGTGCAGCCCGTCGTCGTACAGCAGCAGCAGGTCGGCGTAACCCCAGCACGTGCCGGCGCCGGAAGGGATGCCCAGCAGGTCGGCCGAGCAGTAGAACGAGCCGCGGGCGTAGTAGGGGCCGTCGGCGATCTGGGCGTGCGCGACGCACGCGAGGACGAGCAGGGCGGCGACGAACGCAGCGCAGTGGACGATGGATGTGCGACGCATGGCGCACCTCCCGAGGCGAGGGTCTTGCGCGTCGGGGGAACCGCGGGGTGGGATGAGCGGGACTCTACACCCGTGCCCGGACCGGCCCCACGGCGTTCACTCGCGGGGCGGGCGCGCCCTCACGCGTGATCGCGCGCGGCCGCGAGCACGCGGCGCAGCTGCGCCTCCCAGAGCCAGCGCATGCGCGTGACGGCCTCCGGGTCCGAGCAGCGCCCGGCCGGAACCGTGACGCCCATCGCCAGGCCGAGCCGCCAGTCTTCGCGCGCGCCCTCGAGCGGGTAGTCCGCGAGCCCGCGCGCGACCAGCGTGCGGTGCCAGCGTTCGAGCACGGGACGCTCCCACGCGCGCCGCGCCGCCTCGGGCCACCACACGCCGAGCGCGTGCGCGAGGTCGGCGGCGGCGAGGCCGTGGCTCGGGCCCGAGCCCGCGAAGGGCTGGTGGTCGATCAGGACGAGCGGGCCGTCGCCTTCGCTCGGCGCGAGCACGTTGCCCGGATTGAGGTCGCCGTGCACCCACGTGACGCCGGAGGCGTCGGCGTAGCGCGCATGCAGCCGACCCGCCAACGAGTCGAGCAGCGTGCGCGCGAGCGCGCGATCGTCGGCGCCGAACCCGTCGCGCATCGCGTCGAGCATCGCGGGCAGGCCGGCGCGCGCTTCGATGAGCGAGCGCTCGATCGCCGAAGCGTCGGGCGGCACCTGCGCGCCGCCGTGCGCGTGCAGGGCCGCGGCGGCCTCGGCGAGCGCGAGCCCGTACGCTTCGGTCGGCGGCACGTCGTGCTGGTCGCGGTGCGACGCGGCGAGATCGTCCATCAGCACGTGGTAGTGCGTCGCGTCGGCGGCCGCATGGTGGAAGCGGACGAGCGGCGCGTCGGCGAGCGTCGCGAAGCGGCGCGCGTAGTAGTCCACCTCGTCGGTCGTGAACGTGACCGCGGACGCGATCTTCGCGCGCAGCCGCCACGGCGCCGGCTCACCCGCCACACGTGCGACGATGCGCACGTGCGTGCTCCACGTGCCGGGCGCGACGCTCGTCTCGAAGGCCTCGACGCGGCGCTGCAGCGCGCGCTCGAGCCAGGCGTGCGTGACGTCGGCAGCTTCGTGCAGCACCGGCGCGCCGCTCACGCCGCGCCTCCGGCCGGAACGCGGACGGCGGGTGCGGACTCTCGTCCGCGCCCGCCGCCGTGTGCCGGTTCTGCGATCACGCCAGCCGCGGCTCGATCGCGTCGGCGTCGATGCCGTACGCCTTGATCGCGCCAGCCACGACCGCCGGCTTCACCTTGCCGTCGAGCATCAGCGCGTGCAGCGTGGCCACGACGATGTGCTCGGCGTCGATCTCGAAGTGACGCCGCAGCGCCTCGCGCGTGTCGCTGCGGCCGAAGCCGTCGGTGCCCAGCGGCACGAAGCGGTTCGGGATCCAGCGCGCGGGCATCTCGGCGACCGACTTCATCCAGTCGCTCGACGCCACGATCGGGCCCTCGGCGCCGGTGAGCGCCTGCGTCACGTACGGCACGCGCGGCGTCTCCGCCGGGTGCAGACGGTTCCAGCGCTCGACGGCCAGCGCCTCGTTGCGCAGCTCGGCGTAGCTCGTGGCGCTCCACACGTCCGCGGCGACGTCGAAGTCCTTCGCGAGCAGCTCCTGCGCGCGCAGCGCCTGCAGCATCATCGGACCGCTGCCGAAGAGCTGCGCCTTGAGCTTGCCCTTGCCGGCCTTCTTGTAGCGATAGAGGCCCTTGAGGATGCCCTCGTCGATGCCGTCGGGACGCTTCGGCTGCGCGTAGTCCTGGTTGTAGAGCGCGAGGTAGTAGAGGACGTCCTCGCCCTGCTCGTACATGCGCTTCAGACCGTCCTGCACGATCGTCGCGACTTCGTACGCGAACGACGGGTCGTACGCGACGCAGTTCGGCACCGCCGACGCGAGCAGCAGGCTGTGGCCGTCCTCGTGCTGCAGGCCCTCGCCGTTGAGCGTCGTGCGGCCCGCGGTCGCACCGAGCATGAAGCCGCGGCCGCGCGCGTCGCCGAACAGCCAGATCATGTCCATCGTGCGCTGGAAGCCGAACATCGAGTAGAAGATGTAGAACGGGATCGTCGTCGAGCCGTGCGTCGAGTAGCTCGTGCCCGACGCGACGAACGACGCCATCGCGCCGTCCTCGGTGATGCCCTCTTCGAGCACCTGTCCGTCGTTCTTCTCGGTGTACGAGAGCACGAGCTTGGAATCGACCGGTTCGTACTTCTGGCCGCCCGGCTGGTAGATGCCCACCTCGCGGAACAGCACCTCGAGCCCGAACGTGCGCGCTTCGTCGGGAATGATGGGGACGACGCGCTTGCCGTAGTTCGGGTCGCGGATCAGGTTGCGCAGCACCTTGCCGAACACCATCGTCGTCGAGACCTGCTGCGTCTCGCCGGTGCCCGCGTCGAACTCCGTGAACGCCTTCGGGCCCGCGGGCGGCAGCGGCTTCGTGCGCACGATGCGCTTCGGGACGCAGCCGCCGAGCGCGTTGCGGCGCTCGAGCAGGTACTTCACCTCGTCCGAGTCCGGCCCGGGGTGATACAGCGGCGCGTCGGCGAGCTTCTTGTCCGAGATCGGCAGCTCGAGCGTGTCGCGGAACTTCCGCAGCTCGTCGAGGTCGAGCTTCTTCTTCTGGTGCGTGATGTTCCGCGCCTCGGCGCCCGAGCCGAGCGTCCAGCCCTTGACCGTCTTGGCGAGGATCGCAGTCGGGCGGCCCTTCATCGCCGCGGCAGCGGCGTACGCGGCGTAGATCTTCTTGTAGTCGTGGCCGCCGCGTCGCAGGTGCTTCAGGTCGTCGTCGGAGAGGTGCTCGACCATCGCCTTCAACTTCTCGTTGGCGCCGAAGAAGTGCTCGCGCACGTACGCGCCGCTCTGCACCTGGTACTGCTGCCAGTCGCCGTCGACGGTTTCGTTCAACCGGTCGACGAGCACGCCCTCGTAGTCCTTCGCGAGCAGTTCGTCCCACTCGCGGCCGAGGATCACCTTGATCACGTTCCAGCCCGAGCCGGTGAACACCGATTCGAGCTCCTGGATGATCTTGCCGTTGCCGCGCACCGGACCGTCGAGGCGCTGCAGGTTGCAGTTGATGACGAACGTGAGGTTGTCGAGGCCCTCGCGCGCCGCGAGGCGGATCGCGCCGGTCGCCTCGGGCTCGTCGGTCTCGCCGTCGCCGAGGAACGCCCACACGCGCGAGTTCGACGTGTCGGCGAGGCCGCGCGCGCCGAGGTAGCGGTTGAAGCGCGCCTGGTAGATCGCGTTGAGCGGTCCCAGGCCCATGCTGACGGTGGGGAATTCCCAGAAGTCCGGCATCAGCCGCGGGTGCGGATAGCTCGACAGGCCCCGGCCGCGCGCGACCTCCTGGCGGAAGTGCTCGATCTGCGATTCGGACAGGCGGCCTTCGAGGAACGCGCGCGCGTAGATGCCGGGCGCCGCGTGGCCCTGGAAGAAGATCTGGTCGCCGGAGCCGCCGTCGTCCTTGCCGCGGAAGAAGTGGTTGAAGCCGACCTCGTACAGGCTCGCGGCCGACGCGTACGTGGAGAGGTGGCCGCCGAGGCCCGCGTGGTGGTGGTTCGCGCGCACGACCATCGCGGCGGCGTTCCAGCGGATGATGCGGCGGATGCGCTTCTCCATCGCCTCGTCGCCGGGGAAGGGCGGCTCCTGCTCGGTGGAGATCGTGTTGATGTAGCGCGACTGCACGAGGCCCGGCAGGCCGACGTTCAGCTGCCGCGCGCGCTTGAGCACGCGGCGCAGCAGGAAGTCCGCGCGCTCGCGGCCGTGCAGCCGGACGATGTCCTCGAGCGCGTCGAGCCAGTCCTGCGTCTCGGCGGCGTCGGCGTCGGGGAGCTGGCGCTTGAAGCCGGAGAGCATGTTGAGGATGAAGCGCTCGCTCTCACGGCGGTCCTGCGTCGGGAGGTCCTGCGTGCTCATGGATCCGGGGTCCTTTCCTGGAAGCTGCGGACGTGCGATCGAGCTATCGGCGGGGCCGCTGCGGCTCTGCGCGCGGCGCGCCTGCCGTCGTCCGAGGGCGGGAGGATGGTGGTTGGAAGCGTTTTCGCCGGCGGCAGAATAGCGGCTGCCGGCCGCGCGGCCAAACGTGGGCGTGCGTCGTTCGTTTCATCGGGCCGCGGCGCATCGTGCGATCGGCGCCGCATTCACCGCGCCGGGCGAGCGTCCGTCCGGCTCTCGATTCGATGCTGCTAGGCTTCCGGGGTTTTCCGTCCCGCGATCGGAGATTCCCACCATGACCGTCGTGTCCGTCCCGCTGAAGACGCTGTACCCGGCCCGCAAGGGGCCGCGGCCCATGACCGCCGAGGACCTCTGGCAGCTGCCGCGCGTCGGCGCGCCGCAGCCCTCGCACGACGGCGCGTTCGCCGTCGTGCCGGTGACCACGTGGACGATCGAGAAGAACGAGCCGCGCACGCGCCTGTGGCGCGTGGCCCTCGACGCACGGAGCGAACCGGTCGCGATCACGTCGCCGGACGCGTCCGCCTCCGAACCGCGCATTTCGCCCGACGGACGCCAGCTCGCGTTCACACGCAAGGACGCCGACGGCAAGGCGCAGCTGATGCTGATGCCGCTCGACGGCGGCGAGGCGCGCAGGCTCACGAGCCTGCCGCTGGGCGTGTTCGATCCGACGTGGCTGCCCGACGGCAGCGGGCTCGTGTTCGCGGCCATGCTGGTGAAGGGCCACCTCACGCCCGAGGCGACGGCCGCGGAGATCAAGCGCCGCGCCGAGGATCCGGTGAAGGCGCACGCGACCGAGGACCGCGTCTACCGCTTCTGGGACACGTGGCTCACCACCGGCGAGGTGCCGCACCTTTTCCGCATCGACCTCGCGAGCGGCAACGTGCGCGACCTCACGCCCGACTCGACGCTGTGGTTCGAGTGGATGGACGTGAGCGGGCACTACGACGTCTCGCCCGACGGCACCACGATCGCGTTCGCGGGCACGTCGTTCGACGAATCGCGCTCGCTGCTCGTCTCGAGCATCTACGTCACGACCGTGGCGGGCGGCGCGACGACGTGCCTCACGCCCACGCCTCCCGCGGACAGCCTGCGCCCGCGCTGGACGCCCGACGGCCGCGCGATCGTGTACGGCATGACGCACGATCCGTTCTTCTACGCCGACCGCGTGCGGCTGATGCGGTACGACGTCGCGGCGAAGACGCACGCCGAGTGGCTCGGCGGCTGGGACCTGTCGCCGACCGCGTGGGAGTTCGCGCCCGACGGCACGCTCGTGATCGAGGCGGAGCAGGACGCGCGCGTGAAGCTGTTCGCGTTCGCGGGATCGGGCGCCCCGCGCGCGATCACCGGCGATGGCAGCGTCGGCGCGTTCGCGGTCGCGACGAGCGGCCGCGTGCTGTTCACGCACCAGGACCTCACGCGTTCCGCCGAGGCGTACGCGTGCGCGCTCGATGGCTCGGGACTCGCGCGGCTGACGCGCTTCACCGACGAGGTGGCGGCGCGCTACGCCACGAGCGAAGTGCGCGAGCTGACCTTCGCCGGCTCGAAGGGCGAGACGGTGCAGATGTTCCTCGTGATGCCGCCGGACTTCGACCCTGCGAAGAAGTACCCGCTGCTGCACGTGGTGCACGGCGGGCCGCACGGCATCTCGGGTGACCAGTTCCATGCGCGATGGAACGCGCAGCTCTTTGCCGCTCCGGGCTACGTCGCGGCGCTCGTCAACTTCCAGGGCTCGACGTCGTGGGGGCAGGACTTCGCCAAGCGCATCCAGGGCGGCTGGGGAGACCGGCCGTACGACGACGTGATGAAGGCGACCGACGCGCTCGTCGAACTGGGCTTCGTCGACGCGACGCGCATGGCCGCGGCCGGGGGTTCGTACGGCGGCTACATGATGGCGTGGATCGCGGGGCAGACGGATCGTTTCAAGTGCCTCGTCAATCACGCCGGCGTCTCCGACCTCATGGGCCAGTACGCGAGCGACGTGACGCAGGGGCGCGGCCAGTCGGTCGGCGGCGAGGCGTGGGACGGACTCGACCAGCAGGACCGCTGGTCGCCGGTGCGCTTCGCGAGCGGCATGAAGACGCCGATGCTCGTCATCCACGGCGAGCGGGACTATCGCGTACCCGTCGGGCAGGGGCTTCTGATGTACGGACTGCTCAAGGCCAAGGGTGTCCCGGCGCGATTGCTGTACTTCCCGGACGAGAACCACTGGATCCTGAAGCCCCGCAACTCACTGTTATGGTACCGTGAAGTCCACGACTGGCTGAGGCGCTGGCTCGGGGACTGACCGCCGGGCGGGTCTCGGTCTCCCGACTCCCCCGAGAGGTCGATGGCCCGCTCCACCTCCCGCCGCGAATCGAACGCGCCCGCCGCACCGTCCGAGTCCCGCGCACCGAAGCCGACCGCCGCAGCGCTCCCCGCGTGGGCGGCCACCTGCTTCTTCGTCTCCGGTGCCGCCGGGCTGCTGTACGAAGTGGTGTGGTCGAAGCAGCTCTCGGTGGTGCTCGGCAACTCGCTGCATGCGATCTCCACCGTGGTCGCCGCGTTCCTGTGCGGGCTGGCACTCGGCGCGTGGCTGCTCGGCCGCCGCCTCACGCACCCGACCGAGGGCGCGCGGCGGTACGCGCTGCTCGAGTTCGGCATCGGCGGGCTCGGTCTCGCCTCGATCGCGGTCGGCGGGCTGCTCGATCCGGTGATCGGCGCGTTCGCGAACCTGTTCGGCACCGGCACCGCGGGCTTCGCGGTCGCGCGATTCGTGGTCGTCTTCGTCTCGCTGCTGCCGCCGACGCTGCTCATGGGCGCGACGCTGCCCGTGCTCGTCGAGCACTTCGAGCACGCGCTCGTCGGCCCGGCGCTGGCGCGGCTCTACGCGATCAACACCATCGGCGCGGTCGCGGGCTCGCTGCTCGCGGGCTTCGTGCTCGCACCCACCATCGGCCTGCGCCTGACCATCGTCGTCGCCGCGCTCTTCAACGTGATCGCCGCGGTGCTCGCGCTGCGCTTCGCGCCGCCCGCTCGCGCGCGCGACGCGGCCGCGTCCGCCGCGCCGGCGCCCGTGCCCGAGGCCGCGCTGCTGCCGCGTGACATCCGCGTGCTGGTCGGCGTCTCGCTCGCCGTGTCGGGTTTCGCGGCGCTCGCGTTCCAGATCGCGTGGGTGCGGCTCTTCGGCCTGCTGCTCGGCTCGTCGGTCTACTCGTTCTCCGGCGTGCTCGGCGTCTACCTCACCGGCCTCGCGCTCGGCTCGTGGCTCGTCGGCCGGCTGCTCGGCCGCATCGGCTCGCTCGCCGGACTCGCGGCGCTGCAGGGCGGCATCGCGCTCTCGGCCGCGGCGGCGGTGCACTTCTTCCCGGGCCTGCCCGAGCGCTTCCTCGCGATCGTGCAGCGCGCAGGCGCGAGCTGGTGGAGCCTCTTCGGTACCGAGCTGCTGCTGGTCGCCGAGGTGATCTTCGTCCCGTGCGTGCTGCTCGGCGCGGTGTTCCCGGTCGCGGCCCGGCTGCTGTCGTCCGGCGACGGCGGCCGCGCGGTGGGGCGCGCGTACGCCGCGAACACGCTCGGCACGATCCTCGGCTCGATCGTCGCGGGCTACGTGCTGGTGCCGAGCCTCGGCGTTCAGGGTACGCACGTCGCGGCGCTCGCCCTCTCGTGCGCGGTCGCGGTGCTGCTGCTCGTCGCCGCGGCGCGCGCGCGGGCGCTGCCCAGCGCGTGGGCCGGCGGCGTGCTCGCCGCGGTCGTCGGCGCGCCGCTGCTCGCGTGGGTCGCGCCCGCGTGGAACCCGATCGAGATGTCGGCGGGCGTCTACCGGCCGACCGCGCGCGCATGGGTCGAAGGCGTGACGCAGGGCCAGAGCGGCGGGCTCGTGCGCGCCGCGATGGGCCGCGAGAAGCTGCTGCTCTACCGCGAGGGCCTCAACGGTTCGGTGCTCGTGACGCGCGACACGCTCGGCCACAACACGATCCTGCGCATCAACGGCAAGGCGGACGCGAGCGACTCCGACATGCTCACACAGGTGCTCTCGGGGCTCGTGCCCGGCGCGCTCGCGGATTCCGGCGCACGCACGCTCGTGATCGGCCAGGGCTCGGGCGTGACGCTCGGCGCGGTGCTCGCGGTCGGCGTGGGCAAGACCGACCTCGCGGAGCTCGAGCCGGCCGTGATCGAAGGCTCGCGCTTCTTCGCCGAGCCGGGGCACGATCCGCTCGACGACCCGCGCGTGCACGTGATCCTCGACGACGGCCGCACGGTGCTCGCGCACGCGCGCGAACGCTATGGCCTCATCGTCTCCGAGCCCTCGAACCCGTGGATGGCGGGCGTCAACAACCTCTTCACGCTCGACTTCTACCGGCTCGTCCGGACGCGGCTCGAGCCGGGCGGCGTGTTCGCGCAGTGGATCCAGCTGTACGAGATCTCGCCCGAGACGTTCCGCTCGATCCTCGGCGCGTTCCTGAAGGTCTTCCCGAACGGGCAGGCGTTCGTCGCGTCCGCGCGCTCGGACCTGATCCTCGTCGCGTGCGATCAGCCGCGCACGCTGTCGCTCGAGCGCCTGCGCGCGCCGCAGGTCGAGGGCGCCGTGCGCCGCGCGAAGCTGCTCGGCCCCGACGCGGTCGCGGCGTTCTGGGTCGGCACGTTCGACTCGCTGCACGTGCTCGCGGCGGGAGCCT
>WBZT01001572.1_pt1 | contig 16584 bp, 14 predicted proteins | sample 5204241 | NCBI WGS metagenome assembly WBZT01 (sample SAMN12344358, study PRJNA552823) | activated sludge metagenome | biome: Activated sludge suspended growth; feature: Nitrification reactor; material: Wastewater; isolation source: activated sludge from nitrification reactor of wastewater...
CCGTGGTTTATTGACGTCAGCTATTGGAAAAGGTGTCGAGAGCGGCGATGAGCAACCGGCGAGCAATCGTGGTATTTACGGGCGACCTGGCTTTTGCCGTGCGCAAAGGAGTCGTCGAGATCGATCGTGCGATCGATGATCTCTCGTGGCTGATTGTAGTCCATGCGCCGAATAAGACCCCTCGCCAGCTGTTGCGCAATCAGTGGCGAAATCTTCGTCGCAACGGCTGGCGCTGGATTCCTTATCAGCTGGGTGACATGTGGCGTCGCTTCTTTTCCAGGGCTGCCACTCCAGGGGATTCCAGTGGGCCGGGAGCCGAATTCTCCACATCGGCGTTTGCCGCACGAGCAAACGTTCATATTCTCGAGGTCCCTGACATCCATGCCAGCGAGACGATCGATGCTGTAAGAGCGTTTGCACCTTATGTCGGGCTTTCGCTTTCTGCCCCGATTCTCCGGCGACAGCTTTTCGCCATTCCGACAGTGGGAACGCTGAATCTGCACAAAGGCAAGGTTCCGGATTACCGTGGCATGCCCCCAGCGTTCTGGGAGTTATGGAATGACGAGCAGTCCGTTGGTTGTACCGTGCACTGGGTTGACGAGAAACTCGACACCGGCGCGGTGGCGGCACAGACAGAGGTAAAGCGCGAGAGGTTTTCGACGTTGCGCGGACTGCAGCTGGAGCTTGACGAGGTGGGGGTCGAATTGATGCGCGATGTTGTCTGCGAAGTCGTGGGGGGAGGGCTACCCACTGCGCCGCAGCGCGCCGGCGGCAGGACGTTTCGCAAGCCCACCCTGGCGCAGGTGGCGGCCTTGCGCCGGAAGCTTGCGGGTGTACAGCCCAGCGGCCCTTCCTACCCCATGCAGCTGGCCAGGGCAGTAGTCCATCGGGGCGCTCACTGGGCCTGGCGCGCTCTAGGATGGAAGTTGATGCAGCCCAGGATTTCCGTGCTGGTCTATCATCGGGTTAGCGACAGCGTACGCGACAATCTTACGGTTGGCATCGAGCAGTTCGATCGGCAAATGGCACTGCTGCGCAAGCACTGCAACGTGCTTTCGATCGAGAACGTCCTGGATGGGAAGAGCATTCCACGATCCAGAAGGCCCGCGGTCTGTGTCACTTTCGACGATGGCTACCTGGACAACTATGTTCACGCCGTGCCGAGCCTTTTGCGCCACCAAATTCCGGCCGCATTCTTCGTGTCGACCGGAATCGTCAGCACCGACGATCAGCGTTTTCCCCATGACGTTCAGCGCGGCAACCCGTTCATCCCCGTAATGCAGTGGGATCATTTGAGAAAAATGAAGGCAGAGGGCTTCACCATTGGCTCGCACACAGTCACCCACATAGACTGTGCCTCCGAACCGACTGCAGTGGTCTGGGACCAGCTCGTACGGTCACAGGCCGATCTGCGTCGGGAGTTGGCTCTTCAGACCTGCATATTTGCCTATCCTTACGGCGGACGTCAGCACATGACCCCGGATCGTCTCGACCTCGTCAAGCAGGCTGGCTATTCAGGCTGTCTTGCTGCCTATGGCGGCGTGAACATTGGCACGGTTGATCGTTTTGATGTGCGTCGCGGAGGGATTTCCTGGGCGTTTACCGATCACGCGTTCTTGTTTACATGTCTGGGGATCCTATGACGCAGGAGACCAGGCCTCTGATTCTGCATGTAATACACCATTTCGTCACAGGCGGGCTGGAGAATGGATTGGTCAATCTGATCAATAACCTGCCTGAATCACGCTTTCGGCACACAGTGGCCTGTGTCGAGGATTTCTCGGATTTTCGACTTCGATTGACCCGCCCCGACACCCAGGTCATCGCCTTACATCGCTCACAGACGGGCATCTGGTCGCTCAGGCGAACCCTGTATCGCCTCTGTCGCCAGTTGCGGCCAGCGATTGTCCATTCGCGTGGCATGTCAGGGCTCGATGCCCTGTTGCCGGCCAGACTCGCCGGTGTTGGAGCCTGCATTCACGGGGAGCACGGTTGGGATGTCAGCGACCTTGATGGGAGAAAACTCAGACCCATCATGCTGCGTCGTTTGCACTCACCACTCGTGGACCGTTACATTGCGGTCTCCAGCGACCTGAAGAACTATCTTGTCCAGCGCGTGGGAATCGCCGAAGCGCGCATCACGAAAATCATCAATGGCGTCGATACGGTGCGGTTCTCTCGAAAATCGGCGTGTTCGCGGAGCCTGCTTCCGCCGGGATTTGCTGATGCGGATTCATTCGTCATTGGTACTGTCGGCCGCTTGCAACCGGTCAAGGATCAGGCGACGCTTGTGCGGGCATTTGCCAGTCTGGTAAATGGTGACGGCGAGGCGGCCTCGCGAGCAAGGCTGGTGATCACTGGTGATGGTCCGCAAAGGGCCTCCTTGGTTGCACTTGCGGATACCCTGGGAATTGCGAGGCTTACGTGGTTTCCGGGCAATCTCGACAATATTCCCGAACTCTTGCACTCCTTCGATGTGTTTGTCCTGCCTTCTCTGGCCGAGGGTATCTCGAATACACTCCTTGAAGCCATGGCCAGCGGTCTTCCGCTTGTTGCGACAGCAGTTGGGGGAAACGTCGATCTTGTGTCAGATCGGGTCAATGGACGTTTGTTTGCGTCGGGTGATGTCGATGCGCTGGCCCGATTGCTGAGTCAATATCTTGTGGATCGATCCATGCTCCGCGCCCATGGAGCTTCGGCGCGAGAAATGGCTGTGCAGGATTTTAGCCTGCAAAAGATGTTGGCGAGTTACCAGGCGGTGTACGAGGATTTCTGTGATCGAGGCCGGATGGTTGCCTAGACAGGCAGCCGTGTCTGGTATCGAACGGGATAATGCGCCGGGACCAATGACACCGGTTCGTAGTGGCGACGAGAGGACAGACAGAAACTATGTGTGGGATTACCGGAATTTTCGATACCCAAGGCAGGCGTGATGTCGATCGTGCCGTGCTCACGCGGATGAACGAGGCACAACACCATCGCGGCCCGGACGAGGGTGGCCTGCACGTCGAGCCGGGGATTGGCCTCGGTCACCGCAGACTCTCGATCATCGATCTCTCGACCGGCCAGCAGCCACTCTACAACGAGGACCAGAGCGTTTGCGTGGTGTTCAATGGCGAGATCTACAACTATCAGGAATTGATTCCCGAACTCGCGGCTCTCGGACACGTGTTCCATACGCGTAGCGACACCGAAGTCATCGTGCACGCATGGGAAGCCTGGGGTGAAGATTGCGTTCGTCGTTTTCGCGGCATGTTCGCGTTCGCCCTGTGGGATCGCAATGCGCAAACCCTGTTTCTGGCGCGTGACCGACTCGCCGTCAAACCGCTCTACTACGCGCTGCTGCCCGACGGCACCTTCCTTTTCGGGTCCGAACTGAAGTCGCTGCTGGCGCACGGCGGCCTGTCGCGCGAGATGGACCCGCTGGCGGTCGAGGAATATTTCGCGCTCGGTTACGTCGCCGAGCCGAGGACCATTTTTCAAGAGGCACGAAAGTTGCCGCCGGCGCACACGCTGACCTTGCGTCGCGGGTGGCCGATGGCCGATCCCAGGGAGTATTGGGACGTGCGCTTCACCCTCGAGCAGCGTTGCTCGCTCGAAGAGGCTTGCGAACAGCTCGCTGCCAAGCTCGCCGAATCGATTCGCCTGCGGATGATCGCCGAAGTGCCACTCGGTGCCTTCCTTTCCGGCGGGGTCGATTCGAGTGCGGTGGTGGCGCTGATGGCCGGGCTGTCGAACGATCCCGTCAATACCTGTTCGATTGCTTTCGAAGATCCGGCGTTCAACGAGGCCGCATTTGCGCAAACGGTCGCCGATCGTTACCACACCAATCACCACTGCGACCTGGTCGGGAGCGACGACTTCGATCTGGTCGACACGCTGGCCAGACTGTATGACGAACCCTACGCCGACAGCTCGGCAATTCCCACCTATCGCGTCTGTCAGCTGGCGAGAAAGCATGTGACCGTCGCGCTTTCCGGCGATGGTGGCGACGAGACTTTCGGCGGCTATCGTCGCTACCGTCAGCACCTGATGGAGGAGCGTCTGCGGGGGACGATCCCGCATGGCGTACGTCGTCCGCTGTTTGGTCTGCTCGGTCGGGTCTACCCGAAAGCCGACTGGGCACCCAGGATATTCCGCGCCAAGACGACCTTCGAAGGCATGGCGCGAACCTCGGTGGAGGGATATTTTCACGCCATGTCGATTCTCCGTGGTCCGATACGTACGCAGTTTTTCACCGATCGCTTCCGCAGGGAGACCGGTGGTTATACGGCCGAGGAGGTCTTTCGCCGGCACGCTGCGCGGGCGGGTACGGACGACCCTCTGGCATTGATCCAGTACCTGGACCTCAAGACTTATCTGGTTGGCGACATCAACACCAAGGTCGACCGCGCGAGCATGGCGCACTCGCTCGAGGTACGGGAGCCGCTGATGGATCATGAGCTGATCGAATGGATGGCGACCTTGCCCTCGTCGCTGAAGGTTCGTGGCCGGGAAGGCAAGTTTCTTCTGAAGAAGGTGATGCAGGCCCGCCTGCCGCAAGACATCCTGTACCGCCCGAAAATGGGATTCGCGGTGCCGCTCGCCCGCTGGTTTCGCGGCCCGCTCCGTGAACGCGTCCGCCAAACCGTTCTTGGCTCGCGCCTGGCGGCGACCGGCTGGTTCAATGCCGCCTATCTCCGGCACCTCGTCGATGCACATCAATCGGGAGCCCGCGACTACAGCGCGCTGCTGTGGACGGTGTTGATGTTCGAGGCGTTTCTGAGCAACATCCTGGGCGACTCTCGGGAGCGATTCGACGCTCCCGGAGTTACGGAGATAACCACGTGAGCATACGCATATTGCATGTTCTTGACCATTCACTCCCGCTTCACAGCGGCTATACTTTCCGCACTTTGGCTCTTCTTCGCGAACAGCGCGCCATGGGTTGGCAGACGATCCAGTTAACCACTCCGAAGCACGGTTCCGGCGGCCCGCTGGAAGAGCGTGTGGACGGCTGGGATTTCCATCGCACTCCAGGCGGCAAGGGTTCTGGCCTCCTCAGTCAGATGCGCCTGACTGCTACCCGACTGATGCAGGTCATCGCAGCAACGCGGCCGGACGTGATCCATGCGCATTCCCCGGTACTCAATGTCTTGCCTAGTCTTTGGGTTGGACGGCGGTCAAATTTACCGGTCGTCTACGAGGTACGAGCTTTTTGGGAGGATGCAGCGGTTGATCACGGTACGACGGTAGAAGGCAGTCTGCGCTACCGCGCGTCACGTCTGCTGGAAAGTCTGGCGCTTGGCCGTGTAGACCAGGTGACAACCATTTGCGAGGGGCTGCGCCGCGACATTGCCGCTCGCGGCATTCCAGCGGAACGGATTACCGTGATCCCCAATGCTGTGGACGTCGGCCTGTTTCGCTTCGGCGGCGAGCCGGATGCCGATTTGCGCCGTTCGCTTGGGCTCGAAGGGGCGACCGTGATCGGCTTTGCGGGGTCTTTCTACGGTTACGAGGGACTCAGTCTGTTGATCGAGGCGGCTCGCCAGATGTTGCCTCGATATCCCTGGCTACGCGTACTGCTGGTCGGGGGCGGCGCGCAGGAGGCCCAGCTCCGCGCACAAACGGCGGCGGCTGGCTTGGACAGACAGGTGATCTTTACCGGCCGTGTGCCGCACAGCGAAGTGCAACGCTACTACGAGCTGATCGACGTGCTGGTTTATCCGCGGCTGCCAATCCGGCTGACCGAACTGGTGACACCGCTCAAGCCACTGGAGGCCATGGCGCAGGGACGCATGCTGGTCGCCTCCGACGTTGGTGGGCACCGCGAGTTGATTCGGCATGGTGAGACAGGCTTCCTGTTTCGGGCCGGCGATGTCTCCGCTCTGGCGGCGGCGATCGACGATGTGCTGGCCAAGCGAGAATCTTGGCCACAGATTTGCCTGCAGGCAAGGCGCTTTGTCGAGCGCGAGCGCACTTGGGCAGGTAGCGCGGCACAATATCGTAAGGTGTACCGTCAGGCGTTGGCCAGTTACGGCCGTAACCCGGATTTTTGATCTCGGAGCATCATGAATTTCCGGGATTTCTCGTATTGTTCCTGCTCTATTCATTTTCCCTGGTAAGCGGTACGAGGGCCACGGACAGCGGCGTCTGAGAGAGTCGTTGCAGCAGCCAAGCCGGATGTAGGTGATATCCTCGTATTGTATTGCACAGAATGCAAGAATCGGACCTTTTGCCAAAAAATGCCGGTCTGGGGAAAGTTGCTGTGGTAGGATGACTCGTTTTCATTGATTTAATTGAGGACTCTTGCTTCTAATTCTTGCGGAGAGGTCAAATATGGATTGGGATCCGGTAACACATTACCAGGAAGTGGCTATTGCGGAACGCTATGACAGGGAGAGGTTCAGTTCGATTAGCGGCAGGGTTTTTAATTCCCTTGAAAAAAGTGTCATCAGGGCGGCCTTTCGTGATGTGCCGAAGACTGCCAGGATTCTGGATCTTCCGTGTGGCACAGGTCGCCTGGCTTCTGCGCTTCTTGAGAGCGGATTTTCGGTCGAGGGTGTGGATATATCGGCGGCCATGCTGGATGTCGCAAAACGCAAACTCCATTCTTTCGGCGATCGATTTACCACGCGAGTGGCTGACGTACATGAACTGGCTAAGGCTGAACCAAAGCGATACGATGCCGCCCTGTGCGCGCGTGTCTTGATGCATTTCCCGCTTGACGAGCAAATTGCATTCCTGAAGTCCGTAGCTCAACTGACGAAGGGTACTGTGGTGTTAACCCAGTCTCTTAGTTCGCCCTACCAGCGATTTCGACGCTCCGTTAAGAAACTCATCGGCAACCAGCCTCCCGCAAACTACCCGCTGACTGAAGACGATTTGGCTTCACTGCTGCGCGGCGCTGGCCTCCGAGAAGTGAGAAGGCTGCGATTGGCGGCCTTGATTTCGGAAGCCATGGTCGTCATTACGGAGCATGCGTGACGGAGGATCAGGCGGTGCCAAGACCAAGACATCCGAGAGACGTCGGTGTGGCATGTTGGCATCATTTCCGGCGTGGCGGAACTGGACGGTCGGGGACGTCGATCATGGCGAGGGGGTCGTCAAGCGGCTCTGTCGGGTGACGAACTGGTCGAATCACGACCGGGCCCTGCTCTGTCAGGGCAAGCTGACGATCTGCTTCGAGGATGCGAGCGTCCTGGGGCCGTGGGCACTGTCGTCGCCCGAGCGATGCAGCAAACCGGTGCCCCTCTGCCTGGGACGAGAGAAAAATCCTGCCCGGGCTGCTCGATCCAATCGCGGGTGGGTATCTCGCAGGTCTCGGCCGATGGCGCCTACGACAACCCCGGCTGCCACGTGGCGATTGCCGAACGGGACGCCGGGGCCACCATCTCGCCCCGCGACGGAGCGGTTTCGTCGGGAAACCATTGCCCCGGCGACACCATCCTCCAGGAAATCGAGACCAGGCGACTTGCCGAACAGTTTCGAGAATTCGCGTTTGCGTTCTATTGGCATCGGATTTGTGGTCGTAGAAGATGAAGGAAATGTTTTTGATGATCAGTCGAAGGCACTATTGGCGCACCAACGCTTGTCTGAGAATCGTCAAGTTGTAAAGGTTTTCTACAAAATCCTGTGGGACGTATGAATGGACAGATTTTCCTGCGAGCGACTTCAGGATGCCTTGGCTGCCGGGGGCGTGGCGAGGCAAGTCGTTGTTCATCGACAGGTCGCCTCAAGAGATAATTCCGCCGTGTTTCTCGGCACGGCTGCCGGCGGTTCGGCCGATCGTTTGGCGATCAAGTGCTGTTATCTGCCCGGTACCAATCTGCCCGATGAAAAAACGGCAGAAATGCAGTATCTTGCGCTGGCTTCCGTGCACTCGGCTCTGGCGTCGGTGCCGACGTGCTTTCGTGTTCCGGTACCCGAATTCTTCGAACGAAAGTTGGCGGCATATGCCATGTCCTGGATAGATGGCCAGTCCATGACCGAACTGATGCGGAGTTGCTCCTCGCGAACCCGGCTATTGCACTCTATCGAGCGGATCGGCGGGTGGCTGGGAAGTTTTCACGCTGCTGGACCAATTCGCCACGGACTGGCAAGACTCTCCGACCAAGCGAGTGAGCTGGATGCGATGCACAAGGCCCCGGTCGACAACCGATACTTTCTTGAGGGCGTATTGTTGCTCCGCTCCGAGAATTTCGGCACTGCCTCGGGCATGACAAGCCTGAGCTGGCTGCACGGCGATTGTAAGACTGACAACTTCCTCCTGACAGATTCGGATGTGGTTGTCGGGATAGATGTGGCAATTGCTTATGAGAATGCAGTGGAGATGGATCTCGCGATGTTTCTCAATGATTTGGCGTTGCGCCTGTGGACGCCAGCTTTCGCGCGGTTGGCCTGGGCGGAAGCGGGCCTGCGGAATGCTTTCTTGAAAGGATACAGCGTCACGGGACCGCCTTTCGATCCGGCACTACTGCAAAGGCTGCGCCTCTGGTCCGCGCTTGGTCTCTGGTATAACTATGTTATGGTACAGAAGCTGGGAATGGTCAGACGGTGGTACTTGAACAGATGTTTCTCAGGACTTGTGCGCCGATTACTCAAGGCAGAATCCATCAGTGACCGGGGCAGATAGGCGGACAGGTGCCTGTGGAACCGTGTCCCGGTTGTTTCCGTCAGCGGTACGATTGTTTGCGGTGTGGTGCTGGCAATCAATGGAGCCCTGGCGCACAAGGCTTGCACGGCAAAGCGAAGCCGCTTCGATTGGGGGCAGAAGGAAGCGGCGACAGGTCGAAGAAGGGATCGGTGAAAGTGGATCCGGGCGATCTGCGTATGGAGAAGCGGCTGGTGAAAGTGCGGGACAAACTGTCGTCGAGGCAGACGCGGAGCTTCCGGGATGCCATCAATCCTGACGCCCACGTGTGGCATTGGCTCTGCAAGATTGATTGCCCGGCATTTGCCAGTGTGGCGTGATTGACCCGAGCGTTGGCCGGTTCTTGCTTTGCATTGTGGTTGGAGGGATGGTATGAGCAATGTTCTGTATCTGGTACACCGCTTGCCTTACCCACCGAACAAGGGTGATAAGGTTCGCTCCTATCATTTGCTCAAGCATTTGGCCAGCAGGCACCGGGTATTTCTCGGAACGTTCATCGATGACCCGGAGGATGAACGTCATGTCGATGCTTTGCCTCCGTACTGTGCCGATATGCACGTTGCCCGGATCAATCCACGTGTTGCCAAACTTCTAAGCGTACGCGCGCTCGCCAGCAACAGCGCACTCACCATTCCGTACTATAGCAGTGTGGGCTTGCAGGATTGGGTCGATAATACTCTGCGAGAACAGCGGGTCGATGCGGTGGTCGTTTTTTCCTCGGTGATGGCGAAGTTCGTACAGGGCGTTCCCAACTTGCGCAGGATTGTTGATTTTGTGGATGTCGACTCGGCAAAGTGGACGCAGTATGCCCCCGATCACCGTTGGCCGATGTCCTGGTTGTATCGCCGGGAGGGCAAGCGGTTGCTGGCTTTCGAACGCTCGGTGGCGCTCGAAGCCGATCATTGTTTTTTCGTGACCGATCAGGAGGCTGCTCTGTTTCGCAGTTTGGTTCCCGAGTGTTCCGAGAAGATCGAGGGTATGTGTAATGGTGTGGATGCCGATTACTTTTCTCCACAACACGATTTGCCGTCTCCATTCGATGAAGCAGAACAACCGCTGGTCTTTACGGGTGCCATGGACTATTGGCCGAACGTTGACGCGGTATGCTGGTTTGCCACAGAGATATTCCCCGTGTTGCGGCGGAAATGGCCCGGCCTGCGCTTTTACGTGGTGGGACGAAATCCTACGAAGGCGGTTCAGGATCTGGCGGGAGAGCATGTCGTGGTAACGGGGACGGTCGCCGATGTTCGCCCCTATTTGCGACACCCTGCAATCGTTGTGGCTCCTTTGCGGGTAGCGCGAGGGGTGCAAAACAAGGTTCTCGAGGCGATGGCCATGGGCTTGCCCGTGGTCGCGTCAAAACAGTGTGCAGCGGCCATCGACGCCGTACCTGGATGGGACTTCCTTACCGCAGGAGCGGTTTCGGAGTATGTCGTGGAAATTGATTCGTTGTTGTCGGAACCAAAACGGGCGGAATCGGTAGGGGCTTCCGCACGTCGGCGAATACTGGCGGTTTACAGTTGGGATGCCCATCTCTCACGCATCGATCGTTACCTCGATTCGCAAGGCGTCTCCAATTACGCTGATGAAACTCCTTGACTTGCTGTCCCCTTGACGCTCGTCGTGTATTCATGTGGAGGTCAAGCACGGCCTGTTTATCGGTGTTGACCGTGGTTCATGAAATGGAAGGATTTGGCTGCGACGTATTCCGGCAACCATTGTGTGTGGTTGGCCCGTTGCCGCCCCCCTCGGGCGGGATGGCGAATCAGTGCGAGCAGCTTGTGCGCCTCTTGCGCGCCGAGGGGATGCAAGTGGAACTGGTGCCCACGAATGCTCCCTATAGACCCGCTTTTATTGGGAGACTGCCAGTTGTACGTGCGGGCTTTCGTCTGCTTCCGTACCTGTTGCATCTATGGCGGGCGGCTGGCCGCGCGCGCGTGATGCACGTCTTGGCCAACTCCGGTTGGGCTTGGCACTTGCTTGTGACGCCGGCGATGGTAATAGCGCGCATCAGACAAATTCCAGTCATCATAAATTACCATGGCGGCAATGCAGATTCCTTCTTTGCTCGCGCACCATCGTACGTTCTTCGTCTGCTGGCGCGCGCGTCCCTCCGCGTCACCCCTTCCGGTTTCCTGCAAAGGGTCTTTGCGAAGTACGGACTGAGCGTCGAAGTGATCCCGAACATCGTCGATACGTCGCGTTTCACGCCGATGACTCCGCGGATGTTCGGTGATGCACCCCATTTGGTAGTTACCCGAAATCTGGAGGAGATTTACGACATTCCAACCGCGATCCGTGCGTTTGTGGGTGTTCGCTCGGTCTTTCGGCGGGCGCGACTGACGGTGGCTGGCAGCGGCCCTGAACTACCGTACCTGCGCTCCCTGGTCGGCGAGCTTGCCGTTGAAGATTGCGTCCACTTTTCGGGCCGTATCGACAACGTGAAAATTCCGACACTGTACGCGGCAGCCGACTGTCTGATCAATCCGAGCAAGGTTGACAACATGCCGATCTCAATCCTCGAGGCTTTCGCGAGCGGTGTACCGGTTGTCAGCACCGCCGCGGGAGGGATTCCCGACATGGTCGAGAACGGCGTTTCGGGTCTGCTGGTGCCGATTGGCGACCACGAAGCGATGGCACGGCAGGTGCTTCGGGTGTTGCAGGACGGATCGTTGGCAGAACGGCTCCGACAGGCCGGTCTGCGGCAAGCGCAGAAATATGCCTGGCAGCAGGTACGCGCACAGTGGCTTGACGCCTATCGTCACGTCGCTGCATCAAGGAGAGAATCTTGAGTTTTTATACGGCAATCTGTTCGCATTTTCTGTTCCCGCTGCACGAGCGCATCAAGGGACATGATTCCGTACGATTGTGCAGAAGACTGGAAGAAAGCCAGTGGTGGACCAGCGAACAGATCGCAGGCGAGCAGGCTCGACGTCTGCGGGATTTTCTGGTCGACATCGGTCAGCGCGTTCCCTATTACCGGGACCTCTTCGGGCGCCTTGGCTTCGATCCGCGGTCGGTTCGCACACCGGAAGACCTGTCCGCACTGCCTTTGCTCGGCAAGGCGGAAATACGGGCCAACGGGGAGCGTTTCAAGGCGGCTGGCCACGGGCCGCTGACCCGCTACAATACCGGCGGATCTTCCGGGGAGCCGCTGATTTTCTACATGGGAAAGGGCCGCAAGAGCCACGACGTGGCGGCCAAGTGGCGTGCCACACGCTGGTGGGGCGTCGACATCGGCGACCGTGAATTGGTGGTCTGGGGCAGCCCGATCGAACTCGGGACGCAAGACTACGTTCGACGACTGCGCGACTGGCTGTTGAGAAGTCGCCTGCTGCCGGCCTTCGAAATGTCGCCGGCGAATCTCGATCGCTTCGTCGAGACCATCCGCGTGGCTCGCCCGGCGATGCTCTTCGGTTATCCGTCCAGCCTTTCGCTGATCGCACGGCATGCGCGCCACAGTGGTGTCGCCCTCGACGATCTGGGAATCCGCGTCGCCTTCGTCACTTCCGAGAAACTCTACGACGAGCAGCGGAGCGTGATCGGCGAAGTGTTCGGCTGTCCGGTCGCCAATGGTTACGGTGCCCGCGATGCCGGATTCATCGCTCATCAGTGTCCTGCCGGCAGCATGCACATCAGCGCCGAGGACATCGTCGTCGAAACCGTCGACGCCAGTGGCAGGCCCACGGCCTGCGGGCAGCCGGGAGAGATCGTTGTCACCCACCTGGCGACCGCTGATTTTCCTTTCGTCCGTTACCGAACCGGCGACATCGGCACGCTCAGCGACAGGACCTGCTCTTGCGGCCGCGGCCTGCCGGTACTCGAAGAGGTGCAGGGGCGCACCACCGATTTCGTGGTGGCGCGGGACGGAACGGTCATGCACGGGCTGGCGCTGATCTACACGCTTCGTGACCTGCCTGGGGTCGAGCGTTTCCGGATCGAACAGACGTCGATCGACCAGACGATCGTCCAGGTAGTCGCCGGGGCGGCCTTTGACGGCGCCGCCGAGGAGCGGATCATCAGGGATTTCAAGGCGAGGCTGGGGGACGCGGTTGACGTTCGCGTCGAGAAGGTGGCGGACATCGCCTGCGAGACCTCCGGAAAGTTCCGCTATGTGGTCAGTCGAGTTCCCGCTCTCGGTGCAGGCCTGGGATGCGAGCATGGGTAGCCGGCAGCGGCAATTCGTTTCGGCGGGCGACAGTGCCCGCCGAGCAGGCTGCCTGCGTGCGGCGATTGGCGCCGATCGCCACTTTTCGGGTGGGAGCAGCCATGTTTCCAGCGTCTGCGCGTCGTTGAACGAAGTCGCTTTTCTCCCGTGCAGCATCGCGGATTTGGCACGGAGCCAGTCATGCGCGACATTCTGATTACGGTAGTCATTCTTGGCTCGTTGCCATTCATTCTGCGCAGCCCGCGTGTTGGTGTCTATGTCTGGGCCTGGCTGGCGATGATGATTCCGCACCGAGCTGCCTTTGGATTTGCCCGGGCGCTGCCCTTTGGCCAGATAGTGGCGATTGCCACGCTGGTGTCGTTCCTGTTGTCACGCGAGCGGCGTCCCTTTCCAATCAGCAGTACGACCGTGGTGTACATTGCTCTGGTGCTGTGGATGTCGTTTACCAGCTTTTTTGCCATCAACACTGCGGAAGTCGTTTTTGAACGCTGGCTGTTCGTTTTCAAGATCCACGTGATGTTGTTCATCACCATGATGCTGATTCGCGGTCGTCAACAGATCGAGTGGCTGGTCTGGCTGGTTGTTGTGTCCATTGGTGTGTATGGGATCAAGGGGGGCGTGTGGACGCTCATGACTGGTGGTGGCGGACGGGTCTTCGGTCCTCCCGGAGGGTTTGCACAGGAAAACAACGCTTTCGGTTTGGCGCTGGTAATCCTCATGCCATTTTTCTACTACCTCTATCAAGTCTCCACTCGGCGCATCGTTCGTCTTGGATTGCTGTCCTCGATGGTTGCGGTCATCTTTTCGATTCTGGGCAGTCAGTCGCGTGGTGCTCTGCTGGCCCTGTTCGCCATGGCGACCTTGCTCGGATTGAAGGGCAAACGGCCGATCTTGTCGACTCTCCTGCTGGCGGGTGGAGTTGCCGCGGCGATTCTTTTCATGCCCGATTCCTGGAGCGGGCGCATGAAAACCATCGAAACCTACCAGGAAGATACTTCGGCAATGTCGCGTATCTACACCTGGAAGACCCTTTGGGCATTGGCCGTCGATCGGCCGCTGGTGGGTGGCGGTTTCGTCATCGACACGCCACAGGTATTCGCCATCTACGCACCAGCCGAGGGTGTCGGAGTCTACACGGGCGGCCAGGTATTCGTTGCCCACAGCATCTATTTCCAGATGTTGGGGGAGCACGGCTTTCCCGGACTGGCTCTTTACCTGCTGTTGGGCATTTCCGCGTGGCGACAGGCGCGGCGGGTTGGCAGGCAGGCGCAGACGCTGCCCGAATATGCAAACTGGGCGCCGTTGCTGATGCGAATGGTTCAGGTCAGCCTTGCCGGCTTTGCTGTCGGTGGCGCCTTCCTCAGCCTGGCGCATTTCGATCTCAGCTATTACATCATTTCGTTTGCCGTTCTCGTCGACGCCACGCTGCGTGAACAGCAGAAGGCCGGCGCTGCAGCTGGCGCAGTACTGCCGGCAAGCGCAGGCTCCATCTCCCCCACACCGAAGTAGAGCCCTATGAGCACCCTTTCCGAAACGCTCTTGAGAAAATACTACGCAAATTCGCCACATCCCTATCAGATCTATGAGCAGCGTGTCGACCACCTGCTGACGTCTGACGCGGTGCTGCTCGACGCAGGTTGTGGACGAACCGTGCCGGTCCTGAAAAAATATCTGGGGCGGGCCCAGCGTCTGATCGGCGTCGAACTGGTCGATTTCACCGATGTGCCTGCGGGAATCGACACCTACAATGCCGACCTGTCCGACATTCCCCTGCCGGACGCCAGCGTTGACCTGATCATGTCGCGCAGCGTTTTCGAGCACCTGACCGATCCCGACTCGGTATACAAGGAGTTCATGCGCATCCTGCGTCCGGGCGGGGCAGTGATTTTCCTGACCGCCAACATGTGGGACTACGGGACGCTCGTTGCGCGCCTCGTGCCCAACCGCTTTCATGCACGCATCGTCCGGCAGGTCGAGGGAAGGATGGAAGAGGATACCTTTCCCACCGCGTACCGCACCAACACGCGCACCGACGTCGAACGTCTGGCGGCGTCTGCCGGTTTGCGGGTCGAGTCGTTCGAATATTTGAGCCAATACCCGAACTATCTGATGTTCAATGGAGCGTTGTTCTTCCTGGGCGTCTGCTACGAAAAATTGATCAGCCGCTTCGAAGCGCTGCGCATCTTGCGCGGCTGGATCCTGGTCACTCTGCGCAAGCCGGAGACGATCCGTTGAGACCCGCCGCCGACCAGGAAAGCACCCTGGAAGCGCTGCTGGCAAAGGCCAGCCGGACGGCTTGCGGGCTGTTGCACCGGGTCACAAGCCCCCGCCTTTCCATACTGATCTTCCATCGCGTTCACGCACGGGCGGACACCATTTTGCCGAGCGAGCCCGACGCGACGCGCTTTGCATTGCTCATGCGTTTCGTCGCGCGCAGTTTTCGCGTGATGACCCTGGGCGAAGCCGCTTCCCGTCTGGCCAACGAGGAATTGCCCCCGCGGGCGCTGGTCGTGACTTTTGATGACGGATATGCGGACAACGTCGAAGTGGCGTTGCCAATTCTGCAGCGCTATGGCGTGCCGGCGAGCTTCTTCATTTCCACGGGATTTCTCGACGGTGGTCGCATGTGGAACGACTCCGTGATCGAGATCATCCGGGCCTGTGCTGCGGACGAGCTCGATCTGGAGTCTTTCGGCATCGGTCGTCGCTCCCTGTCCGGCGCGGTGGAGCGAAGATCGGTGATTGGCGAGCTGCTTTCCCGCATCAAGTACCTGGCACTGGCCGAGCGCGACGAGGCGATCGTTCGCTTGCAGCGCCTGGCCGGCGTGCGCGATTTGCCCAACGGCTTGATGATGCGGTCCGAGCAGGTGCGGCAATTGCAGCGTGCCGGCATGGAGATCGGTGCGCATACCGCGCATCATCCCATCCTGACGACCTTGGCGCCTGCGGACGCCGAACGCGAAATCAGCAGCGGACGTCAGCGCCTTGAGGAGATCATCGACACTCCGGTAGACGTCTTTGCCTATCCCAACGGCAAGCCGGTGCGGGACTATGACCAGACTCACGTCGCGATCCTGCGTCGTCTTGGCTTTCGTGCGGCGGTGAGCACGGCGCCAGGCGTCGCGCGCGCTGGCGATGGTCTGCTGGAGTTGCCCCGCTTCACCCCGTGGGGAGATTCGCTGGCTACCTGGGCGTTGCGCCTGATGAGCAATCAGCGCAATGTCCATTACCAGCTCGCCGCTCCGGCAAATGCATCGTTGCCCTAGGCTTGCGCGCAATTCTGGTGTTGCCTGAGGGCAAACAGGATCGCGTCGGCGGTGAGCAAATGACCTGCAAGCGACAGCGGTGGTCGCGTCCGCGTGAGCCGGACCACGCCTCCAGCAGCGCGTGCACATCGTCACGCCATCGACGATGCCAGTCGGACGGCCAGTGTGGGTTCGGTGACCGATCGCGTTGCTCGTGTTTGGCGACCAAAGAAAAGGGCCATCGTCGCCGATGGCCCCGGATTATCCGCAGGTCGTGCCGGTTCAGCCGATGCGGAACATCAGCGAGTCCGCCCCCGAGTTGAGCGCGACGCTGATCGGCAACTGATGCGTCGTCGGACCCCAGAACTGGCGTGGACCGGGCGAGGAGAAGAGATCGCTGGCTGCCCATTCGTCGCGGCGCGCGGCGAAGAACTGCATCGCCGGGGAATCCATCCTGACCAGCGCCTTCTCGATCACGAACTCGTCCTTGCCGTGCCGGCGCTCGATGTTGATCAGGCCGGCCAGCGGGATGGCCTGCG
>WBZT01001573.1_pt1 | contig 16576 bp, 13 predicted proteins | sample 5204241 | NCBI WGS metagenome assembly WBZT01 (sample SAMN12344358, study PRJNA552823) | activated sludge metagenome | biome: Activated sludge suspended growth; feature: Nitrification reactor; material: Wastewater; isolation source: activated sludge from nitrification reactor of wastewater...
GCGCGGCCAGCGAGGAACAGTGCGCCGACCATGCTGCTCGCGCCGCCGACGATGCCGGCGCTGCCGTGGCTTCCCTTGTGCGAGTTGCGCGCACGCGGACGCAGCCAATCGACGAACAGGTCGCTGCCGACCGTGCGCGCAGTCGGCTTCGCCAGTCGCTCGGCGTCGAGGTCGAGCGGGGCGACCGAAATCAGGCCGCAGTGGTCGGGACCGTCGGCGGTGTGCATCCCCGGCTTGGCGGCGAGAAAGGTGATGGTGTGGCTGGCGTGTATCGTCGTGCCACAGAGTTTGCCGGTATCCGCGTCGAGTCCGCTCGGACAGTCGAGCGCGAGCAGCGGGCAGCGATCGCGCGCGGCGAGCGCGTTGGCAGCCAGCACGAGTTCGCCGTAGTGGCCACTGACTGGCCGCTGCAAGCCGATGCCGAAGAGGCCATCGATGATCAGCGCCCAGCGCTGACCGGACGGAATGCTGTCCAGCACGCTGCCGCCCTCGTCGAGGTAGCGCTTGCAGGCGGCCGCCGCGTCCTTCGGCAGGCGGCTGGGCTCGCCGGCGAAAACCAGGCTGACCGCAAACCGCCGGTCGCGCAGATGACGCGCGGCGACGAACGCGTCGCCGCCGTTGTTGCCGGGCCCGGCAAGAATCAGCAGCGCGCCTCCCTGCAGGCGGCAGAGGGAAGTCGCCAGTTCGGCGGCGGCCAGCCCGGCGCGCTCCATCAGCGGTTGCTCGGCGGCAGTCCTCTCGATGCTGCGCAGGTCCGCGGCGCAATACAGTGCTTGTGAACGGGTGCCTGTCTTCATTGGCGGATCCTAGTCCAAAGGTCGATCGAAAATTCGCTTCGCGCTGCGCACCGTTCGGCTGTGGATGCTTACCGTATCGTCGATCCGGCGCGCGTAGCCACCGGCCATCGTCACGGCCACCGGCACGCGCCGCTGGCGGCAGGCTGCGAGCACCATCTCGTCGCGCGCCGCGAGGCCGTCGAAAGTCAGCGCCAGCCGCCCGAGGCGATCGTCGTGATAGGGATCGGCGCCAGCCAGGTAGATCACCAGGTCCGGCCGCGCCCGCCGGAATACCTGCTCGATCGCCTCCGCCAGTTGCTGCAGATACGCGGCATCGCCGGTGCCGTCGGGCAGCTCGACGTCGAGATCGCTGCTCGCCTTGACGAACGGAAAGTTGCCCGCCGCGTGCAGCGAGCAGGTGAAAGTGCGCGCATCATCGGCGCAGATGCGGGCCGTGCCGTTGCCCTGATGCACGTCGCAATCGACCACTGCGACGCGCCGCACCAGCCCTTCCGCCTGCAGCACGCGCGCCGCCACCGCGGCATCGTTGAACACGCAGAAGCCCTCGCCGTGCGCGGCGTGCGCGTGATGCGTGCCGCCCGCCAGATTCACCGCGCAGCCGTCGAGCAGCGCCGTACGACAGGCGGCGATGGTCGCTCCCGCCGAGCGCCGCGACCGTTCGACCATCGCCGCGCTCCAGGGAAAACCGATGCAGCGCTGCTCGTCGGCGCTGAGCTCGCCCCGGATCACCCGCGCCACATAGCCCCCGTCGTGCGCCAGGCACAGCTCGTCGCTGCTGGCAGCGAGCGGCGTCTGGAAATCGTCGTCCGCAAATTCGCCACAGGCTCGCAGCCGTTCCCGCAGGCGCGCGTACTTCTCCATCGGAAAGCGGTGGCCGGCGGGCAAGGGCAGAACGAAAATGTCGGTATAGAACAGTTTCACGAGTCACGGTGGCAGGAAGCGGGCCCGATTCTAGTCCACCTCCGACCTGCCCGGGGCATTGCGTGAGCACGCGGCCAGGCGTTCGGCCAACGGCGGCCCCGCCTCCGCAGACGGGAGCTGCCGCGCGCTCGGCTATAATCGCGCTGTTCCTTCCCGCAACGCAGCTCCGCCTGCCCTTCTCTGCCCCCCGCCATGGCCACGCTCCTGTTTCTCCGCGGTGCTCCCGCATTTTCGTCGTTTCGCCTGCAACGCCTGCAGCAACAAATGGCAGCGGCCGTGCCGGGAGTGCGCATCGTCGCCGCCGACTACTGGCACTTCGTCGCCATCCGCGAGGAACCGACAGCAGCCGAGCGCCGCCAGCTCGGTGCCCTGCTCGAAGAGCTTCCCGACCGGGGCGACGACAGCGGCGAGCTGTTCCTGGTGACGCCGCGCATCGGCACGATCTCGCCCTGGTCGTCGAAAGCCACCGACATCGCGCGTATCAGCGGCCTGCAGACCGTCGAGCGCATCGAGCGCGGCATCGCCCATCGCCTCGACGTGGGCAGGCGCAGGCTCTCCACCAGCGAAAGGGAGCGCCTCGCCGCGCTGCTCCACGATCGCATGCTGGAAACCGTGCTCGACGACTTCGCGTCGACCGCCAATCTCTTCCGCCACTTCGCACCACGTGCCCTGGACAGCGTCGACTTGCTGACCGGCGGTCGTTCGGCGCTGGTCGAAGCCAATTCGCGGCTGGGGCTGGCGCTTTCCGACGACGAGGTCGATTACCTGCTCGATCTGTTCGCCACGGCAGGGCGCAATCCGACCGACGTGGAGCTGATGATGTTCGCGCAGGCCAACTCCGAGCACTGCCGGCACAAGATTTTCAACGCTTCCTGGCAGATCGACGGCCAGCCGCGCAGCGAAACGCTGTTCGGCATGATCCGAGAGACGCACCGCGCGCATCCGGCGGGGACCGTCGTCGCCTACTCGGACAATTCGTCGGTGATCGAGGGCGCCGTCGTCGCGCGCTTCCATCCTGGCAGCGACGGCCAGTACGCCTATCGCGAGGAACGGACGCACATCCTCGCCAAAGTCGAGACGCACAACCACCCGACTGCGATTTCGCCGTTCCCGGGCGCGGCTACCGGCTCCGGCGGCGAGATCCGCGACGAAGGCGCTACCGGTCGCGGTTCGAAGCCGAAAGCCGGCCTCTGCGGCTTTTCGGTCTCCAACCTCGCCATCCCCGACTTCGTGCAGCCGTGGGAGTTGCCAGCGTACGGCCGGCCCGAGCGCATCGCATCGCCGCTGGCGATCATGCTCGAAGGGCCGATCGGTGCGGCCGCTTTCAACAACGAGTTCGGCCGACCCAACCTCGCCGGCTATTTCCGCACCTACGAACAATTCACCGGCAGCGCTGAAGAACCGCTCGTGCGCGGCTACCACAAGCCAATCATGATCGCCGGCGGCGTCGGCAACATCGCTGCCAGCCAGTCGTTCAAGGCCGAGCGCCTGCCACCGGCAACGCTGCTGATCCAGCTCGGCGGTCCGGGAATGCTGATCGGCCTCGGCGGCGGCGCCGCCAGCTCGATGACCACCGGCAGCAACAGCGCCGACCTCGACTTCGCTTCGGTGCAGCGCGGCAACCCCGAGATGCAGCGGCGCGCGCAGGAGGTGATCGACCGTTGCTGGCAGATGGGAACCCCGAGCGGCGACGCCGCGACGGCCGGCGACGGCAATCCGATCCTCTCGATCCACGACGTCGGCGCCGGCGGCATTTCGAACGCGCTGCCCGAACTGGCGCACGGCGCCGGCAGCGGTGCCCGCTTCGAACTGCGCGCCGTGCACATCGAGGAACCCGGCATGTCGCCAGCCGAAATCTGGTGCAACGAAGCGCAGGAGCGCTATGTGCTGGCGATCGCTCCCGGCCGCCTGGCCGAATTCGCGGACATCTGCGAGCGCGAGCGCTGCCCGTTCGCCGTCGTCGGCGAAACCACCGATGACAAGCGCCTGATCGTCGCGGACCGCCACTTCGCCAACCTTCCGGTCGACATGGACATCGACGCGCTGCTCGGCAAGCCGCCGCGGATGACACGCAGCGCCGAGCATCTGCCGCCGCTCGTCGTTCCCTTCGATGCCACCTCGGTCGAGCTCAAGGAAGCCGCCTACCGCGTGCTGCGCCTGCCGGCCGTCGCCGACAAGACCTTCCTGATCAGCATCGGCGACCGCACCGTCGGTGGACTGACCGCCCGCGACCAGATGGTCGGCCCGTGGCAAGTTCCCTGCGCCGACGTCGCGGTGACGCTGATGTCCTTCCAGGGCTACCGCGGCGAGGCATTCGCGATCGGCGAACGGACGCCGCTCGCGGTGCTCGACGCTCCCGCCTCCGGGCGCATGGCGATCGGCGAGGCGCTGACCAACATCGCCGCCGCCGACATCGGGCAGCTCGGCGACGTCAAGCTGTCGGCCAACTGGATGGCCGCTGCCGGCTTCCCGGGCGAGGATGCGCGCCTGTTCGACACCGTGCGCGCGGTCTCCGACCTCTGCCAGCAGATCGGCGTGGCGATCCCGGTCGGCAAGGATTCGCTGTCGATGCGCACCACCTGGCGCGAGGACGGCGAAACTCGGCAGCAGCATGGCGAAACGAAGCAGGTCGTCTCGCCGCTGTCGCTGATCGTCACCGGATTCGCGCCGGTAGAGGATGCGCGCCGCACGCTGACCCCGCAACTGGTGCTCGACGCCGGCGAAACCGATCTTCTGCTGATCGACCTCGGCGCCGGCCGCAACCGCCTTGGCGGCTCGGCGCTGGCGCAGGTGCATGCGGCCACCGGCAGCGAAGCGCCGGACGTCGACGACCCGGCGCGTCTTTCCGCCTTCTTCGCCGCCATTCGTCGGCTGGCTGCCGAGAGGCTGCTGCTCGCCTACCACGATCGCGGCGACGGCGGCCTGTTCGCGACCGTCTGCGAGATGGCGTTCGCCTCGCATTGCGGCGTTTCGATCGACACCGACGGCCTCTGCTACGACCCCTTGAGCAACGACGTCGACGGCAACGAGAAGCGGCCCAACCTGCTCGGCGGCCGCTCCTTCGAGATGCTGATGCGCTCGCTGTTCTGCGAGGAACTTGGCGCCGTCGTGCAGATCCGCCGCAGCGACCGCGGCCGCGTGATGGGCATCCTGCGCGCCGCGGGGCTCGGCGTATGTACCGACTTCATCGGCGCTCCCAACCGCTGGGACCACATCCGCATCATCCGCAACGCCCGCCCGGTCCTCGACGAAAAGCGGATCGACCTGCAGCGCGCCTGGTCGGAAACCAGTTTCCACCTGCAGCGCCTGCGCGACAACCCGGAGTGCGCGCAACAGGAGTTCGACCGGATTCTAGATGCCGCCGATCCGGGCCTCTCGGCAACCCCGAGTTTCGACCCGGCCGACGACATCGCGGCGCCCTTCGTCCACACCGGCGCGCGCCCGCGCATCGCCATCCTGCGCGAACAGGGCGTCAACGGCCACGTCGAGATGGCAGCCGCTTTCGACCGCGCCGGCTTTGCCGCGATCGACGTGCACATGAGCGACATCCTCGCCGGCCGGGTCGCGCTCGCCGACTTCAAGGGCGCCGTCGCGTGCGGCGGCTTTTCCTACGGCGACGTGCTCGGCGCCGGTCAGGGCTGGGCGCGGACGATTCTGTTCAACGAACGCGCCAGGGACAGTTTCTCGGCCTTCTTCGCGCGTCCCGACACCTTTGCCCTCGGCGTCTGCAACGGCTGCCAGATGATGAGCGCGCTCAAGGAACTGATTCCCGGCGCCGACGCCTGGCCACACTTCGCGCGCAACCGCGTCGAGCAGTTCGAAGCGCGCTTCTCGCTGGTCGAACTGCCCGCATCGCCGTCGATCTTCTTCGCGGGCATGCACGGCAGCCGCCTGCCGGTGGTCGTCTCGCACGGCGAAGGCCGTGCCGTCTTCGCTTCTACCGAACAGCGGGCGAACGCGCTGGTCGCCATGCGCTTCATCGACCACCACGGCGCGCCAACCGAAGTCTATCCCGCCAACCCCAACGGTTCGCCGGCCGGCGCAACCGGCTTCACCACCGCCGACGGCCGCTTCTCGATCATGATGCCGCACCCCGAGCGCGTCTTCCGCAGCGTCCAGATGTCCTGGCACCCGGCCGAGTGGAACGAGCGCGGCTGGGAGGATTCGCCCTGGCTGCGGATGTTCCGCAATGCGCGGCGATGGGTGGGGTGATGCGCCGAGCGAATCGGTTTTTTCGCACGGCGGGAGCGGGAAGGGAAGGTTGCTGAAAGGCTGCCGGCGGGCGCACGGGTGCTGTCGATGAATATTTGACCCTGGCCACTTTCCCCTAATGAATATTTGACCCTGGCCCCTTTCCCCTATGTGTATCCGCTTCGTCGAGGTCACCGGCGAACGGGCGATCCTGGTCTATTGGGACAACGGGAGGATGCTGCGGTGGACGCGTAGCGGACCCGCCCGCGAGCAGCGGCTCTGGGTTGATTTCCCGAAAGGCTTTCCCCTGGAGGAACTTCCAGGGACGGTGGCGTCGGACCCGCGCATCCGCCAATGTCCGGAGGGAGCACTGGTTCCGGCCAGTCTGTGGTTCAAGAACGCGCCGGATGACGAGATCCTGCGAGAGATGAAGCACACCTCGGATACCTTCGAGCGAGTGCTCTCGCTGCTCATCGTCCCCAAGTTCTATCCGCACTGGGCGATTGATGGGGATGAGGGCGAGGATGACACCTACGACAGGTTCATCGGGGGCGGCCGGTATCCGGAGCGCTAACTGATCTACTGATAGCCTTCGCCATCAAGCTGCTCGACCGAGGAGTTTCGTAGGAGGCTGCCGATGGACTTGGATTTGGGCGGGCGTAGGGCTGGTGAATGGCAGCTTCCGACCCTTGCGGACATCCGGCACAGGGTTACTCGACTGGCTGGTACCGCACTACTCCGGCAGACTGAAATATCCTGCGCGGTGCCAGTTGAGTGTTACCCTCTACGCAGTTACAGTAGCAACCTTACAGTAGCACCGTTAGATAGATAAGCGATAGCAGTACGCAAGAGATACGCAAAGCAATACCGACGCGAGTCGGGAGGTGCCGTCGGAAGACGGTTTTACAGTTGCGCTGCACGACTTCGCAGCCCACTGGACGCATACAACGGGGAAACGATATGTCGCTATCTCACAGCCATCAAGTGCATGCCGCGCGTTGCCGTCATGCCACGGCACAGGCCGCCAAAGCCCGATTCTGGGCCGACCTCGATGCTCGTCTCGAGGTATTTCTCTTATCTCCCGGTGCTTCGCTCGCGCGCTTCTGCGCCCGAGAGCGCGGTCGATTGCTGCGCGCGCATGGCGAATTGGGATTTCGGCTGAGCACGGCGTGCACTTGGCTACGCGACTGGGGTCGTGAGCGCAAAACTGTTTCCCAAACTGATCACAAGGAGGCTGCATAATGACCGCAAAACATGACAATGGACTTCTAAGAATTGGCGTGTTCTATGACGGCACGTACTTCTCGCACGTGTCCAACTATTACCTCTACGAGCATGAGCGCAAAGCGCGCCTGTCGATCACGGGGATCCACGAATTCATCCGTGAAGAAGTGTCTCGGCAGGAGGGCGTCGACAAGCGCTTTTGCCAGATCGTCGACGCACACTACTTCCGCGGCCGCCTAAGCGCGAAGCAGGCCCAGGAAAACGATTCCTTGTACCGCGAACGGCAGTTCGACGATGTGCTGATTCGCGAAGGCGTGACGATGCATTTCCTGCCGGTGGTTTCCGACCGCGGGGGTGAGGTGTCCGAAAAGGGGATCGATGTCTGGTTTGCCTTGGAGGCCTTCGAACTTGCGGTGCACAAGCGTTTTGACATTAGCGTGCTGGTGTCGGGTGATGGTGACTTCGTACCTTTGGTGCGGAAGCTGAATACGCTCGGCACGCGGGTCATGCTTCTCGCGTGGGACTTCGACTGGACGCGAAATAGCGAACCACGCTCGACCCGAACCTCCCAGTCTCTCATCAACGAGGTGACCTATCCGATCATGATGAGTGACGAGATCGATAGTCGCGGCCGTAAGAAGGATCAGTCGATTACTCGCCTGTTCGTGCAGAAATCGAAGGACTTCTTGCCGGATGAGGCACCGGCTTTGGCCCCTGCTGCTGCGGCCGGTCTGCGCTCGGGCGAGGTCGTCAATTTCAATGCCGACAAAGGGTTTGGCTTTGTACGCCCGGATGGCGGTGGTGACAACCTCTTCTTCCACGTTAAATCGACCCAGGGTTGCGAGCCGGACCAGCTTACCCCGGGAACGAATGTCGTTTTCCATACCGTGAAGAGTGAGCGCGGCCTCAATGCAGTCGACGTGAAACTCAAGAACTGAAGCTGAAAATGCTTCCGCCTCTGAGGGCGGAAGCCGTGGTCAGACTTCAGTCCTCGGAAATGAGTCGCATCGTCGGGCGTTGCTCCGTTGCCACAGAAAGGGCCGATGGGTTGCAGAGCGGATATGGGAGCTACCCAAACCATCGGACACCGCATAGCTTTTCGACTCGTCACCCTCGCGAAAAAATTAGCTCGACCAGAACCACAGGAAGACGGCGCCACCAAGGGCAAGTGCTCAGGCATGTGCAGGCTCGTAGTGATGCCTGCGCCGCGACAGGGAGTGGCAGCACTCACGGTGCTCCCTGAAGATAGTGCGTCACAAGGATGGCCGTAAGAGTCGCCCCTGCAACGGCGATCCAGATGAGGCGCGAGGCGCATTTCTCGCCTTGCGTTCGTTGGTCGCTTGGCTGCTCCATCGTTTCCCCCGCTATTGGTAGTCCTCACCCTCGATTCGCTCTACCGCAGCGTTGTGGATGAGGCTGATGATGCTCTCGAGCGGGCAAAAGGCAAAAGCAAAAGGCAAAAGGGGCCAGGGTCCCATGCCACTACCTTAAGGCGCTAAACCGCGCTCGCGCAGGATTGTGGCACGGGCGACACTCCGCGGAACGGTCACTAATGCGTGGTTATGAGGCCGTCGCTTCACGGCATGTGGCTCGATGCGACCGGAGCGAACGGGCAAGATGAGCGCAACCGGTAACTCCGCGGCGTTCTTGCCTATCCCGAAGGCCGCAGGGTATGCAAGGGTGAGCGCAGCGGATTCTGCGCGAAGCGTTCCTTCCACTGCCGGGGCGTGAGTTCCGCGACCCGGCGGGCCGGATGTTGGCCCACCCGCTGCAGCACGTCGACGAGGTACGTGTAGGGATCGATCCCGTGCAGCCGGCAGGTGACGATCAGACTCTGCAGGATCCCCACCTGTTTCGCGCCGAGTTCGGTCCAGCAGAACAACCAGTTCTTTCGCCCCATTGGGATCGCCCGCAGCGCGCGCTCAAGATGGTTCGTGTCGATCGGCACGTCCGGCTCGGTCAGAAACACCTCGAGTCCCAGCCGGCGCTGCCGGGCATACGCCAGTGCCCGGGTCATCGGGTTGCTCGGCAGCAGGCCCTGCGCCGCGAACCGGTCCTCGACCCAGGCGAAGAAGCGTTCAACGATCGGTTTGGCGTGCTGCAGCCGGTAGTCGCGCTTCTTCGCGGCGGCGAACTTTTGCTCCCGGATCCGCTCTTCGACCGCATAGAGCTCGCCGATGAGTTCCAGCCCCTGCGCCGCGATTTCCGGTTCGACGTCCTTCGCTTCGAAGATCTTCCGTCGCGTGTGCGCCCAGCATTGGGCGTGCGTCAGCCCGGTCTTCCGGGTGTAGCACTCATATGCAGTGTAGCCGTCGCTGAGCAGTACGCCGCCGGCCACGGCTGTGGTCCCCAGCGCCTGTTCGACGTGCTCGCGTCGGCGGCTGTCGAAGAACGGGAAGCAGACTTCGTCCCCTTCGCCATAGACCGGCCAGAAGTACGCGGCCTTAAGCTTTCCTGATTCGCCCCGGCCCGCCTTGATCGGCGTCTCGTCCATCGCCTTCACCCGGCTCGCCCGGATCGACGCGAACTGGGTCTCGTAAATCGGCTCGAGCAGGCCGATCACCTGCTGCGCGATCTGGGTCAGCCAGGGCCGGCTCACCTCGATTCCGCTGTCGCCCAGGCGCTGATGCTGGCGGTACAACGGCAGGTGGTAGGCAAACTTGTCGACCAACAGCCCGGCGACGAAGCTGACGTCGGCACGGCTGCCTTCGAGGACACCCGCCGGGGCCGGTGGGCAGACGATCTTCTGACGGTCCTTGAGTTTGACCACCGGCCGCCGGTACTGGAGGACAACGTAGCTCCCTGGCCGCTGGGCGAGGCGATAGCTGTCCTTGTGGCCGACAATTTCGAATTCTTCCGGGGCCAGTCCTTCGGTCTCCGGCACGGCCATCTCGATGACTTCGACCGGAACCTTGGTCGCATCGAAGAAGGGCAGCGACTCTGCATCCGGCGCCTTCGGGGTGCTCTTGCGCACATGGGCGGCCACCCCCCGGCCGGGATTCGGGGGTGCCGTTCCCGTCCCCTGATCGATGACTTCGGAGAGACTCAGCTGGGTGAAGTCGACGGCGACGATTCTCCGTTCGCTCTTCTGCCCGAAGACCTGTCGCTTGAACCAGTCGAGTTGTCTCTGCAGGCCGGAAACCTGCTGTTGCAGGCTCCTCACCTGCCGGGCCAGCCCGGCCCGCTCGGCGGCGAGATCGACGACCTGCTGCGGGCGCAACCGGGCCGCTTCGGCGGCGGTCAGCAGCGCTGTGTCGGACCTCGCGAACATGCCGTCATTGTACCTCAAGCTGCTGTTTTAGCGTAAGTTATTGGGATCGTGCGGCACCCGATAGCGCTGTCGGACCGCTTTCCCTTCGAGGCCTTCGAGGAGAAGCTTCAGTCCTGTCCAGTCCATTTCGCGGCTGCTCATCTGCTGCCAATTGCCGAGGAAGCGTCCCTGTTCGAGCCGCTTGGCCCAAATGCAGAAGCCGCTACGGTCCCAGTACAACACCTTGATCTGGGTCGCCCGCCGGTTGAGGAAGACGAACAGGTGGCCGCTCAAGGGGTTCTGACCGAGTTCGTGGCGAGTGAGCGCGTACAGGCCGTCGAAGGATTTGCGCAGGTCTACCGGACGGCCATACAGGTACACCCGAACCTGTCCTTCGGGGAAGAACATCAGGGACGTACCAGGTGTAGAACGAGGCCGTCGCCGAGGTCGATCTTGAGTTCGATGCGCGGTTTCGCCGATGCGGCGCTGTTCTTCCGCTGGATCGTCCCCAGGTCGAGGAAGGCCGCTCGTCCGTCGTCTACCGGCGTTTCCGGGAGAGCACCCGGCGGCTTCCCGAGCAGCCCTCGCCAGCGGTAGAAACTCGCGGCGCTGATTCCCTGCCGTCGGCAGAACTCTTCGACCCCGCCACCCTCGCGATCGTACCGCACGATCAAGGCTCGCCAGTCTTCCCGGCTACGCCGGAAACACTTCCCCTTGCCCACCCCTGCCATCGACACTGCTCCTCCGGTTTCGACTCCGGATGCCATTGTGGGCATCGCGCCCCCGAGAGCAAGAACGCCGCCGAGTTACCGGTTACGCTGCCTCTGCGAGACCACCGAGGTGGTACCGGGCGTGACTTCCGTGGACATGGAGCAGTTGGAGCGATCGCTGGCGCGGCACTTCGGGGCCATGTACCGACTGGGCGAGGAGCTGAAGCTGCCTGAAGAAATCTGCGAGGAAGTCGCTGAGGGTATCATTGCCATGTTCCGGAATGCGGCGGTCGAAAGGATCGAGGGCGGCGAATATCGCTAGCGGGGGAGAAACGATGTACGAGTCGATAGATCAACAAACGCGGGGAGAGAAACCCGCCTTGCGGCTGATATGGGTCACCGTTGCGGCGACGACGGTTGTCGCTATATTGGTGGCACCGTGTTTGTTTGGGGTAGGGTGGTGCATACCCACCGTACCCGCCGCCTGCCATCAGGTGCTCTTGGCACTAGCTTCGATAGTCCTTGTATTGGCCTTTAGCGCGCTACCCAGAGTGACGACTGATTCGACAACTCGCGAAGGCGGCGTTGAGGCTATTAAGCTGATTCAGGAATGGTCCAAGTGGATGGCAGGCATACAGACTGCGGCATTTGGTGCATTCGCATGGCTTGTGTTTGACAAGGATGCGGCAGCCGTTAAGCCGCTCACTGAATTCCAGCGCTTCACCGCCATCTTCGGATTTGTCCATCTAGGCTCAGCACTGTTTTGCACCGCCTGGCTTCTCTCGGCACTTCCATCGCAGGTAATTCGCCTGCATGGCGCTGTTGCTAGGTCAACCAGGGCGCGTGTATTCGATGTCTATGAGCGACCTCTATTTGGGTGGTCGACCAAACTCAAGCTTAGTTACATGATGACAGTCATGCATTGGTTGTGGGCAATCGGGCTCATCTCTCTTGCGGCGTACTGCGTGTCGCTACTAGTGTATAAGAAGGTGCCAGTCCCAGGTACTGCGCAGACCTCGCATCCCGCAATCGAATGCAAGGTGTTGGTCAACCGTTAGGCGGGCCTGTGCAGTGCCACAACCGACACTCAGATTCTTGGCGCAATGCGGATCTGAGCCAGCGGCTTATCGGCGCCGCGCTCAAGAGAAACGCCTTGTGTAGAACCGTTCGCTCCGAGCTCTTCCAGTGTGTTCAGAAAGTCAAGTGCAACGCTGCTATCGGTCGGTCCATAGCCCTTGATACCTTGAACACGTGCGGTCCACAAGCCACTCTTAAGCGAAGACTGCAGGGCGACGGTTCCAGGCTGCATCGTTCCAAGAAATGTTGCCAAGCGTGTTCTTTGGTGATCGGTCCAACCGCAACCCTTTTCTATGCCACTCGGATTGAATCGATCCACAAGCCGGTCTGCCGCCATTTCTCCCGCGTTCGCCAGGTCTGTGATGCTCTTCTCGGGCATATCGAGATTCAACCCGCCTTCAGTGGGGCGCTGGCTGATCTGAACGATGCGGTCTCGAAACCCGGGATAGGGGAAGAGGATTTCGTCGCGCCAGTCCTGCATCGTGTTGACGATGCTCAGCAAGAACCCCAAGAGGCCACCGAGCGGCTGCTCGTCTTTTGGCTCGGGCCAATGGCGAAGGCGACCGTCGTTGGTGTTGTGCGGCAGATAGATGCGCCCGCTCTTGTTGTCGGGTTGCTCAGGCTCCGCAATCTCGAAGTCGGGATGCTCCGCCTTTAGGTTGACGGCAAAGGTCGGATGGCCTGGAAGCAGCGCGTCGAACATGTGAAGCGGCATGTTGCTCCCGATGCCTCCATCGGAGAACCAGACTTTGGTCGCCTTGATAATGACGCTCTCCTGCGTGCTGCTCTTCGCAGCAGCTTTGAGGTGATCTTTCTTGCTTTGGTTCTCCCTTAGGCTCCAATCGATTGAGTACAATGGGACTGCCGACAGCAGAATTGGAAAGCTTAAGCTCATGCGGACTGCCACCACGATGGGTAAGTCGGCGCGGCGCGGCAAAGCATGGAGAGCCTTGCCCGCAGCGTTGGTGACGCACGCGCCCGTGGGCAATGGTTCGCTTCCGTCTCCCCCCGGATTCTTGGCAGCTGCGTCCTTGAGCCAGCACAGCACACTAGGCGGAAACAATGCGGTCCACTCGTCAGGATCGTAGTAAAACGGCTGCGTGTCCTCACGAAACGGGATGCCGTAGACCATCTTCTGACTGATAGCGCTGGTCATCACCTCCAGATTGATCTGACGCGGAGCGTTGGCATCCTGTGTGCCCCACAAGTCTCCAAATGTCAGTGGCCGATGGCCCTGCTTAAATCCGGCGATCTCGTTGAAATAACTCGCGAGCCAGTCTGTCAAGCCCATCGGGGCGCCTTCCGTCGAGTCCGCCGTACGCCCAGTGCAGATTCCGTAGCCGTTTCTATGAAGCCCATCCAGCAAAGTCGCGCCAAACCGGCCGACCACCGCCAGCAGCAGCAAAGCCAGCACCATGATTGAGATCGCCTCAGTCGCAAGTGCGACGCCGGCCAAACCCCAACTCCAGTCAGCGCCCAGAGCACGCTGCAACAACACGGCCAGCGCTACCGCGATCAGAACCGCCACCAACCCACAAGACATCACATTGCGCGCGACGATGCGGGCGCCAAACAAGAGCCCGAGTGAAACCATTAGAAACGCGGCTGCCGCAACGCCAAACGTCAAGGCTGGATTCACCACCGGAGCCTGTGCTTGAACGAGGGGCCACAGGAGAAGCATTCCGAGCAAAACACCCACGACGAGCATGACTGGGTGCATCTTTAACAACGCAATCAAGACCCGTTGAATCGCGTCAACTGGCTCTACGTTTAGCGAACCAACTAAGACACCGAAGTGCTTGCGAAGCGCTTTGGTCGGCTGGAACAGTGTGAACAGCTTCGAGCGGTTCGATGGCGAAGTCTTTTCTCCCAACATGTTGGGCAGGTTGCCAAGCGCCGTGAATGCACCACGGTTCCCGTGCTTCCGGCCGTACTCAGCGGCGGCGCACGCCCCTGCGGCAATCGCGCCGGCCGAGGTGCCGCCAACATTCTTGAACTGGTAGTGCTTAGACAGTCTCGAAACGAGCTTCGGGTAGATCACGCCGCTGGTGATACCTCCCTTCATAACCAGGTCGCACTCCGGCAGGACGCCCGAATCATGAGAACCGTCCTCGTTGCCTCGGGCGCCAGCAGTGGTCGAATCGGACTCGGTACCCATTCCCCGTCTCCAAAAGAGTTGTTCGGCTGCCATTCTTGACTCAGGGCGACGCCCAAGCAATCCACCGTCGGATCGAAGACCGGTGGGCCTTGCGCCTAAGAACAGGAAATCCAGCGGCGCCATTCAGAGTATGTGAGCATCCCTGACGGAGAGTCAATCTCGAATTTGCCCTTGGTGGCCGCTAACACGCCCCGAAGTTCTTGAAAAATCATCTGATGTTTGCGAGTGTCAATGACCAGAACGGGTCGTCAGATGCCCCCACACCGGCTACCGGCCGCCCCCGATGAACCGGTCGTAGGTGTCTTCCTCACCCTCTTCCCTATCGCTCGCCCAGCGCGGATAGAACTTGGGAACGATGAGTAGTAACAGCACGCGCTCGAAGGTGTCCGACGTGTGCTTCATTTCCAGCAGCATCTCGCCGTCGGGTGCGTTCCTGAACCACAGATTCGCCGGTACGAGTTGCCCCTCCGGGCACTGACGCACCAACGGATCGGCAGCCACCGTCCCAGGAATCGGTTCCAGCGGACAGCCTCTCCGATTGTCAATCCAGAGCCGCTGCAGCTTCGCCGGTTCGCTCCTTGACCAGCGTTTCGATAAAAGGGGCCACCCATTAGCCGGCCCGTGTCAAGTATGCAAACAAGACTCTCGCGCCGATAGCGCGATTGGTATTGGAATGTCCATCGCACGGTCGGCAGCCGATTGTCTCGGAGCGGGGTCAAGGGCGGACTGCGTTTTTTGCAGCCCGGCGAAGCGCACCCTTGACGCCGCGTAGAGACCGTACGCTGGATCATGGCTGCGGGCGAAGCAGTTCCGCCCGCAGCCATGATGACCCATGCGATGGTCGATTATCCCAATGTCTCAAGCTCTCCCATTGCAGCATCTGAACCGCGCCCGTTTCTTCAGATAATGGCTGCGACGAATCGCGCCAGTCACCCATCAGGATCAAGCGATCAGCGGTGCTCTGCCTTCACCCTGGCGGCCACGCCGCCCCAGAAGAACCTTGGTGCCGTTTCGTGTCCACTGGATTGCACAGACTCGTGGCTGCCGGTTTCCCGGCGCCAACCCCTTGCTGGCTCACGTTACGGGCGATCCGCGTTGCTGCCCGGGTGACGGACAGCGGCATCCCATTCAGGCTCATGGCTCGTCGTCCAGGCCCCTTATCGGGCTTGCCGCCGCCGTCGTGACTCATGCGAAGCAGCGCCTCGTGTCGAAGGGTGCGCGCTCCTTCAGGATGTGGAAGCAGGCTCGTGCCAATTTGTGCGCCAGCGCCTTGGTCGCTACCACGTTATTGGTTCTGGCCTTCTTGCGTTCGTAGAAGCGTTTGGCTTCGGCATTGAAGCGCAATGCGAAGTTGGCGGCTTCGACAAAAGCCCAGACCAGGTACTTGTTGCCATTCTTGGCGTTGCCTTCGCCTTTCTTCTTGCCGTTGGACAGGCGCTGGCTATCCACACAGCGCGCGTAGGACGCGTAATTGCCCACCGCATCGAAGCGTTCGATCGGTCCGGTCTCCAGCAGGATGATTGCGGCCAGAATGCGGCCGATGCCGGGAACGCTGGTCAGCAAGGCGTATTCGGGTCGTTCCCCGAGCTTTTCTTGCAGACGCTTTTCCAGCAGCTCGATTTGCGCACCGAGCGTGGTCACCACCGCGAGGTTGCTTTGAACGGCCAATGCGACATCCGCCGACAGTCCCATCTGATCCACGTCGACCGCCGTCAGGCGCTTGATCTGGTTGCTGGTGATCTTGACCGCCCGTTCGCGCGCCAGGATGTTCTCGATGGCCAGGATGTGACTGGTGCGGCTGCGTACGAGTTGCATGCGCTTTCTGGCCAGATCACGTGTCGCTCTGTGTTCCGGCGGCAGAATCGTACCCGTGGGCAGGATCCCCAAGCGCAGCAAGTGCGCCAATTGTCGGGCGTCCGCCTCGTCGCCACTGTGTTTGAGGCCGTCGTATTTCTTGATGGCGCCAGTGTTGGCCAGTTTCACCTCAAACCCCGCTTCCTGCAAGCCATCGACCAGCCAGTACCAGTTGTAGGTGGATTCAACCACCACGCCCGCCAGTTCATCGCGCCAGGGCAGTAAGAATGCGACAATCTTCGATAGGTCATTCGGCAGCCGCTTCTCCGCCACCACCCGATCTCTTTCGTCCGTCACCGTCACTACGCTGTTGTTTGAATGCAGGTCAATTCCGCTATAGTTCATCTTGGCCTCCTGAAGTTAAAGCAAGTATGCAAACCTCACTTTAGCCCAC
>WBZT01001574.1_pt1 | contig 16571 bp, 13 predicted proteins | sample 5204241 | NCBI WGS metagenome assembly WBZT01 (sample SAMN12344358, study PRJNA552823) | activated sludge metagenome | biome: Activated sludge suspended growth; feature: Nitrification reactor; material: Wastewater; isolation source: activated sludge from nitrification reactor of wastewater...
GGTGGGGCTCGGCCTGTGCCCGTGGACGCACAGCGGCGCGCGCGGCGCGAGCCTCACCGCGAACGATCCGTTCGACTGGGTGCAGGGCGCGCACGCGATCCGGTTCGGCGAGTGGTACCGCGCCGGCATCGCGCCCGACGATCCGCGCGTCTCGCCGCTCGTGGCCGACCTCCGCGGACTGCCGCCGCTCGTTCTGCAGGCGGGAGGGCGCGAGATCCTGCACGACCAGATCGTCGAGTTCGCCGGGGCCGCGCGCACGCAGGGCGTCGACGTCACGCTGCACGTGTGGCCCGACATGATCCACGACTTCCAGGCGTTCGGCGCCGATTGCCGCGAGGCGGGCGAGGCGCTCGCCGCGCTGCGCGCCACGATGGACGCGCGATGCCGGTGAGGCGCGCGCGCACCAAGGCCGCCCGCGCGGCCGCCGCGAGAGGAGGGCAGGCTCCGATGTCCGCTCCACGCAAACGCCGCATGCCGCACGACGACGTCTACGCGCGCATCGGCGCGTCACGCATCCACGGCGTTGGCGTGATCGCGGTGCGCGACATCCCGGCGGGCACGCGCGTTTTCCGCGGCGAGGACGAGCGCGTCACGTGGGTCTCGCGGGCCGCGGTGCGGAAGCTGCCGCCGGCGCTGCGCGCGCTCTACGAGGATTTCGGCATGGTGTGGGGCACGCGGATCGGCGTGCCGCGCACGCTCAACCGGCTGTCGGTCGGCTGGTACCTGAACCACGCCGACACGCCCAACTGCGAGTGCGACGACGACGGCCGCTTCTTCACGCTGCACCGCATCCGCGCGGGCGAGGAGCTGACCGCCGACTACCGCACGTTCGTCGACGAGCCGCTGCCGTTCCGCGCGAAGGCCGAGCGCACGACGGCGAAGGGCGCGAAGCGCGGGCGGTGACGGCGCGCGCTTCGCGACGCCACGCCTCACGCTCCCGGCAGCATCAACAGCATCGCGAGCGCGGCCACGATGCCGATGCCGGCGAGCACGAGGCCGCGGCGCTGCGGCTTGGTGCCGGGGCGGTACATGCCGAAGCTCGAGAGCGCCATGAAGAGCAGCAGCGCGCCGTAGACGGTCGTGAGCCAGTGCACAGCCTGCTGGCTCGGCGCCTTGTGCAGCGCGGTCAGGCGATTGAGCGGGAACACGAACTCCTTCCGCGTGCGCACGGCCGCACCGGTGGCGCGGTCGTACGAGCCGCCGCGGAAGTAGACGGTGCTGCCTTCGACGCGGTCGACCCTGACCTCGCGCATGCGCAGCGCGGGGCCGAGCGCCGCGTCGTCGAGGCCGGGCGCGAGCGTCACGGTCTGCTGCGTCTCGCGCTGGAGGAAGTCCGTGTCGCGGTAGATCTGCGCGATGCCGGAGAGCGCGAAGAGGATCGTGAGGCCGGCGATGACGTAGCCGACGTCGCGGTGAAGGGCTCGGATCGTCTGCAGGAACGACTTCGGTGCGGGGCTCGGCTCCAGCATGGGCTCCTCGACTCGTGGGAAGGGGCGCCGGGTTCGGCGGGCTGCGGTTGAGCGGACGAATGAGGTGTGGACGCAGCAGCGGGCGAATCGTTCCGGTAATTGTCGCGGGCCGTTTCGCCGCGAGACGTCGCGGCGCTCAGCGTGGCGCGTCCATTTCCGCGACCGGTCGCACGTAGAGCGCGTGCGCAGCGTAGTCGAACACGACGTCGAAGCGCGCGAGCAGCCCCGCGCCGATCACTGCGTCGGCACCCGCCTGCTTCGAGCGCACCGCGGCGGGCGTGAACGCGGCCCGCACGGCGTCGAGCCGATGCGGTCCGAGCCGCACCCACGCCATGCGGCCGCGGCCGCCGTGCACGTCGCCGCTCAGGCCGCGGCCGAGCACGACGTCTTCGAGGCCCGCGGGCGTGGCGAATCGCTGCGCGGGGCCGGTGAGCAGTTCGAGCGATTCGCCCGAGGCGAGATCGACGTAGCAGGCGAGCGCGAGCGAATCGCGTCCCTCGACGCTCGCGACGAGCGTGACCCACGGCGTGCCGTTGGCCTTCAGCTCCAGCGGCAGCGCGGTCCACGTCGAGTCGGGCGGCGGCGCGCCGAAGGGACCCAGCGTCACCTCGCGACGCGCGCGGTCGATACCGACGCGGTAGTGGCCGAGCAGCGAGTAGCCGGTGACGCCGTCCGTGGGAAAGCCGGCGAACGCATCGCCCTCGAGCACCGTGACGCGCTGGCCGCGCAGCGTGAGCGTGCCGACGCGGAACGTGGCCGACTCGCTCGTGCGCGCCGACTGACCCGGGCCCGCTCCCGCGCCGCCGATGCGCGCGCGCCGCGCGTGTGGCAGCGCGAGGCTGTCGCGCAGCGCGGGGTTGTAGACGAGCAGGCCGTCGTAGCCCATGCCGCTGTCGAGCAGGATGCGCAGCGGCCGCGAGCGCCCGATCGTGACCGGCAGCACGACACGCTCGCGGCTCGGCATGTACGGCACGCGCACGACGCCGGCGTCGGAGTGCGGCTGCGCCGCGATCAGCAGCGAGGCGAGGAAGGGAACGAGCATCGTGGGACTCCGCGCGCGAACGAGCGCGCCGTGAACGGGCCCGATCGTGCGAACGCGGCAGAAGCTAGCAGCGCGCGCGTCCGCGCTCCAGCCACACCGCCGCGCACGATCGACACTCGCGGAGCGCGGCGTGTGCGCTAGGATCGCGCCGCCGCGGCGCGCGTGCCGCCCCGCTGCGGCGACGGACGCGAGCGCGGCCAGCGGTCCCGGAGCACGGAGGCACCGGCGCGTGACGTCCGATCGCAAGCGTCTGCTGCTCGTCACCGCGTCCTCGCCGGAGATCCGCCACGTGCGCCGTTCGCGCGTGCTCGACTTCCAGCAGGTCACGATGCCGTACCTCGCGGCGTTCGTGCCGCCGCACTGGCGCGTGACGCACGTCGACGAAGCGGTGGCGCCGGTGGATCTCGGCGCGCGCGCCGATCTCGTCGCGATCACGTTCCACACGCCGAGCGCGCCGCACGCTTACGCGCTCGCCGATCGCTTCCGCGCGCGCGGCGTCACGGTGGCGCTCGGCGGGCCGCACGTCACGCTGCTGCCCGAAGAGGCGGCGGCGCACGCCGACGCGATCTTCGTGGGCGAAGCGGAAGAGACGTGGCCGCGCTTCCTCGCCGAGTTCGAGCGCGGCGACTTCGCGGCGCGCTACGACGCCGGGCCGCCGTCGCTCGACGGCGTGCCCGCGTCGCGAGCCGAGTTCTTCCATCGCCGCGACCACACGGCGGGCGTCGTGTTCGCGACGCGCGGCTGCCGCTACGCGTGCGACTTCTGCACGCTCGCGGTCATGTACCGCAGCCGCTTCCGCACGCGGCGCGTCGAGGACGTCGCGCGCGAAGTGGCGTCGTTCCGCGGGCGCGTGGTGATCCTGTGGGACGACAACCTCGCGGGCGATCTGGCGTACGCGAAGCGGCTCTTCCGTGCGCTCGCGCCGCTGGGCAAGTGGTGGAGCAGCCAGGTGAGCGTGCACGCGGCGGACGACGAGGAGTTCCTCGCACTCGCGGCGAAGAGCGGCTGCAAGCAGCTCTTCCTGGGATTGGAGTCGGTGACGCAGGCGAGCGTCGACGGCGCCTCGAAGCCGTTCAACCGCGTCGACCAGTACGCGCGCGCGATCGAGCGCGTGCACCGATACGGGATCTCGGTGCAGGCGGGCCTCGTGTTCGGCTTCGACGAGGACGACGACGGCGTGTTCGACCGCACCGCGGACTTCCTCGAAGCGACCGGGGTGCAGAACGCCACGTTCAACGTGCTCACGCCGTTTCCCGGCACGCCGCTCTTCGCGCGGCTGGAGCGCGAGGGGCGCATCCTCACGCGCGACTGGAGCCGCTACAACGGGCGCGCCGACGTCGTGTTCACGCCGAAACGGATGAGCGGAGAGACGCTGCTCGAGGGCTTCCGCCACGCGACGCGGCGCTTCTACTCGCTCGGGGGCATCGCGCGCCGGCTGCGCCGCTCGCCGGTGCAGCTCGCGTGGACGCTGCCGCTCAACCTCGCGTACGCCGCCGCGCTCCGTCGCGGCGCGTGAGGCGGTTCGCAACGTCGCCGCTCGGCCACCGTGTTCGCGCGACGTACGCGCCGGGTGAGCATCCCGCCGCACCCGGTACGCACGCCGCCGAAGACGTCCGCTACTTCTTGCCCGAGAGCCCGTGGATGTGCGCGATGAGGTGCTCGACCTCGGCCGGCTTCAGCTGGCCCGACTTCACGAACGGCACCATGCCCTTCGCGAGGTTGCCGTTCGAGATCGCGTTGCGCAGGTAGCCGTCCATGTCGCGACGCTTGGGATCGGTCCATGTGGCGGGCGTCTTCCAGTTGGGTGTCGTCGTGGCGCCGAGGCTCACGCCGCCGGTGCCGTCGAGCTTGTGGCAGGCGACGCACTTCGTGTCGTAGATCGCCTTGCCCGCGGGCGCGCTGCCTTTGGCGACGGCGGCGACCGAGACGGAGACGGAGACGAGCGCGAGCAGGACGAGGAGGGCGAACGAGCGAGCGATCGAGCGGAGATCCATGACCGGGCATGCTCCCTGGGATGCGGCCGTGCGAACGGACCGGGGCGCGATGAGGTGTCCCCGGCGCTTCGATTGCGGGTGCCGCGTGCGGCACGAAGCGGCCCCGCGGGGAAGTCTCGGCGCGCGTCGTGGGAACTTGTGGCTGGTTCATCGTCTCCGGGAGGTCCCGCATGCAACTGCCTTTCGGCGCGCGTGTTGGGCCGCGGGTGCTTCGCGGACCGAACGGCGACGGCGCGAACGCCGAAGCGCTCGCGCCGTCCTGCAGGGCCCCGGCCTCGACGCTACGGCACGCGCACGAGCCAGCGCGTCGCGCCGCCCTCGGCGCTCGCGACGCGGCACGCGAACATGCCCGGTGGCACCGGGCGGCCGGCGTCGTCGGTGCCGTCCCACGCCACCTCGTGCGTGCCCGCGGCGAGCGAGCCGTCGACCAGCGTGCGCACGCGCCGCCCGAGTGCGTCGTAGATCGCGACGCGGACGGCGCCGGTTTGCGTGAGCGTGAACGCGAGATGGGTCGAGGTCGCAAACGGATTCGGCCAGCCGCGCACCGCGAGCGCCGCACCGGCGCTCGGCGCGGGCGGCGCCGACGCGGTCGCGTGCTGCACGATCGCGAGCGTCGCCGAGCGCGCGGGCAGTACCAGGTCCACGGCGCCGGACGCGAGTGCGGCGTTGCCCGCCGAGGCGAGCGCGCTCGAGGCGGTGAAGCGCCAGAGCGTGATCGCGCCGGCAGTGGTGTCGTCGACCACGAGGTGCGCGGTCTCCGAGACGGTGCTCTTGTTGAAGAGCAGCACGCACAGGTGGCCGTGCGCGTTGTCGTCGATCGCGTAGGCGCCGATGCGATCGATGCTCGCGCTCACCGCGCGCACGCTCGTACCGGTGACGCGCGAACCGGCGCCGTCGTAGTTCAGGTACAGGCGAAACGCGTCCTGGACGCGCGAGCCGTGCGCGGGCGCGACCCAGCGCGTGGCGAGTTCGACGCCCTCCCGGCCGAAGATCGCGAGCGCCTCGGCCTGCGCGATCGCGCTCGAGATGCCGGTGTCGCCGCCGAAGTTGTACTCGGTGATCGCGAGCCCCGTGCCCGGACAACGCGCGGCGATCAGCGCCTTCATGCGCGGGATCAGGACCACGGGCTGGCCAATCCACGACTCGTCGACGTACGCCGGGTCGTAGAGGCTCTTCAGCTCGCGCAGCCGGCGCGCGGACGTCGAAGCGCTCTCGTCGTCGTTGAGCGCCGAGCCGTCCTGCGGGTAGTAGTGGACGTCGAGCACGTCGACGAGCCGCGCGCCGCCGGCGAGCGGGTGGTCGTTCACCTGTTTCAGGTACCACTCGGTGAGCGTGAGTCCGCCGTGCGCCGCCTGGTCGGCGCCCGCGACGCACCCGTCGGCGGCGGAGTGGAAGTACTCGCACCAGCCCCACGACACCGGGCCGGTCACGCGTGCCGCCGGATCGGCGGCCTTGATCGCGCCGGCGTAGTCGGACGTGCGCTGCCAGAGTTCGTCGTAGGTGAGCGGGTTCGGATGCACGTCGCGGTGCGTCGAGTTCCAGAGCGCGGGCTCGTTGTCGAGCGCGAAGTACTTCACGCCGCCTGCCGACGCGGTGCCGTAGCGCGACGCCAGGTGCGCGAGCCAGCCGCTGGCGAAGCTCGGGCCCACCTCGACCGACGTGTCGTGCGGATCGTTGCCCGTGATCTCGTGGCCGTTGGTCAGCACGCCACCGCCCGCGTCCGCCGTGCACCAGAACGCACCGCCCGTCGCGGTGCATTCGGTCGTCGTTTGCGCGCCGTACTTCGCGACCGAGAAGCCCCAGCGTTTGGTGTGGTCGATCGGCATCCATCCGATCGTGGGCACGGTCAGCACCGGCGTCGAGCCCGCGGCGCGCGTCTCGTCGAGGAAGAGGTCCGCCTCGGATCCGTTCGGCAGCGTCGCGGGATTGGCGATCGACGAGGGGATGTTCATGTAGAACCAGTCGGACCCGGTGTTGTGCGTGTCGTTCTGCCACGAGTAGCGCGTGGTGGAGTTGCCGCCCCAGCGTCGCGACGGATACGGCAGGTCGGTGAACTCCTGCGTGTCGCCGAAGTTCACTCCATAGATGAGCGGGTTGATCGCGTGCCGGTCGAGCGCGGGCGACACGGTCACGTTGACCGGCGCCGCGTGCGCGTTGACGGCGAACGCGAGCGCGGTCGCGGCGAGCGCGAGCGGGGCGAGCGGACGAATGCGCGACGTCGACATGGGGCCTCCCGTGCCGGCGCGTTCGGGCGCCGGCGGACGCGCCGGATCGTGCAAGCGCGGTGCCCGCGGGGACTCCGCGGCGCGCGGGCGCCGCGGGCGGCGTTGCGCGCTCGCCGCGAGCGTGCGCGTGCAGAACGCGCGACGGCGCGGGTGCACGCCGCACGACGGGGACGCGCCGTGGCGCGCGGGCCGCGCGGGTCGCCCCGTGCCGCGTGCGCATGACGACCCCTGCGGCGTTGACCCGGGTGGGCGGTGGGCGTGCGGACGCTCCGGCGTTGTCCCGGCAGGGCGGCTCGCGTGGCGGCGCTCCGGCGTTGACGCGTCCTGCCGTGCCGCCGATCCTGCGACGCGCGGCGCGGACCGCGCCGTCTTCGATCCCCTCCGAACCGGGAGAGCCATGCGCTACGCGTACCGTGACGCCGTCGCCGCCGACCTGCCGCGCATCGTCGAGATCTACAACCACGCCGTCGCGACGCGCGAGAGCAGCTGCGACCTCGAACCGACGACGGTCGAGAAGCGCCGCGACGTGTTCGAGCGCCACACGCCCGGCCACCGGCCTCTGTGGGTCGCGTTCGACGCCGACGCACCGGCCGCACCGGTTGCCGGTTACCTCGGCTTCCACCACTTCATGAACGAGCGGCCCGGCTACTTCATCACCGCCGACGTCGCGCTCTACCTGCACCCGGAGCATCAGGGCCGCGGGCTGGGCACGTACCTGCTCGGCGAGGCGATCGAGCGCGCACCCGGGCTCGGCATCGAGGTGCTGACGGCGACCATCTTCGGCTCGAACGAACCGAGCCTGCGGCTCTTCGCGAAGCACGGATTCGAGCGCTGGGGCTTCATGCCCCGCGTCGCGCGGCTGGGAACGGTCGAGCGCGACCTCGTGCTGGTGGGGCGGCGCCTGCACGGTTGAGAGCGGCGACGCGCGGGATTTCGGCGCCGCGCGGTTCACGATTCGTGCACATCGACTGCGCCTCCCGGCCCAGTTGACTCGCCCCATGCCCCGGTCCAGCATGCCCGACGTTTGGGATCCTCTGCGTGGATCCACCACGACCGGCGCGACTCCCGGCGGCCCAACGGCCGCCGTCGCAGCGCCCCGGCACTTCGCGGTGCCGGGCGAGGGGCGAAGCCGCCGGGTTCGACACGAACGCGGAGCGAGGCCGCCCCGGCGGTGCGCTCCCCGATGGTTTCCGTACCCAGTCACTCCACCGCGCGACGGATCGCCGGCACTGCAGGCCGTTCCGCGCGCACTGGACTTCCGAGCCTCGGGATTCGAGGCACATTCGGGGGACCTTCATGGCTTTGGTGATCGGTATACCGACGGAAACGGGCCCGGAAGAGAAGCGCGTCGCCACCGTGCCCGAAGTGGTCGAGAAGCTGGTCAAGCTGGGCTTCTCGGTGCTGGTGCAGAGCGGTGCCGGCAACGGCGCCAACTGCGACGACGCTTCGTACAAGGCCGCGGGCGCCGGCATCGCGGACTCGGCAGCGGCCCTGTGGGCCGGCTCGGACTTCGTCTTCAAGGTGCGTCCGCCCTCGCTGGACGAAGTCGCGCTGATGAAGACGGGCGGCATGCTGCTCTCCTTCATCTGGCCGGCGCAGAACCCCGAGCTGATGAAAGCGCTCGCCGCGAAGAAGGCGACCGTGCTCGCCATCGACTCGCTGCCGCGGCAGCTGAGCCGCGCGCAGAAGATGGACGCGCTGACCTCGATGGCCGGCATCAACGGCTATCGCGCCGTGATCGAGGCGGCGAACGCGTTCGGCCGCTACTTCAACGGCCAGATCACCGCTGCGGGCAAGGTGCCGCCCGCAAAGGTGTTCATCGCGGGCGCCGGCGTGGCCGGGCTGGCCGCGATCGGCACCGCGGTCGGACTGGGCGCCATCGTGCGCGCGAACGACACGCGTGCCGAGGTCGCGGACCAGGTCGTGTCGATGGGCGGTGAGTTCGTCAAGGTCGACTACGACGAGGAAGGCTCCGGTGGCGGCGGTTACGCCAAGGTGATGAGCGAAGGCTTCCAGAAGGCGCAGCGCGAGATGTACGCGAAGCAGGCCAAGGAAGTGGACGTCATCATCACGACGGCGCTCATTCCCGGGAAGCCCGCGCCGCGGCTCATCACGGCCGAGATGGTGCAGTCGATGAAGCCGGGCAGCGTGATCGTCGACCTCGCCGCCGAGCAGGGCGGCAACTGCGAGCTGACCGAGCCGGGCAAGGCGGTGATCAAGCACGGCGTCACGATCGTCGGCTACACCGACCTGCCGAGCCGGCTCGCGAAGCAGTCGTCGACGCTCTACGGCACGAACCTCTTCCGCGTGGTCGAGGAGATGTGCAAGGCCAAGGACGGGAACGTCGTCGTGAACTTCGAGGACGACGCGATCCGCGGCCTGACCGTGATCAAGGACGGCGAGGTCACGTGGCCGCCGCCGCCGCTCAACCTGCCAGCACCCGCGGCCCCGAAGGCCGCAGCCGCGAAGCCCGCGGAGAAGAAGAGCGCACACGGTCACGGCGAGCCCGATGCTCCGCCGTCGGCCGGCCGGACCGCGGTCAGCTTCCTCGTCGCCGGCGCGCTGTTCGCGCTCATCGGCATGGGCGCCCCCGCGGCGTTCCTCGCGCACTTCACCGTGTTCGTGCTCGCGTGCTTCGTCGGCTACATGGTCGTCTGGAACGTGACCGCCGCGCTGCACACGCCGCTCATGAGCGTCACGAACGCGATCTCGAGCATCATCGTCATCGGAGCGCTCGTGCAGATCGCGCCACCGCTGGCGGGGGACGCCGCGCTCGCGGCGCGACCGACGTTCTGGATCCTGGGGCTCGCGATCGCGAGCATCGTGATGGTCACCATCAACATGTTCGGCGGCTTCGCGGTGACGCGGCGCATGCTCGACATGTTCCGGAAGTGAGGGGACAGACATGAACACGACTTCGATCCTGTCCCAGCCCCTCGCGACCGTCGCCTACATCGGCGCGACCATCCTCTTCATCATGAGCCTCGGCGGGCTGTCGCATCCCGTGACCAGCCGCCGCGGCAACGTGTACGGCATCATCGGCATGGCCATCGCGGTGCTCGCGACGATCTTCGGGCCGCACGTCACGGCGGGCGGCTACGCGTGGATCGTCGGCGCCATGGCGGTCGGCGCCACGATCGGCATCTACGCGGCCCGCACCGTGAAGATGACGCAGATGCCCGAGCTGGTGGCCCTCATGCACAGCCTCGTCGGTCTCGCGGCGGTGTTCGTGGGTTTCGCCAACTTCATCGATCCGGCGGCCACGGCGAACATGCCGGCCGACGAGCACGTGATTCACCTGATCGAGACCTACATCGGCATCCTGATCGGCGCCGTGACGTTCTCGGGCTCGATCATCGCGTTCGGCAAGCTGGCCGGGAAGATCAGCGGCAAGCCGGTCATCCTGCCCGGACGCCACCTGCTCAACCTGGCCGCGCTCGGCGTGGTGATCTGGTTCGGCTACCAGTTCGTGAAGGCGCACGAGATCGCCGCGGGCATGCTGCCGCTCTACGTCATGACCGGAATCGCGCTGCTGTTCGGCGTGCACATGGTGATGGCGATCGGCGGCGCGGACATGCCGGTCGTCGTCTCGATGCTCAACAGCTACTCCGGCTGGGCGGCGGCGGCGACGGGCTTCATGCTCGGCAACGACCTGCTGATCGTCACCGGCGCGCTGGTCGGCTCGAGCGGCGCGATCCTGTCGTACATCATGTGCAAGGCGATGAACCGGCAGTTCCTCGCGGTGATCGCCGGCGGCTTCGGCACCGAGGGCGGCGCCGCACCGGCAGCGGGCGCGCAGCCCGCGGGCGAGGTGAACCCGATCCTCGCGGCCGAGACGGCCGAACTGCTCAAGGACTCCAAGAACGTCATCATCGTGCCCGGCTACGGCATGGCGGTGGCGCAGGCGCAGCACACGGTCTACGAGATCACGAAGTTCCTGCGCGAGAAGGGCGTCAACGTGCGCTTCGGCATCCACCCGGTCGCCGGCCGCATGCCCGGGCACATGAACGTGCTGCTCGCCGAGGCGAAGGTGCCGTACGACATCGTGCTCGAGATGGACGAGCTGAACGACGACTTCCCCGACACCGACGTGGCGATGGTGATCGGCGCGAACGACATCGTGAACCCGGCCGCCGAGGACGATCCGACGAGCCCGATCGCCGGCATGCCGGTGCTTCAGGTGTGGAAGGCCAAGACGTCGATCGTGATGAAGCGCTCGATGGCGTCGGGCTACGCGGGCGTCGACAACCCGCTCTTCTACAAGGACAACAACCGGATGCTGTTCGGTGACGCCAAGAAGATGCTCGACGAGGTGCTCACGGCGCTGAAGGGCTGAGCATGTCGTCGGCGGCATCGCCTGTGCGGAAGCCCCGGGAGCCACGCGCTCCCGGGGCGTTTCGCCGCCTCGTACGCGGCAGCCGCGCGCTGCAGATGCTCGCGATCGCCGCGTGCTGGGGCGCGGGGGAGGCGCTCGTGCGGATCATGCACGCGCCGTTCCCCGGCGCGATCGCCGGCCTGCTGCTGCTGCTCGCGCTGCTCGCGCTGCGGATCGTCGATCCGCTCGACGTGCAGTCGGGCGCCGCGTTCTTCCTCGGCGAGATGCTGCTCTTCTTCGTGCCCGCCGTGGTCGCGGTGGTCGCGCACCCCGAGTGGTTCGGCGTGCTCGGCGTGAAGCTGCTCGTCGCGATCGTGGCCGGAACGCTCGTCGTGATGATCGTCACCGGGGCCACGGTGGAGCTCGCCGTGCGCTGGAGGTCGCGTGACACGCGGTGAGCTGCTGCTCGCGACGCTTCTGGGCTCGGCGCTGACGCTCGCGCTCTACGCCGGAGCGAAGGCGCTCCACCGGCGCCGGCCGCACGCGTGGGCGTCGCCCGTCGTGCTCGTGCCGCTCGCGATCTCGGTGCTGCTCGTCGCGGCGCACGTGCGCTACGCCACCTACATCGCCGGGACGCGCTGGCTCGTGATGCTGCTCGGGCCCGCGCTCGTGTCGTTCGCCGTGCCGATTCACGCGCAGCGCGATCGCCTCCGCCGCGACTGGCCCGTGCTCGCGGTGGCGGTCGTCGTCGGCAGCGTCACCGCGATCGCGTCGTCGGTCGCGCTCTCGCGCGCGCTCGGGCTCGACGCGCTGCTGCGGCTGAGCCTCGTGCCGCGCTCGATCAGCACGCCGTTCGCGATGCTCGTCTCGCGGCAGCTGGGCGGCGCTCCCGACGTCACCGCGGTGATCGTCGTGCTGACCGGCGTCGTCGGCGCGGTGATCGGCGAGGCGCTGCTGCTGGTGCCGGGGCTGCGTTCGGTGCTCGCCCGCGGGGCGCTCATGGGCATGGGCGCGCACGCGGTGGGCAGCGCGCGCGCCGTGCAGATCGATCCCGAACTCGGGGCGATCTCGGGCCTCGTGATGGTGCTCGTCGGCATCGTCAACGTACTCGCGGCACCGCTGCTGGTGCTCTGGGGCGTCGGGCGCTGACGCGCGCCGCTGAGCACATCGTCCGCGGGAGGGCCGGCCGGTTGAGCTTCGCCGGCGCGACGCGAGCCCCGTGGGGAGGCGGCGAGGTTGCCACGGTCGCGGCGCGGGCGGACGCTCTTGCTGGGCCGGAGATCGGAGCGCGCATCCGGATCCCGTGGAGCGACGACTCCGTGCAGTCCACTGCGCGCGATCCCCCACGGAGTTCCCCATGAGATCGTTCGTGCTGCTCGCCGCTTTCGCCTTCGTGCTGGGTGCGGCTCCCGCTTTCGCCGCCTGGCCTCACGACCCCGCGGTCAACCTGCCGGTGTGCACCGCCGCAAGCTACCAGGACTATCCGAGCGCGGTGACCGACGGTGCCGGTGGGGTCATCGTCACGTGGTTCGACTACCGCAGCGGCACCAACCAGGACTCGTACGTCCAGCGGATCGATCGCGACGGCAACGCGCTCTGGACCAGCAACGGCATCGCCGCCTTCAGCTCCCTCAGCAGCGACATCCCGATCTCGATCGCAGCCGACGGCTCCGGTGGTGCCTACATCGGCATCGAGCTCACCTTCTCGGCGAGCGACCACGACATCTACCTCTCGCACGTGCTCGCCAACGGGTCGGTGCCGAGCGGCTGGCCGAGGGTGGTGACCTCGTCGGGATTCAACGACACGTATCCGATCGTGGCCTCCGACGGCACGGGTGGGGTGTACGTCGCGTGGGATCATTCCACGGGCACGACCTCCGACGTCTACGCGACCCACTTCGACGCTTCGGGGGCCGTCGTCTCGGGCTGGGTCTCGACCGGTTCGCTCGTCTGCAGCGGGGCGTGGGCGAAGACGGTCGCCGAGGTGCTGGCCGACGGCAGCGGGGGCGTGATCATCGTCTGGCGCGACTCGCGCAACGACGACTTCGACGTGTACGCGCAGCGGCTGCGCGCGAACGGCACCGTGGTTTGGACCGCGAACGGTACGAAGGCACTCGCCGCGGGCAATGGACAGTACGCGCGCGACGCGATCGCCGACGGAAGCGGCGGCGTCTTCGTCGTGGCGGAGGACACGCGGGCCGGTGGCTCCGAGGTGGACGTCTACATGGGGCACGTGCTGGCCGACGGCACGTACCCGGGCTACCTGGGTGAAGCCGGCGCCGCGGTCGCCACCGGATCCCTCGTGCAGAACGGCCCGGCGCTCGCGCTCGACGGCGCGGGAGGCGTGTTCGTCGCCTACACGCAGACGGAAGACTCGTACGAGCGTCCCTACGTGATGCGGCTCGCGTCGACCGGGCTGCTGTCGCCCTACTGGTCGGCGGGCGGCCTGCGGTTGTCGAGCGACGCCTGCAACCAGTACGTCGCCGGCGTCGTCTCGGACGGCCTCGGTGGGGCCTACGTCGTGTTCAAGGACTTCTGCACGGGCTCGCTGGCGCTCAACGTCGCCCGCGTGCTGCCCACGCGTGCGACCGCGCAGGGTTGGAGCTACGGCGGCCTGCCGTTTTCCGTCACGGGCACGGGTCTCGGCCTCGGCCGCGCGGGCATCGTGGACGAAAACCACGACCTGATCGTCGTGTTCAAGGACGGCCGTGTCTCCGACGGCGACATCTACGCACAGAAGATCGACCACAACGGCGTGCTCGGCGCACCCGCACCCTCGATTGCCGGCGTGAAGGACGTCCGCGGCGACGAGGGAGGGCAGGTGCGTCTCGCGTGGAACGCGGGCTGGCCGGACAACGAAGTCGACCGGCTGGTGAGCTCCTACTCGGTCTGGCGGCAGCTGCCGGTCGCGGCCGCACGGGCGGCTCTGCGCGCCGCCGGCGCGTCTTCCGACTCGCCGCCTGCGACGATCGAGACCGAGACGACGTCGGCGGGCACGATCTACTGGGAGCTCGTGGGCAGCCAGACCGCGGCCTACACGAGCGGGTACTCGTACGTCGTGCCGACCGCGGGCGACTCGGTCGCGGGCTCGAACCCGCGCATCCTCGTGAAGGTGCGCGCACACACGAGCGCGGGCGCGTTCTGGGACAGCGCGCCGGACAGCGGCTACTCGGTCGACAACCTCGCGCCGTCGACGCCCGTCTCCTTCGCCGGTTCGTACGCTTCCGGCGCCGGCGCCCTGCTCACGTGGAGCGCGAACGCCGAGCCCGACCTCGCGGGCTACCGGGTCTATCGCGGTTCGACGCCGGGCTTCGTGCCGGGCCCGGCGAATCTCGTCGCGTCGCCGGCCGACCCGGGCTGGTTCGACGCCGGAGCCGCGCCGGCGTGGTATCGCCTGAGCGCGGTCGACGTGCATGGCAACGAGAGCGGAACGACGCTGCTGCTGCCGGGAGGCACGACCGACGCCGAGGCGGCGAGCACGCTCGCGCTGGCCTTCGCGCCGGTCGCGCCGAACCCGGCTCGCGGGCCGGCACGCTTCACGTGGACGCAGCCGGGTGCCGGGCGCGTGACGCTGGCGGTCTTCGATGCGCAGGGCCGGCGGGTGCGCACGCTCCTCGACGAGACGCGTGCCGCGGGCGCGTGGAGCGCCGCGTGGGACGGCCGGGCGTCGAACGGCGCGCCGTTCGGCAGCGGGCTCTACTTCGCGCGGCTGACCTGTGGCGGACGCACCTTCACGCAGCGCTTCGCGTTCGTGAGGTGATCTCGCGCCGGAGCCGGAGGAGCCACGTCGCGTGTCTCCCCGGCTCCGCGTCGTTCGCCGAGGGTGCGCGCGGAGTTCACGCTTCGTGCGCCCCCTCGCCGGAGACCTCGCGGCGCAGCCACGCGCGAGCGAGTATCCAGTCGCGCCGCACGGTCTTCTCGGACAGCTCGAGGTGGCGCGCGATCTCTTCGAGGGTGAGCCCGGCGAAGTAGCGCAGCTCGACGACGCGCGCCGCGCGTGGTTCGGCCTGCGTCAGTCGCTGCAGCGCATCCTCGAGCGCCAGCACTTCGTCCGCCGCCTCCTCGCCGAGGAGCACGTCGGCGTCTTCGAGCGGCACGGCGTGAGCCCCGGCGCCCCGCTTGATCCGCTTGCGCGCGCGCGCGTAGTCGACCAGGACGCGCCGCATGGTGTTCGACGCGGCGGCCAGGAACGTCGTGCGACTTTCCGCCGGCAGCTCCCGGTTCCGCACGAGACGCAGGAAGGCCTCGTTGACCAGCGCCGTGGTGCCCAGCGTGTGGTGGTCGCGTTCCGACGCGAGTCGCCGATGCGCGATGCTCCGAAGCTCGTCGTACAGCAGGCGCACGACGCGACTGAGTGCCTCGGGGTCACCCGCCTGCATGCGAACGAGCCAGGACTCGAGGGGATCGTCCATGCGCCGAGGGTAAGGTCGGCGACGGGCGACCGGAAGCGTCGGGTGAGTGAAATGCGGCCGGTTCCTCAGAGGCGTTTCGTCTCGCGGCGTGCGGTGTCCACACGTTCGAGCAGGGCCCGGAAGCGCGGTTGCCCGGCCAGCCGGTCGAAGGGGGACTGGCGCAGGCGGGCCGCCCGGTCGTAACCCGCGTCGACCGCCTCTTCGAGCGCGTCGAGCGCGCGCTCGGGGCGGCCCCGCATCGACTCGACGATCGCCAGCCCCTCGAGCGCGTCCTGCAGCATGCGATGCCGGGGGCCGAGCGACCGGCGGAACAGCGTCGCGGCACGCCGGAACCGTTCCGCGCTGCGCGGCAGGTCGCCCGACTGGGCCGTCGCGACGGCGTAGGAGTGGTAGGTGGTTCCCACGAGGTAGTGCGTGGGCCCGAGCACCCGCTCGCGCGTCTCGACGGCGCGCTGGAAGAGCGTCAGTCCCTCGTCGTACCGCTTCGCTCGAGTGAGGGATCGCGCGAGGTTGTAGAGGCTGAAGCCGAAGTCGGGGTGCGAGACACCGACCACGCGCTCACGCGTCGCGAGCACCGAACGATGGATCGCGATCGCCGAATCCGACTGGCCGTTCGCCTCGTGTGCGATCGCGATGGACTCGAGCATGTTGAGGAAGAGCGGGTCCTCGGGATGCAGCGCGAGGCGGGCCTCGGCCACGGAGGCGCGCAGCGTCTCCAGGCTCTCCGCTTGCCGCTCGCTGTCGAGCTGCACCTGGCCCAGCACCCGCAACGCCAGGGCCAGCTCGCGGTGCGGAACCGGCCGGGTGGCCCGGAGGATCGCGATCGAGCGCCGCGCGGCGCTTTCGCACGCTCCCGACGAGTCGCTCATGTCCGCGGTCTGCAGGTACGTGGCGAGGATCGTCAGCGTGTGCGCGACCTCGGGGGACTCCGGGCCGAGCGCGCGCTCGCGCAGGCCGAGGGCCTCCCGCACTTGCGCGACGCCGCGCCTCACGTCGCCGCGCGAGAAGTCGTTGCGGGCCTTCCATTCCAGCGCGTTCGCGAGCGCCAGTGGATCGGCGGGCTTCGCGGTGCGACGTTCGCTCGCCACGTGCTCGAGCAGCGGAGCGGCCGCTT
>WBZT01001575.1_pt1 | contig 16556 bp, 13 predicted proteins | sample 5204241 | NCBI WGS metagenome assembly WBZT01 (sample SAMN12344358, study PRJNA552823) | activated sludge metagenome | biome: Activated sludge suspended growth; feature: Nitrification reactor; material: Wastewater; isolation source: activated sludge from nitrification reactor of wastewater...
GCTGCTTTTCTTGCTTGAGGGACAATCTCAGACCTCGAAAGGATGGCGTAAGACGATGGTTTCGTCACGCTCGGGGCCCGTGGAGATGATGTCTACTGGCACACCGCAGACCTCTTCCATCCGCTTGAGGTAATTCTTGGCGGCTACGGGCAAATCTTCGTAACGTTTGATGCCAACGGTACTTTCAGCCCAGCCCGGCATTTCCTCGTAAATGGGTTCGCAATGATCCAGCGCTTCGGCACCTACCGGGAAAATGTCATGTCGCACACCACCAATGTTATAGCCCACGCCAATCTGCACGGTCTCCATGCCATCCATCACATCCAGCTTGGTGATGCAAAGGCCGGAAACCCCGTTGATCTGGATGGAACGCTTGAGCGCGGCAGCGTCGAACCAGCCGCAACGGCGTGCCCGGCCGGTGGTAGAGCCGAATTCGTGGCCACGTGTGGCGAGTTGTTTACCGATAGGATCCAGCTTGCTTTCGGCATCATAAAGCTCGGTGGGGAAGGGCCCGGAACCTACACGGGTGGTGTAAGCCTTGGTAATACCCAGCACGTAATTCAGCATCTGCGGAGCGACACCGCTACCCGTGGTAGCGCCACCGGCGATGGTGTTGGATGACGTGACAAATGGATAGGTGCCGTGATCCACATCCAGCAGCGCACCCTGCGCACCCTCGAACAGCAGGGGCTTGCCCGCCTGGTTAGCGAGGTACAGCAGGTTGGAAACATCCGCCACCATGGGCTTGATCTGTTCCGCCATGGCCAGTGTTTCATCCAGTGTTTTCTGGAAATCCACGGTTGCAACATTGAAGTAGTTTTTCAGCACGAAATTGTGGAAATCCAGCACCTCGCCCAGCTTGGCGGCGAAACGCTCGCGGTAGAACAGATCCTGCAGGCGGATGGCGCGGCGCGCCACCTTGTCTTCATAGGCCGGACCAATACCACGGCCGGTCGTGCCGATCTTGGCGCTACCCTTGGCCGCTTCGCGTGCTTGATCCAGCGCTACGTGATAAGGCAGGATCAAAGGGCAGGCTTCGCTGATCTTGAGGCGGGAGCGCACATTGACACCAGCGGCTTCCAGCTCGGCCATTTCCTTAAGCAGGGCTTCCGGGGACAGTACCACGCCGTTGCCGATATAGCATTCCACATCGCCACGCAGAATCCCGGATGGGATCAGGTGCAACACGGTTTTCTTGTCACCGATCACCAGTGTATGCCCGGCATTGTGCCCCCCCTGGAAACGCACCACCCCTTCGGCATGGTCGGTCAACCAGTCAACAATCTTGCCCTTACCTTCATCGCCCCATTGGGTGCCGATCACAACTACATTTTTTCCCATAATGAATCCCGAAACACTGCTTTGTTAATTGGGGACAACCGCCCATGCCCCGTTGATTTTTTCCAGACGACGATCGCAATTCAGCTCTGCACGGGATTGCTGATGTCCGGGCAAGTCTACAATCACAATCTCTCCTTGCGCACGCAACTGCTCAATGCTTTCCTGAAGTAGTGGATCGGCATCATGAGGCGCCAAGATGCCCTTTTCCAGTTCGGACAATTGCAAAGAAGCAACTAGAGCGCGCATATCCAGGCTGAACCCCGTTGCCGGACGCGCCCTACCAAAAATCTGCCCGATCTGGTCATAGCGACCACCCATTGCCAGCGCACCGATATGGTCAGGAGAATAGGCGGCAAACACCATACCACTGTGATAATGGTAGCCTCGCAACTCAGCCAGATCGAAACTGGTGGCAACTCCCATGGCGCTCAGCTGCTCATGCGCACGGCGCAAATCCTGCAATGCCAGCTTGATTTCAGCATATTGTGGCAAGCGATCCTGAGCCTGCTGCAAGACCTCCACCCCACCGTTCAATTCTGGCAAAGCCAGTAACGCCTCACGAGTGATCTTTTCCACACCTCCGGCTAGGCTTTGCAACTCACTGGCGTCTTTGGCCTGCAGTGCGTTAAACAGGTCGCTTTCCATGCTTTCCGGCAGTCCGGCACGGGTGACGATGGCACGGAAAATCGCCACATGGCTCAAATCTACGATCAGGTCATGCACCCCTGCCAGCCATAACCCTTCCACCATCAGGCGCTGAATTTCAAGGTCGCTTTCCAAACCAGAGTGTCCAAACAACTCTGCACCCAGTTGCAAGGGTTGGCGGGTTTGTGAAGTGCTGTCCGGCAATGTCCGCAATACACTGCTGGCATAACAAAGACGCGTGACACCTTGCTGATTAAGTCGCTGTGCATCAATGCGTGCCACCTGTGGTGTGATATCCGCGCGAATACCCATCAGGCGCCCGGACAACTGATCCACCACCTTGAAGGTTTGTATGTCCAGGTCATTACCTATCCCGGCGTTCAGCGACTCAAGATATTCCAGCAAAGGGGGTATGACATAGCGGTAACCATAAGCACGAAACAGATCCAGCAACTTGCGGCGAACCTGTTCTATGTGCTGCGCCTCACGCGGTAACACATCCTCGATGTATTCCGGCAATAGCCAGTTGCGGGAGTAGTTATTCGACATATTATTTAAGAAGTGTAATTAACAGCAGGCCACCCAGCATCGAGGCCAGGCCAACAAAACGCAGTTGGCCATCGGTGAATTCAATCATGCGTCTGAAAGTCTGCTTCCACGCCTGGGGAGCCAGTAAGGGCAAAGCCCCTTCCAGCACCAGCATCAGCCCCAGGGCCATGAGCAGACTCTGACTCATGTGTCTTATTTGCCTGGCCTGTGTGACCCAGAATTCTTCAGGTATTTGAAGAACTCCGAACTGGGATCAAGCACCAGCACGTCGGCCTTGCTGTTGAGGCTGTTACGGTAGGCTTCCAGACTACGATAAAAGGCATAAAACTCAGGGTTACGGCTATAGGCGGCTGAATATACTTCAGCCGCTTTGGCATCACCCTCACCCTTGATACGCTGGGCCTCGCGGAAAGCTTCTGCAATAATCACCTCGCGTTGCTTGTCGGCATCAGCACGGATTTTTTCTGCTGCGCCCGCACCTTGCGAGCGCAAGTCATTGGCAACCCGCTTACGCTCGGCTTCCATGCGCTGATAAACCGAGTCGCTCACTTCCTGCGGCAAATCCACGCGTTTCAGGCGAACATCCAGAACCTGGATGCCCATCTGACGTGCCTCATGATCGGCCTTGGTGCGCAGTATTTCCATGATTTTCGAACGCTCGCCGGAAATCACGTCATGAATGGTGCGCTTACCAAACTCGGCACGCAAACCGTCATTCACCACCTGCGACAAGCGCGCCTCTGCTTGGGCCTCGTCCCCGCGTACGGAAACATAGTACTTGGCAGGATCAACAATGCGCCATTTCACAAAAGAATCTACCAGCACGTTTTTCTTTTCGCTCGTGATAAAACGGTCAGGCTCCGTCCAGTCCAGAGTGACAATACGCTTTTCAAAAACCCTGACGTTCTCCACCAGCGGCATCTTAAAATAAAGACCTGGCTCTTTTTTGACCGAGACAATTTCACCCAGTCGGAACACAACCGCATATTCACGCTGATCCACGGTAAATGCGGACAAACTGATCACTACCAGACCAATAATGATTGCGGCGACTACTCCACCAATATTTTTCACGGTCTAGCCTCCCTTTCGCGGCTACGTAAAGCATCACGCGAGCGCATCAGGCTTTCTGCTGCACTGTCTGCAGGCGTTGTGGTTGCCGGCGCTGGGGCAATCCCGGTTGCTGCGGGCTGAGTTGCACCGGGTTGGCCTATCAATTTATCCAGTGGCAGGTACAACATATTTCCTGATCCTGATTTCTGATCCACCAGCACCTTGCTGGTACTGGAGAGAATATTCTCCTGAGCCTCCAGGTAAAGCCGCGTACGCGTCACTTCAGGTGCTTTTTCGTATTGGGCAAGAATCTGGCTAAAGCGGCTGGCATTACCCTGAGCCTCGTTAATTACACGCTGCTTGTAACCATTCGCCTCTTCCAGCAAGCGCGCAGCATGCCCACGTGCCTTGGGGATCACATCATTGGCATAAGCCTGGCCTTCGTTCTTTTGGCGCTCCAGGTCCTGTCCGGCTTTCACGGCATCATCAAACGCCGCCTGCACCTGTTCCGGCGGCTGGGCGTTTTGCATGGTCAAGCTGACGATATGGATCCCGGACTGGTAACGATCCAGCACTTCCTGCATCAAGACTTTCACCTTCTGCGCCACTTCAGTACGACCTTCGTACAACACAAAATCCATGCGGCTCTTGCCCACCACCTCACGAATCGCGGTTTCCGCCACACCACGCACGCCCTCTTCGTTGGAACGATTGTTAAACAGGGCATCTTCCGGGTTTTTCAGGTTGTATTGCACGGCAAATTGCAGGTCTATGATGTTTTCATCATCCGTCAGCATCAGCGACTCGTGTAGTTCCCGGCTACGCCCGGAACCACCTTCAGAGGTGCCTCTATACCCAACCTCCACCGTACGCACCTGTTCCAGATTGACAATATCCACAGTCTCGATGGGATATGGCAAGTGCCAGCGTGGCCCGGGAACCGTAGTCTCGACATGTTTGCCAAAACGCAATACCACGCCTCGTTTGCCCTGATCCACAATATAAAAGCCGGATGCCAGCCAGATGAAAAGAATTATTCCGGCCACCAAGCCAAAACTGCCCGACCCCATGGGCTCAGCTGGTTGCGGAGCCTGGCTGGGAACCTTGCCTCGCCTGCCAAACATCGCGTTGATTTTGCGAGTCAGGTCGCGCATCACCTCATCAAGGTCGGGCGGCCCGTCATTTTTACCGCCATTACCGCCCCAGCCGGGGTCATTGGATGCCATAAATCACTCCGAAAATGCTTCAAGATTATTGTCTGGAAGAGCCGCTTGCTGCGCCAATTCATTAGCCGGAAAGCGCTCAGCAATTGCCTGCCGAATCAAATCCATCCCCTCTCCATCGCGCGCAGAAGCCCAAACCTTGTGGATTTTACCATATTCATCCCGCTCTACGCCTGGCCCCATCCCGGCACTGTCTATCTTGTTCAATACCAGAATTTGCGGCACTTGTTGCGCCCCGATTTCGCCCAAAACGCGGTTCACTTCCATCACTTGCTCTTCGCGTGCCGGGCTGGCCACATCCACCACATGCAGAAGCAAATCCGCCTGTGCGGCCTCCTCAAGCGTGGCGCCAAACGCATCTACCAAGGTATGCGGCAGCTCACGGATAAAACCCACGGTGTCGGACAACACAATCTGCCCACAGTTCGGAATGTAGAGTTTGCGCGAAGTAGTATCCAGGGTGGCAAACAGCTGGTCGGCGGCATAGGCGCCCGCCTGGGTCAGCCGGTTGAACAAGGTGGATTTCCCCGCATTGGTATAGCCCACCAATGATACCGACACCACCCCGGAACGGCGCCTTGAGCGGCGCTGCTGCCCACGTTGCTGGCGTAGTTTTTCCAGTTTTTCCTTGAGCAGTTTCACACGCTGCCGGATCATGCGACGGTCAAGCTCCAACTGAGTTTCACCGGGGCCGCCACGCATACCAATACCGCCTTTTTGCCGCTCCAAGTGGGTCCAACCACGTATCAACCGGGTAGAAAGATGCTCAAGCTGCGCCAGCTCCACCTGCAATTTTCCCTCATGGCTCTTGGCGCGCTGGGCAAAGATGTCCAGAATCAGCCCGGTTCGGTCTACCACGCGGCATTCCAGCATCTTTTCCAAGTTACGTTGTTGCGCAGGCGAAAGCTCGTGGTTAAAGATTGCCAGCTTGGCTTCATGCGCATTGAGGGTGTCCAGCAACTCCTCAGCCTTGCCGCTCCCCACAAACAGTGCAGCGTCAGGTTTGGCGCGCCTGCCCTCCACCACCGCCACTACACGGGCACCCGCCGTTGTCGCCAGATGATGCAGCTCTTCCAGACTGTCGGCATAACCAGGGGAACCAAAATCCAGACTTACCAAAACAGCGGCATCGTTACCTGTAGGCCGGTCAAACATAAAATTTCAGGGGGCTGAAAAAAGGACGGCCAGAAACGGAATTCCCGCCTGGCCGGTTTATTGAAATATAGAAAAACTCTAACTGCAGGGAAATCAATCCTCGCCAGCAGTTGCTGATGGCATGCTCACTGCCCGTGCCGGCACAATGGTCGAGATGGCATGTTTGTAAACCATTTGCGTCACAGTGTTCTTCAACAGCACCACATACTGGTCAAACGAATCAATCTGCCCTTGCAACTTGATGCCATTGACCAGATAAATCGAAACCGGAACATGTTCCTTGCGAAGTGCATTCAAAAAAGGATCTTGCAACATTTGGCCCTTGGTACTCATTGTTCTCTCCCTCTTTAGCGGGGACTCAGTTATAGACATTCAAACTTTACGCCAAAATCAAAACCATTACCATTGATATTTGGCAAGCCATGCCTTATTAAGTAAAAAAGCCCCAGAAATGGGGCTTTTTTACTTACACTTTGGCGCGTTAGCGCTTCATATAAACGGCACCACCCAGTTTGTCTCCACCCAAGGCCTCAAGACCAACCGTTGAAATTAGTCCTTGCGCCTGGGTGCCAACGAATCCGCCAACAGCTTTTCCGTTTAATGTGTCAGACATGGCACACGAACCACTACCACTACTGCATGAGCCGCTTAGGGTTATACCCGTAGAGGTCATGAAGTTTGCGATTGTCCCGGCACCAGAGGCACTCCATGCCCCATAGCCTCCACCACTACCGGCCACATTAAATGAAGTGATACTTAAGGAACTGAAATTCACTGTTGCCGAGGCGGATGTAATCGTGCCAGACGCTACTCCATTAACACCTGTCGGGAATGATCCTGAAGCTAAACTATAAGTGCCAATAGTGTTACCCATACTCAACCCTGATCCAGTAAAAATGGCGTAGTTTGCGAACTCTGCCGTAGTAGTAATGTGTGTGCCGGTAATAAACGATAACCCACCCTGGGTCGGCAGGTTGTAGCTTGAACCTCCCCCCATATCTACTGTTGCGCTAAACGCACTCCAGCGGCCCCAAATAACACCCAAGGAGGAATCAGAACCGTCTTGAACTACTGTACCGCGTGCGGAAAAACTGGTGTCGTCACTTGCGCTTTTTACCCATGCAATTACATTCCCGCTTGAATCATGTCGAGCAGCAAAGTTGACATTATCCACCACGTTAAAATCATTGAAATCATCATGCGACGCCGGGGTAAAGCTGCCTACCGCAGCGCCCCCCCCACCCACGACACCTGCTGTGCTTGCAGTTGCAGTTGGTGTTGTTCCTGCAACAAAAGCGGCCAAACCATGGATATAGTCAGTAAACAGCCCGCTGACGTTGGAGCTTGGCCAGAAACTGTAGCCCATGCCAGCTGTTTTGGCAGCGCTTCCAAAAAAAGCGCCTCCAACATCACCATCATAGCCGCCAGCGCAGGCACCGCCACTACACGTTACATTAAGCCCATGGGAAGAGTCTGCATCAAACCCATCGTGCACAATAGGAATATTATTTGCCTGTGCATCCAGAGTTTTTCCTGCAATACTGAGGTTTAGGCCAAAATCAACCTGCATATTTGTGAAATCAGCGTTAATGTAGGCACTATTAAGCGTGCCAACATTGCCATGACCATCTGAAGGGTGTGTGCTTCCAGCCAAAGCATAATTGGCTGAACCCGTCAGGGTCTGCACAAAAGCAGGCGCTGTCACCAACCCGACAAGGCTATGGACACTCACAAACGTATCAGTTCCACTGCATGACCCACAGACTGTGTTTACAGATACATCACTTGCACGCCCAATAATAATGCTCATATCCGGGGTGTAATAGAGCTCTTCCAGATTGCCGTCAATCACGGACAATGACGATACCCCATAGCTAGAAAATCCACCTGCATCGCCAATTTCCAGTTTAGAGTTAGCCACCGAAATCAAAGCACCACTTCCATCAAAGGTATAGTTGCCCGGAGAGTAGGCTTGCCCATCTGCACTCTGTTCAGCAACAAAAAAGTCGCCATAGGTATCATTTAGCGCACTGATGAAGTGCTTGTAACTGCCAGTCGGCAGTTTCCCTGTTCCGGCGAATGAAAATGAGCCGCCAATGTCATCGCCACCATTCTTCTGGTTGGTCAAGTCAAGCTCACCTTCGTTATCCACGACAGGAATAACAACCTTGTCCTCATCACCACCCACAACAGATGTTTCTACATCGGGACGAGTCCTGGATTCCGCCGGTGGGGAATTGTCGCCACCATCCTCACTGGCACCATTGTTGCTGGTGCCTGTAGTATTAGTATTGAAAGGAAAGTTGGATACAAACTTGGGTGTCTCCCCAGGTGGCGCGAAGGCAGTTTGTCCTGGGCCTGTGATAATAGTCTTGCCCCCACTGGTCAGGCTGTGTCCACCAAACAGTGTGCGAACAGCAGTACCAATAGCATCATTGTGACCGACATCGGCTCCCGAACCACGAATGCCTATAGTTGAAGTTGCTGTCGTGATTTTGTAATTTTCTTTGTGCTTTTTACCTATCACACCAGTTACTGAGCGTAGGCTACCCTTAATTAAAGAGAATGCGCCTTGCTCCGAGCCATCATCCTTGCCTTCATATTTGAAGGTATCTATCTTGAACTTTGTATCTGGGCGCACGGCAAAAAAACCACCATCTTCCATCTTGATCTGAGCAAACCCAGTGGCTCCACTAGCTACAGTTTCCCCTTCATTCACCGCATCGCCCTTTTTAACCGCACGCACCTTGCCTGAAGCATCCAGCACTTGAACCTCGCCATTCACAAACTGGAATTTACCGGCAACAGCAAAGACCTGAATGGGAAGTGCCAAACCCAGCACTATAGAAACAGTGAATAAATGCTTAAACCAATCAGTGTAAATTTTCATAGTCAACTCATTTCTTCTAAGGATATTCGCATGCAGAACTCTAAATTCATTTCAACGGAGTGCTTACTTGCCGCAAGCAGGGCAAATATGTAAAACACTTCTTGCTATGGCACCGCACCACTGTTTCTTTGAAGGTAAACAACCCCACCCATGTTGTCAGTAGTACCTCCATTAATAGCCTGCAAACCAACTGTTGAAATTATACCCTGGGCTTGGGTATTGACTAAGGTGCCTACCGCCCTGCCGTTTATGGTCGTACCCATCCCCGCGCAGGCACCGGAACCTGCACTACAGCTACCGGAGAGGCCAATTCCAACATTTGACTTAAAATCAGTTATAGAGGCAGGACCACTGTTTGAGGCCATCCAACTGCCGAAAGCCCCTCCGGAGCCAGATACATGAAACTGCATGACCTGCGAGGTTGTGAAGTTAACCATCGCATGTCCTGAAGTTATGTGCCCACCATCTGGTGCCCCGTTCAGAGCCGTAGGGAAGGTGTTTCCATTCGTTGAGTAATAGCCTTTAATTCCTCCTGCACTAATCAGCCCATCAGCCAACGGCCAAGAGCCAAAATTCGCGAGTTCAGCATCGGTCGTAATGTGTGCTGCAGAAATAAAAGCCAAGCCTCCCACAGGGGTGTCCGTAAACTTTTCAGTCACACCATTTCTTGTTTCTGTATATGCAGACTCCCAACCCTGTGACCAACGCCCCCATACAACACCGTTAACTGGGTCAAAACCATCCTGCACAACAATGGCTGAGCCCACTTTAACAACATCCTTGTAGGTTGTTGTTACTCCATTGTATGTATAGGTTTCCAGCAACTTCCAACCTACCAGGTTCCCGTTGGCATCGATGTAGGAAAAAAACTGCGAATTATCAACCACACCCACACCTTGGTCTGCGTAGGTAAATGACTGGCCTCCAGAGTTGTATTGCAGAAGAGCCAGGGTTACTCCACCGCTACCCAAGGGACCGGGAATGCCAGTAGGATCGGCAAGACCACCATCATCGCCAATCTTGCTTCCATTCTGGGTCAGGTTGGTCAGGTTCAGGTTGCCTTCTGCATCCACGATCGGGATTACGACATTATCGTTGTTACCAACACCTGGGGAGTTATCAGGCGTTCCATTATTGGCAGAACCACCGGAGGTATTGTTACCACCTGCACCGCCACTATTTCCACCTCCATTATTGCCGCCACCGGTAGTGTTGGTGTTGAATGGGAAATTGGGTACATATTGGGGAGTACCTCCCGGTGGGGCAAATGCAACCTGGCCCGGGCCTGTGACTATTGTTTTACCGCCACTGGTTAGTGTATGCCCCCCGAACAAGGTACGCACTGCCGTGCCATTGGGCCCTGTGCCTGCATCGGCGCCAGACCCGCGAATGCCAATGGTGGCTGTCGCTGTGTTGATCTTGTAGTTATCTTTGTGCTTTTTTCCTACCACCCCGGTAACAGAGCGCAAACTACCCTTAATCAACGAGAAGACGCCTTTTTCACTACCGTCTTCTTTACCTTCGTACTTAAAGGTGTCAATCTTAAACTCGGTATCAGGACGCACGGCAAAGAAACCACCGTCTTCCATTTTGATCTGGGCAAAGCCATTAGTGCCACTGGCGACCGTTTCACCTTGATCGATAGCATCACCCTTCTTGGCAATACGAGCTTTGCCAGAAGCATCCAGCACCTGGACTTCACCATTTACAAATTGGAATTTACCGGCAACAGCAAAAGCGGAACTAGAAAAAGCAATTGAAATCAGCAGAAGAACCCGACACCAAAACTTTGTAGTATTCACGATAACCTCCTAATCGCCTGCAATAAGCAACGCCCCAATACTACCAGCCCAAAACAAAACAATGAATCAGGATATGTGCGATATTAACTAGGCTGGATCCTTAAAACCGCCTAGGAAAATCTCTTAGATTCGCATTAAAATCAGCGGAAATCCCAGCGCGCAGTAACTGACACATCGGTCCGATCATAATCATTGATTACGATATTAGAATCATTCCTGCTGTACGAAATCTGCGGCCTAAGTGACCATTTGTCAGCAACTTTCCAGCTCACACCCAGGCTTGCGTCATATTGGTAATCTTTTCGCTTTGTCGCAAATGCAACGTTTGTACTGGTGTAATCACCCTCCTGGAAGCCCAGGCTTCCATAAACAGCAAGATCATCACGGAATGAATGCTGGCCACCAACCCTAAGTCCTCGGATGTCCTTATTGCCATCCGCACGGGACCGATGATCAGCCTCGTGCCCAAAATACAACGAAGTGGAAATGAGCGATTTCCCTTCTTGATCAAGCGCATAAAGCCAGCCGATGCCGCCTATCGCCTGGTTGATATCCTCGACTTCCAGCGACTGGGGAACATAGCGAACAAAGTTATATGCGCCAAACAGGCTAATTTGATAACGCGGATTTACCGAGTATTGCCAAACACCTGTTGCGCCAGTGGTATCGCGGTTGGGGTCATCGTTTAAATAATAGCGGCTTTTGTTAAGCGTGATAGTGAAATTATTTTCGTCTTCACCCACCCTGACACCTACATGCCCTGCCAAAGTTTCGCTATTGAATTGACTGGCATCAGAATTGTTGCGCTTTCTCACATCCCCCCCAACAAGCAACCTGACATTAGGTGTCAATGCCTGCGTGTACTCAGCACCACCACCCAGGAAGAAATAGTTACTAGAAGTCTCCAGATTGTTAGCGCTCAGGTTGAAGGTGGCATTCAGGGCTGGAACAAAAATTTGACCTTGGCTGGTAGAGGCATTGACGTTGTCATCATGACCAAAGCCACCTTCCACATAAGCCGTCAGGCGGTTAACTTTGGATGCTTCCCGCTTGGCAATAGCATCCAGATACTTCTGAGCGGTTGCTTTCGCAACCTCAGGTGGATTTTGGGACATCACAATATCAAACTGCTCCTTGGCTGCTTGATCGTTCTTTAATGCAAAATATGCACGCCCCATATCCATGCGTGCCCCGGCGAAATTTGGGTTAACCGTAAGAATACGGTCAAACATCAGAATCGCCTTGTCAGGCTGACCGCTATCCAGAGCCGCTACTGCCAATAGGTAGTCATAATCTTGATTGCCCGCCATTTCAAATTCCTGCGGAGCCAGTAATTCATAAGCCTCCTTAGGCTTCCCTGCCTCTAGCAGAGATTTGGCCGTAGCCAAATCCGCCTCTCCAGCAAACCCCGACATACTGCTCAACAAACTGGCAAGCAACAAAGCGACCCTGGATTTTTTCATTCCCTAGATTCCCTAAAAGTACACCTAAATCAGTTGGTGCTAATGTGGATGATAATATCAGAATAACTATTAGAAAGTTAAGTGCTTTTCAGCCTAAACAGCACTTCATCCTTGCCTAGCAAGACCATCACTGCATCAATGGAGGGAGATTGAGCTCCTCCTGTTAGCAAAACCCGCAATGGCATGGCAACCTTTGGGAACTTTAACCCATTGATATTGACAGAATTTTCTATTTTTCTGTGCAGATTTTCTTGAGTCCATTCCACATGTTGTAATTCCGCAACAAGCGCTTCCAACACCGGGGCAATTTCCGCTGTGAGATGCTTATCTAACAGCTCTTGCGATGGCCGGATGCGCTGGTAAAAATATTCCACGGCATCCGCCAATTCATTCAGCGTGGTAACACGCCCCTTGTAGAGCGAAATCACTGCCGGCAAATTCACTCCGTTATCCGTGTTGAGTCCTCTGCCTGCCAAGCGCTGCGACACCTTGATCGCCAACTCCGCAGGGTCAGCCTGCTTGAGGTAGTGTCCATTCAGCCAGTTGAGCTTTTCCGTGTTGAATTGCGCGGCGGATGGCGTGATGTGATCCAGATCGAACCACTCACAGAACTGGGCTATGCTGAAAATTTCATCGTCCCCATGTGACCAGCCCAAACGCGCCAGATAATTCAGCACAGCCTCCGGCAAATAGCCATCTTCGTCGTACTGCAGCACGCTGACCGCGCCATGCCGTTTGGAGAGCTTGGTGCCGTCATCCCCAAGAATCATGGACAAATGCGCATATTGCGGAATGGTGGCTCCCAGCGCATTGAGCAGGTTGATCTGACGCGGGGTATTGTTGACGTGATCATCGCCACGAATCACATGTGATATACGCATATCCCAGTCATCCACCACCACGCAGAAGTTGTAGGTGGGCGTGCCGTCGGCACGCGCAATGATGAAGTCATCCAGCTCTTCATTGGATACCGCAATGCGCCCTTTCACCATGTCATCCCATGCCACCACACCGGATTGCGGGTTGCGGAAACGCACTACCGGCTTTATCCCGGCGGATGGCGTTGGCAGCACCTTGCCTGCTTCCGGCCGCCAGGTGCCGTCATACTTGGGTTTGAGGCCGGCCTCCATCTGCCTGGCGCGCATGGCTTCCAGCTCTTCCGGCGAGGTATAACAATGGTAGGCCGTTCCCGCTGCCAACATCTGCTGGATCACTTCCTTGTAACGGTTCATGCGCTGCATCTGATAGAACGGGCCTTCGTCATAGTCCAACCTCAGCCAGTTCATGCCATCCAGGATAGCCTGCACCGCCTCGGGAGTGGAACGTGCCACATCGGTGTCCTCAATACGTAAGATAAACTGGCCGCCATGCTTGCGGGCATAGGCCCAAGAGAACAGCGCGGTACGCGCGCCGCCAATATGCAGAAAGCCAGTCGGGCTAGGCGCAAAACGGGTACGAATGGTCATAACGATCTTCCACAAAGACAAAAAGCCGGATTCACCCGGCTTTTTAGGATTCTGGTGGGCGGTACTGGGATCGAACCAGTGACCCCTGCCGTGTGAAGGCAGTGCTCTACCGCTGAGCTAACCGCCCAGAAAGGCGCGCATTTAACCACAAACCGGGTTGGCCGGTCAATCAGCGTGCGCCAACTCTGCCCATAAATCATGGGTATCCGCATCGGTAATTTTTACCTTTACCAAATCTCCGGGTTGCAGATGATCACTTTCAGCAATGTAAACCAGGCCATCAATTTCCGGCGCATCGGCATAACTGCGCGCCACGGCACCCTCTTCCGTCACTTGATCCACCAATACCGTGAGCATGCGATCTATTTTTTGCGCCAGCCTTGTTGCGCTGATGTCGGCCTGGGTTTCCATGAAAATCGCCTGACGTTCCTGCTTGAGCGCTTCCGGCACAGCACCGGGCAGATCATTGGCAGCAGCGCCATCCACTGCCGAATAGGTGAAACAGCCTACGCGATCCAGTTGGGCCTCTTCCAGGAAATCCAGCAGCATCTGGAAATCCGCATCGGTTTCACCGGGGAAGCCGGTGATAAAAGTGCTGCGAATGGTCAAATCCGGGCAGATTTTGCGCCAGGACTGGATACGCTCCAGAGTATTCTCGATATTGCCAGGGCGGCGCATCGCCTTAAGGATGCTCGGGCTGGCATGCTGGAACGGAATATCCAGGTAAGGCAACACCTTGCCCTCGGCCATCAGCGGGATAACCTCATCTACGTGCGGGTAGGGATAGACGTAATGCAGACGCACCCATACGCCCAAGTCTCCCAGCGCGCTGGCAAGCTCGGTCATACGCGTCTTGAGCGGGCGGCCATTCCAGAACCCGGTGCGGTATTTCACGTCCACGCCAAAGGCTGAAGTGTCCTGCGAGATCACCAGCAGTTCCTTGACGCCGGCCTTGACCAGGCTTTCGGCCTCACTCATCACTTCGCCGATGGGGCGACTCACCAGGTCGCCGCGCAGGCTGGGGATAATGCAGAAGCTGCAACGGTGGTTACAGCCTTCGGAAATCTTGAGATAGGCGTAATGTTCAGGAGTCAACCGCACACCTTGTAGCGGGATCAGGTCGGTATAAGGATCGTGCAGCTTGGGAAGATGGGCGTGCACCGCTTCCATCACTTCTTCCAGCGCATGCGGGCCGGTAACGGCCAGGACGGAAGGGTGGGCATCCTGCACCACACTGCCCTTAGCGCCCAGGCAGCCGGTCACAATGACCTTGCCGTTTTCCGCCAGTGCCTCGCCTATGGCGTCCAACGATTCTTCCACCGCAGAATCAATAAAACCGCAGGTATTGACCACCACCAGGTCGGCATCCTGGTAACTACCAGAGATTTCATAACCTTCCGCACGCAACTGCGTGAGAATACGTTCGGCATCTGACGATGCCTTGGGACAGCCAAGGGATACAAACCCGACTTGGGGTGCAGCTTTACTCATGCTAATCTGACCTTCATGTATATCGTTGCTATTGCCTGGCTTTACGTCGCTTTGATGATTGCCATTACGGAGCCCAGCGTCACTGGTGGCATTCTGTCTTTCCTGTTTTACGGGCTGTTTCCCTGTGGCCTTTTGTTATGGCTGGTCGGGACACCACAACGCCGTAGAAACTCAATGCGAACCCAGCAAGAAACGCATCAGCCAGACGGTACCGATACCCAACCCGATTAACAGCACCTGTTGCACTGTGGCATGAATCTCTGGCCGCTTGTGCAAGCCAGGGATCAAATCGGCCACCGCCACATAAATCATGCTGGAAGCTGCCAGCCCTAACACGTAAGGCACCCATTCCTGCATGGTAGCCAGGGCAAAATAGGCCAAAACCCCGCCCACCAGGGTAGCTAGGCTGGCCAGCAGATTAAGCAGTATTGCCTGCCGCTTGGTATAGCCGGAGTGCAGCAGAATGAGAAAATCCCCCACTTCTTGGGGAATTTCATGCGCGATAATTGCCAGTGCGGTCACCACACCCAGATTGAAATCTGCCAGGAATGCCGCACCAATCAGGATGCCATCCACAAAGTTGTGAAAAGTATCACCAATAGTAATCATCAGGCCACTGCGGCCATGGTCATGCGTATGATGGTGGCCGTGGTGATGCTCAGGTTCCGCGCCATGTGCCTCGCAGGTTTCCACATGGCAGTGCCGCCAAAGCACCAGTTTTTCCAGGATAAAAAACAGCAGGATGCCCGCCAGTATGGTCGCTGCCATCGCCTGGGGATTGCCCGCTTTCCCGAACGCCTCGGGAATAATGTCGAGGAAAGCCACCCCCAGTAAAGCCCCAATGGCGTAACTAACCAGTACCGGTATCCAGTGTGTACCGGCACGGAAAGCCACAAAGCCTGCAGCGGCAACGCTGAGCACCCCGCCCAGTAGGCTGGCCGCAATAATTGAAGTCAGAATTTCCATGTGTGCATTATAAGGGGTATGTCAAGACAGCCAGATGAAGCTACCCATCCGTCCGGTCTGTCCGTCACGGCGGTAGGAGTAGTAGCGCTGGGGATTGCTGTAGGTGCATTCTGCACCCCCGAATAATCTTGTGACCCCCAAAGCGTGTAAACGTTGGCGCGCCAGCAGGTAAAGATCAGCGAGATATTTCTCATGATGGATTTTAAACGCTGCCACTGATGCCGGATCATGCGCCAGAAAAACATCTCGCACCTCTGCCCCCACTTCAAAAGCCGCAGGACCTATAGCAGGCCCCAGCCAAGCCATCAGGCTTGAAGGTGGCCGATTCATGGCCTCTACCGTCGCCTCCAGCACACCACCGGCCAGCCCGCGCCAGCCTGCGTGGGCTGCCCCCACCACACTGGCGGTGTCATCACACAACAACACCGGCAGGCAATCCGCCGTCATCACCACACACACCGCATTTTCCCGATTGGTCACACAGGCATCGGCTTGCGGATGGCACCCTGCCA
>WBZT01001577.1_pt1 | contig 16547 bp, 15 predicted proteins | sample 5204241 | NCBI WGS metagenome assembly WBZT01 (sample SAMN12344358, study PRJNA552823) | activated sludge metagenome | biome: Activated sludge suspended growth; feature: Nitrification reactor; material: Wastewater; isolation source: activated sludge from nitrification reactor of wastewater...
GCACAACGGCAAATACCCCGATTGCCACGTCGGCTTCCCCTCCTCGCAGTGACAAGCCAGCCGTCATCGCGAGCCCGAAGGGCGTGGCGATCTTAGGTAGGTGGGCGGCATGGCATGGCACAACGGCAAATACCCCGATTGCCACGTCGCTGCGCTCCTCGCAATGACAACCGGGTGATGGATTGCCGCGTCGGCTACGCCTCCTCGCAATAACAAACCGAAACGTCATCGCGAGGGCCGACAGGCCCGTGGCGATCAAGGGCAGACGGGCGGCCAAGCCGAGCGTAGCGGTAAGCCCCAGGATTGCCACGTCGCTGCGCTCCTCGCAATGACAACCAGGTGATGGATTGCCGCGTCGGCTGCGCCTCCTCGCCATGACAATTCTGGGGAGATGCGCGCGGGCGGACGCGGCAAAAATGTGCTATTCAGCCTGCGCCGACTGGCAAGCTTCGGGAAGCGCCGGTCTCCGCCCGACCCACTCGCACGCATGAACGACCACCACACCCACCTCGTGCTCCACTCCGGCGACCCCACCATACTGGGCTGGGTGACTTTTGCCGCCTACCTGGCAGGCGCGGTGCTCTGCTGGCGCGCCTACCGGGCCAACCGCACCCACCCGCGCCCTTTGTCCGTGCACACGCATGCGGCAGCCCGGGATCGGGGCCGCCTGGCCCTGTGGTGGCTGGGCGTCGGCGCCATGCTCTTCCTTCTGGGCCTGAACAAGCAACTCGACCTCCAGACCCTGCTTACGCAACAGGCCAGGGAAATGGCCCTGGACCACGGCTGGTACGCCTCGCGCCGCGTGGTACAGGGATTCTTCGTGATCGCGCTGGCCGCGGGCTGTCTCGCCCTGATGCTGGCCCTGGCGGTCTGGCTGCGAAAAGTCCTGCGCGACATTCTCCCCGCCGTGCTGGGAAGCGCGCTCCTCCTGGCCTATGTGCTCGCCCGCGCCGCCCTGTTCCACAAGGTAACCGTGGACCACGGCGCCCAGGGATCGCTCTGGCTGCTGGAGCTGGCCGGCATCACCCTGGTGGCCGCCAATGCGCGGGCCCATGAAACCGGCACCCGGAAATGAACCGAACAAGCATCCCTCAGGCACCAATAGCCAACCGTCACACCGGCGAATACCCTCCAGCTCCTCATTTTTTCTGGAAACCGACATTCGCCGGCATGACGAAGACAGGATTATCAGGAACGCCCCTGCACAGCCTGCTGCTCGCCTGGCTGCTGCTCGCCTGTCTGGCAATCGCCACCGCCCCGGCCCGCGCCCAGGCCGAGCGCCCCTTCAGCCCATTCGAGTTCGCCCTGCTGGGCGACCCGCAAATCGGCTATGGCCCGGGCGGAGAACATGCCGACGCCCGCCGCCTGGGCAAGGTCATTCAAGACATCAACGCGCGCAACCTGCCCGTCTCTGTCCTCGTCGGCGACCTGGTGCAAGACCGCAGCCTCTGGCAGGACTGGATCTTCCTACTCCAGGCCCGCGACCTCACCGGAACGGCGCTCTACGCGGCGGGCAACCACGACGTCGTGGACACGGACAGCCTGCGGGCATTCCGCGACCGCTACGGGACCGACTACCACGACCACGTGCACAACAACGTCGCCTTCATCGTCCTCAACTCGGAAACCGCCCGCGACCCGCGCATCGACCCGGTGGAATTCCATCAGCAATGGGAATTCATCGCCGCCGCCCTGGAAAAACACCGGCGCGCGCAGAGAACCCACATCGTCCTGGTCACCCACCGCCCGCCCTACGTGCGCAACCCCGCCGAACCGGAAAGCGACGCGAACTGGCCGCCCGAAACCCGTCAACGCCTGCTGCGGCTGGCGCGGGAATACGGCGTGCGCTGGATCATCTCCGGCCACCTGCACCGCACCCTCCTCATCGACGCCGGCGAACCGCCCGGCATCGCCGTGCATGCTGGCACCGCGCGCAGTTTCGATCAGACCCCGATCGGCTACTTCCGCTTCAGGGTTGAACCGGACGCCATCACCCCCGAGCGCATCGACCTGGAACCCGCCCCCAACCCGCCGCCCTCCATCCCCGGCCTGCGCGGCTGGACCCCGCGCCTGCTCGACTTCAGCCCACGCCACTGGCTATTCACCCTGCTTTATGCCGCCGCCGGCGTCGCAGCCCTCTTCGCCGCCCGGCGCCTGAAGCAATCGAACGCCATCGACGGCCCCGGACCCTGGCGCCTCATCGGCCTCGCCCTGCTGTTCTTCGGCCTCAACATGCAACTGGATTTCGACGAACTGCTCAGCGAAACCGGCCGCATCCTCGCCAGGCTCGCCGGGGTGTACGGCCAGCGCCATCTGCTTATAGGCGCACTGATGCTCGTCCTCGCCGCAATCGGCGCGGCATTCCTCTGGCGCCTGCCACGGCGCCATCGCTTCTCCGCCCCAGGCAAACTCGCCCTGATCTGCCTGGCCGTGCCCACCACCTGGTTCGTGCTCAGCGCCCTCTCCAACCACCACATCGGCATCGTCTTCAACGAAACCTGGTGGGACCTGGCCGTACTTCTGGCCCTGGCCTGCATCGCCGGCTGCGTGCGATGGGAATTGCGAGCCCGCCCTATCGAATTGTCATCGCGATGGCCGCCACCTTGATTGTCATCGCGAGGGCCACAGGCCCGTGGCGATCTCTACACCCGTCATCGCGAGCCCGAAGGGCGTGGCGATCTCCCAGGATTGCCGCGTCGCTGCGCTCCTCGCAATGACAACCCACTCGTCATCGCGAGGGCCGCAGGCCCGTGGCGATCTCTACACCCCGTCATCGCGAGCCCGAAGAGCGTGGCGATCTCCATGCAGGATTGCCGCGTCGCTGCGCTCCTCGCAATGACAACCCACTCGTCATCGCGAGGGCCATAGGCCCGTGGCGATCTCTACACCCGTCATCGCGAACCCGAAGGGCGTGGCGATCGTGTACTGGGGTGGAAGTCGTAGGTCAGACTGAAATCCGTCTCACGCACCCCACCCCAAATCAATCCGGCACGAACGCCGGGATCACGCCGAGCAGTTCTCTGGCAAACCGCCCCAATCGCGCATCCGCGGCCGCCATCTGCTCGCCCGGGCGCACATCCGTCACCAGGCGGATCAACGCCCCGTCGGTGCGATTCTCCAGCAGGGAAATCCGGAACAGATCCAGCCGCGCCAACAACTCTTTCTCGTACATGCGCGGACCCTGTTTCAGCCAATAGTAGGCCAGCACCCGGTTCTCCCCCTTCGAAGTCAGCAGCCGGTTGGCGCCGAAAGACTGCCCTCCCCCCCCCATGACCCGCACCGGCTCGACGGCATCGATATTCCAGCCATCCCCCGGAATGCACACCTTGGGGGAATGGGGAATCTGCCCCTGGCGCTGGGTCTTGTAATAGGAAATATAAAGATTCACCGCCTCGCCCCCCGGCGCGAAAAAAGTGCCGTAGAAGTAGTCCGACGCCCCGGCCACCTGCTCGATCACCTCGGGCAACCTGTCCACGTTGGACTGCCATGCCCCGATCCGCGAGGGAAACTCCGAAAGCGGCTTGCCAACCGGCGGCGCATCCTCCCGCTGGGCCAGCACCGTGGCGGCCACGCCCGCCCCCGCCAGCGCGACCAGGATTCCCAACTGCACGGCCCTGCCGGCACCCGCTCTGGAACCGGGTCCCGTCACACCCAGACCGCCGCCTTCCCGCGCCTGCGCATCCAGCACGAGCAAATCAAACAAATTCCGCCGGGGAGACAGCGAACGGGTCAGCAGCCACATCACCAGCAGCAACAGCAGGGCCGCCACCACGAACACCACCCACCCCTCGAAGAAGTGCAGGAAGCCTTCGGTGTGGCCGCTGCCCCAGGCCTCCACCAACACCCCGGTCACCCCGATCCGTAGGCTGTTCATGAAAATCGTGATCGGCACCGTCGCCAGGAACACCGCCCAGCGCATCCACAGCGGCGCCCGCAGCACATAGCCGGCAATCGCCCCCAGGCTCATCAGCGGAAACAGATAGCGCAACCCCGCGCAAGCCTCCGCCACCAGCAAACGGGTGCCCCCCATGTCGATGACGTTGCCCTCCTGATAGACCACCCCGCCAATGGCGCGAATGAACGCCACGCCCAGCTTGGAAGACACCAACTGCAATTCCGCCGTCAGCATCGGTCCCAGAGGATTCGGCAAGGGCAGCAACAACAGCACGATCAGCAAAGGCACCAGCAGGGCACGCACCAAGTCCACGCCGCCCAGCGCATACATCACCGCCACTCCGAACAGCCAGATGCCGTAATAGCCGACCAGCGATATACCCGACGCCTCCCCCAACCCGGCCAACACGAAAGCCGGCATCACCATGAGCGCGACCACCACCCCAGCGCCCGGACGCAAAGGCCGGTACGAAGGCCAGCGCCGGTATACCAGATAGCCGAGCACCGCCAGAACCATCAGGCCATGACCGTATTCCTCGCTTTCCACCCAGATGCGCAGCAGGCCCGACTGTGCCATCAGCCAGACAAAACACGCCACCAACAACACCGTCAACACGCCTTCCGGACTGGCCAGCCACGGCCTGCGTTGTGAACTATCGATCATGTTCCCTTCCCATCAATTTATAGGCATCCAACAAGAGGCTTCATCCAATCTGATCGGAACTAACGCTCATGGCGGCTCGCCGCCCCAGACGATGAAACGTGGATCGGTCATTGCAGACATCCCCGCCGAGACTCCTTCCACCGGCGCAGGGGCATTGCCGTCATCGCGAGCGCCCTGCGGGCATAAACTCCGCGTGGCGATCTTTGCATGGCGTCTGGCCCTGGATTGCCGCTTCGCTACGCGCCTCGCAATGACGCCCAAGACGGTGTTTCACGCTAATACAGGTTCGCAAAGGAAACGCTGATCCGTTCGTCCCCCCGGCAAAGGCCTTCAACATCCTGCTACCCCACCTGCCTGGAAGAAACATCCTTCTCCCAACGGTAACCCGCCAGGTTCTTCAATCGCCTTGCCGCCAGCAAACGCGACAGGACATTCACGTAGAGATACACCGCCACCTTCGGCCAGTTCAGCGGAACACGCAGCAGGCCCCTCAGGGCCCCCCGGTAATCCTTCACTTCATTGCCCGCCAATTCAGGGAACCGCCGCGCCAGTTCCATACCACCGAGCCGGCTGCGAATCTTGATCTTCAAAAGTGACGCCATGTTTCGCGGCGCACGCACGTGCGACTGCGCGCCCAAGACCCGCCCTCGTTCCCCCTCATGGAACAGCGCCCGCACATAGCCATCGTCGGCGATGAGATCCGGAAACTCGCCAAAGCGCTTGCGCCCCGCCTCGGACAACGCATACACCCCTGCGCCGATCATCCCGCTACGGCAATAGGGCAGGGACAACCAGATCTCGTAATAGGCGCGTACCGCCCAGCCGGAGGCCCGCACATCCATGACCGGGTCGGGCGACACCGCCAGCCAGGGGCCATCCGCCAGGGAACGCGCGATCTTTGCCACCGCTCCCGCGCCAAGGGTCACATCCGCATCCATGTATACCCTTGGGAATGACGTGGCCCGCCGATCCCCCAGATTCAATGCCCCCGTCTTCGAAGGCACCGGGGTATCCACAACCGTCACGCGCGGCTCGAAGCGGCGCGCGATCGCGGCGGTATCGTCATGACAGCCATTGCACACGACGATGATTTCGTCCCCTTCCGCCACCTGACCAAGCAAGGACAGCAAAGCCTGTTCGATGACCGCCGCCTCGTCATGGGCCGGAATAACGATGGAAGTCATGGCGCCTTGCCATGGATGAAACCGCGCACCGCCGCCAGCAGTGCGTCCGATGCCCGATCGGAAATCCGCTCCGCGTTGCTCATGGTTTCCAAGCCATCGAGCTGGGCGGGAATCTCGTTCTCGTCCATGGCCACAGCCACCTTGCCCATTTCTCGAAACCGCACGGCCGTGGCCACTTGGTGGTCATTACGGGTTTCTAGGAACCTGCCCTGGCGCGGCATCACCAGGATCGGCTTGCCATACTGCAGCGCGGTCAGAATCGAACCCATGCCGGCGTGGGCAACCAGCGCATCCGCCCATTGCACCCGCTGGCGGAACTGCATGGGATCAAGCAATGCAACATATTCGATATGCGGCGGCCGGATCGGTGATTCACCGATTTGCGCGAAAACACGATGCTCAACACGCCTGCCAGCAGCCCAGGCATCCACCGCCAGGATCAGGCGATCAAAAGGCATTTGCGCCCCGACGGTTACAAAGATATTCACTCAGGCCACCGGCGACATCTAGAGCACGGAACCCAGATAGCGCGGTCCTTCCGGCCTGGCCAGGTGTGGCCATTGCGTCAACCACAGATCTGCATGCCGGCCAACCTTGCCACCGGATAGAGACATCACCTCCACGTTGGCAATGCTATCCAGCCAGATCGTCCGCGCCCCCAACATCCTGCCCAAACGGATCGCGACATACCCGGGCGCCGCACCCGTGGAAATGACGATGTTCGGACGCAAACGCACAATCAGCCAGGCCACCTGAACAAGCATCTTGATCAACCGCCATCGATCCCAGCGCGTAGCGTCGGTAAATGTGACAAACCGCTCACCCGGAACGTCATCGGCATAAGACGAACGCACACAGGCGTAGGTCACGTCAGTTCCTTCGAATGCGGCGCGCAAACGGAGTAACTGAACCCAGTGACCGCCTCCAGAAGATATCGCCAGAATGCGTTTTTTGAACCTAGCTGCCATTATCAATCAGTAAATAACTTGCCCATAGGAACAATAGAATAACCTTCCTTACGCGCCATCTCCAATATATTGCTCGTCAAAGACAGGACATATGTCTGCCGATCAGGATTATTCACCCGGTCATGATCATGTAACAACACCACACCTCCACCATCCCGCCTTATTTGGTCGAGAATATTGTCGATAGGGAGGGATTTTTCCCATGTATCAGAAGAATCAATCGTCCACCATGCATGCCTAAATGAATTAAGCCGGACCTGCAGCATTGTAAGCAGCGTAGTCTTGCCATATGGAGGTCTGTATAATTTACATTTTGAATGCAGACCCGAAAGTCTCAGCCCACGATCAATATCACGATACACGGCCAATGGAAATTTTTTCCAGGCATGCAAATGCGCATAAGAATGCGAGCCTAATTCATGCCCTGCATTAACATACTCACTGGCGACATTTTCTAATGCCTCTAACTTGCGCCCGATCACGAAGAATGTTGCATGCACATTGTGGCCACTGAGCATTGATAACAATTGTTCGGTTAAAGTAGAACTTGGGCCATCGTCATACGTCAAAACAATTGCACGACGTGATTTACAGCGTTGAGACAAAATCTTTTGCTCGCCCCTTTTGATAGCATACGGCAATATGTAGCATATCGATATAATGCAGGCACCAAGATAAAGATAGATTAGCATGATCAAAACGCCCTACAAATCATTACGGAAATAACTCCACATCTGATCACCCAAGGTGTTCCGGTAATGTCCGGCATCAATGTTACTGCCATGCTTTTCTCTGTAGCGCCCCGCGCCCGTGATGCAATTGAGTCGTGGTCCTGGTCCATAGACCCTTCCATAGTCATCAGGCACTTGATTGTACGGGGCACATGGATCTGGGTCCGCGATTACTCCTTCATTGACCCATCTATCAACATACTCGAGAAAACTATCATGGCCCCACTCTTGGGTTAACCCAAGCATACGTATGGCCAAAGCGGTATATTTCCAGGGCATCGAAGTGCAGCAAACCTGATATGCTGAACCAATTTCGTGTCCTCCGCCATCAATATAGCCATAAGGATCGCGGCAATCGCGCGATCCACGGCCATAACGTATAGTCATCCAGTAATCCCGATCTGTACATGGAGCACCGAATAAGGCAATACCGGTTACCGCACTACGATATACTTGGTGATCCTCTGAAAATGTAGTATTCGACAAGGATTTCATAAAAGAATTTCGATTAAGCACTTTTCCAGTAAAAAGAATGGGCAGTTTGCGGCCATTTCCATGTCCGCCATTGGCAGGCCATTTCACACCGTCATCAGCCATTGCCTGAAAATCGACCCCGGATTGAAGGTAGTTCACAAGGGCATTTTTATGTGTGATGTTTGTGTAATCAAAATCATCGAGCAACATTCGCAGCACAGACACGGCATTATCAACAGCTATTGAAGTTCCATAATCAGGCATATTATCTATGGGATGCAGATTCCGCCCTACCCATCCCTCGATATGATCCAATTGAACGCCTTGATAGCGTTGCGCAATGCGCTCGAAATCATCAGGAAGCACCTTACCACAACATCTCGTCGTGTATTTAGGAATTCTCTGTGCAATGTCCTGAGGCAAACGGTTAAGTGATTTACGATTGCCATAGTAACCTGGGCGTAGATAACTCTTGCTTTGATATAGAGGCGATGCCAGTATTGTCAGAACAGCAGCATATTTAAGGCACGGCCTACATTTATCCGTTTCGGCTGGCACACTAACCGCCTTGACCACAGATGCATTGTTTTTTACCTTGAAAGGCGTTGCGGCATTCAAGGTCGCATTGTATCCACTTATTCTAAAGTCGAATCCCTGTGTATTTTTACTGCGAGGGTTCACTTCCATGCCATGCATCCCGTCATGCGATTCAGGCAGTACCTGAGTTATCGTTACGTCCTTTTTAAATCCACCACTTACCCACCAGTCGCCATTGGCAAACTGGCCGCACGGATACGGTTTGTCAAAGATAAATTCGATATCGTTATTTGGCCCTGACGGCGCCGGGTATTTGACGCTTGTACAGTATTGACCCCCCGCCATTGCGGCTTGCACCACCACAATCAGCCATGCAGCCAAGAACGACTTAACAACATTTCTCAGCGCCGTATTTAATCGACAGTGGCGTACTACGCAATGAGACTGCTTCGTCGTTCCCGCAAAGGCGGGAACCCAGTAAGAACATGGCACTTGATACCCGCCTTCGCGGGTATGACTGATTCTTAGAGTTACCTTCGCCGTCATTGACCGCCCCCATCCAGCAACCATTCTTTTTTGCGCGCACAAATTTCCTGCCAAGTACTCTGTTTGGCGGTAGTTGAACGCCCCAACCCCACAAGAACGCGATGTGCCAGCGACCGACTAAGTGGCCAAAGTGCAAGCAGCGCATAGCCGAGCCGACGGGTTCTGGCAGGAAAGTGGTTTCGAATTAGGAGCATCTTCGCCTTCAGCAAACGCACCATCTTGTCAGCGCGTACAGTCTCCGACGCGCCCCCATAGTGGATGATCGTCGCCACAGAGGAGACCATAGGCTGGGCACCCACAGCCCGCGCCCGCAAGCAAAGATCCGCCTCTTCGCCATACATGAAAAACTCCGGGCGGAAGCCGCCCAAACGTTGCCAAAGATCACGGCGAATCAGCAGAAAACAGCCCGAAACAATATCAACCTGGCGAACACCCTCCCGGTTCCACCCCCCAATCCCCTCCGGATTCAAGAGACTGGAATGCCGGAACAACGAGGACAAACCAACCGCTTGGCTGAACAAACTCCACAGCGTTTGCCTTGACCAACAGGAAGCCCGGTTAAGTGCTCCGTCTCCAAATAATGTTCGCCCACCCCAGACACCCGCCGCCGGGTACTGTTGTGCAAAGCGAATCAACTTATTTATGGCGCCATCCATTATAACCGTATCGGGGTTTAACAAAAGCAGGTAATCCCCAATAGCCATATCAGCCACCCGATTGTTACCCGCCGCAAAGCCCAGGTTATCTGGCGAAGCAATCAGCCGCACCCTGTCGCCAAACTCTTGTTCAATAGCCTCGACCGAACCATCCACCGATGCGTTATCCAACACGATGAGTTCGAAAGTCGCCTGACGGGTTTCTCTAAAGACTGAACGCAGACATTCCAGGGTCATCTCGCGCGTGTTGTAACTGATCACGAGAATCGAGAGTGCAAGATGGCTCATGCAAGTCGCTCCCGATGGCTCAACTCATCTGACAAAGGGCTAATTTCATCTTCCCGCTCACTGATGCCTTGTGGCGCAGCCACCCATGCGGTGGAAGCGCTTATGCTGCAGCCAAGCAAAACAAAACTCAACAATTGCGCCGGGCCAAAAAGACCGACGGACATGCTCGAAAAGTCTAAGGCAATAAGGGTCGCTGCCAGGCTAAAAACCAACTGCCTACGGGGGATATCGCTCTCGCGTCGAAATGCCAGGATAGTCCGTTTGACAGCGATGACGTGCGTCGCCACATACATGAACAAAGCAGGCAAACCGCCATACAAGGCGATGATTACAAAATTATTGACCACGTCGATATACTGACGGCCATCAAGCTTTGCCGCCCAATGATGTGGCCACGTTGATCCCACACCAACCAGCCAATAATCCTGCCATTGAGTCACCGCCACCTCCAGCAGTCGCGTCCTGTACCAGGCCGTGTGCGGGTCCAACGCAAGGTAGTCAATCAAGTTGTAAAAATGTCGGTTGGACGCCACCTCCATTACCAACGCCAGCGCCATCAAGCCGTAAAGCGAGGGTTTTATCATTGAAGGCTGCTTGTAATAGAGATTCATTGCCAACAGCGCTGCCAGTGCCAACCACGGGCCGCTGGAAAGCGAAGACAATGCCGCGACAGTGGCTGCAAGCGCCACAAGCTTGTATCTGAACTGCTTTTGCACATAGCCGCGGACAGACCAGAGCACCCCAGTAACGAGCATCATCGCCATGCCGAAATAGATGGAATTTTGTGTGCTGCTTTGGGCACGCAGCATGCCGTAACGAATTTCCGAATAACCCTCTATCCTGGCTGCCCCACTTGAAAACTGATGATAGGGCGAATGCCACGTAAGCGCTTCGTATGAACCCGCAGCACACATCGCCAGCGCCGTGAGCGCCATACCCCAATACAGGCCTTTGACATCCTCGCGGCTTGTCAATGCCATTCGCGCAACAAAATACATAAGCACCGTGTCCAGGCCGCGCCCGATCATTTGCGTCACTTGCGTAAAGGCCGCATCTGCGATGAAGGTGGCAAAGATTGTCCAAAGCCACATCAAGATGACTAGGGTGTCAGCCCTACCAAAATTGATCTGCCGATGACGTCCTTGGGCCATGAACTTGATCAGAAGGAAAACGGCCACAAAGCGCGGCACCGACATCTGCACGATGCCCACAGGCACCCGCAAGAACTCCGGCCAGAGCAGCATGGACATGATAAGGATGCCCAGTGCAGCCCCCGGATTACGCCTGGACAGGGCCAACACGACGAACAGAAAGGCAATGCCGAGCGTTGCGCCGATCATGGTTTACCGCCTGGTTCCCATTCCAGAACGTCCACAGGCTTGTTCAGGCGTTTTGTGTAAACGCGCTTGGCCGTACCCGTAAACGATTGCAATTTTTCTTTGAGGCCAAGTAGCCCGAGCCAGAACCGGAACATGCCAAAGCCCGAGTAGCGAGGCACCGCCGCGCCCAGCAGGCGCAACACCTTCAGCCGCGCCCACAATGCGCCGCGGGTAGCCAGCAAATTAGGCTGCGAGCGCGGCAGCAGGCTTGGGTCCTCTTTTTCAAGAACAATGTATCCGGCGGCCACCGCTGCCTGAAGCAGCGCCAAGCCCCGTGGGGTGCGGGCTACGATCAGTGATTTTCCCGGCTCGCCCGGCTGCACTTCACGGTACCAGGGGTCGCCCACGGCAATGTCAGCAAATTCGCCGGTATGGTCCGGACAAATGTAGCAACGCCACTGGCGATATTTCTGGAGAAAGCCCCAGGATTCCGCATACGTCATCTGGCGGGTTTCTTCTGCACCGGCATGGTTCGCAAAACGCACCGTCCACATACCTGGCCAACCGTTACCCCGGTAGCGCAGGGCCTTGATCTTGGCCGGGTCCTCCACGCCATTGGCCTTCAGCAAAGCAAGGTTGCCCTTTGTCGAAGGCACGCCAGCACAAAAGAAGGCAATCACCAAGCCCAGCTTTTCATCCAGGCTGGGGCGAAGTTTGCGGGCGCTTTGTGCCGCCGCCGCATCGCACGGCTTGCCGATGAATACGCATGGGGCGGCAGCCTGCTCGATCTGCCCCAATCCTTCCGCAGGGCTGGCAGGGGCATAACGGGACCCAGTTCGTCTTAATAGATCCGCCCGGGAAATGCTCATTACCGTTTTATTCAAATACGGCACATCCGCCCGCGCTGCCGTATGCAACACGCCCGCCATGGCCTCGCGCTCGATGCTGTAGAGTGCCAGGGCCGTGGCCGCCCCGCCACTTGAGCCGGCAAGGCGAATGTCCGGATCCGCCGCATAGCCCTCCCACACCCCCAGCACAGGCCCCCAACCCTCGAACAAGCCTGCCACAACACCGAGTTGAGTACCTGCATCTGGGGAGTGCTGCAACCCGACGCCCGGGCATACCTTCAATGCCTCAGCGGAAGGCAGGGCACCATCGCTCGCCGGAAATGGGCGCCGTCCGTAATCGAGCGACTCAGCCATGCGGTAGGTGTCCGGCGCCACATAAGCACACGCGCCGCAACCGGTGCAAAGCTGCATGTTCACAACATCCTGAATGGATGTTATTGCCCCATGAGTCCGGACGGACATCGTCAATGAATCCTTCCTGATAGATACAAAAAGGGCGACAACGACTGAGAGAACAAACCCATCGTCACCGCTTCCACTCGTCTCCGGTTTGCCGGCACATCGGTATGAATCTCAATTACCTGAAAACCTGCTGAACGAGCAACCCCGCGCAGACCCCTCGCCGTGAATGGCACCGCACCAATCGATTCCTTAGTCCAAGGCATCTTGAAGCGGGGGTCCCGAAAGCGTCGCTTCAACATCCTGACGTCGTTTAGATTTGGCACGCGCACCAGTAACCGCCCACCCTTACCCAATACACCACCGACCTTAGCCAGCAGGCCTGCCGGTTCCTCATGGAGATGCAACACATCTCGCAAAACGACCACATCAAATTCTTTGCCACCCGGTGATTGTTCCAAATAATCGGCCGGCAACACTCGCAAACCACGCTTGCGGCAAGACTCACCCACCACGGCATCCAGCGGTATAACGGCTACGTCATGCCCCTGGTCTGTCAGATCCAACTCAAATACGCCATCGCCAGATCCCCAAACGAGGACACGTTTTGATGCTGCCCCCAGCATGTTTTTGAAGACGGGATCCGGCTGCTCCCGATAGAACTTCGACCCGACACCACCAGGCAGTTTGGTTTCAGGGTTTATCAACTCATAGGAAGGAAGCTCGCCCTTGTATATCCGCCGCAAGGCATCAATCTGCCAACCCATTTCTTCAGCAGGCAAACCCATCCTGCCGATGTACTTGTTCGGTAGGTGAGGCAACGTGAATTCATCTAACTTGTCGAGGCATACCAAGCGCTCCAGGCCACACTGGGTATAAACATCAGTGGCTGCAGCACACAGCATGTCGTGCCGGCCTTCATGCGGCACAGTGGGGAAGCCACCAGCGGCGATTGCGCGCCGCAGTTGCGTTTGACTGATTACGTAACATGCCGCATGTTCATTGGTGTAGCGCGCCCACAAGCTGCCACCGCGCTCCTGGACAGAGGAAGGAATCCAGCGAAAAAATGAATGGCAGGTCGAATAATAGCGAGCGCCATCGGGACCGACTTCTGTTCTGACAAAACCGGCGATCTCGTTTTCCATTAGCACGCCGGTAGATTCAATACATCTCAGCAATACGTCCCAAGTCAGCAGGGTATCGTCTTCCGCGTAGATGAAATAATCATAATCATCGAGACGATCAATAAACAACTGACGATGGGCAAATGGTAGAGACCAGGGATTGGGGGATGGGCAACCGACGCGCACCTCCACATCCGGTCCCAGATCTTTTGGAAGGTTTGAAAGCACAACAATAGAAACTTGGGCTGGCATAACACGATATGCATCCAGCAACTGATCCAGATAGTGCTGGTTTTTTGTGCCGTGGTTCGCAATTGCAACCAATAATCTTGCATCACTCAAGCATATCTCCGATCATTTATGCTAGTATATTATCGCAAATATAATTTTTGCGCCGATAAACACACCGCTGGAAGAACCAATATCACTGAAGAGAACTTACGCAACCACGATTTTATCTCCTCATCTCAAGGAGACGCGAGAATGAATAACGTAGTACCGTGAACTGGGTAGCGTAATACCATACAAAATCCTTAATCGAAAAGCCTGGATACTTCTTCTTAATAATTTCTGCATGTTCTCGACTCCCTTCATAGCAGGCGAGCCACAATGATATCCTACGAATATTTCGAATGTGTTCATCTCTTATTTCTTTGTTTAAATTATGTTTATCGCAAAGATACACACACATTTCCGAATTTGACACCCAGAATCTAAGAACCTTGCTCATGTCTCTGCTTTGGGTGGCAGATTCTGGAAGTATATTGCGAGTTGCCAAAGAAGTATTAATGCGATGCAATCTAGCATAAAGCGATATCTCAGCCCACAACTGGGTATCGCCCATTCGAAAATGGCCACTCTGATGTAGAAAGGGATCACCGCTTTTGACTCTATCGACCAAATCACTTCTTGCCACGACAGTACAAGTCAATATTCCGCCATGCCCTGTAAGAATATCATTAATACTCGGTGAAGCAACAATTTCTTTCCCTGATTTCATGAAATAGTCCGTTGTCGTCTTCCCCGTTTTAGTGTCATATTGGTTGTAATCTGAACAAATTAACCCACAGTCTGGATGACGTTCCAGATAATCTACCTGCAATTGCAATTTGTCTTCGCTATGCCAATAGTCATCGCCCTCGCACCAAGCAATGTATTTGCCGCGCAATGCAGCATTAACACGATTGCTATTTTGTGTCATCCCCACGTTTCGATCCGATGTGATTACACGGATTTTTTCTGGGAAACGTTGCGCATAGTCAAACACGATCTCTCGAGTGCCATCAGTGGAGCAATCCTCACCAATGACCAATTCAAAAGGAAAGCTGGACTTCTGGGCCAGAACGCATTCAATTGCCTTTGCGATATAGGGCGCATGGTTATAGGTAAGCATTTTGATGCTCACCAATGGCTCTGTCATAAACCCACTCCATTTCGTAAACAACTGAAAGAATTAACTAATGGCCGTAGACCATCGCAGGCAACGTGAGAGGACCAACCAGGTTGGATATCCTGTCTAAAGGTGCGTGACATGCTTTCGTCTAATAATTTCTATTATTTCTTTGAAGGCTGCCAATCGGAGCAGGTGGCAGGCACCGAAATAGAATGCTGCACCCAGCACCGTAAGTGTAAGTAATTCAAAAATAGGGGGCCAATGCAGCATATGGCGCCCACCCCAAACACTTGCCGCCATAGCCACCCCCACAAGGACATAAGGCAGGATATCCCGCAATTGTCGCCAAGCACCGTAGGAGAGCAATACACCACTGTAATGTGCGTTGATGAAGAATCCGATTACCCCGAGCAAAACCCTAATCCAGGCAATCGCCATGACACTGTGCAAACTGGCCAGTGCAAGCAACAGCACGCCGGATATCTTCTTGATCATCTCGATGCGAAAGAACAAGTCAGAACGTCCTTGGGCCATTAGAGCATTTAGATTGATGACGTGAAGAGGCCATATAAATCCCGAGAGACAAAGCACTTGCAAGAATGGCACGCTTGGCAACCACTTTTCGCCAAACAGTGTAATGACCAATGGCTCCGCCAAAACAGCCAAACCCAGCAAAGCCGGAATATTGAGCAGCATGATGGCTACGAGAACTTTGCGCATTCCCCGTGCCAGTCGCTCAGGTTCCGCTGCAGCCTCCGAAAATACAGGAAAGGCGACACGATTGAGCACCTTGGTCAACACACCCACAGGTAATTGTTCCGTGCTTTCAGCCCGCGTGTAGTAACCGAGTTCCCTTGCCGAATAGAACTTTCCGATCAGCACCGAGTAGAGCCGAGTGTAAATCGTATCGAGCACGCCTGACATCAGCATGTAGCCACCGAACCGGAACAAACTACGCAGAGAAGTCAGACTGAACTCCCAAGATGGGCGCCAGGGATGCCATTTCCACAAGAGTGCTGAACTGATCAGGGACGATAGCAGCGTTTGCCAGGCCAAACTCCAAACTCCAAACCCCCACCACGCCATAAAAACGGCCAACAAACCAGAGCAGAAGGTCGCTACCCCCCCAACTTTCATAATGGTCTTGAAGTTCAGGGACTTGGTGAGCAGGGTATTGTGTATGGAGCCGACTGCACCTATGAAAACATTGAGAGCCATCACATAGGTGAGTGGCTGCAAGATGGGGAGTTCGAAAAATGCCGCGATCCAAGGGGCCGCCAAGCAAAGCACAAGTGAGATCAGTGCCGCCATACCCAGATTGAAGAAAAACACTGTGGATTGATCTGTGTGGGTAATATCCTGGCGTTGTATTAGGGCAGAACTAAAACCACTATCAACGAACAAACTAGCCAAGCCCAAAAAAACATAAAGCATTGCGATTACGCCAAAATCATCCGGCGCAAGCAGACGGGCCAACAGGATTGAGACAAAGAACAGAAGCCCTTGACGCAGGAATACATCT
>WBZT01001579.1_pt1 | contig 16535 bp, 10 predicted proteins | sample 5204241 | NCBI WGS metagenome assembly WBZT01 (sample SAMN12344358, study PRJNA552823) | activated sludge metagenome | biome: Activated sludge suspended growth; feature: Nitrification reactor; material: Wastewater; isolation source: activated sludge from nitrification reactor of wastewater...
TATTGATCACCAAACCGGTTCAGTTCCTTAACAAAAAGGGATTCTACAAAGTGATAACCGGAGCCAAAAAGTTAATGGGCTTCAGGAATATGACACTGCAGAGTTCATCAGGGGATCTTACTCATATTCAATTCTTTACAAGGAAGAGATTAAGCAGGATAATTTCACATCGGGGTTTCAGGGAGATCAGCTTTAAACATGGAAATTTTGTTGAAAGAGTTTTACCGTTTTCGATCCTGACCCGAAGGATTAAATCTTTGCAGAAAGTGGATTGCAATATTGCAGATAAGCTTCCAAGCTTTGCAGTCAGTGCATTCTATTCTGCATGGCAGAAGGCGTGATAGCAGGCTGCCTTTCAGGATCAGAGCGCTCTAAGCTTATCCCTTAGTTTCACGCTGTACCGTTGGCTGCTGTAGAAAACTTTATCGGTCGTACTCATTGAAATTTTGAAAGAGTAGTTGAACCATTTATCGACCTTCTTTATGTGGTTGATATTTATGATAGTCTGTCTGTGTATCCTCACAAAATCTGCAGGCGGCAGTTTTTCTTCCCATGTTTTTATGGGTTTTCTTACAAAGTGTACCGTTCCGTCTTTCATGAGAAGCTTTGTATAATCTTTAACGGAGTTTATTGCAGTAAGCTCTTCAATACTTAAAAATCCGTTATAGACTTCAGTAGTAATGAATATCTTTTCATTCCCGTTGAGGTTTTTGTTATTCGGCCGGATAGAAGGATTGACCAGTGATTTGATACTGTTTAGCAGGGAGTCGTCATTGTAAACTGCTGCTTTCAGGTTTTCCCTTTTTCTTAACTGCGCTTTTACCGCGTTTGTAAGCTCTTCAGGTTTGAATGGTTTGGTAATAAAATCGTCTGCGCCAAGCTCCATGCCTGTGCGCATATCTTTTCTTTCATTCTTGCCGGTTAGAAAGATGAAATTCGGCTTGTGTGAGTTTGTTTGTTTGCTCAGAATGCGGAGAAAGTCAAATCCGTTCATCTTCGGCATTTGAACGTCGCATACTATTATATCAAAGTTTTCCCCCAATGCAATTTCCAGCGCCTTTTGTCCGTCAGAGGCATCCGTTACTGCATATTGCTCCTGTTTAAGAACTTCTTTTACAAGAAATCTGACCTCTTCGTTATCTTCAACTACCAGAACTTTTTGATTATTCATAATTAATAAGGATATATTTCAATAAATTCCTCTATTTACATGCATAATATAAAATAAAAAACGGTATGTAAATCATTAAAATGGTGATTTTTAAGAACTAGAGCCATTTATTCGCAATTTGGCATATTTTTAATGTTCAATTCCAAAGGGCTCCGTTTAGGGAGCCCTTTGTGCTGATACCGCTGAATAGAGAAACAGCTAGTTGGGAATAAGCAGTCAGAAATCAGCGGCCATAATTGTCCTTTACTGCATACCGGCGGAACCCCTGTCATGATAAATCCCGGCAGCAAAATGCAGCACAGAACAAACTTTCTTTTATTTGAGCAGAATCATTTTTTTAGTCTCTCTATATTCGCCCGCAGTTATACTATAATAGTACACACCGCTTGCCAAGCTGGTGCCGTCAAAGACAGCAGTGTGATATCCGGCTTCTTTATATTCATTCACAAGGATTGAAACTTCTTTGCCTGTAATATCATAAACCCTGATGGATACAACTCCTCCGGCAGGCAGCATGTACTCAATTTTAGAGTTTGGATTAGACGGATTAGGATAATTCTGTGATAGACTGAAACTTCCCGGCGGAGTTACGGTGACTGCCTCACCCAGTTCGAAGTATTCATAATTCCCGTTATTATCAATTTGCTTCAGCCTGTATGTGTAAGAACCTGACGGCAATCTAAAGTCTTCGAATGTATAGTCAACGGGGGCGGTTGAGTTTCCGGTGCCCTTCACATAACCGGCCTTCTGCCATGATGAGTGAACAGGGTCTGTGGATTTCCTTTCAATATCAAATCCGGCATTATCAATTTCAGCCGAAGTTTGCCATTGAAGGGTTACATTGTTATTGGTTACAGCGGCCCTGATGTAGTTCATGCTAACAGGCATAGGGGATGACTGGTCGCTTAAAGCAAAATAAGAAAATGAAGTAAGCCCGCTTACATTGACGGTTTTGGCCGTAGTATTAACAGAGGCTCCCTCAAAGTGTACCCAATTCTGGTTATCTTCGCTTTTTGCGATACGGATATTGCTTTCGGAAGAAATAGTGCCGAGCATGTTTGCATCATAATACAAAGTGATAGAATAACTGAAGCCCGAACCACCTGTTGTATTTATCTCCCAGTAACCGTTGCTGTAACTGCCTTCGGTACAGGTTGGATTTTTTCCGATGTGATATTTTACATAATTGATAACCGGCAGCGTTCCGGACGCCCCCCATGTGATAGAACATAATGTGCGCCCGCTGAAGGTAAAAGTTTCAGTCCCGTTTACAGCATGTGTACCTCCCGCTACCGCGTTGACTGGCTCAACGGCAGTTTGGAATTCACATGATCCTATATCTGTTGCACCGGATATCACCGTTGTACTTCTGCAGCCTGTCGAATCAAAATCATCGCAATACCCGGTTAAAGGCATACCTTTTCCGCTTACATACCATGATGCTGCGTTATCCCTGTTAACTGTAAGATTGCCATTCGCCGCATCAGTAAACAGGTCTGATGAATTAATAGATGAAGATACAACATACCAGCTTCCCGCATCACACGAAGAATTGCTTTTCCAGGTTGAGAAAGAATTGTTTGTATAATACCAAAGAGCTGCAATATTGCTGTTTGGGGTAATAAAAAGATTGTAATTTGAATATCCCGCTGACATGCCAACAGTAGGAGTTGAGTTCGTGCTTGCAATGGCGTAATGAGTGCCCGTGCCTCCCGATCTGGAGTTATAAAAAATATTGTTCTTTATCTGGGTTGTGTATGATGCGGTCCAAATGTACCGCTGAAAAGCGATCGAATTGCACGATGTTGCAGTTCCGCTGATATAAATGCTGTTGTAGTAGAATTTCACCGGACCGGAATCATACAGCATGACACCAAGTATGTTTTTACCGCCGGTAACCCCCGCGCCAAGTGTTATCTCGTTGTTTATATAATCTGCTGCCCCGGAATACAAACAGTTTATGCCATAAATGTACGGACCGCTTCCTGTAGACAGATTTGTAAGGTTATATATCCTGTTTTTAGAGAACTGGCTCGCTCCACCCGCGCCTGTTGCGCAATTGTAAATACCAACAACACCGGTATTATATGCTCCGGTATTATTATTAGCAAGGTTATAAATAGTATTTCTGGTTACGGTGAACAATTGTCCGTCATCCAACTGGATGCCGATAGTTCCGTAATTGTTCCCGGCTGAGTACTTGCTCAGGTTTGAAAGATCCCTGATGGTATTCCCGCTGATAGTACATGTTCCTGCATTGGTAATAAACATACCCATAAGGCTTGAACCGGCATCGGTGGCTGATGCAGAGTTATTATACATGTTAGCAATTGTATTGGATGAGATTACCAATGCTCCTGCTGATGAAAATCCGTACCCCATAATACCCATTACAGACTGGCTTCCCGAAGAAGCCCCGGTATTCATATTGATACTGTTTGCGGTAGTCAGGCTTCCTATCAGGTTTCCGCTCACGGTCGTAGTTCCGGCAGAGCTTGAAGGTGTGACTTTAATCCCTGTGAACCCGCTTGAATATGATGAAGTTGAAAAAGTGAAGGACCCGATGTTATTGTTGTATATGTTAACCGTACCCGTTGAAGTTGAGTATATTCCAATAGCATTTCCGTAGTTAGCTCCATTATATATAGTGATAGAGCCGTTTCCGGTTGATTCGCCAATTGTATTGCCGGTAATTGTCCCGGCATTTACATTTCCGGCTGAAATGTAGATACCAATCCAGTGCGTGCCGGTGTTGGTTGATTGCCACGAGATATTTTTTATAGTATTACCCTGAACAGAAGTTGCCGAAGTTGTGCCTACGTTAAGATAAATGGCATATAGATTACAATAAACCGGCGTTCCGCTTACAGTCCATGGAGTGCCGCCGCACATTGGTGCGCTGCCGCCGACATAATTTCCGGTAACTGTATGGCCGCTTCCTGTGTTAATGTTAATGCCATATGAAGTAGCTGTTGATCCGGAAATTATATCATCCTGGTAGAAACTGTTCCCGTTAATAGTCCAAGCCGTAGAATTGCTGTAAAGATAGATGCCCGCATTCGTTGAACCTCCGCCAAAACAGAAGATGCTGCAGTTTGAAATAGTATTGTTACTGTTTTCTTTTGCTGAAGTGCCTGCCGAGTATACAAGGAAGCGGGGTTTGTTTGAGCCGATCTCCCTGATGTAACAATTATCGATCAGGTTGTTATCGTTGCCTGCGGTAGTTCCGGTACCGAAATAAATAACGCCTCCGCTTGTATTAGTTGATGAACCCTTTATATAGCAGTACCTGAGTGTATTGTTCTGCGCATCGCCATAAAAATAGAAAGTAGATGAGCCGGAGCCGGTACTGGTATTTGTAATGGTCAGGTCGGCGGCGCCTGCCTGGTTCACTCTTCCGTCAAAAGTAATGTTATCAGCACCATTTAGTGCGATCATGTTTCCGGAAATTGATCCTGAAATTACAACGCCTGCGGCAGTAGGGTAGAGCAATATCGAGCTGTAGTTTGCAGAACCCGAACCGCTGTAATTAAGTGTCATAGCTGACGATTCAGTTGTGTTTGCATTAACAAGAATAGTAACATCACCTTTATGTGTGCCCGCATTTATGGCATCTATGGCAGCTTTAAGTGTTGTATAGGTTGTGCCTGAGGAGCCTGAAGTAGCATTTACTGTAATGTTTCCATCAGCAAAAGCCGGCAAAGCAAATAATTGAAGCAGTAAAATAGTAATTAGGGTTTTCATGACAGTAGTAATAAGAATATTTTGAGATTGCCTTAATTTACATAGGGTAAATTTTTGCCGGAAGAATTGTTCTTCCATTTCAAATATATAAGGTATTGATTACCTGCAGAATAGCGAATTTAGTGATAATCCGGAATTTGGATAACAATCATGTTACAAAGTGATAAATAAAAAGAGAGCCTGTTTGAGGCTCTCTTCTTAAGAAATGAATAAAAATATCTGCTGTTAGAATTCTATACCGCCTGAAAGAATAACTTCCGCACGGGTATTCTTGTTCTCAAAGAATATTTTCTGGTCCGCATCAGCCGAAAGGAACCTGCCTTCAAGCCTGAAGTATGAATTTGCTGTCGGTGTGTATTCCAATCCTGCTGAAACGCCGAAGGCTTTCAATCCGCTGAAGGTGCTATCTGACATTAACAGCGGCGTTGAAAATATCGCGTCTTTATCCTGAAGTATCTCGCCTCTAAGCATCAGTGAAACATTCTTCGATGCCCTGTATTTCATCGACGCGAAAGCTGAGAACATGCTTCCCATTGCTGTGGCATCATCAATCTTGGATTTATCCTGCAGGCAGAAATCGCCGCTTACTATAATATCCAGTTTTTTATTAGGGAAAAACTTCAAAACGAGATTGTTATATATCCTGGTTTTTCCCTCAACACCGGTTGGCATTTCATTGCCGGTCAGATTGTTGAACGTAACATCAACTTTGTCGTTCGGCTTATATCCCAATTGCAGGCCAAATGATTTGTTCTTATTGTTATCTGCCAGCACGTTGTATCCGTTGAGCAGCATAAGTGAGGTATAGAATTTTTTTCCTGTGTATGAATACCTGATTCCGCTCTGGTATATAGGTTCGAAATATGTACCAAGTGCGATGGATGTGAAGAAATTATACTTCGGAATAATACCTTCACCGCCGATGTGCGTTAAGAAATAACCGGCATCTACCCATGAGTCTTTACCCGGCGATACACCGATGTTGGCTTCCTGTATGTACTGCAGGTATTCGTTTGGAGATTGCGGCCAATTGTATCTTGGCACATCTCCGAACTGAATTGCAATGTTGCTGCGAATACGTTTTGAGGAATATCTTAATGCCAGCATCGCAAGGTTGATCCTGAATTCATCTCTGTAGGGAGCAATAACAGATAACTGCCTCAGTGGTGTCACTTTATCATTATCATATGCATAATAAACATCAACGTACCCTGTCAGGGTAAGCTCCTCGGGGAAACCGGCAAACAGCCCTTTTTCCTTCTTTTCCTGTGAATATGCTGAAACAACTGCAACTATCAATATGATAAGTAAAAAGTAGAAATTTATTCTATATTTCATAGTAATGTTGATTTTTTAGATGAATTTTACACTTTGATTCTCAAAAATAGCCCTTACTGCTCTGTTTACAAATGACTTGGCTCATTAAATTATATGACCTCTCTCATAGTTCTGAAAAGTTCTGCATATTAATTTTGTTGTATAGTTTCGAGAAAAATCAGAAATAATTGCATTTATTTCTTAAAGGAGGTAATTAAGTGATGTTTGATACTGGTAATACCGGATTCATGCTTCTGGCAACAAGCCTGGTAATGCTTATGACTCCGGGCCTTGCATTTTTCTACGGCGGTTTAGTTGGCCGTAAGAACGTGCTCACAATTATGATGCAAAGTTTTGTTTCGATGGGTATAACCACGGTTCTGTGGTTCATAGTCGGATACTCGATGTGTTTCAGCGGCGATATGGCTTCAGGCACTGATATCGGAGGAATAATTGGAAATCTCAATATGGCATTTCTATCGGGGGTTTCTCCAACAACTCCAAGTCCGCTGAATCCAAGCATTCCTTTATATGTATTTATTGCTTATCAAATGATGTTCGCAATTATAACACCTGCTCTTATCACAGGTGCATTTGCCAACAGGGTAAAATTTGGCGCTTACCTGGTTTTCCTCACACTTTGGCTGCTTCTTGTTTATTTCCCGTTCGTTCACATGATCTGGGGCGGAGGAATTTTAGCTGCCTGGGGCGTTAAGGATTTTGCAGGAGGTATTGTTGTTCATAACATTGCCGGATTCGCCGCGCTTGCTTCTGTTCTGTACATTGGCAAAAGAAGAGTTGCCGATCCCGGAATGCACAGTATTCCTTTGATTGCTCTTGGTACGGGATTGTTATGGTTTGGCTGGTATGGATTCAACGCAGGAAGTGAGTTTGCTGTTGATAGCGTTACCGCAGCCGCATTCCTGAATACTGACGTTGCAGCTTCATTTGCCGCTGTTGTATGGCTGTTATTGGCATGGTGGCTCGAAAAGAAACCGAAATTTGTTGGATTGCTCACAGGTGCCGTTGCCGGGCTTGCAACAATTACTCCGGCTGCCGGATACGTTTCGCTGAAGGCTTCGGTATTTATAGGTATTGCAGCAGGAATAGTATGCTACTTCGCAGTTGCGCTTAAGAACAAGCTGAAATGGGATGATGCACTTGATGTATGGGGTGTTCATGGTGTTGGCGGATTGATCGGAATAATCATGCTTGGCATTTTTGGAACTACTACCATTAACGCAGCAGGATCCAATGGCTGGCTGCACGGAGGTTTTGATTTCTTCAAAGTTCAGCTTCTTGCAATTCTTATCAGCAGTATATACGCTTTCGGATTCACATACGGAATGCTTTGGCTGATAAATCTCTTCACACCGGTGAGAACTACCGAGAAAGAAGAGGTCGAAGGACTGGACTCACTGCTTCATGGTGAAGATGCTTACGCAATGGACGGAAAATAATTCAAATTTTAAGGTGATTAATGAAAAGGGGGCTTGCTAAAGCCCCCTTTGTTGTTTCGGGAGAAATGATGAAATATTTATTATTTGACCAGTATCATTTTTTTAACACCTATATATACTCCCGCCTGCAGCTTATAAAAATAAACACCGCTTGGCAAATTTGACGCATTGAACTCTGCTTCATAACTCCCCGGGTTAAGCTCCCTGTTAACAAGCACTGATACTTGCTTTCCGATGATATCATATATGGTTAATTTAGTAAATGATTGCTCCGGTATATCAAACTTTATCTTTGTTACAGGGTTGAACGGATTCGGATAGTTGTTGTATAGTTTATGCAGTACAGGTGTTTCATTTCCTGTATGCGATATACCAACCAATGCCGTCCTGAAATTCCACACTGTTGAATATGGACTTTCGCCTCCAATGTTAGAAGCCTTTACCCGCCAGAAATATTTTACATTGTTTGCGAGTACTCCTGCTGAAACCTGGTATTGCGAAGATGTAATATTCTGAACATCAATTAATGTTGCTCCAAATGTACTATCGGCGGAAAGCTGTAGGCGATAGCTTACTGCAGTTGAAATGCTATCCCAATCAAGCAATGGAGTAAGCCCCTGCCCGCTGGAATTGTTTGGAGGCGAAATGAGTGTTGGTGCAATCGGGGCAAGTACTCCGCTTCCGTTTGTGGTTCTTAAAATATGACCGTTTACTCCTGATATCCACCCGGTATTATAATTGATAAATGAAACACTTGTCATTGTGATATTTACACCGGTATTTTGCAGTACCCAGTTTACTGCACCATTGGTAGTTTTATATAGACCGGCGGAATTTGTCATCCATCCTGAATTAACATCATTAAAAAATAATCCAAAATCAGATGCTGTACCTAAGTTTGATACTGAAGTCCAGTTATTACCGCCATCTGTGGTTTTGAATGTTTTATATGAATCAGTAAAGTATCCTGTAAACTCAGAAAGAAAAGTGAAATTTGTGCCATTTTCAGTACTGTTCGAAAAAGTGATATTTGGGGTAGTCCAGTTAAATCCCCTGTTCGTTGTTTTAGCCATTTTGGAGGGATATCCTGTTACAAATCCGGTTTGTTCATTTATGAAATGCATTTCAGCCGGATTTTGCATACCACCTGTTATTTGATTTGTGTACCAATTAGAACCGGTATTTGTTGTATAATAAAAGGTCTGATTATTCCAGTCAGGTATTCTGTATATGATACTATCGGTTAAAAACTGAATTTCAGACATCCAGAAACCAGAACCAAAATGAGTATCAGTCCATGTACTGCCGCCATCAGTGGTTTTATAGTAACCTTCCCTGTATCTCACAAAACCACGGTTAAAGTTGATCCACTGCATACCGTAGAATGTCCTGGATGGACCCGGAGTAAATATAACATTCCAGTTAATCCCTGCATTTGTGGTTTTTAAAAGCTGCTGATCAGTAATAGCATATGCGAAATTTTCATTTACAGCATATACTTGTTTTACATCCCCGGAAGCTGGATTAACCTGTACCTGCCATACCTGGGATGAAGATATTGCTGCAAGTAAAACCAGCAGGATCAGAACTGTTCCAAAATTTTTCATTTTGTTCTCCTTTATCTTTTGGAATATTTTCCGTTCATAGAAGTGTTGCCTTTTAGAAATAATGTACAAAGTAAATCTAAAGTATCGTCATAGTCTGATTTAAGGATCTTTTGAACCCGGTTTATCTTTTTATGGGTTTCCGGTCTTAAACGGTATCCCTTAGAAATTTTTCTGTTCTTTTCCAGTCTCATAACAGCAGTGCACTGTAGTGCATTTTGGTGCACTGAATTATTATTTGCTGCAAAGTTATTTCTAAAGTACAAACCATTCAAAGAAAAGTATTATTGATTGTTAAGCAAAGATGTGAGGTATTTAATTTATGGTATTTTGATATTCTCCATAAATGTTTGATATTGCCTTACTTAAAAATGATTTGATTTTAAGTTCATGTTAATGTATTTTCACTGAAAATTAATGCGATGAAAGAGTTAAAACTTGTTTCAGTACTTCGAACATTTTCAAATGATGAGATCAAGGAATTTGAAAAATTCATAAAATCTCCGTTTCATAATACCGGCCGGAATTTTATGCCGTTATACTCATATCTAAAAAAGTACCACCCGGTGTATCCGGCGGAGAAGATCGCAGCAGAGCGTATCTACAAAAAACTTTACGGCGTTTCGGTTGAAGATAAACAGAAAATTTCACTTACTATAAGAGTTTTGTTTTCGCAACTGGCACATTTAGCCGAGAAATTCCTGGTTCATTCTTCCATTGAAAAGAATGAGTATGAGTCATTAAAGATCTCTGCCGGAGTGTACCAACAACGGCATTTATACGAACTGTGCGATAAAAACATTCTTAAGAGCAGAAATGAATTGATAAAAAAAGGAATTCAAAGCAGCTACCCTGACGAAATGAAAGTACTTAACTCTTTATTTTTCAAAAACAAAATGAACCAGGATCAGCAATATACCGGGGCTGAAATACACAAGTACAGCCCACTATATATTACCGCAAAGTTCTTTCTGGAAATAAGACCTATGCTGAATAATCAGATAAATTTCAGCAGCAAAGATGATATTCCTTCGTTAATATTCAAAGATCTGATATTTGGATTTGATGTAGATAAATTCAAAGAGTTAAGTGAAGATGACGGCTCAGGAACAAAGGAAAACTGCATTCTAGATTATTATATATGCAGGTTGAAATATGAAGAGAATTTCGGGATGTACAAGCTTGTTTCAGATGAATACATAAGCAGCCAAAGCAGATTGTCGCACTTTTTTAAGTGGAGTTTTTTTACAGCAATATTCAATCTTGGTTACATAAAAGCGCATTCAGTTGATTATGAGAATTATGGTAAAATACTGCTATCGCTGAGCTCGCTGACTCTTGATAACGATGTATATTCTTTTGAACCCGGCGGTTACCTTTATGCTGCCGCTTATGAGATGATATTCAATATACATTTTGGATTTGTCAGCGGAGATGAGCTTTCTGAATTTTGGCAGAAGCACATCAGGAAAGTAAAAAAAGATCAAAGGAAGTATATAAACAGATATTCAGAAGCATTTATTGAATTCCGAAAAGGGCACTTTGAAAGCGCCCTGAGACATATTTCAGGATTAAAACCCGAAGCGATCATTCAGAAGAATATATTATACAGGCTGAAGATATGCTGTTTGATAGATGCCGGTTATTATGACAGCGCTTCGGATACCATTGAATCTTATGCAAGATTTTTAAGCGGAAACAGCCGGGTCAGCAGGGTTATCAGAAAATACGGCTCAAATTTTTTAAGCGGAATAAGAGCAGTTTTAAGAAATGAAGAAAAAGACTCTCCCAAAAACATAAATGAATTAACAAATGCTGCCGTGGATAACAGGAATTCACATTTTGGATGGTGGTTCAAAAATAAAACTAATGAAAATAAGAAAGGGAATTAAAAAAGTTCAATTTATACAAAAAACATAATATTTTTAATACTCTTCTTCGTCAAAATCCTCATCTATTTCATCTATATCTGCAATGGGATCTTCTTCCAGGGCTTTTTCAAGCTCGGCTATATCTACTTCCTCTTTGTATGCTTCATCTTCGTGATCCTCGGGCTTATCCAGCAATTCTGGACTGCAAACAGGACACTCGCTGCAATCTACATACTCGGGTATATTACCTTCAAAATACTTTGCTGCTGCTCCTTCGAATTCGTGAACAGCCCCGCATGCACATTCGGTTTTAATTTTTGCCATTTGTAAAAATACTAATTTGTCACAAAAAAATAAATGTAGAGTGTGTTCTGAATCAAAATTTTAAATAAGTCACGGAATTTGAAATCAGTTATTTTATTAGTAATGGAAGAAGGGTGGCTCAAAAGTCAAGTTCATGAAAAATTTTGTAAAAGATCTATTAAGATTCCTGCCTGCGCAGGAATGACAAAGCAGAGGCTATTAGGCAGGTAACTCTTAAGTCTTCAGCCATCCCCTTCGGGGAGGGCAGCACCAAAGGTGCTGGTGGGGTCTAATACAGGAATTTGCACCTTTATTAAATCTGTGAAAAGTGGAAAGAGTAAACTCAAAAGCAGTGTTCATGAATATTATTTCCGTATTGTTCCGGAATACTATTCGTCCGGTTTGTTATTTCCATGTCCTAACCTTTACATCGCCGTAGGGATAGTCAACCTTAAAATCGAGGTAACCCTGGTTAAGGTTTACATTTTCAAAACTAAGCTTGAAGTACTCGCCCTGTTTAGGCCTGCGTATTTCAACCCTTCTTGCATATGAACTGCTGCCTGAGCTTGAGAAGTTTGAGAATTCGAACGAGATCAAAGTCTGCCCGGTTTTGCTCATGTACAGGTATTTGTAAACCGAATAATTATCTTTATCTACCCAGTATTTCCTTGTAATGGTGCCGCGCTTAAGCGAAAGTACATATTGATTTCCTTCTTCGCTCATCGAAAGTACATCCTTCTTTCCTTTTGGAATGCGAACAGTGCCTGAGAATGAATTTATCATGTCATCAAATGTACAGCGGATCTTTGTTAATGTCCCAATGTTTAATATAGTGGTAGAACCTGTTGTGACAACATCATTCAGGTCATCAAAAAATGTGAACCTGTCGCGGTTAAAATGCGCAACCGCCGCGTCTATTCCAAGCGGCCCTTCGATCTTAAACCAAAGATCGTCCTTCTTTTTTACATGTACTTCTATAGAGCCGGATTCATCAATCTTAGGTGTTTTGATCTTAATTTCTCCGTCAGAAATTATATTGTCTATTTCGGCTGCCTTGGAGTTAACTTCTTTTATTATCTTGATTATTTCAGCCTTCACCGGGTCGGTTTCGGTTACTGTGGTAGTATCTTCAGTTATCCTGACCGTATCTTCGGCAGATACAGTTGTGTCCGGGTTATCCTGAGCCATAACTAGCCCTGTGGCAAATAAAAAAATGAACGGGAGGATGTAAAATATTTTCTTCATAAAATTTTAACTATAACTAATGATAATTAATTGTTAAATTAATGAATAATTTGAAGGAATTCATCACTTTAATCAAGTAAATTACTAAAATATATATCATAGAAACATAGCGAAAGGCGTAAATTTTTAATGAAAACCAGGATCGAAAAAGACTCACTCGGAGAAATAAATATCCCTTTTGAATCATATTACGGCGTGCAGACCCAAAGAGCAGTGCATAACTTCCCCGTGAGCGGCTGGAAAGCGCACCCGGTAATGGTTGATGCATATGTATATATCAAAAAAGCCGCAGCCATAACAAACGCAGAGCTTGGCCTGCTGAACAAAAAAATAGCCGGCGCTATAGTTAAAGCCGCAGATGAAGTTTTAAGCGGGAAACACCGCGACCATTTTGTTGTGGATGTTTACCAGGCAGGTGCAGGTACATCACACAATATGAATACGAATGAAGTGCTGGCCAACCGGGGCATTGAGATCCTTAAGGGTAAGCGCGGCGACTATTCTATAATAAATCCGAATGACCATGTAAACATGGCGCAGTCAACCAACGATACTTTTCCCACGGCAATGCGTCTTGCATCGCTTATCATGGTTAAGAGGCTGCTTCCGGTTATAAATAAATTCCGCAAAACGCTCGAAAAGAAATCACGTGAGTTCTCTAAAGTTATTAAATCCGGCAGAACACACCTGCAGGATGCCGCGCCGATAACGCTTGGACAGGAATTTGAAGGCTATGCCGAAATAGTAAGCAGGCATTACGAGCTTATTGCCGCTACGCAGAAACATCTTGCCGAGCTTGGAATCGGCGGCACTGCAGTTGGTACCGGACTTAACACCCACGCAAGGTACAGGCCGCTAATGGCGAAGAATCTTTCGAAAGTTACCGGCCTTAAGCTTAAGCCGGCTAAGAATTATTTTGAAGCGATGCAGAGCATGCTTCCCTTCATGGAGCTTTCTTCTGCGATAAACAACTTTGCCATTGATATGACAAAGATCACCAATGATCTCAGGCTTCTTGCATCGGGTCCGACCACCGGATTCGCTGAGATCATCATGCCTGCGGTTCAGCCGGGCTCTTCTATTATGCCGGGCAAGGTTAATCCCTCAATGGCAGAAATGATGAACCAGGTGTTATACCAGGTAATGGGCAATAACCACACGGTTATGATGTGTTCACAGGCGGGACAGCTCGAGCTGAACGTGATGATGCCCGTTATGATATTTAATATAGTATGGATGATCGAGATCTTAAAGAACGCGCTGAATGTTTTTGATGATAAGTGCGTTGCCGGACTTATTGCAGACGAAAAGAAATGCCGTGACTATGCCGAAAAATCAATAAGCATTGTTACCGCGCTTAATCCGATAATAGGTTACGCAAGGGCTGCCGAAATTGCGAAGGAATCTGTTAAGACACACCGCTCGATAATGGATGTGATTCGCTCGAAGAACATTATGCCCGAAAAAGAGCTTAATAAGGTATTAGACCTGATGAAGCTAACCAAACCCGGGTTGTAGGGGTGTGATGACCTCATCTCACTCGCAGAACCTGTTTCCCAAACTGGAGTTTGGGAAACAAAGAAGCGCTTGTCATTCCTGCGCAGGCAGGAATCTTGTTTTACCACCGAATAAAAAACTGCTGTTTGAACAGTTTCAGAAACTTAGAGCCGCAATAAGAACTTAAAATAAGAGATTCCCGCCTACGCGGGAATGGATCGGAAAATATTGAACCCAACACGCGCGGAAATAGATCTTTCAAAGCTGGCATTTAATCTCGAGCAGGTTAGAAGGCATGTGCACGGCGAGTACCCAAAGCGCAAAGTGCGGATCTGCGGTGTTGTGAAGGCGAACGCTTACGGCCACGGGATTGAAGAGATCAGCAAAAAACTTGTTGAGCTTGGCATCGATTTCCTTGGCGTGGCAAATTATGACGAGGCAATAAGGCTCAGAAGGCTCATACCGAACACCCCCATCCTTGTATTCGGAACGCTTATACACTCCAAGCTTGAGCCGGCGAAATATGTATCAATATTGCATAAACATAACCTTACCGCAACAGTTGCATCCTACGACACAGCAAAATTCCTTAATGACTACAGCCGTAGATTCAAAAGCAGGTTTAAAATACATATAGAAGTTGATACCGGAATGCGCAGGATTGGTCTTGATCACAAAAGCGCGTTCGATACCATTAAACAAATATCCGCGCTTAAGAATCTTGAGCTTGAAGGAATATTTACGCATTTTGCAACTTCAGAGGAGAAGAACAAAACCTTCTCAAAGCTGCAGCTTAAAAGATTCAACAAACTGCTGGGCGATCTAAAAAAAGCGGGAATAGAATTCCCGATAGTACACTCCGCAAACAGCGGCGGCGTGCTTGATCTGAAAGGCTCATATTTCAACATGGTGCGGCCGGGGCTTCTGCTCTACGGTTACTATCCCGGCAGCGGCGTGAGGAACAAGATTAAGCTGAAACCTGTGATGAACCTGAAATCAAAAGTAACGTTCATCAAAAAGATCGGCACAAGGGAAAGCGTATCATACGGCAGAAAATATTTCGCGAAGCAGCCTGAGTTCATTGCTTCAGTTCCCATTGGCTACGGCGATGGCTACTGGCGCCTGCTGAGCAATAAAGCGAAAGTTGGAATTAATAAAAAGCTGTACAGGCAGATTGGTTCGGTTACTATGGATTGGATAATGGTTGCGCTTGGAAGAAAATACAGCATTAGGATAGGTGATGATGTTCTGCTGATGGGCGAGGAGAACGGGTTCAATCTTGGCGCGGATAAGCTGGCAAAACTATGCGGCACCATTCCGTATGAAATGCTCTGCGCAGTGGCAGACCGGGTGGAACGGGTTTATTTGAACGGATAAAGAATATTTGAAAATTTAATATTGGATTTCCGCTTATGCGGGAATTAGACCAGTGACATTTAAAAAAGACTACATAAATTACCTGCTTCATACTGTTGTTAACTCTCCGCAGAGCGGGTTCAGGGAAAACTACAGGCTGGGCAAGCTTGTGGATAGCATCATGGCTATTGATGATGTTATGAAGGTTACATACCTTGTCGGCAAAACAGCGGGACTCGAGATGCTGTTTAAATATCTCCTTTATATCTCAGATAAGATCGATAAATCGCAGGTAACTATTTTTAATCTCAAGGATAATTTTGATTATGACAGGATGAACCTAGAGAAGATTTGCGCAAAGATCGAAGCCTATAAAAGCGAAAATGTCCAGGAAGCGATAAAAAGCATTTCTGCAGAAGAATCATCAGTTGAAGAAGAATCCGCCGAAGAAAAACCGGCCGGAAAGATCAAAATTGAAGCTGCCGATGACTCAGGACAGAATAATGTTGTTGAAATAGATAGCCTTGAAACCGCCGATGAACAGGATGATGAAGATACCGGCTTAACGCTGATAGAGAATAAATCCTCTAACCAGGCTGAAGCAGAAGTATTTGAGATAGAAAGCATCAGCGATTCCGTGGAAAATCCGCAAACAATTAACGAAGAAAAGGAGAGCGGATTAACCGTCGGTGATGAGATCGAAATTGATGGAGCAGACGATATTTCGGGCGAAGGTACAGAAAATGGAGAAGAAACAAACGAAGAGGACGCTGAGCTGATAGAAGCATCAGCCAAAGATAATTACGCTGAAGAGATTACCGGCGAAAATTCCCTGGAGGATCTGCCGGAAATTGAGATAGAGGTTCACAAACCCAAAAGCTCATCCTCCGAAGAGCAGACCCATGTGAAAGAAGAGGCTATTACAAATGAAGCCTATTACAAGTTTGAAACAAAGTTCTTTGAAGAA
>WBZT01001580.1_pt1 | contig 16520 bp, 12 predicted proteins | sample 5204241 | NCBI WGS metagenome assembly WBZT01 (sample SAMN12344358, study PRJNA552823) | activated sludge metagenome | biome: Activated sludge suspended growth; feature: Nitrification reactor; material: Wastewater; isolation source: activated sludge from nitrification reactor of wastewater...
TGCAGGGGTTAACGCTACTCTGTTTTCGCTTGGTTTGATTTCTTTTGGAACTCCGATAATCATGTCAAATTATTATTCGGCGAAGGTACATATTAGGGATAAATTGGCTGAAAAAAAGAATGCCCGTATACGTTATACGGGCAAATCTTCATTTAATAACCAAAACTCAAAACTCAGGTATTTTAAATCAATAACTATGCCAAAAATTTAATAATTGGAACTTAAACTGAGGGGTGGATATAATATTGAATTTTTTTAATATGCATAAATAATTTATATACAATAAGTTATATGATTTATGCAAATTAAATAAAATCGCCCGGATGAAAGTGATAGTTTTCTTTAAGGATTTTGAAAAATTTTATACAAGCTTCCATTCCGTTTGGACCCAGATCCATTGAGAAATCATTGACATATAATTCTATATGGGCCAACATTACTTTTTCATCCATTTCCTGTGCATGACTTCGAACGAAAGGAAGAATTTTAGTTGGATTTTTTCGCGAATAGAGTAAAGAATTCCGAATATTTCTTTTTACGAACTGCTTTAGATCTTCAGGTAAATTTCTTTTAATCATTATTAATCCAAGTGGGATTGGAGATTTTGTAATTTGTTGCCAGTGTGCTCCTAAGTCTTTAATAAGATTCAGGCCTTTTGATTCGTAGGTAAACCTGTTTTCATGGATGATTACGCCGGCATCATATTTACCAGATAATATAACGTTTTCAATATCAGAAAAAATCACTTCTTTGCAATGCTTTTGATTCGGATAGGCAAATTGAAGAAGTTGAAATGCGGTTGTATTTTTTCCAGGGTGGGCAATGCTGGCCTCTTGGATTTCTTCTTCACTTAAATACTTATTTGAAATCAGAAGTGGCCCAACATTATCTCCCAAGGCAGCGCCAACCGTGAGAATTTGGTAATTATCCAGGATATTCAATACATGGGCAGCGCTAACTTTAATAACATCAAAATCAGAGAGGTAGCTACGATTATTGAGTTCCTGAATGTCAAAATAGCTTGCCAGAACAGGAAGGAAGTCCTCCATTCCAATACTTGATACATTTTTTATCCATGGTCCAAAAATATAAGTATCATTGGGGCAGGGAGAAATCGCTAATTTTATATTTTCCATGATGGATACATTCAAAATTCTATTCGAAGATAATCACATACTGGTGCTTATCAAGCCTGTAAATATTCTCTCACAAGGAGATAGAACAGGGGATGTTAGCATGATTGAAATGGTTAACGACTACTTGCGAATTAAATATAATAAACCCGGAAAAGCATATGTTGGTTTACTCCATCGGTTGGATCGACCGGTTGGGGGTGTTATGATTTTTGCCAAAACTTCCAAAGCTTTTGAAAGACTTCAAATGCAGATGAAAAACAGGACTATTGAAAAAACCTATCTTGCAGCTTGTGAGTCTAAACCAATTCTTCACGACCAATTATTAGAACACTATTTAACGAAAGATAGCGCCATCAATAAGGTTAAGATCAGTGAATTTGAGGTGCCAGGTTCCAAAATTTGCCAACTGCATTATAAGGTACTTGGATCGGTGCATGGCATTCAATATTTACAAATAAGGCTTATTACCGGAAGATCTCATCAGATTCGTGCACAATTGGCCTATATTGGAAGTCCGATTCTTGGAGATGTTAAATACGGGCAAGCCAATCCGAAAACTTCCGATGAGCTTGGTTTATATTCTTATTCTATAGCAATCGAACATCCAATTCTAAAAAAAAGGATGATATGGTCCGCTTTGCCAGAACCAAAGGGATATTGGAGTGGATTAAAAAGCTTTTTTCGAAATATATAACTCAATGTAGCCGAATAAATATATTTTTGCGCCCGGCAAGAGTTCACGATCAGCTCCTTCTAATCCTCCAGGTCAGAAATGAAGCAAAGGCGTGAAGTTGAGCGATGCGATGGGCTCTTGCCACTTTTAATCCCCCTCAATCTTAAGTATGAAATTTTTTATTGATACAGCAAATCTTGATCAAATTGCTGAAGCCAAGGAATTAGGTATACTGGATGGTGTTACTACCAATCCAAGCTTAATGGCAAAAGAAGGAATTACCGGAAAATCAAACATTTATAAGCATTATAAAAAAATCTGTGATCTGGTATCCGGTGACGTCAGCGCTGAAGTGATTTCAACCGATTTTGAGGGAATGGTTAATGAAGGTAAGGATCTTGCTATGATAGCTGATAACATTGTTGTCAAAGTACCTATGATTAAAGAAGGGGTTAAGGCCTTGGTTGAATTCAATAAATTGGAAATCAAGACAAATTGTACCCTGGTTTTTAGTGCAGGGCAAGCCCTTCTAGCTGCCAAAGCTGGTGCAACGTATGTGTCTCCTTTTATAGGAAGAATAGATGATTCCGGGTGGACAGGCATGCAACTCATTTCGGATATTTTTGAAATTTATACGATGCAAGGTTTCGATACAGAAATCCTGGCTGCATCAATTCGCAATAGCGTTCATATTATTGATGCTGCCAAGGCTGGAGCTGATGTTGTTACATGTCCTTTAGATGCTATTCTTTCTTTGTTAAAACATCCATTGACAGATATTGGTCTGAAAAAGTTTTTGGAAGATCATGCCAATGCCTCAAAATAAGGCTTAGCTAGATGAATAAGGATTAACAAATGCTATTTGTTAGTTCAATTAATTTTACGGATTCTATTTTCCAGGAATTTTCTAAGGCTGCTTTCTGGCATTCCTCCTGACAATGTTTATAAAACCTTGGTTCTTCTAATTTTCGAACTGCATCAATAATTTCCTTGGTATTCAAAGATTCTATGAGTACACCAACTTCATAACTTTGCATTAAAGAAGTATACTCCGGAAAATTCATATGAATAGCTGGGAGTGTAGCATAGATATAATCAAATGTCCTGTTTGCTAAGGAGTAATAATAATTCATACTTTCAGAGGAAAGTAAATTAATTCCAATATAAGCTTTTTGATTGTGTTTGATCAACTCCGACATATTTAATCTGCCTAAGAAAATAATTCGATCTTCTAAATTCAGATCTTTAACTTTTGTTTTCAAATCTAGTGAAATGTCTCCATCTCCGGCAATTAATAACTTATACTCATTTAGTGTTGTCATGCATTCTATCATTTGCTCAAGCCCTCTTCCAACATTTAATACTCCTTGATACCATATTATTTTTTGTTTAGCCATAGATGTATTTGATTCTACATCCCGATCAGGAAGATTGCGAATGGTGTGAAATTTTTTTCCAAATTGCTTAGTTAATACATTGGATAAATAATCTCCAATACTAATACATAAGTCGCTATGGTTTACACCAAATTGTGTAATGTAATGCCATATTTTTTGGATCAATTTCTTATCTGTTATTTCAGGACTTTCTTCAAAGTACTCGTGTGCATCATAGATTAATTTTCGCGATGTAATTTTTCTGCAAATAACAGAAGCAAGCAAGGTGTCAGAGTCTACAGCATAAATTATATCTGTCTTTGTAAAAATAAGTTGGAAAAACAGTCTAAAATTGTATTCAGCATAAAAGAGCCATGACTTTTGAAAAAATGTCGAAACCAACTTTTGTTTGAACAATTCATGTTGTTCCGAAATGACTGGAATCGTTTCATTCAGCTCATTATTCTTTCTTCTACTAATACAGGTTAAAGCATTTCCATTAGACAGAAAAGTCTTAATCACTCTATGAAGTCTTTGGTCAAAGGCTAGGCTAGAACTCGTAGCTATGGTGATATGTTTTCCTGAAATCAAAATAAATGAATCATTTACAACGCAATTGTATTTTACTTATTTTATCGGCATTTGGAAAGCAAAATCCTGAAGGAACAGATGTCGGTTCATATCTACGTAAATCAGGATCGAATAATCCATTCAAAATAAAATCTTCTAAGGCTTTCATTTCGCTTTCAGTCAGATGCAGAGGTCGAAAGTATGGTGATAAATATTTATTAGCCACCTTAATATTTTGAGGAATAGCGTCATTTTTATAACGTATGACTTCTATCACTGAGCAAAAATTACCCCCATGTCCCAGGTATGATACGTTCTTTAGATTATACAATTGAGGTACCTTAAATTTAAACATATCTTCTTCAAGGTGAGTATATCCAGCTCGTCCAAGCTTTGCATCAGCCGGAGGATCTTTTTTGAAAATAATATCGGATCCTTCCATATCATTCATAGCCAAAGCATGAAAAGACATTGAATTTAAGGCCGGACCATTATGGCATTGATCACACTGTGCTTTGCCAAAAAATAGTATCGCTCCTTTTTTTTGAAAGGAGGTAAGAGCATTTTTATTCCCTTTTAACCAATTTTGGAAAGGAGCTTTATTGCTGAGTACCGTTCGTTCATAAGCCGCGATGGCTTTTGCCATACTAAACCTTCTATATTTCAAATTGGGATCGACATCTTTAAAAACTGAATCGAAATAAACGATATAATCGGTATTTAGAATTAATTCAGGATCCATGCGCATTCCATGAGCTTCCAAGGCAACCCTTGCCTGTGTTTCAACACCTTGCATTCCCAAACGGTTAAGTTCTACAAAGCTTCCTTTTGTCCATAAACTGTCCTGACCTTTATTTATGCCAGATCCACCGAGTTTTCCACTCCAAAGCTGAACTTCCTGATAGGCACAGTTTAGAATGCTGGGAGTTCGTAGCATCTGAATATCAAGTTCTGAACTATCACAAAAAGGGTGTTTCTGCCTCTCAAATCCATGCCCTCTCCCGCCACCGGCAATGGCCTGGCGGGTTCCTGATTGAAATCCAGCGGATGCAAAATGACAGGTTGCGCATGAAAATGTTCTTGCCGCGGCTTTACATCTAGGGTCAAATGAAATAGCAGGATCGAAAAATAACAGCTGTCCAAGTTTTACTTTTTCGTTGGAAAGAGGGTTTGAACTATCCTGGGGAATGGAACAATAATCACTAGATTCTGGAAGTATAAACTGAATAAGGCCTCCCTTTTTTGATTTTAAAATTTCTTTTAAGCGTAGATCCAAATCATGATTATCTGCAAAAGGGGCATCGCAATTGCCAAGTGTCAAGCAAAGATAGAAGAGTACAAATACTAAATAGCTGAATTTCACTTTACAAATATATTATTAATAATATTAATATAATACTTTTGATAAATATACTTAGCTTATTGTACCTTTGAAATTATTATGAGCGAAAAATATTTAAAATTTCCATTGGTTTCTCTTTTGTTATTGATTGGTACACAAATCTTTGCCTGCAAAGGAAATGTATCCATGCAAGGTGATACAGGAGTAAGTACCATCAAATGGATGAGTTGGAAAGAGGCAATGGAGGAAAATAAAAAAGTTCCAAAAAAAATTATGATTGACCTCTTCACAGAATGGTGTGGTTGGTGTAAAAGAATGGATGCATCTACTTTTGTTGATCCGGTCATTGTGGAATATGTCAATAAAAACTTCTACGCAATAAAATTTGATGCGGAACAAAATGAAGACATTCAGTTCAACGACCATACCTTTAAATTTGTACCAAATGGTAGGAGAGGATATCATGAGTTGGCCTATGCATTGGTTGATGGGCAGTTAAGTTATCCGACATTGGTATATCTCACACCTAAAATGGAACGAATTATGATTTCTCCTGGCTTTAAGCCAACTGAAAACTTATTAAAGGAATTGCATTTTGCCTCCGACGACATTTATTTAAAAACGAAGTGGGAAGATTATCAAAAGAATTAGTTTCTTTCTTTTAGTGCCTGAAAATTGAAAATACAATCCGAAAAAATTCGATCATTTTCATTAACAATGATTGTGATTGGGTTTGTAATCGGACTAGGTATTTTTAGAACAGCAACGGACGCAGCGGCGGCTTCCATAAATCCCAGTATTTTTTTTAGTGCCTGGATTCTTGGCGGAGTTGTAGCATTCTGTGGGGCGCTGACCTATGCAGAAATTGGAAGCAGGTATCCTGTTACAGGAGGTTACTATAAAATTTTCTCTTATGCTTACCACCCATCTATCGCCTTTGCATTGAATTGTGTCATACTCTTTTCAAATGCTGCATCTTTATCAGGTGTTGCCATTATTGGAAGTGAATATATTTTGTCTGTACTATTTGGACAGTCGTATCCGTCATATTATAATTCAATACTGGGAATAGGAGCCATACTCTCTTTTTATGGAGTGAACATAATGGGACTTCAAATAAGTTCCAGAACTCAAAATCTATTAATGCTAATAAAATTAGGCATGTTATTGTTGATTGTGGCTGCACTTTTTACTTGCAATCATCATGACAGTAGTACTGAAATGAGTATTGTTGCAGGTCCTAAAGATTTTATTTCTTCATTGGGAGCAGCACTTGTAGCTGTTTGCTTTACTTATGGTGGATATCAACAATCTATTAATTTTGGAGAAGAAGTGTATGAGCCGTCAAGGACAGTCCCCCGTGGAATTTTGATGGGAATTTTGGCGGTAATTATAATATACATTTTGGTAAACTATTCTTATTATCATCTAATAGGTTTCGAACAACTTAAAACGACTAAAGGCATTGCGTCGATTATTGCTGAAAAGCTTTTTGGTCCGATTGGAAATAAAATCTTTTCGGTTTTGTTGTTTATTGCAGTTCTTGCATATGTGAATGTGCTTATGTTGAGTAACCCAAGGGTAATGTATGCAATGGCCGATGATAAGGTATTACCGTTAGTTTTTAAAAAGAAGTACGGTAAACACCAGGTTTTGGTAGTGAGCCTTACAGTTTTTGCATTTCTTTCGATTTGGACACTCTTATTTGCATCAACATTTGATAGGATTCTCGGATTTGTAATGTTCCTGGATTCGATCGGAATGGTCAGCTCAGCGGCTACCATTTTTTTTATGAGAAAGAATAAACTTGGTGATGAAATTTCGGAAAATTATCGAATGAGATTTTTTCCTCTTGCACCCATCTTATTTATGGTGGTCTATGGATTTGTATGTTTTACCATAATAAAAAATACTCCACACCTAGCTGGAATTGGGGCTATGGTCTTTTTTGGATTTTTGATTTTATATTTTGCGCTTCGCAAACTGAATGCCACCGTGTTTACTTAAAAAATTAATTTTTATTTGTACATTTGTAAGTACGAGAGATGAGACAGATCAGACAAAATACTTTGATTTTATTATGTAGTCTTATAGTTATCTTGCCCATACAGGCTCAGTTTTTTGCTGGCGAATTGTGTGAGAATGGTATCGATGATGATGGTGATGGTCTGATTGATCTTAACGATCCCGATTGTAAATGCAATGGGATAAAGGATTCTGTATTTATACCAAGTTCATTAATTCCGAATCCTTCATTTGAATTGTATAAACAATGTCCGGATAATCTGGCTCAACTTGATCGCAGTCTAAATTGGATTCAGGCATCTCCTGCAACTTCTGATTACTTTAATTTATGTGGATTTAAGGATGATGTTTTTCGTGGAAAGCCTCCACAACCCCTTCCTGCCGGCCGAGGATATGTAGGTTTTTTGGATATTCAGAATTATCCACAAAGGGGAATTTATAAAGAATATATAGGAGCCTGTTTAACAAGTCCAATGCAAGCAGGAAAGGAATATACCTTGACTTACTGGGTGGGGTTTGGAAGCAAGGGACAGGTATTTGGACCAAGAGCTTCGCTGAATATGGCCATTTTTGGGACATCTCAATGTAGCAATCTTCCCTTTGCAGTTAATCCGGCAGGATATCAATGCCCAACAAAATATAGTGGTTGGTTTGAATTAACAAGGGTATCTGTATCTGGAAGAAATCAATGGAAAAAAGTAGTTGTAAAATTAAGGCCGACCGTAAATGTGGAAGCAGTATGTCTTGGTCCGGCATGTGCAGCAACGGATGGAGAATACTATTTTTGGATGGATGAATTGATATTAGAAGAAACGGTAAAATTTGATTCACTTAAAATTGATATTTCAGGCAATCCATGTGTTGATACTGTAATCCTCAAATCTTCAAAATCTTCAGTAGTCTCCGTCAATTATCAATGGTATAAAGACGGAATTGCCATTCCTGGTGCCAATTTTCAAAATTTTGCCATTCCAAAAGGTGCTTTGGGTATTTATCAGTTGAAAGTGAGCTATGGAAAAGATTGTGAAGTAAGTAAGCCATATCAGTACAATATTGACCAATTTATTACCAAATTTAACCCTGAAATTTGTGACGGTTCTTTTGCGCTTATTGCCGGTAAAATGTATAGTAATCCTGGATTATACTATGATACACTTTCTAATAGCGCGGGTTGTGATAGCATTCTTGAAATTAACCTTCTTAAACATCCCAGCTATACTCATTATGATAGGGTTGAAATCTGTGAAGGTGATCAATATTTTTTTGATGGGGTTAATTACGATACAACCGGCTCTTACACCATAAATTACATTACAGTTAAAGGATGTGATAGTATATTGAATTTTGATTTGTTCGTGAAGAAAAATAGTATACATCCTATTCATGTAACAAAGTGCAATTATTCTGATATAGTTGTTGGGGGAAAGAGGTATAGCTCAGCCGGATTCTATACTGATACACTTCAATCTTCAAACAGTTGTGACAGTATATTAGAAATTGACATTACTGATATTCCTACATCGGAAACCTATATTGATACAACGATGTGTAAGGGTTCTTTTTTTCAGGTTGGAAGCAGCATGTATACCAGTTCCGGAAATTATATAGATACTTTGATTTCTAGTCTGTTTTGCGACAGCATTGTGAAACTTAACTTACAGATTCATCCGATCGATAATCAGATTATGGATAGTTCAATATGTGATGGCCAGAGCGTTAGTGTTTATGGAAAGTATTATGATAAGTCAGGACAGTACAACTGCAATGGAAAAAATCAATTTGGATGTGACAGCACTATACTTTTGAATCTTATTATTAATAAGGCTTATACGGTTAATTTAGATTCTTCCATTTGTGAAGGAAGCTTTATTGAAATAGCTAATCAGCGTTTTGATAAGACCGGAAATTATAAGATTTCTCTTTTGTCTGAAAACAGCTGTGATAGCACGATCAATCTAAATTTAAAAATAAACAAGAATTCAATATTCAATTTGGATACCTTGATCTGTTCAAACCAGAAAATACAAATAGGGTCCAAAGTCTTTGATAAAACAGGGGATTATACGTTCAATGAAAAATCATACAATCATTGCGATTCTTTAGTACATATTAAGCTTAGCGTTCTTGATCCTATATTAATAGACGGTTTGGTCCAAAACCCTAAATGTTTTGGTGAAAGCAATGGTTCAATTCAAGTTCAAGTTCAGGGGGGAGTTGGATCTTATCAATTCATATGGAATAATGCAGATACAGCCCGATTAATTAAAGATCTGAAAGAAGGATTGTACCTTCTTACTGTAAAGGATTCAATAGGATGTATAGCCTCTAAATCTTTTGATATTGTTTCTCCGGAATGCTTTTGTTTTGATGTTATGACAGAAGATGCAAATTGTCTTCCAGATTCTAAAACAAAAATTATAATTCAAAACCTTAGCCATATAAGTCCTGTACAATATCAGCTCAATGGAAGTGTAAGGATGTTTACAGGTAATGAAATTGTAGGAGAAAAGAAAGGGCACTATCGTCTTGAAATAGTGGATAGTGCGGGATGCCGATTTTATAAAGAATTTGATCTTCATTTTGATAATAGCTTTATACGTCATATTGAGCCGGATACGATTTATGGGGTTGTTGGAGATTCGTTAGATCTCATTGTACCAGGAATTTTAAATAACCTTTTTATTCATAGTCAATGGAATGGCAGATCCGTGATAGCCTGTCCTAATTGTTTAAAAACAAAGGTCCTTGCCATATTAGGGGAATCAACGTATGTTTTTGAAGGAGAAGATGAAAATGGTTGTCTATACACATACTCAGTGGTTATAATAGCAAAGCAAGGATTTTATGTTCTAAACGTATTTTCACCCAATGGAGACCTTGTCAATGACTATTTTAATTTGATTTCAGATTCCAGTATTGAAAAAGTTGATTTGCTTCAGATCTATAGTCGATGGGGTGAAAAGGTTTTTGAAAGTGCAAATGGAATTCCAAATACAGAATTTGGGTCATGGGATGGTTATCATAACGGGCAACAAGTTAATCCTGGCGTTTTTGTATATTTGATTACGTTTCATGATAAAGCCGGAGTAGCACATCAGTTAAGCGGAGACGTAACTTTAGTGCGCTAATTTTTAAATTCTAATAATTGTTTTAGCAGAAGTGGGTCTTTATTGAATAAACCTCCTTGTAGCATATATAGCTGCTCTCAAGTAAATAACTTGTCTAATTTAACGAATTGTAAACGTGTTAATAAAACAGTTGAAATTTTATAGATGAATTACTTCACCATAAGCAGCAGCTGCGGCTTCCATGATAGCTTCAGACATGGTAGGATGAGGATGAATTGATTTAATTATTTCCATACCAGTTGTTTCTAATTTCCGGGCGACAACGATTTCTGCAATCATTTCTGTAACGTTCATGCCTATCATATGTGCCCCTAAAAGTTCACCATATTTTTTATCAAAGATTAATTTTACAAATCCATCCTTTGCACCTGAAGCACTGGCTTTACCCGATGCAGAAAATGGAAATTTCCCAACTAAGATTTCATAACCGGCTTCTTTAGCGGATATCTCAGTATAGCCGACAGAGGCTATTTCCGGGGAGCAATAAGTGCATCCTGGTATATTATTATAGTTAATCGGTTCTGGATGGTGGCCACAGATTGCTTCAACACAGGTAATGCCTTCTGCACTGGCAACATGAGCTAAAGCTGGTCCAGCTGTTATATCACCAATAGCATAAATTCCTGGAACGTTGGTTCTGTAATATTGATCGACTTTTACAAGGCCTTTTTCAATAACTACACCCGCTGATTCAAGACCTAACTGGTCTATATTTGGTGTTACACCGGCGGCTGAAAGTACAATATCGCATTCAATAATTTGCTCCTTATTGTCTTTTCTATCTTTAGTATAAACCTTAATACCAGAATTTGATTTTTCAATTTTTTCAACAGACGTGTTTGCAAAAACCTTAATTCCTCTCTTTTTAAATACTTTGCTTAATTCTTTACTGATTTCAACATCTTCTCTTGGTACCAATCCTTGTTCCATGAATTCAACTATTGAAACTTCAGTACCCATACTATGATAAAAATATGCAAATTCTACACCGATGGCTCCTGCCCCAACGACTACCATGCGTTTCGGTATTTGATCTAACACCATAGCCTTTCGGTAATCAATAACCGATTCACCATCAATGGCAAGATTTGGTAAAGCTTTTGCGCGTGCACCAGTGGCAAGAATAATATGATCAGCACTATAAGTGCTTACCTGCCCATTCGAATCCTTAACTTCCAGTGATCGAGTTTTGGTCAGATTAGCAGTGCCGTTAATCACTGTAATTTTATTTTTCTTCATAAGAAATTGAACGCCTTTGCTCATGCCTTCTGCTACATTTCTGGAACGTTTAACTACTGCTTGAAAGTCAACCTTAGCGTCCGTCACAGTTATTCCATAATCCGAGGCATGACCAATATATTCAAATACCTGCGCAGATTTGAGAAGTGCTTTGGTTGGTATACAACCCCAATTTAAACATACACCACCCAGGGATTCTTTTTCAACAATAGCCACATTTTTGCCTAATTGAGATGCTCGAATGGCAGCTACGTAACCTCCTGGTCCTGAACCTACTACGATAATGTCAAATTTCATACTATAAACTTAATTGGGCAAAGTTAAGATTCCTGCTGAATCTGAACAAACTGCTTTATTGGTCAAGTTTAATATCGAGGGTTATCAAAGCTTAAATCAGGAGAAAAACACAAGTCCTTACAAAATAAACACTAAAAGAATATTTGATTTCAATACTAAATAATAACGACGCTGCGTTTCTATGGGTCGTATGAAAGTGATCTTATTTGGTTTATTATTCATAAGTACCATGGGAGAATGGTTGTTATATGAAGACCATATTTCCGGATTTAGCTTATTGTTTCCAAGCAATTACACAATTAAAGAAGATAGTATACATTCCGATATTGGCACCACCTATACCAAAACAATTGCTGCAAGTACAGGAGAAGGCGCACAATCCAAAATATATATGGCCAACTTCAGTAGTTATCCTAAAGAAATAAATCTGGAAGATAAAGATTCAACGGGTTATTATTTGTGTCAGACCATTGTGGATCAAATTAGCACCCAACTGGAAGGCGGTAAGGTTATCTATAATAATGCTGTAAAAATAAATCAGATGAACGCCCGGCTCGTTAATATACAATATGGAGAAGATTCTTCCATGATCAGAATTGCATTTCTTATGCACCAAAATTCCTTAATGTCTCTTGAGGTATATACTCCTTATGAAAAAGGAATGAGTAAGGAAATAGAAAGGTTTTTCTATTCTTACCAATTGATTAAGTAGTTTTTCCAGTAAGAAAATTAATTCTTTCTTTAAAGGTCTTTTGATCCAGATCTAAATGAACATCCGTAAGCATTTTAAGAATTTCTTCACCGTGATTAACTGCTTTTTTTCTTGATAGATCGATATGAAGGAAACCAGTCCACATCAGGAATTTTAACTGAATGCCTTGATCGTCCCACATCTGATATTCATTAATGATTTTTTTCTGATCATAATGAATCATAGCACTTCTTATTCGGACAAATTCATTTCTCCTGGCTTCAGCAAAATAGGCTACTTCATGGTGAATGACAACCCAGGCATGGCCGTATGTACTGGCATAACGCTCTAAATCAAGGTCATAATGCTCCAGTATGTGATCTTCTCTTGCTTCCAGACAGTAGTCTAAAAATCTTGTATTATATAAATGGCCAAGAGGATCGCAATCTTTGAATCTGATTCTGGAACGGGATTCAGGTAAAAGTATTTTTGACATAGAGAAGTAAACAGTAATGAGTAATTAATGGTTTTGCAGAATCAAATTAATTTGGAAAACTTATTAAGGAATCAAGTACTTTTCAGATTCAGGATCTGGTTTTTATTTTCTTTTTTAATGGTACTGGTTTGGCAATCATAATCAATTCATCCACTTTTTCAAGAAGCCAGGATTTACCAACAGGAGAGGAATTCTCAATTTCAATCTTTAACTTAATTAATTCTTCCTTTGATTTAGAATTGGAATTAATAAGTTTTTTAGTGAACTTTATTAAATCTAGGTAAATTGTCTTTTGAATTTTTGAAATTTCTTTATTTCTATTTAAATATATATTGAAACTTTCCAAAAATGAAGATAATGCATTCATTTCATCTAACTCATAATAAGCTCTTATCATATAAGATCTTGAATTGATACTGTAAAAAATTTCATCATATTGAACTTCCTGCAGCGCTTTTAGGACCTCCTTAAAGTTTCCTTTGCTGAAAAACATGGATGCAAGATTAAAAGTCACAGCATTATTTCTGACTTTTTCATTCAACTTAACAGAATAGTTTTTGATAAAATCCTCCGTCCATTCGTACTCTTTCAGCATTAATGCATTGGATACAATATTTTTAAAAGTCCATTGACTCATTTCATTGTTAACCAACAATATTTCATTTTCCAGAGCCGATTTGTATAATTCATAAAGTTCAGTAATAAATTTAGTTTCCTTATTATTAATTTTTTGAATTGAATAATTTATTGCAGCATCATAAATATTTTTGGCTTCTTCTCTTGGGAAAATATGAATATATTGATAGATTAATTTTTTTAACTCATAATAATGATCTTCTTTTGCAGAATCTGTTAAAGTGAAATATACTCTTAAGTATACAGCAATTGGGGGAATCGATTTTAATTCATCCTTTTGTGCAATCCTAATAATATCTTCAATGAATAAACTGGTATCTTTTATAGTGATTATTTTACTCCAGCTGAGTAAGGTGCAATAGTATTTGAGTTTTTCGGCGATGTAGAAGTAATCTAGATTATTAACAATTGTTGTTAGATTTATTTTGTCAATATTTTTTTTACCAATCCTTTTTTCTTCTATTCTTTCAAGTTTGTATAATAAACTTTCGAGTTCATAAATGTAGTAATAAAAAGTAGCAGGTTTAAGAACTTGTCTTGCAATATTTGTTCGAGCGGAATTAACGGCGCTTGAATAGAGTCGCTCCAATTGTTTTTCATGAACAGCTTCGAGCAAATATTTTGCTTTGTGTAATGAATTCTCCTCGAAGATTTCTTGAGCAAGCCAGGCCTCGGTTAGGTCCATTAGTTGTGAACAATGTTTTCTGAATTTTTCATCCTGATAGGGTTCATTGGGATATATGGTTTCCCAGATGGAAGCTTTTGTTAAGACTTTGGAATCTCCGGAGCGTGTATCTAACTCAATGGCATAATAAATTTTCAAAAGCTTTTCGTTTCGATTAAAGTAGGGTGATTCAAGATACCTTGACAATCGGTTCAATTCGACCGGGCTCAAGGTCTCCATAAATTGGTATATTTTAGTATCCTTCATTATTACACAAAAATAAGCTTAGAATGTGGCTATTGTTCATGAACTATTGTTCGAATTCATTACGTATTAAGAATTTAGCAGGTATATCTTAAAATATTGACGATCTTAGGTTATTTTTTTACAATTTCGATTCAGATAATCGACACTGTCTTAATCGAGTGCAAAAGAGACAGTATGAATCATAAATGGGGGTAAAATTGAATTTCTCTAAGTGACTTTACATATTTGTGTTATATATATTTAACTGTATGACAAATAATTATACAACATATTGAAAATAAGCTTAATATTTATAAAAAAATATTTGATATAACTTTTAAAAATGTGATGAGTTTAGCTATATTTGCAGGAAGAAATGATCTGGATGCAAAAGATTGCATTATTTAGTTTTTTGTTAGTACTCCTTTGTCAAACGACAGTTTGGTCACAGGGGGTTTATAATTACAGGACAATTCTTAAAAATACCTCTGTAAGCGACCGTATCAATCAATGTTACTGGCCGGATTTTGTAGATTCATCCAAAAACGGGCAGGCGGAATTGGTTAAGTTCAGTCAGGGAAAGTATGATTTGAATTATACACCAGCATCCGGTTTTGAAGGAAGCGATACGGTTGTGATAAAATACGAAAGCGAGATTTCAGGCGGCAAAATAGTTTATAAAAGTTTTGTGTATTCTGTAACTAAGTCGATTTTGGAACCGGTAGCCGATTATATTTCGGTTTATGCGGGACAAAGCAATATTGAATTTAAACCACTTACCAACGATATCAGTACAGTGGGTGTAGACAAGTTGAAATTGAGCACGCTTCAAGCCTATAATAATATTTCAGGTGTACCTATGATGCTCAATGATTCTACGATCAAATTTTCAGTTACGGCTGATTCTAGCTTTAATGCATCCATAAGCTATAGAGTTTGTGATTCATATGGTCTTTGTAAAGACGGGATTGTAAATATCTCTGTTGTCGATACAACTACACTTAAAGCAACAGACACCTTAAGTTTTTATACACCTGAAGATATTGCAGTTCAGATTTCGCTCCCTTACAGTGGATTTGGAATCAGCCAAAATGCCAAACACGGGAAGGTTGATATCGTGGAAGCCTCATTCAAATACGCACCGTACAAAAATTTTAACGGAAAAGATACTTTTAAATTAGTAAATGGTAATCTCAGCAGATTGATCATTGCCAATATGATTCCCCAAGACGAACCGAACAGCATAATCGTCCCAGATATTGTTCATACACCGGTCAATACAGAGGTAAGTTTTGATGTCAGTCTGAATGATGTCAGCTCCTTGGTAAAATTGTATGCTATTGGAATAGATAAGTTGCCAAATAAGGGGACTTTAACGCTTATCAATAATAAAGGTTTGTTTAAGTACGTACCAGAGTCAGGATATGACGGAGTGCAAACCTTTAGTTATAAAGTATGTCCTCAGGGAATATGCGAATCTACAACCGTCAAGATTTTTGTTGGCGATTATGCTCCGCAAACTGGAAGTACCTATGATATTACCACCTATAAGAATACACCAATATTGCTTAGTTATCAGGTTCCGGTAGATGCTTATAATTTTAGCGCTTCCAAGGATTCCATTAAGTTTTACCCAGGTTGGGATACAGTAGATGTAACGTATAACGGCAGCTGCAACTCAAAGCTTATTGGGTATAATCAATTGATTTATTATCCGTTGATTAATTCCTTTTATAATGACACACTAACGATCAATTATTGTATAGCAGGTACGAACAATTGCGTACAAGCCCAACTTCATATAACCGTATTGAACGAATCCAAGAATTGCCCAAAACAATGTGTTGGAGATTGCGTATGGCCTGGTGATGTGGATCAGAATGGCTGTGTAGATATGAAGGATTTACTCAACTTAGCTAGTGTTCTTGGTAAAACTGGAGCTCAGAGGACATATGTTGATAATACATTTAGAAGTCACAAATGTATTGATTGGCGCGAAGT
>WBZT01000447.1_pt3 | contig 16517 bp, 17 predicted proteins | sample 5204241 | NCBI WGS metagenome assembly WBZT01 (sample SAMN12344358, study PRJNA552823) | activated sludge metagenome | biome: Activated sludge suspended growth; feature: Nitrification reactor; material: Wastewater; isolation source: activated sludge from nitrification reactor of wastewater...
ATCAGAGCGAAGGCGGCTTCGGTTCCTCGATCTTGAGCGAGGTTCGTTGAGAATATCGCCGGAGCGCCAGATCCAGCAGCGGTTTGCTGATACGGGCATTGGTTTTGCGGAGAGCGGCCACGGCTTCCGGGAAATTCAGCAGATTCAGCTCGGCGGCACGCTCCAGCAAACCGACAGTGCCAATGACGACTAGCCCTTTGTCCCTAGCAATCTGACGAGCCTCTTTCTCGTCGAGCAGAACTGGAGCGTTCAATTCGAGCGCCAGAGCAATGGCATGCGTTTCCCCAGTGTGTAGGCGCAGAGGTTCTGGGTGGGCGGGGCTTCGGACTTCCACCCACGTTGGAAGGTTGGCAACCCAGTTGCCAACCACGGGTGGTGTCTTTGGGCTTTGGAACTCGTGGCGGATGACGTGTTCCGGAATTATGACTTTGGAAAAGAGCTTGGGCAGAATGCCAACGGCCCCGATCAAAACAAGGTAATGGACCGGTGAAGCGTCAGAGACGACCAGTTTCATGCCGGGCCAAGGATCTGGTCCAGATTCCGACGGTCTTCTTCGAGGTCCCCGATGTCGTAGTGCCGATCACAGTGGTGCTTGGCCAGAAATTCCTCCGTCTCGGCCCAATCCAGCCCGAGCATTTCGGCGACTTGTCCCCGGGAGAGTTGGTTGGAACGATACCCCTCAAGCGTGGCCTGTTCCAAGACCCGGCGGGCGATTGTTTCGGAGTCGCGACCAAATCGCGGCGCAATGGTCGCCGGTATTCGCACGCTGACGGTCACGGATTCTGGCTTGGCCTTTCCGAAGCGCATAACTAAAGCCATACTACTTTTCCTTTCAATGGTCCGCAAGCGTCCGAAACGGGTCAGAGGGAAATGTCCTCAGACGTGCCTCTGGCGCAGCTTTGCATTCGCCAAGGCGCTTCAGACCTTCATCTGTCAGTTCGACTTCCCGGGGCAAAGTGCCATCAAGTCTCTTCGACTCCGTTCGGTAGCGCGGTCCACCTCATGGATCTTTGCGGGGGCGGTTTTCGGTTTGGCCGCGGAACACCGTCCAACATGCAATTCGGATGAAAACCAGAACCTTCGAGATCGCAGTGGAGGAACCTGATATTGCGGAATATCCAAATTGCTACGCCGCAATTCCACCAAACGGCAAGGTGTGCGGTCATACCGGACTGAGGCACACTCACCTCTACGCCATGCTTGCGAAGGACGGCGCGGCCAGACCGTATGTTCGCGTTATCAACCTGCGTGAGCCCGGCGCCAGCAAAGGCAAAACCATCTTCCACATCGGCGACTTCTTTCGTTACTTGGATTGGCACGCCAAGGAGCAAGGTTCAGGGCAACAACGCCGCGCCATCCAGAACCGTCCGGCGTGAGCAGGGCGGTCTGCATCGGTGGCACATCGCGCATCGTTCTCTGAGGGCGTTGTCCGAACGTTTCTTTCATCGCTCCGCTGTTGAGCAAAAATTGAACCCGCGCAGATGGAGTGCGATCCGGCATCCACCGTTTTCGAGAAGCGCCATTACGCCCCGAGCGCGGTCTTGGGGCGTAACGATGTTCTCCGAGGGCGTGGTATTCAGACCGCAATGAATGTATCCGAACAATCGCTGGAATTGCAGCGCCACGAGCCGAAAACCACGTGCTCAACGTCGTTGGCCGGAGGTGCAAAGTGAATCGCTGCCGGGACGGATCCGTTGCGCTCGACTCTCTGGATGAATTGCTCACTCCAGAAGAGTGTGCTCGGTGGTTGAAGATGCAGGAAGACACCTTGCTGGAAAACGTTCGCTTGGGTCGCATCCCCGTCGTGAAAATCAACCGCCGCGTGCTTCGCTTTCATCCCCGCACGGTGCTGCTCGGGCTTGGCGTCGCGCGCGAAGCGTTGATTCAATCGGACCCGCTGCCCAGGAGGAGATGACGGTGTTCAGTGCCCAACCAAATTTGTGACGCCGACCAAGCGCCAAATAACTCTGCACGGGCATCGCCGCTGGCAGGTGGAATTCGGCCGCGTTGGCGGTAGAAGGTTGCGCCCGGTTTTCGATACCGAGGCCGAAGCCGACCAGGCCATTGAGGACCGCGCGAGAGAACAACGCCGTTTCGGCGAGCTTTGGCTGCAACTGCCGGAGAATGACCGTTACGAGTTGATGACCGTTTACTCGGAAGTTCGCCGAGCCGGCTTGAGACTGCGTGAAGTCTGGGACGGTTATCGCCAGCGTTCGAACGGCGTCGTCTCGGATAGCGTTGCGTACGAGGAAGCGGTCAAGGAATGGAAGCGGAGAAAACTCAAGGCCGGCAGAGATTCACGCTACGTGGATGAAGCTGCCCAACTGCTGTTGCGATTTGCTGCGGGACAACACCGCCGGGCTATCGGCGAATTCCTGCCTGAAGAACTCGAAGCGTGGATGGACGCACAAAAATGGGACCTCGCCACTCGCAAGTCGAATATGGGAAGGTTCTCCTCACTTTGGAAGGTGGCGGTTGATCGGCGTTGGGCGGTGGAGAACATCGTAGCTCGTCTCGAACCCATCGGCGACATTTCCGTCGAGCCGGAGATCTTTACCAATGCATCCTGTCTGCGGCTGATGGCGGTCAGCCTGCTGCCGCGCTGCAACCGGATCATCGCTCCGCTTGCCTTGGGCTTGTTCTGCGGAATGCGTCCCGACGAAATTGGCCATGAGAAGTTCGGCTGGCACCGCATTGACATTCAATCCGGCCTGGTCACCGTAACCGGCGAAGTGGCAAAGACGGCCGATCGCCGCACCTTCAAACTACAGCCGGTCGCCCTTCAATGGATGCGTCTGGCCCACGGGCTCAAAAACCCGTTGCCGCCTATCAACGAGCGCCGACTGGTCAATCTGGCTTGCGAGATCGGCGGTCTTCAACATTGGCCCAGCGACGTGTTGCGGAAGACGTGCGCAACTCATTTGCGCAATCACTATCAGGATGACTGGCACGTCATTCACGATTTGGGGAACAGCGTTCGGATGTTGCTTAAGCACTACGTGGATCTTCACGTGCCGGAAAAGCAATCACGCGCCTTTTGGCAGATCAGCCCGGCGGCGGCGAGACGCGAACTCAAACGCATGATCGCTTCGGGCGAAATCAAACCGTAGGACGCTACATTGCTCCTCCCAACACGACACACCGCCACGCCTGCGGTATAAAGCTGGCGGAAGATGAGCAGCGGGATGCGAGAGTGCTGCGCGCAGAGGCAATTGAAAATCCAACCGAGGAATGCCGGTCGCGAGGTCTGCTTTTCGAAAGTGCATCAGCGGCCGGAGATACTCGGGCGCGTAAGGGCGCGATACTGAGGCGGGCGAATGGCTTACCGGCCGCAAGGCGTCGCGATTCGATGCCAAACAAAATGGCATGAAGCAAACCTCCGATGCTTTGTCCGCAAACCGTATCAACGTCACCGTCTGGCTTTCCGCAAAAGAGGCCGCAAAGAAACTCAGCGTCTCAACCGACACCATCGGGCGAAGGGCAATCGCGTGGCAAGAGTCGCCCGAACGATACAAGGTGCGTTACAAGTATCTGGTGCTCGACCAGGACGCGGAGCCGGTTCGGCGCTACTACGAACCCGACGTCGAAGCTATGCTTTGCGACCCCTGAAAGAACGACGGCGCTGCGTCGCCTCGGCCCTGGCGTTTCGGGTCCTGCGACAATAACTTCATCAACGTTTGGCGGAGATAGGTCTCAGGTTGGTGTAAGGGCGTTCGAAAACGCGGCCGTTCAAAGAATGCCAAATTGAAATAGGCCACATCAGACCGGACGCAAATGAAAGATGACCAGCACCAGAAGCCAGTGAAGCTGAAATGTGAAGGCTGCGGTGTTGAGGCTGAATTCAATTCGGCGGAGGAGGCATTTCATGCGGGTTGGGACTGCCCGCCAAGGTACCCGTGGATCGTCACCTGCCCCAAGTGTCCGTCTGCGCCCATCCTGTTGCGCAAATGGCAGGCGAAGGACGGCGAATGATGAAGAGGGGTTCTAGCTGGGATTGACCTTCCATCTGAGCGAAGCGCTCCGCGCACACGCGCAACCCGGCCATGTTGATCTGCGTCTCATGCAGTCGATTTTTCCGGCTGCTCAGGATGCAGGGCAAACGCTCGAACCGGGCGTACCGAGCGGCTTTAATCTCGAAACAGAAAACAAGTCCAAGTTAACTCGATCATGCGTATCCACATCTTGAGCGATCTCCACCTGGAGTTCGCGCCGTTCCAGCCAAGCAACGTGGACGCGGACGTCGTCGTGCTGGCTGGCGACATTCACACGGGCAAGAACGGAATGAAATGGATTCTCAAAGCCTTTCCCGGTCGCCCTGTAATCTACGTTTTGGGAAATCACGAGTTTTACGGGCAGAAAATTCCGAAGCTCATTTCCGAAATCAAGGAAATCGCTCAAGGCACGAACGTGCATGTTTTGGAAAACAACGGCGTTGAGATTGGGGATGTGACGTTTCTCGGAGCAACGCTGTGGACGGATTTCCGTTTGAATTGCGACCCGGTCCTCGCTGAAGTGGCCGCGCAGACCGGGATGACAGATTTTCGACGGATTCGCGTAACGCCATCCTACCGGCGCTTTCATCCGAGAGATGCGCGAAGGATTCACGCGCAATCGTTGGATTGGTTGGCTCAAGAGACGAGCAAAGCCCGAGGCAGCAAGATCATCGTGGTAACTCATCACGCACCAAGCCCTCAATCAGTACCGTCAGGATTTCAAAACGATCAATCAAACCCAGCGTACGCGTCGAACCTTGAACCGTTTATTGCGGAATGCGGAGCGGCATTGTGGATTCACGGCCATATTCACCATCGCGCCGATTTCAACGTCGGCACTACTCGTGTAGTTGCCAATCCGCGAGGCTATCCAACCGAACCGCATACTGGCTTCGATCCGTCATTTGTTCTTGAAGATTGAGGAGGCGCGACTGGGACATAATGCGGGCACGATCTTCGCCAGCCACATAGCCCGACCAATTCCTTGAAATGAGACTTCTCATCGCGATGGGGAATAATAGACATTCGGTTCCAAAATACACGTGCTCGTGCCGCACATTTGTCTTGACAAAAATCCGTTTCCCACGGTTTCCCAAAAATGACGTTTTCAACTCTCCGTCAACTCCGACCAACTCGGATAAAATCCGCAGCGCATCGCGACGCGCGAAAAATGCATTCTGGCCAATGAAATCAATGGTTTGGTGACACCCTTTGGGAGAAAATGAGTTGCGTTTTGGCTGGTGGAGCCGAGGGGATTCGAACCCCTGACCCCCACAATGCCATTGTGGTGCTCTACCAACTGAGCTACGACCCCAACCAAAGCGGCCCGCAATGTAATAAGACATGCCGCGAAGTCAAAACGATTTATTTCCGGACTTGGACGGCGGCGGCGAGTGGATTTGCGATGGTGACGCGAGAATCATCAATCGCGGAGGACGTGTGCTTGCGCTGGATGGAGGCGAAGTCAACAGCGCTAATCCTTACTGGGGAATCCAAATGCCTTGGTTGCGGCGACAGAGTTAGTCACGTGATGCACGGGAAACCAGGTCTTCAACGGTCGTCAAGACTCGCTGTATGGTGGCCTTCGCGGTGCGGACAAGTCTGATTCTCCGTCTTCCGATTCAGTTGCGAATGACCTTCACTCGTCCGAAACGTGCTGGCGCGTTCGTGGCCGTTTGGTCGCGGGCGAGAACATTGAAGGTCGGCGACGCAGGATTCGGATCTTCCGTGGTCTCAATTATTGCCGCCGAACCGGATTGCCACGGGCCGGTCAGCGTTTCGGAAACTTCAGGCACGAACGTCAGGTCTGTGGCTGCACGATTTCGGGGAAAGGACATCGCCAGGACCCCGTTCGTAACGAAGCCCTTGGGAATCGGTATGAAATCCGGTATGCGTGGCTCATGGTAGCAGGCGTATTCGAGCAGATTGGGCATGCCATCGTGGTCCGGGTCGGCCGTTTCCCCGCTGTAGGCCGGGTCAGCGAGTTGGCCCGGGCTAAATTTTCTCGCCTGCCATTCTGCGAAGGTCGACGCGGGTTGAATCGGATTACCGTTTTCATCTACGAGTACAAAATGAACACCAGGTATGTCGGTCGAGACCGCGCCACCAACCGTATTGAAGAAATCCGACCGGGCACAGGCACCGTAAGAGATATTTGCGGCATCGGCAACTGCCAGCAACCCAAGCTCCAGACCGAAGACTTCGTTGAACCCAACGGAAACCGCATTGGTAAAGAGCCGGTTGACGGCGACCCGCCATGCCTGGGCTATCGGTTCGGACAATTCCATGTCGCCACTCAGCTCGTTACTTTGGGTGAGGGAGCCGGGAAGGGAGCCGAAGCCGGACGGCGCTGGTTGAAAATTGCCAGGGCTGATCGTCGGATTCGGCCAATCGTCTCGGCTTTCGAGTAGAATGGTGTTTGAGGCAGTATCCACGGACTTGCCCAAAAATACACCTCCGTAAAACAACGTCGTGTTGGTGGTTGCCTTCCGCAAGACCGCCGTGACAGTAACACCTGCCGCCCCGGCAGAATCATTGGTGAAGCAGTGTCCGCCGGCAGTCGAGCATGACCGTGTGTAACACGCGGAATCAAGAAAGCCTCCGATGCTCAATGCGACGTTGACGGTTATGTTCGTCCCCGGATCCGTTCCAACCGGCCGAAACCAAGCCTGCACTGAGGCAAAACTGTCCGCCTTTGTCGAATAGCCAAGGTCCGTGTTCGTCCGGTCGATGCCGCTACTTACTGCGCGGGCTTTGCAGACAGGGGAGTTGAAAATGGAATCCAGATAGGCATGCGCCTCGGCCATTGAAACGGAGAGCGGGTCGGTAGAGTTGGTGTATGCTGCGGCCACAGCCGCCTGCGCTTCAATGTCACCGATTTCGTTCACCACCACGGGACCAATTTCCTGATACTGGGCAGTCACTCTGACTTCCGCGCCGGGCGGCAACAGGTTGCCGGCGGGCCCGATGCCGAAAAGCACTCGCGTTGATGCACTTTGAGGCTGGGCAACGAACACGCCCATATCTCCGTCAAAACCTGTTTGTGGAAGCTGTAGTTGGGTGAGTTCGCCTTCCGGGGTGGGGTTCGGTTCATAAACAAGGAGCTGCACATTTTCCGTGCTGCCGTCGTAGCTGAACTTGCACAGCAGCTTTGCGCCGAAATTATCCCCGGCCAAAAACCACCCGCTCGCTCCGGGACTGCCGTCGGCTATCGCCACGTTCAAGAAGGAGCCAAAAGTCCGGTTGGTAATGGACGGCACCGGCTCACCCACTTGGGCAATCTTCACCACGCTCGGTGCGCCACTCGGCAACAAATACACTCCCTCACCAGCGCTGGAGTGCCCGACGAAGGCCACATGATTGGAGGTGGCGCAAAACTCGCCAAAGGAATCGAAATTCACTCCGCTGCCCGGCACGGGTGTGGTGGTGTCCACCAAATGCGAGACGACTCCGCTCGTCAGACTCTTTTGGAGGAGTATCCGGTCACTGACGGGCGTGCCGATGAATGTCAGCTTGTCCCCGTTGAGCCACGGGCGTTCGGCGCCGAAGGAACCGTCCACGACCTACTGGAGCGACGAACCGTTCCAAAGATAAACTCCGCCCGACTGGTCGCTGCCGCCGCGGAAGACCACGCGTCCCCCATCCACGTCAACACTCGAAAACGAGGTGAACTTTTCCCCCACCGCGCCACCCGGCATGGGCGTGTTCGTATTGGCGATGTTGGTAATCGTCGAGCCGTCCCAGAGATAGACGCCGCGGTTGATCACGCCGGCTGCGTCCGTGCTGAACGCGACTTTGCCGTCCCGAATCCGCTGATCCACAAACTGGCCGTACGGGCCACCGCTCACTGGCTCAATATCGTCGCTGCGCACCACTTTGGCGATGTTCGTGTCCTGAGCGACGTAGATTCCATTGATCTGGCTCGCGTCCTTTGCCATGAAAGCAATCTTGCCCTTATCCAGCGACACACTGGCGACTTCGTCTTGGATGAAATCCAGGAAGTTCGTCGGCGATGCCGATGGAAGAATGCTTGAGGCATCCACCACGCGCTTCAACTGAGCGGGTGCGGGCTGCATTCCAAAAAAGGCGAATAATGCAATGAAACAGGGCAAAAAATGGGGCTTCATATAACCAAGGCAAGTCATTCTGAGTTCAAGAAAAAGATTGGGAATTCTTCCGGATAAATCAATTCGGAAATTGGCTCGCCGGCTTCGCTCGCTGTGACTGTTACCGTAGCAGGGGTTGGAAGGAGCTTGAAGTTAACCCGGGTTACCGTCAGTTGGAACTTGGAACTCCGCCGGCGCGACCTTAGTTTCGCCGCATGTTCCGTCCGTGCATTGATCTTCACGAAGGCAAAGTGAAGCAGATCGTCGGCGGCTCACTGTCCGACGACGGTGGGCGCTTGCGGACAAACTTCGTGTCCGAACATGACGCGGCGTGGTTCGCGCGGCGGTACCGCGCGGACGGTTTGACGGGCGGGCATGTGATCATGCTCGGTCCAGGCAATGAACTGGAGGCGCGCGCCGCCCTCGCGGCGTACCCCGGTGGTCTGCAGATCGGCGGCGGGATCAACGCGGACAACGCATCCGCATGGTTGGAAGCCGAAGCGTCGCACGTCATCGTCACCAGTTGGGTGTTCCGCGAGGGCAGGGTGGATTGGGAGCGGTTGACTGCCCTGGTCAAAGCGGTGGGCAAAAACCGGCTGGTACTGGACCTCAGTTGCCGGGTGCGCGGCGGCGAATACTTCGTCGTGACCGATCGCTGGCAAAAATTCACCGAGCTCACCCTGTCCGCCGAGACGCTCGCGAAATTCGCGTCGTCGTGCGCGGAGTTCCTGGTTCATGCCGTGGACGTGGAAGGGCTTTGCCGGGGGATTGACCGTGAACTGGTGGCGAAGCTGGGGGAGTGGACGACGATTCCATTGACCTACGCCGGCGGCGCGAATTCGCTGGCTGATTTGGAGGAGGTTTCCCGCCTCGGGCGCGGCAAGGTTGACCTGACCATCGGTTCGGCGCTCGACATTTTTGGCGGGCGCGGGATGCGCTATGCCGACGCGGTGGCGTTCAACCGGTGCGCACGCGGCGAAGACGTCACGTGAACCAGCGCCGCTATGGCAGCGGTTGCACGCGGTAAATCCGCATCGCATTGCTCGCGGCCGTGTCGCTGTAAAGAGCGTTCGTACCGCCGGCGGTGACCGGCGCGCCAACATTCTGCCATGAGCCGTCGTCGAGGTTGGTCCGGTAGGTCATCTGGTATCGCTTCCCGTTGACACTGTCCCAGCGGATCGTCGCGGTGTTGTTGGTCCGGGCAACGCTGCGCATTTTCAAATAGGACCCGGCGTTGGTCGGCACCGTTCCGGCGATACTCTCGGCGTAATTGTTCACGCCGTCCCCATCCGGGTCGGCGTTCGGGCCGGCGTTGGTGGCGGTGAAAACCGGGAAATACTGCCGCTGGTACAAATCGTTCACGCCGTCAAAATTCCAGTCCATGGTCGCGGGTTGAATTTCCAGGTAGCCGTTCGCGTAGGCGACATTCGTGCCGTATTGCGTGACGATGAAGCTGCGGAGGCCAGGTGTGGCGTTGCTGGAGATGCTGATGGAAGCGGAGACAAAGCTGATCCCGTTCTGATTTGCGAACGTGGAATTGCCAAGCGTCAGACCATCGCCGGTAATGGTCAGGGAAGCATTGGCGGTGGGGAAACTCGCCGCTCCGACGCCCACGTAGTAATTGCTCTGGCCAACGGCCATCTTGACGGGAACCGCGGGCACGAAATAGGCGTAGCTGCCGGAACTGGTCGTGGGCGCGCGAATGTGCGTGATGCGAAAAGCGGGCGTGCGATTGGATACCGCCAGATTCACCGTGTTGGTCGCGTTGGCGGTGACCACGGTGCTGATATTGACCGTCGGCAGGAAAGCCAGATCGGCCGAGTTGAAACTCGCGTCTATGTCCGGCGCGGCGACAAGACGCGCCGAAGCGTTGAGGGCCAACGGGGCGGCACGAACCTGATAAGTGCCCGGCGGCAACATGCCTGCGGTGTAGCTGCCCGAACTCAGGGACATCACCCCGGCTACAAGATTACTGGCTGCGTCTTGAATGAAAACCTGCGCACCTAGTACGGGGCTGCCGTTCTTGGTAACGGTGCCGGTGATCGCGCCGGAGTTTGTGCCGTCCTGGCCGTAGAGGAATCGGATTCCGGCGATGTCGTCGGCGCTCAACCTGGCCTGCAAATTGTTCGCCCCGGCTGGTCCGAGGAACACCATGGTTGCGCCGGCAACGGGCGTGTGGGTGATACCCAGAAAATGCCCGAGTTCATGGAGCGCGACGCCCTCCACCAGGTTGCCGTTGTTTGCCGTATCCGTCACATCGGTGAACCACGAGTAGGTCTTGCCGTTCAGGACAAGGTCGGCTTCGAGCAAGACGTTGTTACCGTTCCAAGAGAGAAAGGTCACGCCCGTGGCCCCGCCAATGTCATACGTGCCCCCGTTGACCAGGGTCGAACTCTTGGTCCAGTAGATCACATTCGTATGATCATTGAGGTTGATGTCCACCGGCGCGTTCGCCAGTCCGGCCTCCTCGAACTTGAGCGACGTATTCGAGATGGAAAGCCACTGGCCGATGGAGGCGCGCAGGGCGTTCAGTTCGGCGGAGACATTCCCGGCGGAATAGCCCTCGGCGGCCAGATAGTACCGGATGGCATGGGTGTTGGGATTCACCGAATTCGTGTTGACCCCGGAGGATTGCGGATTGCTCAAGTTCCACCGCCGCGGCGTGCCCGAGCCGTTGAGATAAAGCACGTAGGCGTTGGCGGCCACCGCGAGGAAAAGCCACCCAATTGCGAGCCAGGCCGATTTTCTCATGGCTTCGGTCCTTTGGCCCGGGTAGCCAGTTCCCGCAGGGCGAGCTTCGCGGCCTTGCCTTCGGGTTTTTCGGCCTCCGCCTCCGCCACGCCGTGAAAAGTGTTACGCACAAACTTTTCGCCGCTGGTTTTGTCCCGCCAGACTTGAAACGTGCCCTGCACCATGCCAATGACCACGCCTTCACCGCGATCGTTCAGGCGGAGGAAGGCCACGATTTCTTCGCCGGCCGCAAATTCCACCTGGATCGAAGCCATCGTGGTGATGCCGCCGAACGTTCCTCCGCCATGCACGATGCTGAAAGTGTTGGTATTGATCGCCCCCTTCCAGACATCGCTAAAATCCAGCTTGACCCGGGTGAAAATCCTTCCGTCCGCACTTTGCTCGCAGGCTTTACTCTTGACCATGCCGTGGACGATTACGTCCGCATTGGTGCGCAGTTCTTCGATGCTTAATGGGGTCATCCACGCCGCCGAAGCTCGGAGCGTGGCCACCGTAAACAAAAACGCCGCTCCCCAGCGGCAAACACACTTCATGGTCAAAGGTTATCCCGGATTTCCGGTGAATCAACCGGCTAGTTTGCGTTCGGAGGCCGAACTCGCTTGCCGCCGCTGCCCCTCCCCCGATTAAATGTGCGTCGCGGGTCTGCTCATGAAACGTTCGCACCTTTTGCTGCTCATCGTCCTGAATTTCTTCTGGGCCGGCAGCTACTCTGCCTTCAAAGCGCTCGCGCCCCAATTAGATGCCGGTGGCGTGAGCACGTTGCGTTTTGGTCTGGCGGCCGTTTTCTTGTTGCTCGTCTGGAAATGGCTGCCCGGCGACGCGCCCCGGCAACGTGACCTGGTCAAAACGGCCATCATGGGCATTGTCGTGTTCGTGCTAGCACCGCGGTTGCAGGTCGCAGGTGTGCAACGCGGACAGGCCGGCGACGCGGCGGTGTTGATGGGCCTGGAGCCGCTGGTGACATCCGTGGCGGCGGCAATCTTCCTGCGCGAACATATCGGCCCGCGCCGCTGGATTGGTTTCAGTCTCGGCTTGTCGGGAGTGCTGTTCATGGCGCAAATCTGGCGGCCGGAGTTCCAATGGCCGTCACTCCAGGCGAATTCGCTCTTTGTCGCCTCCTTTGTCTGTGAAGCCACCTACTCAATCATGGGCAAGCCTCTGATCAAACGGGCCGGGTTGGCGAAAGTTCTCGCCCTCGCGCTGACGTCCGGCACGGTGGTGAACCTGTTGCTTGATGGGCAAACGAGCTTGCAGGCCGCCGTCGACTTGCCGCCCTACGCCTGGCTGTTACTGCTGTACCTCACCGTGATCTGCACCTTGGCGGGCTACATCGTGTGGTTTGTGGTGATTCGTGAAACCGAAGTTAACGTGACGGCGCTCACGGTCTTCCTGCAACCGGTGGTCGGGGTAATCATTGCAACCCTGGCGCTCGGGGAGTCGCTGCACATCGGCCAACTTTGGGGCGCGCTCGCCATTCTGACCGGGTTGATTTTCGCCTTGTCGCGCCAGATCAGGCGGCCCTCGCGCTAGCCTGGCTACGCCAGTATGGCTTGGACGGGATTCGCCTCCTCGACGCCGGTCAACCGCATGTCGAGACCCTGGAACTTGTAGGTGAGCCGGCGATGGTCAATGCCGAGGCAGTGGAGCATGGTAGCGTTGATGTCGCGGATATGAACCGGGTCCTTCACTACGTTGTAGCTGAAGTCGTCCGTCTCGCCATAGACCGTGCCGCCTTTGATGCCGGCGCCAGCCATCCACATGGTGAAGCAACGCGGGTGGTGATCACGCCCGTAGTTGTCGCGCGCCAGTTTGCCCTGGCAGTAAACCGTGCGCCCGAATTCGCCGCCCCACACGACGAGGGTTTCATCCAGCATGCCGCGCTGCTTCAGGTCCGTGATGAGGCCGTAGCAGGCGTGATCCACATCGCGACACTGAAGCGGGAGGTCGCGCGTGAGATCGCCGTGATGATCCCATTCGCGATGGAAAAGCTCGATGCAGCGCACGCCCCGCTCCGCGAGCCGCCGCGCCATCAGGGCGCTGTGCGAGAAGGTGCCAGGCGTGGTTACTTCGGGACCGTAAAGTTCGAGCGTGGCTTTGGATTCTTTCGAAATGTCGGTCAGTTCCGGTACGGAAGATTGCATCCGAAATGCCATCTCGTATTGCGCGATGCGGGTGTTGATTTCCGGATCGCCCAGTTTGCGATGCTCGATGGTGTTGAGTTTCGCGAGCGCGTCGAGCATGTCGCGGCGGTCTTTGCGGTCCACGCCGGGCGGGTCATTGAGATAAAGCACGGGATCACCTTTCGCCCGCAGCGCCACGCCCGCGTGTTTCGTCGGCAGAAAGCCCGCTTCCCAGAGTCGTTGATAAAGCGCCTGGGCGTCGCGCTTGGCGGACCAACTCGGGGTCATCACGACGAACGCGGGCAGATCGTCACACTCGCTGCCAAGACCATAGCTGAGCCACGAGCCGAGACTCGGCCGACCCGGAACTTGATTGCCAGTCTGAATGTAGGTGACGGCGGGATCGTGATTGATCGCCTCGGTGTGAACGCTGCGAACGATGGCCAGATCGTCCGCGACCTTCGCCGTGTGCTGCAACAGTTCGCTGAACCAGATGCCGGACTTCCCGTATTGCTTGAACGAGTAACGCGATGGCGCGATGGGGAAACGCGACTGCCCGCTGGTCATGGTCGTCAACCGCTGGCCCTGGCGGATCGAATCGGGCAGGTCGGTGTCGTAAATCTTGTCGAGGCCGGGTTTGTAATCCAGCAGGTCAATTTGCGATGGCCCGCCGTTCATGAAGAGGTAGATCAATCGCTTGGCCTTCGGTGCGAAATGCGGCAAACCGGGCAATGCCGGGTGTGCGCGAACGGGATTCTTGGTGGTTGCTTTGAGCAAATCAGGGAACATCAGTCCACCGAGGGCGATGCGCCCGAGTGCGACGCCGCTGGATTTGAAGAAATGACGACGGGTGAGCAGGTGCAGATGGTCGCAAGCGGGGTTCATGGCTCAATTCTTGTTCAACGTCTCATCCAGATTCAGCAACAAACTCGCGACCATCGTGTAGGACGCCAGTTCGGATGGATTCAATTGTTCGTTCTTCGGCGATTCGCCGACGGCGATCAATTTGTTCGCCGCCCCAGTTTCCTTCCCATACTTCGCCTGATATTTGGCCAGCGCGCTACGGAGAACATCCATTTCGGCGGAAGTGGGCAGACGCGCCGTCAACAAACGGAAGCCGAAGGCTAGCCGCTCCTTTTCGTTCGTGTCGTGTTCAATCATGCGCACGCCGAGGTGGCGCGCGGCCTCGACGTAGCAGGGGTCATTCATCGTCACGAGGGCCTGCAAGGGCGTGTCGGTGCGCTCACGGCGCGTGCAGTATTTTTCGCGCGAGGGCGCGTCGAAGGTTGTGAGGTAGGGCGGGGGGGCGGTGCGTTTCCAGAAGGTGTAAAGGCTACGGCGATACAACGCCTCGCCGTGGTCCTGTTCAAATTTCGCCGTGTTGCTCGAGGTATAGCCGACTGCTTCCCAGATGCCCGGTGGCTGATAGGGCCGCACACCGCGCCCGCCTGCTCTATCCACCAGCAGCCCGCTGACGTAGAGCGCGTTGTCCCGGATCATTTCCGCGTCCAACCGGAAACGGGGCCCCCGGGCCAGCAACCGATTCGGCGGGTCTTTTTGCAACAGTTCGGGCGTGACGGCGGAACTCTGGCGATACGTCGCGCTGGTGACCATCAGGCGGATCATGTGTTTGACGTCCCAACCGCAACTGATGAACTCGGTGGCCAGCCAGTCCAGCAATTCGGGATGCGACGGCCATTCGCCCTGCGCGCCAAAATCGCCGGAGGATTTAACAATGCCCGCTCCAAAAAACTGCTGCCAGAAACGATTGATCGTCACACGCGCGGTGAGCGGATGCTCGGCGTTCACCAGCCAGCGTGCGAGGTCGAGGCGGTTGGTTGTCTCGCTTGCCGGCAGTGGCGGCAAAACGGCGGGTACGGCCCGCTGCAACAGGTCACCGCGTTGATCATATTGGCCGCGTTTCAGCAAAAAGGCCTCCCGTGGTTTGTCCATGATGTCCTGCGAAATCATCGTGGCGGGAAATTTGTTTTCCAGTTCATCGCGCTGCTTGCGGATGTCGGCGATCTGCTGGATCCAGGGATCGAATTGCGCGCGCGTCGGTTGATAGACATTCGCGAGGTAATAATTACGAATCAAGGTCTTTTGCTCCTCGGTGCGGGTGCGCAGGCGCGTGTTGAGCGCATCGCGGACGTCGCGCGGCAGGACAGCGGAAGGTTTGGCTTCCTGCTGCTTTTCCCACGCCGCCAGGGATGTGCCGGAACGATCCTCTTGCGGCGTGGCGGTGTGGATGCCGGCTTTGTCCCAATACACCGTGCCTCCGAATTGTGTGAACGCGAAGCCGTCAATCTTCATGCCAGACGTCAGCCCGAGCTTGGCGCAATCTACTTCCAACCGCACCCATTCGCCCGCCTTGGGTAGCGGGCCAAGCAGGAGTTTCTGCGTGGACGCCTTGTCGCCGTACGGAATTGCGTCTTCGTCACCCCAATTGCCGCGATGCAGCCATTCCGTCGTGTGAAACTGGAGCATGATGGCTTTCGGCAGATTGGTCGGGTCGAGATAAACGTAGGCGAAGAGCGTGTCCTGGCTTCCGACCATCAACGGCGGTGCTGCCGCGGTGAAAAAATCCTGCGCCACGCCGGTGTCGGTGCGGGCAAGGGCGCGTTTGCCGCTGAAGACGCGGTTGCCTTCGATCCATTGCACCGGGGCGCCCGCCGCGTCGGCCTTCGCCCCTGCGGGAAAAGCGTCTTCGACCCAAACAAAATCCTCGCGCTCCTTGGCCACCGGTCTGGCTTTGGGTTCCTGGTAGGAAATCTTGGCGGCGGCTTCATTCATTCGCAATTCGATGGGCGCAATGGCGGCGTTCAGTTCCTCGAGTTTTTTTCGTTCTTCGACCGTGGGCAGTTTCATGACCGGTGGTGGCAGGAGTGCGTTACCATCCATCGCCTTTTCGTTCATGTTGTTGAAAAACGCGTAGAGCGAATAGAACTCGCGTTGTGAAATCGGATCAAACTTGTGGTCATGGCAGACCGCGCAGCCGAGTGTCAAACCCATGAACGCCACGCCGGTCGTCTCGGTCCGATCCACGGCGTAGCGAACATAAAATTCCTCGTCAATCGCGCCACCCTCGCTCGTGCTGACGTTGCAGCGATTGAAGCCGCTGGCGACTTTCTGGTCCTGAGTGGGATTCGGAAGCAAGTCGCCGGCGAGCTGTTCGATGGTGAACTCATCGAACTTCAGGTTGCGATTGAAAGCGCTCACGACCCAGTCACGGTACGGCCACATCGAGCGCTCATTGTCGAGATGCAGCCCGTGCGTGTCGCCGTAGCGCGCCACGTCGAGCCAGTAACGCGCCTCGTGTTCGCCGTAGCGCGGCGATTGCAGCAACCGGTCAACCACCCGCTCGTACGCGCCCGGCTGTTTGTCGGCTTGGAATGCGTCCACTTCGGCGGGCGTTGGTGGCAACCCTGTAAGATCGAACGTGACGCGTCGAATGAGCGTGGATTTATCGGCTTCGCCCGTTGGTTCGAGTTTTTCTTTTTCGAGCCGCGCGACAATGAATTGATCAATGGGATTGTTGGGCCAGCGCT
>WBZT01001581.1_pt1 | contig 16515 bp, 14 predicted proteins | sample 5204241 | NCBI WGS metagenome assembly WBZT01 (sample SAMN12344358, study PRJNA552823) | activated sludge metagenome | biome: Activated sludge suspended growth; feature: Nitrification reactor; material: Wastewater; isolation source: activated sludge from nitrification reactor of wastewater...
ACGGATTCCTGGGCTCGCGCAAGTATCTGCTGGCCAGCCTGGATCAGAGTCTCGAACGGCTCGGACTGGATTACGTCGATATCTTCTACAGCCACCGCGCCGACCCGGACACGCCCCTGGAGGAAACGATGGGCGCGCTGGCCTCGGCCGTCCACCAGGGCAAGGCCCTCTACGTGGGGATCTCCTCGTACTCCCCCTCCCGCACCCGCCGCGCCGCGCAGATCCTGGCCGACATGGGTGTGCCCCTGCTGATCCATCAGCCCTCGTACTCGATGCTCAACCGCTGGGTCGAGGAGGAGTTGCTCGACACCCTCGACGACCTCGGCGTCGGCTGCATCGGCTTCAGTCCACTGGCTCAGGGGATGCTCACCGATCGCTACGTCGATGGGGTTCCCGAGGACTCCCGCGCCGCACGCGACGCCTCGCTGAATCCCGCGTGGCTCACCGATGAGTACCTCAACGCCATCCGCGGCCTCGCCGCCATCGCAGAGCGCCGGGGGCAGACCGTGGCGCAGCTTGCCGTGTCCTGGACATTGCGGGACCGGCGCGTGACCTCGTCGCTGATCGGCGCGAGCAGCGTGCAGCAACTGCACGACACCCTCGGCGCGGTCCGCAACCTCGACTTCACCGAGGAGGAACTCGCGCAGATCGACGGGTACGCCACCGATGCGGGGATCAACATCTGGCAGGAACCGACACTCATCCCCTGATCCCGGTCCGTTCGGTCATCGGACACCTTCGCCGCAAGCCTCAAGTGAGTGCGCCGATCGTCCGTTGCGATCGGCATGTACGACGCGGGTGCATCGGTCCAGTGGTCGACGACGTCGGCCGTGCCCGCTACGCACTCCGCCGGGTCCCTGCGCGGCCGCCTGGCGCAGGGCCTCGGTGACGAATCGGTTGGGGATTTCGGACCCATAAGCCGCCACCGCACGGCGCTCATTCGCGGACAACCACATGCCCGCCGCAGGAATATGGGTCCATGACCTCTCGCACCCGTGTCCGTCGCCTACCGGAGAAGGCGATCACCGACCGCGATTCCCTCAACGCCGTCCTGGACGCCGCACTGGTGGCCCACGTCGCCGTGGTCGAGGACGGCCAGCCCTTCGTGCTGCCAATGGCCTGCGCGCGTGACGGCGACCGACTGTTGCTGCACGGTTCCACCGGAAGCAGGCTGATGCGGCTTCTCGCCACCGGGACCCCCACCTGCGTCACAGTCACGCTGCTCGACGGGTTGGTCTACGCGCGCAGCGCCTTCGAATCATCGATGAACTACCGCAGCGCGATGATCCTCGGATCGTGCGTGGCTCTCACCGGCGACGACGCGCTGGAAGGTCTACGCCTGCTCACCGAACACCTGCTCCCCCGTCGCTGGTCCACGCTGAGGGCCCCCACGCGCAAGGAACTCGCGGCGACGTCGGTGCTGGCCCTTCCGCTGACCGAGTGGTCGGTGAAGATCAGCGACGGCCCACCGGACGACGATCCGGGTGACCTTGACGCTCCGGTGTGGGCAGGGGTCGTGCCGCTGTCGATGGTCGCCGGAGACCCTGTCGACGCCCCCGACTTACGTGGGACGCACGACCCGGGCCCCCTGCTGGACGGCCTGGGCTTACGATCGGTCCGCTGACCGTCAGCCGTTGCCCTTGCCCTTGAACTGGCTGAACCACAACTGCCGATAGAGCCCGTCACTGGCGAGCAACTGCTCGTGTGTGCCCTGCTCGACGATGCGGCCCGCATCCACCACGAGAATCCTGTCGGCGTCGGAGATCGTCGACAGTCGGTGCGCGATGACGAAGGAGGTGGTCCCCGACATCAGCCGCTGCAGACCCTCCTGGATGAGCTTCTCGGTACGCGTGTCGACATTCGACGTGGCCTCGTCGAGGATCAGGATCCGGGGGCGGGCCACCATAGCGCGTGCGATCGTGAGCATCTGGCGCTGCCCCTGACTCAGGTTCGCCCCGCGCTCCACGAGACGGGTGTTGTACCCCTCGGGGAGCGCCTCGATGAACTCGTGCGCATTGGCGTCCTGGGCCGCGGCGATGCACTCCTCATCGGTGGCTCCGGCGCGCGCGTACTTGAGGTTGTTCATGACCGTGTCCGAGAAGAGGAACGCCTCTTGGAGCACCATGCCCACGTTCGCACGCAGGCTCTCGATCGTGACTGCCGGCAGGGGCTGCCCGTCGATGCGGATCTCTCCGGAGTCGACGTCGTAGTAGCGGGTCAGGATGTTGATGATCGTGCTCTTCCCGGCGCCGGTCGGGCCCACGATGCCGATCTTCTGTCCCGGCTCCGCCGTGAAGGTGTTGTCGTGCAGGATGCGCCTGCCCGGCACATAGGAGAAGTCCACGTTGTCGAACTCGACCTTGCCGCCCCGGTAGTCGTACGGCACCGCATCAGGTTCGTCCACGACGGTCGGTCGGTCATCGACGATCTCGAAGACCCGTCGACCCGCGGCCACCGCGGCCAGCGTTGTGGTGGCCAGGTTCGCGAGATCCGAGAGCGGTTGGGCCAGCAGCGCCGCCAATCCCACGAACGCGATCACCTCCCCCACGTCCGCCTGACCGTCGGCCGCCAGCAGACCGCCGGTGACCAGGACGATGACCATCTGCACAGTCGTCAGCGCCATCGTGACGGGGAACTGCAGGAGACCGGCGAAGGTGGCTTTCGATCCGATCTCGAACACCTCGCCCGCCTGTTCGTCATGCCGCTCCACCGCCCAGTCCTGCCGGCGCGCCGAGATGATGACGCGGTGACCTGAGATCGTCTCCTCCTGGAACCCGGAGAGGTCACCGAGGCTCTCCTGCAACCTCGCGTACGCAGGACCAGCTGCGCGCGTCACCGCAGCCGCGACCAGCAGCAGAATCGGTACCACCGCGAGCGCAGCGAGGGTCAACCGCCAGTTCGTGAAGGCCATGAGAACCACGATCAGCGCGACCTGGAACAGGCCGCGCATCATCTGCGAAACAGCATTCTCGTTGAACGTCGCGACGGCTTCGGTGTCGTTGGTCACCCGGCTCAGCAGTTGGCCGACCGGTTGACGGTCGAAGAACGTCAAGGAGAGCCGCTGCATGGTCCCGAACATGTCGCGCTGCAGGTTCATGGTCCCCGAGGTCGCCAGCCTGGTGATCATGTACTCCGACAGCGCGGCCAGCACGAAGTACCCGATGGCGGATGCCGCAGCAGCAAACGACCAGGCACGCAGGTCGTCGAGACTGCTGGCCCGCATCGCGTTGACGGCCGCGCCGGTGAAGGCCGGAACGGCGGTCAGGGAGATGACGGACAAGGCCCGCAGCCCGATGGCGAACCAGAACCGCCCACGGCGTCCCGGCCCGCCCACGTAGCCGAGTAGACGGCTGAACACACCGCGGGACGCGGGAGGCTTGGGTGGCGTCAGTGACGATCTGGCGGCGGTCCGGGGGGTGGCATCCGTGGTCGTTGTCATCGCGGCGCACCTCCGACCGGACCCAACTGGGACTCGAAGATCTCCCGGTACAGCTCACTGCTCGCCAACAACTCCTCGTGCGTGCCGCACGCCGCGATGCGGCCGGCGTCCATCAGGACGATTTGGTCGAGGTCGATGACCGCACTGATCCGTTGGGCGACGTAGATCACCGTCGCCCCGGCCATGTCCTCCGGGATGGCGGCTTGGACCCTGGACTCCGTGGCGACGTCGAGTGCGCTGGTGGAGTCGTCAAGGATCAGCACACGGGGGCGTGGCACCAGTGCACGCGCCATGGACAACCGCTGCCGTTGCCCGCCGCTGAAGTTGTATCCACGACGCGAGACCGGTGCATCCCATCGCTGCGGCAGCGCCTCGACGAAGTCGTAGGCGTCCGTCGCCTTTGCGGCCGCCTTGATGCGATCGTCACTCGCACTCGGACTCGCGAACCGCACGTTCTCGCGGACATCGCCTTGGAAGAGCACGGCCTCCTGCAACGCGGTTCCGACGACACTGCGCAACCGGTCCAGCGGGAGGTCCCGGACATCGACCCCATCGATGGTCACGCGCCCGGCGCGCGCGTCGTAGAAGCGTGGGATGAGATTGACCAGCGCCGTCTTGCCTGCGCCGGTGGGGCCGAGGATGCCAAGGGTCTGGCCGGGCTCGATCACCAGATCGATGTCGTGCAGGACGTCCGCCGACGAACCCTCCTCGGTTTCGAAGGCGAAGCAGACACCCTCGAAGGCGATGCGGGCGCCCCCGTCCGCGACAACGTCGGCGTTGCCGCCGTCCGGCAGTGTGGGATCGGTATCGATGACCTCGAAGATGCGTGCTGCTGAGGTGGCGCCCCGCAGCAGGTAAGGCGCGATCATCGCGGCGAGCGCCAGCGGAACGACGACCAGACTCAAGTACTGGGTGAAGGCCGTCACTTGGCCGATCGTCGTGCCATCGCCTGCGACCACCTTCTGCCCACCGACCATCAGCGTGAGCGCGATCCCGAGTTGCGTGACCGTGTTCATCACCGGCGTGAGTAACGCCACGCGGAAGGCCGCCGCGAAAGCGGGCTTGCGCAGCGCATCAGTGCGGGCGTCGAACTGCTCGATCTCGAGTGGCTCGCGGCTGAAGGCCTTGACCACGCGCACCCCGGCGAGGTTCTCCTGCAGCGTGTTGTTCACCTCATCGAGGCGGCGTTGGCGTTCGGAGTAGGCCCGTTCCATCGGCGGGATCAGGATCATGGCGGCGATCACGACAGCCCCCGCCACCACGAGCAGGATCCAGACGAGCCCTGGAGAGGTGAACAACGCCAACCCGATCGCCACTACGAGCATGAAGGGCGCGTACAGAAGGAGCATCACGCCGAACAGGACAGCGTTCGCCACGTTCGTCACGTCGGAACTCAACCGGACCAACAGGTTGCCGGTACGCATCTCGTCGAAGTTGCCGAACGAGTACTCCTGCACCTGGGCGTACGCCTGGGAACGAAGTGCGTATGCGGTGCCCTGGGAGAAGAACACGGCGATCAACGCGACACAAGCCAGCAGGACGCCCGCCACGATCCCGAGGACGGCCATCCACAGACCAGTGTCGATGATGACGGTGGTGTCGCCTGCGAGCAGACCGTCGTTGACCAGCGTCTCGTTCAGTGCAGCCGTGCCGAGCGTGCAGATCGCCGACAACATCAGCAAGACCTGCGACAGGATCAATCGGCCCCTATAGGGCCGGTACAGAGCCACAATTCGGCGGACGGCGCCCATGGCTCCTGCCTAGCACTGCGTATGCCGCTGTGGCAGGAGTTGCGGACTTCCTCGGCCCCCCTGCCGCGCGGTCGGCGACGGTGAGTGACGGCCTCCGGGACACTCCTCGCCCGTCCTGCAGAACAGCCCCCACGCATGAAAGGGACCCGGGAACAATCCCGGGCCCCTTCACCTGGGGTGAGTGACGGGACTTGAACCCGCGACCCCCTGGACCACAACCAGGTGCTCTACCGGCTGAGCTACACCCACCAAAAGACCCCGCCTCAGCGGAGTCACCTCCAGTCTATCGGTAGCGTGACGGCGTGGTCGAAGCCATCCGGAGTTATCACGCCCGACGGGGCCGCCTGTCCCCCCGGCAGCGTGATGCGCTGGTCGAACTCGGTCGGCGATACGACCTCGCGGAGGTTCCCGACCCCCTCGATCTCGACGTGGTGTTCGGCCGCCGAGCACCGCGCATCCTCGAGATCGGCTCCGGCCTCGGCGATGCGGCCCTGTTCACTGCGGCCGAGCAGCCCGAGGTGGACTACATCGCCGCGGACGTGCACAGCAAGGGCATCGCCCGGACCCTTCTGCTCACCGAGGAGCGGGGCCTCACCAACCTGCGGGTGCTGCACGGTGACGCCCTGGATCTGATCCGCCGCCGCCTCCCACCGCGCAGCCTCCAGCAGATCCTCGTCTTCTTCCCCGACCCGTGGCCCAAGGCTCGACACAACAAGCGCCGACTGGTGAGGCCCGAGTTCGCAGCGGCGGCGGTGGCTGTCCTTGAGAACGGCGGCACGCTGCACCTGGCCACCGACGATCAGGAGTACGCGCAGGTGATGCGGGATGTCCTCGGCACACGACCGGAGCTGATCTGCACCCATGACGGCTCGCGGGTCACGACCCGCCCGCGGACCAAGTACGAGCAGGCGGGCGAGCGCGCGGGACGTCGCGCCGTTGATCTGGTCTATCGACTACAGGCACCATCGGATCTATGAACGCCATCGACCTCAACGCCGACGTCGGTGAGATGCACCCGGACCTCGACGCACACATCGTCGAGGTGGTGTCGAGTGTGAACATCGCCTGCGGCGGGCATGCCGGCGACGAGGAGAGCATGCGTCGAGTGGCGACGCTGGCAGCGGAACACGAAGTACGCATCGGGGCCCATCCCTCGTATGTGGACCCGACCCATTTCGGACGAGTGCGACAGGACGTCACTGCACAGGTGTTGACCGCCCAGATCCTCGAGCAGATCGACCGTCTCGCCAATGCGAGCCCGGCTCGCGTCGATTACGTGAAGCCGCACGGAGCGCTGTATCACGCCGCTGCCACCGAACCCGCCGTGGCAGAAGCGCTGGTCACTGCTGTACTCCGCGCGGCAGAGCGGGTCGGCTCACCTTTGGCGTTGATGGGCCAACCCGGCTCCCTGTATCTCGACACGGCATCAGCAGCCGGAACACCCACCATCCTCGAAGGCTTCGCCGACCGGGCCTACGGATCGGACGGACGGCTCGTCCCGCGCAGCGAACCCGGAGCGGTGCTGACCGACGAGCAGGAGGTGGTCAGGCAGGTGGCGGGTCTCGCACGAGGTGAGGTCCTGACCGTCGATGGCCGGCTCATCGTCATGCGGGCGGAATCCGTGTGCGTGCACTCCGACACCCCAGGCTCGGCCAGGCTCGCGCGGCGCATCAGGGAGCACCTTGAAGAATCCGGAATCTCCGTGCGGGCCCGGCAATGGACCTGATCCCGTTCGGTGAGGACGGCTGGCTGATCGTCACGGAGAATCCCATCGCGCTCGCAGCGGTCCTCGACCGACGGGGGCTCGACGACATCGTCCCCGGCGAGCGACACGTACTCCTGCGCGGATCTCGCGAGCGCGCACTCGCGGCCGTGGACGCACTGCCCGATGACCCGCCGCGTCCCGCCCCACGCGCGCACGTCACTCTTAACGCCGAGTGGGACGGCCCGGACCTGCAGCACGTGGGCGCGGTGACAGGCCTGGGCGACGAGACCGTCATCGCCCTTCTCCGCGAGGTCACGTTGACCGTCGCCTTCTGTGGTTTCGCGCCCGGCTTCGCCTACATGACGGGCCTGGATCCACGCCTGCACCTCCCCCGCAGAGAACGTCCCCGTCCGCAGGTACCCGCTGGATCCATCGCCATCGCCGCCGGGTACTGCGCGATCTACCCGACGGGCTCTCCGGGCGGCTGGCACCTCGTCGGACGCTGCGACGCCCGATTGTTCGATGCGGATCAGGAGCCTCCGGCACTGCTTGCGCCGGGCGACCAGGTGAGGTTCGTCTGATGCGGGCGATCACGATCCTTGCCGCCGGCCCGCAGACCCTCGTCCAGGACGCCGGGCGGCGCGGCTACGCCCATCTGGGGGTTCCGCGGTCGGGGGCATTCGACACGCGGGCCTGGCGATTGGCGAACCGACTCGTGGGCAACGCGGATGGGACGGCAGTGCTCGAGGTGCTCGGAGGCGGACTGACGGTCGAAGCCACGGGCCACGTGACCGTTGCCGTCACCGGCGCCCAGGGCCACCTCGACATCGACGGTCGCCCCGTGGGAACCCACACGCCGCTGCACATCGCACCCGGCGGGCGCCTGCATCTTGGACCGGCACACACCGGCATCCGCTACTACCTCGCGGTGGCCGGGGGGCTGAGCACACCGCCGGTTCTGGGGTCACGCTCCCACGACACCCTCGGCCATCTGGGACCACCTGCGCTCTGTGAGGGCGATGTCCTTCCCGTCGGCGCCGAAAGGCTGGGTCACCCGGTCGTCGACCATGCGGCTGTGGCGCCGCCGGCGGAGACGTTCGCCGTCCTGCCCGGCCCGGATGGTCACACACACCTCATGGATCAACTCGTCGACCGGACCTGGGACCTCGATCCGCAGTCCGACCGCATCGGCGTCCGACTGCGTGGTACACCCCTGCACAGTGACGCAACCTCTCTACCGAGCAAACCCATGGTGCTCGGTGCCGTGCAGTTGCCGCCGAACGGTCTGCCCATCATCCTCGGGCCCGATCACCCCACGACAGGCGGCTACCCGGTCATCGCGGTGGTGACATCACAAAGCATGTGTGATGTCGCACAGTGGTCCGGCGGTCCGCGGACATTCAGGCGTGCTTAGGTGTGAGGTGTGAGCACCAAGACCTCCGCCAACGCCAGCACCGATCACTGGGTGGACATCGATGGACCCACCCACTACCGCGACTACGGCGGGCCGGCGGACGGTCCCCTCATCGTGTGTGTGCATGGTCTCGGCGGGTCGGCGCTGAACTGGGACCTCGTCGCACCACACCTGACGCACGAGTGTCGCGTCGTCGCGCTCGACCTTCCCGGACACGGGCTCACCGAGGCCGGGCACCGTTCCACGAGCGTGCACGCCAACCAGCACGTCATCCACCGCTTCCTCACGGAGGTGACCGGCACCCCGGCGATTCTCATGGGCAACTCGATGGGAGGGTTGCTCGCCGTCGTGCAGGCGACCTCCGCCCCGCGCACGACCTCCGGCGTCGTCCTGATCGCACCGGCACTGCCGGCGGCGGGGTTCATGGTCGGCGACCTGCGGATGGTCTTCGAGTTCGCCGTCCTGGCAACGCCCGGGATCGGCGCGTTGATCGTGGACCTGTGGACCCGCCTGGCGACCGCTGAACAGCAGGTCTCCCGGATGCTGCGGGTGGTGACAGTGGATCCCACGAAACTGCCGCGAGAGGCCTACGAGGCAGCGATCGCTCAGGCGGAGGTCCGTCGGCAGTTCCGCGGAACCGCGCGCCACCTGGTGGAGGCCGCGCGCTCGGTGGTGCTGATGAGCCAGGGCCGCAACTACGTCAAGCGTCTGCAGGCCCTGGCCACCCCGGTCCTGCTCATCCACGGCGGGAGTGATCGCATCGTCTCGGCGCGCTCGGCCCATGCGGCGGCCAGTCGCCGCCCGGAGTGGACGTTCCACCTCATGGAGGACGTCGGTCACGTGCCTCAGATCCAGGAACCCGAGGCCACCGCACACATCATCCTGGACTGGCTCGCGGAGAACCCCGACGTGGTGCAGCAGGCCGCCTTGGCGTGAGGCGATGTCCCACTTTGCACAACCAAAAGTCCGACACGTCGAACTGAGGCTGCGCCACGCGGCGTGTCGCCCGGGGCAGTCGTGATCATGATGCAAATCGGGACATACACCGCCCGGCACGTCGCCTCATCCCCTGATCTACCCTGAACTCACCGAGGAGGTGCGATGCCAGATCGCCTGAGTCCGCTCGACCAGACCTTCCTGTTGCTTGAACGCGACGGGCAACCCATGCACATCGGGGGGCTCATGGTGTTCGACGGACCCGCGCCGGCGTACGAGGACCTTTGTGCCCATCTCGACTCGCGCCTCGATCAGGTGCCGCGCTACCGGCAGCGCATCCAGAGCGTGCCTCTCAACCTCGGACAGCCCATCTGGGTCGATGACGAGAACTTCGAGCTGGAGTTCCACGTCCGCCACACGGCAGTTCCCAAACCCGGCAAGGCCGAGCAGCTGCAGCGCCTGGCCGGTCGCCTCCTCTCCCAGCGCCTGGACCTCGACCGCCCTCTGTGGGAGATGTGGTTGGTGGAGGGCTTGGCCAAAGGCCGCTGGGCGCTGATCAACAAGGCCCACCACGCGATGATCGACGGCTTGTCGGGCCACGACATCATGGAGGTCATCCTCGACCCGGATCCGGAGGGCCGCGACACCCCGCCGAGCACCTGGGAGCCCGAGCCCGCTCCGGGCACCGTCGGGCTGGTGACCGACGCGGTCGTGGACTCCGTACGTCGTCCGGGCGAGCACCTCACCCGCATGGTGAGCCGGGTCTCCAACCCGCGCGAGTTCGCCGAGCACATGGCGGTCCGCGCGGTAGGCAGCACATCGGTCGGCAGTCGGCTGCTGAGCACCGACACGACACTCGGCGGCACCATCGGTCAGCACCGACGCTGGGGGTGGGTCGAGGGCGATCTGGACACGATCAAGGCCGTCAAGAACGCGTTCGGCGGTACCGTGAACGATGTCATCCTCACCGCCGTGACCGGCGGCTTCCGGGAACTGTTGGCATCGCGGGGCATCGACATGCGGCCGCTGCAGATCCAGTCCATGATCCCCGTCTCGATGCGCATGCCGGGTGACAGCAGCGGCGGCAACCAGGTGTCCGCCATGTTCGCCCAATTGCCGATCGGCGTCGAGGATCCGGTGGAGCGCCTGCATGCCATGACGCGGCAGATGCAGCGGGTCAAGAAGAGCGGCACCCCGCTGACCGTGGACTCGATCATCGGGTTGGCCGACTTCGTTCCGCCCATGCTGTTCGCCACCGCCGGCCGGGTGGCGGCGAACGTCAACCTGCGGGCCTTCGACACTGTCACCACGAACGTGCCGGGCCCGCAGATCCCGCTCTACCTACTCGGCAAGGAACTGCAGACCCTGATCCCCTTCGTGCCGCTTGGGCCCGGAGTGCGGATCTCGACGGCGATCGTCTCCTACAACGGGACGATCAACTTCGGTGTGACCGCCGATTACGACAGCGTGCGGGACCTGCCGGTCTTCCTCGCCGGCGTGACGAAGACCCTCGATGGCCTTCGGCGCGCGGTGCTCGCGGAGATCGCGCGCCGACCCGACTAGATCAAGGCACGACCGCGACGTGGCAGCGGGCATGGTGAAGGACTCTGTGGCTCACCGAACCCAGTAGGAGGGCGGCGAAGCCGCCGCGACCTCGGGTGCCGGTGACGAGAAGGTCGCAGTCCTCAGCGGCCTCGAGGAGGACTTTGGCCGCCGCACCCCGTTGCACCCGCACCTCGAGGTCCACATCGGGGAAGCGATCGCGATGTCCTGCCAGCACCTCGGAACTCAGCCGCGTCTCTGCGTCACGGACATCATCCAGGATGCCGCCCTGTGGGTAGGTCGACGTATCGGCGTCGAAGCCGATGACGGCGACATCCCACGCGTGGACAACGCGAAGCGTCCATCCCCGCAGACTCGCCTCCTCGAAGGCGAAATCGAGCGCGCGGTGCGCCTGCGGTGAACCATCGATGCCCACCACGACGCGTCCGGAGCCCGACGTGTCACGCACGACGATGACCGGACAGGCGGCGTGCGCGGCGACCTGCCGCGAAACCCCTCCGAGCAGCAGGTCTGCCATCCCGTGGCGTCCGCGCGATCCGACCACCACCAGGTCCGCTGATCTGCTGGCCTCCACCAGGGCCGCGGCGGCCGGACCGGGGGCCACAGTGGCGGTCACGTCGGGAACATCCGCCAGACCTGCCCCCTCCTCCGCCACTTCCGCAGCGCGCCGGGCGACGACATCGGCGAGTTGGGGATCGACCACGGAACCGGACCCCATCCCCAGGTCGACGGTGGGGGCGTCCCACGCAGTCATCACTTCCAGCGGAACCCCGCGGAGGCGGGACTCCTCAGCGGCGAACCGAACCGCCTGCCCTGCCGCCGCAGAGCCGTCGTAACCCACAAGAACGGACATATCCACACCTCTCGTGCGCCCACCCTATCCAGGACGGTTACAGTTGCGGCAGCCATCTGACGCCGCGGGGGGACCGCCATGACATTTGCGCATCCGAACGGTGCTGCGCGCCCGGCGCGCATCCGCATCCTCGGCGCCACGCCTCCGCCACCGCCACCGCGCCGGGGGCCGAGTCGGCCCCTTCTCGCGGCGTGTGTCGTGGTCGCCGCACTCGGCGTGGGGATAACGCTGCTGCTCCGTCCACAGATCTCCGAGGAGCCCTCGCCCACTGTCGCCCCCAGCGGAAGCATCGATCTCATGGGACTGATGAACCTTGGCGCGCGGATGCCTGACCAACGGGCACTACGGGTCATGGGCATCGACTCCCCGGACTTCGACGCGGCCGCACGCATCGCTGCCGCCCGCGAGCACGTCGTTCAGGCACCGTACGGCACCAGTTCCCCCACGACGACCACCACCGCGCCCGTCGAGTCCGTGCCGGCGCCGGCCACCAGACCCAACCCAGCCACGGGGACCGGGACATCACCGACCTCCCCGGAGGCGTCGAGCAACGGCCCCGACCAACCACCCAACCCAGCCACCCCGAACTTCTTGGATCAATCGTGACGACTCTGCTGCGCCGCCTCGGCGTCATCCTTCTCACGCTGGGCGCTCTGTCCGGCGTCACCGGCACTGCGCAGGCCGCCGGAGGCGGCACACTGGGCCTGAACCTGTCCGCACGATATGCGGGCGGGACCACCGGTCCGCTGGTGGGTGCGCTGGTCACCGCCGAGAACATCGATACGGCGCTCGTGTATCCCGTGCCCGCCTTCGGCGATCCGACCACCTCCGCCTACTACCAGGCGACGAGTCTTCCCTTCGGGCGCTACCGCCTGCGGATCGAGCGGGTGGGGTTCGCGACCACCTACTGGCCACACCAGTACTCCCGCGAAACGGCAGTACCGGTCACCTTCGGCATGGCTCCGGGTTGCAACCCCGCGGATGCCGCCACCTGTGACCTGCACATCCTCACTGCGCAGGTCGACCAGACCGTCACCGTGTCAGGAACCGTTCGTCACCGCTCCGGACAGTCACAGCCCGGAGCCCTCGTGACAGCCACCCGCGCGACGGAGCCGACGTTCCACCCGAGCACCACGACGGATGGCAGCGGCACGTACGCCCTGCACCTACCCGCGGGTTCCTACGAGTTGAGCACACCCAACGGCAACAGTGCGGTACGCGAAGTGATCAACGCCAGCGGACCCACATCGCGGGATCTGACCCTCCTCGGCGCGCCCGGCGCTCCCCGCGAGGTCGTGGTGACGACCTCCGGCCGGCAGGCATCGGTGTTCTGGAATCGCCCCGCCGACGACGGCGGCGCTGAGATCACCGCGTACGCGGTGACCACGACACCGACCGGGGGCACATGTACCACGCCGACGACCTCATGCACATTCGAAGGTCTGGAGAACGGCCGCACGTACACATTCCGGGTGTCGGCGACGAACCGCATCGGATCAGGAACACCCACCGCCACTGACGCTCTTCTTCTCGGTCCCACCCCGTCACCGGCTCGCGACGTCCGCGTCGCAGCAGGCGACCGCTCGTTGGACGTGACGTGGGCGGCGTCCGCCAGTGACGACGTCCGGGGATACGTCGCGACCGCGTCACCGGGCGGCAGGAGCTGCGCCACCGCCGAGGTCGCCTGCACCATCAACGGGCTACGCAACGGTCGGGCGTACCGGGTCACTGTGACGGCACGCACCGCGACCACGGACAGTGCCCCCGCCACCGCGGCCCGGTCGGTGAGTCCCCTGGGCCCACCAGGATCGCCACGGGACCTTCGCGTGACGCCCACGTCCGGCGCGCTCACGGTGAACTGGCGGGCGCCGCTGGACGACGGCGGCCGCCGGATCCAGCAGTATGTGGCAACCGCCTGGCCGGGTGGTCGGACATGCCAGACCACAGACACCCGTCGGTGCACGATCCGCGGATTGAAGACGGGCACGGCGTACAGCGTCACGGTCCGCGCCAGCAACCGCGCCGGGCTCGGCCCGATGTCGCCGGGTTCCGCACCGGTCGAGGTGCTCCCCGGAGCCGGTACACCGGCGACGGTGTCCGGGCTGCGGGTTCGGCGCACGGCCACCGCGGTCCTGGCGCGGTGGCATCGTTCATCGCACGCGAGCGTGTACTGGGTCCGGCTCACGGTCGACGGCACACCCGCCGGCAGTTGGTCGGTCGTGAAGGGGACGCGCGCACGGTTCGCCGCGCAGAGAGGCCGACAAGAGGTCCAGGTGCGGGCGGTGGGACGGGCAGGCCCGGGTCCGATCGCGCGCAAAGCGATCGCCTAGAGACCGTCGGTCAACTCCTGCGCGGCACGGTACGGGTCGATCTCGCCCTCCAGGACGCGCACCGCGAGGTGCCGGGCATCGGTCAAACGGTCACGCACCAGATCCAACGCGATCCCCTCGATCTCGCGCTGCAGACGCAGCAGTCGACGCTCATACAGATCGCCGGACCGATGTGACCACTCACGATGACCCTCGACCGCGGAGACCACGTCATCGACACCCTCGCCGGTGGTGGCCACCGTGGGCACGATCGGCGGAACCCAGGCCCCATCACCACCAGCGCTGAGAGCCAGCATGCCGCGCAGATCGCGAGTGGTGGCCGAGACACCGTCCCGGTCGGCCTTGTTCACCACGAAGATGTCGGCGATCTCCAGGATCCCGGCCTTGGCGACCTGGACGCCGTCGCCCATGCCGGGAGCGAGCAGAACGAGGACCGTATCGGCCTGCCCCACGACCTCGACCTCCGACTGCCCAACGCCGACCGTCTCGAGCAGCACCACGTCGAACCCGCAGGCATCAAGCACCCGCAAGGCCTGCGGAGCGGCGGCGGACAGCCCCCCGAGGTGGCCGCGCGTGGCCATCGAACGGATGAACACATCAGGGTCAGTGGCGTGGGTCTGCATCCGGACACGGTCACCGAGCACCGCCCCACCTGAGAAGGGGGAACTGGGGTCCACCGCCAAGACGGCAACGCGACGGCCCTGCGCGCGATACGCGGCGATCAGTGCCGACGTCATGGTCGACTTCCCGACGCCGGGCGCACCTGTGAGGCCGACGACGTGCGCGCTGCCCGGATGCTCCATCAGAGCAGCGCTCGCCTCCCGCAACTGCGGGGAGGCACTTTCCACCAGGCTGAGCAACCGGGCTGTCGCGCGGGGGTCACCCGCGCGAGCCCGATCGACGAGGTGCACTTACGGAACGCGCACGATCAGGGCATCGCCCTGGCCGCCACCACCACACAGTGCAGCGGCGCCGAGGCCACCGCCACGGCGCTTGAGTTCCATCGCCAAGGAGAGGACGACGCGCGCGCCCGACATTCCCAGCGGGTGGCCCAGGGCGATCGCGCCACCGTTGACGTTCACGATGTCCTCGGAGACCCCGAGCTCGTCGGTGGAAGCCAAGCCCACGGCGGCGAACGCCTCGTTGATCTCCACCAGGTCCAGGTCGGACGGCGAGATTCCGTCCTTCTCGCAGGCTGCCTTGATGGCCTGCGCCGGCTGCAGGTGCAGCGAGGCGTCGGGACCGGCGACCACGCCGTGGGCACCGATCTCCGCCAGCCAGGTCAGGCCCATCTCTTCGGCCTTGGCCTTGGACATGACCACCACAGCGGCTGCACCGTCGGAGATCTGCGACGCGTTGCCGGCCGTGATCGTGCCGTCCTTGGCGAACGCCGGGCGGAGCTTGCCGAGGCTGTCGGCCGTGGTGTCCGGTCGCACTCCCTCGTCCGATGCGAAGACCACGGGGTCACCCTTGCGCTGCGGGATCTCCACCGGCACGATCTCCTCGGCGAACGCGCCATTCTTCTCCGCGATGGCCGCCAACTGGTGACTACGCGCTGCGAAAGCGTCCTGCCGCTCGCGGGTCAGTCCGCTGTACTTGGAGTTGTACGACTCGGTCGACTCGCCCATCGCGCACTGATCGAACGCGCACGTGAGACCGTCGAAGGCCATCGAGTCGATGACCTTCCAGTCCCCGTACTTCACACCCTCGCGCGAACCCATGAGCAGGTGGGGGGCGTTGGTCATGGACTCCATACCGCCGGCCACCACGATCTCGAACTCACCAGCACGCACGAGCTGGTCGGCCAGGGCGATCGCGTCGAGGCCTGACAGACAGACCTTGTTGATGGTGAGCGCGGGGACGTCCATCCCGATCCCGGCCTTCACGGCGGCCTGGCGGGCGGTGATCTGCCCGGCGCCGGCCTGCAGCACGTGACCCATGATCACGTAGTCGACCTGCTCCGGGGAGACGCCAGCGCGCTCGAGCGCACCCTTGATCGCGAACCCCCCGAGGTCTGCGGCCGAGAATCCCTTGAGGGACCCGAGCAAGCGCCCCATCGGGGTGCGGGCTCCTGCGACAATCACGTTTCCGGCCATGACAGACCTCCTGAGTAGGTGGATAGACGCCTAGTGCCACGATAACGCCATGGGATTTGTGACTGCGATCGACCATGTTGGACTGGCTGTACGGGATCTGGACAAGGCGATCGCCTTCTACCAGGACGCCTTCGGCATGGAGTTGGTGCACGAAGAGGTCAACGAGGAGCAGGGCGTCCGGGAGGCAATGATGGCCGTGGGCGACAGTGGCTCATGCATCCAGCTCCTCGCACCCCTGTCCGACGACTCCCCCATCGGCAAGTTCCTCGCGCGCAGCGGAGAGGGCATCCAGCAGGTGGCGTACCGGGTCTCCGACATCGACGTGGCTGCCGACGAACTGCGCGAGGCCGGTGTCCGGATGCTCTACGAACAGCCCAAGCGTGGGACCGCAGGCTCGCGGGTCAACTTCGCGCACCCCAAGGACTGCG
>WBZT01001583.1_pt1 | contig 16514 bp, 12 predicted proteins | sample 5204241 | NCBI WGS metagenome assembly WBZT01 (sample SAMN12344358, study PRJNA552823) | activated sludge metagenome | biome: Activated sludge suspended growth; feature: Nitrification reactor; material: Wastewater; isolation source: activated sludge from nitrification reactor of wastewater...
CGGCCGGGATTCACCTGCGCGTCGGTGCTACCGTGGCACGAATCACAGATGAACGGCGGGTTAACAACTGTGCAGGTGGCGGCCGGCAGCGGACTGATGGGACGACTGCCCATCGCGTCATGGTTGCCGCGTTATCGCCGCGCCTACATCGCCGGCGATCTGCTCGCCGGACTGGTCGTCGCAGCGCTGGCGATCCCCCAGGCACTGGGTTACGCGGGTATCGCCGGTGTGCCGGTCATCGTGGGCTTGTACGCCATCCCGTTCGCGCTGGTCGCCTACGCCGTGTTCGGCTCGTCCCCGCACCTTGTGGTCGGACCGGTGTCCACGGTCTCGGTGCTGTCCGGGGCACTGGTCGCCGACCTGGCCCAAGGAGATCCCGGGCAGGTCGTGGCGTTGACGAGTGCATTGGCCATCGGCGCAGGACTCGGTTTGATCATCGGGGGCGTGGCCAAACTGGGCTGGGCGGCCGAGTTCCTGTCACGGCCCATCGTCACCGGATTCGTCTTCGGGCTCGTCCTGCTGATCATCATCGGTGAGATTCCCAGTCTCCTGGGGATGCCGCCGGCGACCGGGGACATATTCGGCAAGATCGGCTCGATCCTTACGTCGATCGGGGACATCCAGCCACTCACCGCAGCGATTGGAATCACGGCTCTGGTGGTCCTGTTCCTCGGTGCCCACTTCGTGCCGCGGGTTCCTTGGGGCTTGATCGTTCTGATCGTCGGAATTGCGTTGTCCGCGGCCTTGGCGTGGTCGCAGGCGGGTGTCGTCGTGGTCGGCTCTGTCCCTCAAGGATTGCCACCGATCGGGTTGCCGCACATCTCCGGCGACCAGATCCCGCCCGTGATCGTCGGCGGGTTGTCCATGGCCATGGTGGGGCTCGCGGAAGGTCTCAGCGCGGCCCGCATCTTCGCCGCCCGTGAGGGTTACAGCATCAACACGAACCAAGAGCTGGTCGGTACCGGTGTGGCGAACCTCGCGGCCGGGGTCTCCGGGGGGATGGGTGTGGCCGGGTCACTGTCCAAGACCGCCGCCTCACGCCGCTCGGGTGGACATAGCCAGATGACTGGCCTCTTCGGTGCCGCGATCGTCCTGCTTGTTCTGGCCTTCCTCACCGAGTACCTGGCGCCGTTGCCGCGCGCGATCCTGTCCGCAATCGTCATCCAGGCCGTGTGGGGTCTGATGGACCTGCGCGCGCTGCGCCGTTATCAGCTCATCAGACGAAACGACTTCAACTCCTCGATCGCCGCGATGGTCGGCGTCTTGATCCTCGGGCCGCTCTACGGGCTCCTGGCCGCCGTGGGGCTGGCCGTTCTCGGGCTCGTCTACCGGTCCAGCCGCGCTGACGTGGACATCATGGGCAAGGTGCCCGACGAGAAGGCCGCGTGGGGCAGCATCGACAACCACCCCGAGCGGCGCACGTACGACGGAGTCCTCGTCATCAGGCTCGACGCCCCGCTGTTCTGGGCGAACTCGACCGAGATCGCCGATCGCTTGCTGGCCGAAGTCGACGCCAACGCCGACACGCAGGCGCTGGTGTTGGACCTCGAAGCCACGAGCCAACTGGACACCACCAGCATCGACACCCTCGAGTTGCTGCTGACCCGGTTGCGAGAACGTCAGATCGACCTGTACCTGGTGCGCGTGTTCTATCGCGCCCGCAGGGTCTTGGCCAAGTCGGGCTTCATCACCGAACTCGGCGAGGACCACATGTGGCACAGCATCGCCGCCGGTGTCCGTGCGGCCCGCAAGGACGCGCACCTGAAGACCAAGAGTCATGCCCAGCCCGAAGACGAGCCGAACGGCGACGAGCTGAACGGCGACCTGCACAACAGCGAGGAGGACGACGACAACGGGGACCCGAGTTCCGAACACATAGCCACGGGCAGTCGTGCCCGCCACAACGGCGATGACGATGACGATGACGACGGCACCTCCGGTCCAGTACCACGAGGCGGTTACCAAGACCCGTTCCCGACCCGGCGCCGGTTCTTGTTCTGGCGGCGGTGACGCCGACGGGTCGAGGCGTTGATCGCGGCAGTCTGCCACCGGACTTACGGCCAGTAGCCGTGCAGTCGGGCGTAACGGGTGAGGACCACCGCGGCCACCACCGTGCCCGTGACCAGGGTGGTCCACGGCAGCACGTAGGCCAGCACCACCGCCGCAACTGCGAGCAGGGCCATGACCACCAGCAGTCCATGTCCGATTTCGGAGGCGTCGGCGCGCGGGGACCGGATTCCCTCTCCCTGGGAGGCCATGCGCGCCTCGGCTCGAGCCGCTGCTGCCCGAATCGCCCGCTCGGTGTCGTAGCGCCGCCGCTGCTCGGGGTCCGACAGGACCAGATACGCGACGTGAACCGAACGGAACCTGTCCTGATCGCCGCCGACATCCGGGTGCGTGGCGCGCGCAGCGCGATGCCAGGCAGCCTGGATATGGCCGTCGTCTGCGTCAGGGGCCACGCCCAGGACGGCATAGAGATCGCCGGGCACTGAGGCCCACAGGTCTGTCTTCGCCATGACTTCTCGAGTGTCCCACCTCGGCGGGCTCGCAGTACGTTGACTCCAGCAGAGTCACCGAGAGGAACCCCCGTGAGCATCGATCGACAGCGACTGGCCGAGCACCTGACGCAGGAGCGGGATCTGCACGTCCAGCGCACACCGAAATCCCGCGCCCTGTTCGAGCGGGCCGATCACCTGTTCGGGCGCGTCCCGATGACCTGGATGAACAAATGGTCCGGTGGCTACCCCTTGTACCTGGCCGGTGCGCACGGCAACCGCATCACCGACGTCGACGGCAACGAGTACGTCGATTTCGCGCTGGGAGACACCGGCGCAATGGCAGGGCACTCCCCGAAGCCAACCGTCGCCGCTGTGGAGAAGCGCATCGGTCAAGAAGGTGGGATCACCACGATGATGCCGACCGAAGACGCGGAGTGGGTCGCCGCCGAGCTCACGCGCCGATTCGGGATTCCCCTGTGGTCTTTCAGCCTGACCGCGACCGACGCCAATCGATGGGCCTTGCGGATCGCCCGCATGGTGACCGGGCGTTCGAAGGTCATGGCGTTCTCGTACTGCTATCACGGCTCGGTCGACGAGACTTTCGTGATCACGGGTGCCGATGGGGGTGCGGCACCGCGCGGGGGCAACGTCGGTCCCGCCGTCCCGATCGACCAGACGACGCGGGTCGCGGAGTTCAACGACCTGGCATCGGTCGAGGCAGGATTGGCGCACGGCGACGTCGCGGTGTTGATCATGGAACCGGCGCTGACCAACATCGGAATCGTGCTGCCGGAACCCGGATTCCTGGACGGCGTGCGGGACCTGTGCGACCAGTACGGAACCCTGCTCCTCATCGACGAGACCCACACGATTTCGGCTGGTCCGGGAGGTTGCACCGCTGCGTGGGGGCTGCGGCCGGACATCTTCGTGATCGGGAAGAGCATCGGTGGCGGAATCCCCACGGGGGCCTATGGGATCACGCAGGCTTTGGCCGACGCCGTGGCAACTCGGGAGGATGCGGACCTTGTGGACGTCGGGGGCGTCGGAGGCACCCTGGCGGGCAACGTCTTGTCGACGGCGGCCATGCGAGCAACGCTGGGAGATGTTCTGACGGACGAGGCATTCGCCCACATGATCGAGCTGGCGACTCGGTTCCGGGACGGGGTCGAGCAGGTCTTGAGCCAGTACCTGGTTCCCTGGTCGATCGAGCAGTTGGGTGCTCGCGCCGAATACCGGTTCTGCTCTCCGGCACCTCGCAGCGGCAGCGAGTCCGCTGCTGCCCACGACGACGACCTCGAGGAGTACCTGCATCTCTTCTTGTCGAACCGAGGTGTACTGATCACCCCGTTCCACAACATGGCGCTCATGTGTCCGCAGACCACCGCGGTCGACGTCGACCTCCATTCGCTGCTGTTCGGCGAAGCGGTGGCGCAGATCGCCTGACGGGCGGCGACGCGCTTCGCACGCGCCATAGACTGAGAGCGGTCCGGGAGGGCGTCATGAGCAATGTCACCAGTGTCCAGATGGGTGTCCAGGACGCCCTGTGGCTGACGATGGATCGGCCCAACAACCTGATGGTTGTGGATGGAGCCATGGTCCTGGGTAAGCAGGTCGATCTCGAACAGGTCCGAGCGGTCTACGAGCACGCGCTCGGGCGCTTCCCGGTATTCCAGCGCAAGGCGGTCCCCGCTGGGATGGGTTGGGTGTGGCAGGACGACCCCTACTTCTCGATCGACCGGCACCTGTCCGAGGCGACGCTCCCGCAGCCGGCGGACATGCGCGCTCTGCAGCAGTTTCTCGCCGATCAGCGCACCGCGCCATTACCGAAAGACCGGCCCCTGTGGCGCGCCTACCTGATCGAGGAGATGAATCTCGCTGACGGCACTGTCGGATCGGCGATCGTCAATCGGTTCCACCACGCAATTGCCGATGGGGTGCGCCTGACGCAGGTCATGCTGGGCTTGTGTGAACTCGACGAGTCGGCCAAGCCGGTGACGGTGGCCAAGCCACCCGCCGAGCAAGGTCCGCTGGACCTGGTAGCCGGTCTCGCGGGCACGGCGCGTTCGACCGCCGGCGCCGCGACTCGATTCCTGGGCAAGGCGGGTGTGGGCGCAGCCTCCGACATCGCGCACGCAGTCACCCATCCGATGGAGACTGTCTCCGGGCTTCCCGGCAAGGCGGTCGGTGCGCCAGGTGCTGTACTGCACGGTGTCGAGGACGGCGTGGAACTGTTGCGGCATCCAGATCATCTGCTGGACGCGATGGACGTGATGGGCGTCGAGGCGAGTCGCGGCGCCAATGACATGTCGTCGGTGACCAAACTCGCACTCACCTCCAGCGCCAAGACCGTGTGGACGGGCAAGCCCGGCACCAAGAAGGCCATCTCCTGGTCAGAACCGATCCCCCTGTCGTTGGTGAAAGAGGTCGGCCGGGCGACCGGTGCCACGGTGAACGATGTCCTCTTGAGTGCTGTGGCCGGGGGGTTGCGCAACTACCTGCTGGAGCGCGATGCCTACGTGCCCGAGATCAACTGGATGGTGCCGGTCAACCTCAAGCCGTTCGCCGACAACCTGCCTCCGGACCTCGGCAACTACTTCGCGATCGTGATCCTGCCCATGCCGCTGGACGATGACAAACCCCGCGACCGGCTCGCGACCATGCATCACCGGATGGATCGCATCAAGCACTCAGACGAAGCCGTGCTGACCTTTGGCATCCAACGTGTGGTGTCCATGAGTCCTGGACCGGTGGCCTTCTCACTGACCAACTTCTTCGCCAACAAGGCGGTAGGCGTCCTGACCAACGTGCCCGGGCCACGCGGCGAGATGACGTTCGCAGGCGCCCCTGTGCGACAGGTCGTGGGATTCGCACCGTGTTCGGGTGACCAGCCGATGACCGCGACCATCTTCAGTTACAACGGCGAGGTCACCGTCGGTTTCGCCACCGACGCGGGCTTGATCCCGGATCCAGAGGCGCTCGCCGATCTCGTCGTGGCCAGCATCGACGAACTCGCTGAGGCCGTCGGCGTCGGCTGACTCCGGGCTGCTCAGGCGATGATCAGGTCATCGTCGCCCGTGGGCATCTCCAGCGGGCGGTAGGTGTAGAAGAACGTGCACGGAGTGGACGCGTTGTTGGCGGCCTCGTGCGGAACACCCGGCGGGACGTAGACGTAAGAACCCGGACCGACGTCCTTGCCCATCATGTGGCAGGTCCCATCAAGAATCAGGATGTGGTGATGGGCCGCGTGGTGAGTGTGCTCGGGATTGATCGCCCCACCATCGATCTGCATCAGACCGAGCACAGTGGCTCCGGACTGCCACAGCACCTTGTGCCGGACCCCGGGTGTCGCGTCGTTGGCGATCCATTCGATCGCATCGATGTCTGCAGCACTGTCGACGATGACCCGCCCGAGGTCGTTTCGCTCCATCGTTCTCACCTTCCTGTCTTCTGCGTCATCCCTGTCTTCTGCGTCATTACGCTGTCGGCCAGGCCTGGTCCGACACCTGTGCTGTCCCCACGCTATTCCCCCAGGTCCGGTATGGGCGCGGTGGGTGAAACTTGAGGCATGACAGAGCCTGCAGCCGATCGTTCCATCGTGGGACTGGTCACCGATGATGTGCCGGTGACGAACCCGGAGGAGACTGCCGCGCAACTGCGTGAGGCGCTCCCCGGCAACCGGTACGTCAGCGTCAGCGACATCCCTGTTCTGTCCGGAGGCGAACTCGTTGGCCTGGTGTCGGTCGAACACGTCCTCGCTGCGGAGCCTGATGTTCGGATCACGGACATCATGGATCCACGGCCTCCGATCGTGACTCCCGGAACCCACCAGGAGAAAGCGGCATGGGCCATGGTCCAACACGGTGAGTCCGCTCTCGCCGTGGTCGACTCCGAAGGCCGGTTCCACGGCATCGTGCCGCCCAACCGGATAATGGGCGTCCTGCTTGCCGAGCATGAGGAGGACATGTCTCGCCTGGCAGGTGTCGTCCACGACACGGAGGCTGTGGTGGGTCGCACCGTCGAGTCGGTTCCCCAGCGGGTCCGTCACCGGTTGCCCTGGCTTCTGGTCGGTCTGGCCGGAGCCATGGCCGCGGCCCTCGTCGTGTCGTCGTTCGAGGCAGCCATCAGCGCTCAGGTGATGCTTGCGTTCTTCCTCCCCGGTGTCGTCTACATGGCCGACGCTGTCGGAACCCAAACTGAGACGGTCGTGGTCCGGGGCCTGTCCGTGGGTGTGTCTGTTGCCCGGGTTGCTCGCCGTGAGGCGTGGACAGGTCTCATCATCGGGGTCATCGTCGCCGCACTCTTCATCCCGCTCGGCTGGGTCGTCTTCGGCGACCTTCGACTCATGCTCGCCATAGGCCTCGCGCTGTTCCTGTCCTGCGCCATCGCATCCGTGGTCGCGATGTCCCTGCCCTACCTGTTGGCGCGGTTGGGCCGCGATCCCGCGTACGGGTCCGGGCCCCTGGCAACCGTGATCCAGGACCTGCTGACGATCATCTGCTACGGCGTGATCGTGACCCAGTTGCTGTGATCGATACGGGTCCGGCCTGTCATGCGCCGCATGGTCAGGTCATCCGTCTTTCGGGATCGTGTGTCCATATCTGACCGGTTCGCCCGTGACCGCAGCCCAGAACCGGGTTCCGTACTCCCAGTGCCACCACTCCTGCGGATGGACCACGAACCCCGCGCCGCCCATGGCCGCAGCCAACCGACGGCGAAGATCCCGGTCACGCCGCGGGCCATCGGGCTCGAACGCGGCCGCCGCCGCAGCGGGGACGAAAGCGTCGAACGACGTCCCCAGCGACAAGGGCACGCCGCGCCACGTGAGGGTCAGGTCCACGGTGCCGCCACTCGCGTGCGGGGGGCACCGGGCAGGGTCGGGATCGGGTCGAGTGACGAAACCCGGGGCCAGGGTGGAGTCCTGGTAGACCGTGTCGTGCAGTACTGCCTGCAGTTGGGGATCCCGCCACGCATCCCACACGGCCAGTCCGAATTCCTTGGGCAGGTCGTCGGCGGCGCGATACAGAGCATTCGCGGCACCTGGGCGCAACCAGGCGGTGGGCCGACTGAACGGCCATCCCTCGTGCCAGTAGGCCGCCAGGATGCGAATCCGACGGTGTGCTATCTGTTCCAGATCGCCGGGCTGAGGTGGGGGAGCCGGTGGCAACTCGTCGCTCTCCCGTGCTGTGACAGGGGTGAGTTCCGTGTCCCATGCTGCCCGGGGCACACATTCGCTGCTCGCGGATGCCCAGTGGTAGTCCGGCAGCGGCCCCTCACGGACGATCACGAACCGGACGCCCGCAGCGACCGGCTGATTTGGTCGACCTTGCGCCAGATCGTGGCACGGACCTCAGGGCTGCTCATCTCGCCGAGGTGGGTGACCCGCGCCGGGATGTGGTCGTCGATGGGGTATTCGGGGAATGTCTCGAGGTGGCGCCGGTACTCGTTGTCCGTTGCGATCAGGATGTTGGTCACCCCCGGGACGTCGATGTGCGCCGCCGTGTACGGGTAGATGACGATCTCATGGGTGCTGTAGATGTTCGTGACCCGGTCGGCGATGACGGGCAGGTCGTCGTGCAACTTGGTGAGGAACTGCGAGCCCTCGGCCATGTCGGTCAGGGCCGGCGTCAGGTTGCGCCGGGTGAGTCCTACGATGCGGGCTACACGCGCGGCGCTGCGCGACCCCTGCCACGGGGCACCGACGCTGAACACGTGCTGCACCTGAAGGGGATTGTCGAGCGCGAACCGCAGGCATGCCAGGGCGCCTTGCGAATGACCTACGAGCACGACGGGCGATTCCGGGTCGCGGCCCATCTTGGTGAGGCCGCGCCGGATGTCGCGAGTGATGTTCTGTTGGGATCGGTGCAGCGGCAGTGTGACACCGAAGCTCGCCAGGGTGATGAGGAACGCGTTCGGGTGCCGCTCCAGGACCTTGCGCATCATCAAGGTGGCCGCGACCCCCTTGATGGCGGTCCCGGCGATGATGGGCACGGCGATCGTCATGCGGTCGACCTCCTCTCCTGACTGTGGGACCTCGGCTGTCGGCTGTCGGGTCACGTCGGCTGTCGGGTCGGCTGACGGATGAGGTCAGCGGACGGATGAGGTCAATAGTGCCGCGCCAGCAGGCGGGATGCGACGAAAGGCGCGCGCAAGACGAAGGTTCGCTGCTGTGTACTTGCCCAAAGCCTTCGGAATCCGCAGGAATCGTTGTGGCTGAGTGGTTACCGGGGGCGAGGCTCACGGCCGGTTATCCTGCTGGGACACCTATCGGGAGGGTTCACGTGTTGCGTCGCCGCCGTTCCACCACGGCCGTCTACGCGGCCGTCATGGCATCTGCCGGGCTGCTCGTTGCGGCCTGCGCCTCATCGCCGACCGCCACGTCCGACGGTGCCACGGCACCGGGATCGGGGTCGGAGTCGGGACAGACCATTGCCCCCGAACCGCCGCCTGAACTGCCCCGCGGGGGTCGAGAGGTGTTCCCCGAGTACCGACTGGTCGGCTACTCCGGTGTCATGGGCGACGTCAACGAGGACATGGGCCGATTGACGGGTGACCTCGACGCGCGCTGCGAACAGATCGAGAGAGTCGGCAAGAGGTATGAATACGGGCGCCGTTTGCTCCCCGTCTTCGAGTTCATCCCCGTCGTGGTTCACGGTTCTCCGCAGAAGGACGGCACCTACCGCACGCGTGTCGGCAAGGGCCAGGTGCGCGAGTACCTCGAAGCGGCCCGGCGCTGCAAGGCCCTGCTCTTGCTGAACATCCAACCGGGGCGGTCGGAGTTCATGCCGGAGATGAAGCACTACGAGAAGTTCCTCGAAGAGCCCGATGTCGGCGTCGCCCTCGACCCGGAATGGGCCATGGATCCTGGGGAGATTCCCGGGGTCAACCTGGGTCGCACGGACGGTCCGGAACTCAACGAGGCGGCGATGTATCTGTCGGACATCGTGGCCGAGCACAACTTGCCCGAGAAAGTGATGGTCTTCCACCAGTTCAACTTCGGTGCCGTGGAGAAGATCAAAGGTCTCAAGCCTCAGCCAGGAGTCGCGTTGATCCGGTCGATCGATGGCCTCGGTGGTCCCGAAGCCAAGATCGAGGAGTACAACGCGCTGATCAAGAATCAACCGCCGTACATTCACCCCGGGTTCAAACTCTTCTACAAAGAGGACACCAGTCCCCCCTGGGGATCTCGGCTCATGACCCCGAAAGAGGTCATGGCGCTTCGACCCCGACCCGAGTACATCCTGTACGAATGACCCACCTGCACCACGGCAGATGACGATCACCGCCTGCGATGGGCGCGCAGTAGCCGGTGGGTCGGTTACGACCGGCCTCCAGTCGCTTCGTCCATCAGCACAGGTGCGTTCATCTCGGCGAATCGATCAGCTGTGCGGCGGGCGCGCTCTTTGGCCCGTGCAGCCCGCTGGGCGCCGCGGGTGTCGCGCCAGCGTTGCCGGCGCTCATTGATGCGGGCCGTTGTCCGCGCGGCAGTGGGGGCCCATCGGTCCTCGAATCGGGACACCCGCTTGCGCACCGCCCGCTCCGCGGCGAACTCCACGCTGCGGCTCTGACCGCGCGCCACCAGGTTGTCGTACTGGTCCACGACCGCCGCAGCGAGAGCCGACGGTGTCCGGGTGACCCCGGACAGAGCGCCGCGAGCGTTGCGTGACAGGCCATCCACCGCGCCGATCACGGCGTAGACGGGCTCGGGCAGCTCGCCGTCCAGAACCCGACGGGTCAGCGATTGTGAGAGGTCCTCCGGCAGCGTCATGGACCCATGCTCGGTTGAACGCTGGCTGTTCGCCGACAGCCACACGCAACCGGCCGCGCCGTGTTACCCGATCGGAATCACGATGCGCGGGGGGACAATGGGGTGTGGCAGAACCCGATGCCCCCACCCCGGGTGACCGGCTGCGGCAGTGGCTCGCAGCCAGTGGTCGCCACGCCACGTTCATCGAGACTCACGTTTCCGTGGTGGCCTTGACTGCCGATCGGGCGTACAAGGTGAAGAAGGCCGTTCGGTTCCCCTTTCTGGACCTGTCGACTCGGGAACGCCGGTTGGCGATGTGTTGGCGCGAGGTGCATCTGAATCGTCGGCTCGCTCCCGATGTCTACCTCGGGGTCATCGACATCACCGGTGCGGCGGGGGAGCCGGTCGAGCATGCCATCGAGATGATCCGGCTACCCGATGCGATCCGCCTCGATCATCTCCTGACGGATGCAGACACCCCGGCTCGGCTCACCCAACTGGCCCACCACCTGGTGGAGTTCCATGCCACTGCCGACGGCTCCGATGCGATCGATCAGTCAGGTACGGCGGCCGCCGTGCGACGCCTGTGGCGTGACGAGATCGCCGGACTGACTCCATTCGCCGGCACCGTGGTGCCCCGTCGCGATGCGCAGGCTTGTGCCCGTCTGGCACGGAACTACATCGACGGCCGCGCCGCGCTGTTCACCGATCGCGTGCGGCGGGGCCGGATCCGCGACGGTCATGGCGACCTGCGGTGTGACGATGTCTTCATCCTCCCGGATGGCATCCGGATCATCGACTGTCTGGAATTCGACGATCGCCGCCGTCGGGGTGACGTCCTGACCGATGTGGCATTCCTGGCCATGGATCTGCAATGGCGAGGGCGCGAGGATTTGGCCGAATGGTTCTTGTCCGAGTACTCGAGATTGTCGGGGGACCACTGGCCGCAGTCGTTGGCCCACCATTGGATCGCCTACTTCGCCCATGTCCGCGCCAAGGTCGCCTGCCTGAACGGAGGTGTCGGCGGTGCGGCAGCCCGCCGCGACGCCGAGGAGCACATCGCTCTTGCGCGGACCCACCTCCGCCTCGCTCAAGTGCATCTCGTCGTCGTGGGTGGACTGCCGGGGACAGGCAAGTCCACGGTGACCCGCGAACTGGCGCGCCGGGGGGAGTTCGATGTCCTGCGCAGCGATGTCGTGCGTCGGGAGTTGCCCGCGCTGGTCGCCGCCGATCCCGGGGTCCGGTATTCGGCGGCCGGCCGGGCGGCGGTCTATCGGTCGATGCTGCATCGAGCTGGGAAGGCCATGGGGCTGGGGCGCAGTGTCATTCTCGATGCCAGTTGGGCCGCCCGTGACGACCGTCGAGACGCCGCCAATCTGGCGGCCGCCTGCGGCGCGGAACTCGTTCAGTTGTGTTGCGTCGCGCCGACCAGCGTCACGCAACAGCGCATTCGGGACCGGCTCAGTGCGGGGACCGACGAATCCGAGGCAGATGTCGCCGTAGCCCGGTCGATGGCGGCGCGGTTCGACGCCTGGCCCGAGGCGTCAGTCATCGCCACGACCGGAGACATCGCGGAGTCTGTCGCTGCGGCGGCTGCGGCGCTGACCGACACCCTGATCCGCTGATCCTTCGCGTGGCAGTGGAAGGCCGAAGTCACCAGCGCATCCGTGCTTCCTCGGCGAACCCACGCAGGTCGTGGAGTGCCAGCACCTCGCCCGTGTCCGTGCTCACGGTTCCGGACCATGTGCCGAAGCATTGATGCACCTCGGTGGCAATCACGACCGCCTCGGTACGGGCGCGCCGCTCGAACGAGGGTGCGAACGTCACGTCGACCCGACCGTCGGTTTCGTCCCGGACCCGCCAGGGCCGCAGCCAGTTGTCCGGGTCGTAGTCCCAGGTGAGGTCGGCCCCGATCTTGTGCAGTCGACCGTCGACACACAGCGCGTTCTCGGTCATGCCGGTGCCGTCCGTCCACTTGCCCCCGAACTGCAGTCCGATGGTGTGGTGGTCCTGGCGTCCCGACGCCGAACCCCAGTTCCAGGTGGTGCGGTATGGCCACCGGCCTCGGCCATGGTCGAGGACCGCGTACGAATCATCGGCGGCGAACCGGTATCGGACGCCGTCTGCCACGACCGCACCCACAGCGGGCAGGGTGTTGTCCTTGACTGTGTACTGAAAGCGCTGGTCCGTCCATGGGATGACAACACCGAGGCTCTCGTGGCCGGGGGGTCGGGTCACAGTGACATCAGCCGAGATCCGATCGGTCTTCGCGCGCAGGCGGATGGTGTCGTCTAGCGGCTCGATGCGGATCTGCACACCTGCGCTTCGCACGCCGACCTCCCCGTCCCCGCTGCGTTGGGGTAAAGCCACGCGACCGAGCGGGATGATCGCGGTCTTGTCGATCTCGACGCCGTCATAGGTCATGAACCACACAGTGTGCAGCGCCAAGTAGTCGATGGAGCTGACGGTGAGAGCCAGAACGTGGTCCGGACCCTGAACGCACCAGTACTCCCACCGCTTCGTGCGCCCCCAACCCGTGAGGTTGGCGCGGTGCAGAGGTTTGCGGGTCCACCCGACCGCGGCGGGATTGAGACTCCCCTGGGGAGCGCAGAGATCGACTGGAAGTGTGATCTCAGGCTCATGGCTCAGTGATGCGGTCATGACCGCATCACTTTGACCGTGCGTTTGGGCGGGGACGGATCGGTGAGTCCGCCCGCTGCCGCGCGCACTTTCAGCGTGTACTTGCCGGGCTTGCTCTGGTAGGTGCGCGGTGAGGCGCAGGATTTCCAGGTGGCCTTTGGTGGCTCCTCGCCCTTGATCCGCTTGAACCACTTGCACTGGAATGTCGAGTCGGAAACGCTCGACTCGAACCGGAATGTCAGCGCGACTTTCTTCTTCGCCGTGTAGACCTTGGCTTTGGGGGCCTTTGTGATGGTCGTGTCCGGCGTCACCGGCGGTGGCGCCGGCGAAACGCCGGTCACGCGGGCCACCTTGGTCTCCGTCGGCGTGCCCGGGTAGTCCAGCGTCACCCACAGCGTGTCCGATGGTCCGGCTGCCAACTGCCGCGGTGCTGCCCCTGCAGCCGGGAATCCGCTCAGTGTGGTGTATCCGCCGTCGGACGTCAGCCTTCCCAGGTTGCGTCCGTTGAACTGCGCGAACCAGTAGGCGCCGTCCGCACCGAATGTCACCCCGAATGGATCGAGTTGAGCCGTTTCCGTGGTCTGCGGGGTTCCGCCGGGTTGGATCCGGCCGACGTTCTGCGGATTTGCCAGCGGGTTTGAGTAGCCCATCTGGTCACCGGGACCGGCCGCGATGCCCTGGTTGCCGCCACCAGTGGGATAGGCCGTTCCGGTGCCGTCGACGGCGACACTGACGACCTGTGCACCGCCATTGCCATCAGCCACCCAGATGGTCCCATCGCCGCCGGCGGCGATCGCTTTCGCGTCCTTGACCTTCGTGACGGCTGTGGCGAACTCGGTCACCACAGCCGGTGGCCCCGGCACGATCCGGAAGACCTTGTCCATGCTTGCCGTCCAGAGATTCCCGTCGGGCCCCGGTACGATGCCCCGCGGGTCGGTAAGGGCGGCGATGGCCACGGTGGTAGGTGTCACCGGACTGGTGACACCGGTGGGGTTGAACGACGCCACCCCACCGGCGTAGGTGATCCACATCAGCCCGCCTGTTGCGGTGATCCCGACAGGATTGGTGACTCCGGTGATATCGAAGCGATCGACCTGCCCCGAAGGAGAGATGCGGGCGACTTCGTCGGTCGCTCCGTTCAGCGTCACCCACATGTTGCCGTCGGGGCCGGGAGCGATGAGATTGTTGGTCCCGATGTCGGCCACGGAGTAGACGCCGTCCACCTGCGGGTCGGCGTGTGCCGGAGTCGCCAGCAGGAGTCCCCCCGCGAGTAGTCCGGGAATCACCAGAGTGTGGGCTGCGATGCGGGTCATGGAGTCAGCCTGACCTATCACGGGCCCGGAGTCGATAGCCGACCGCGCCTGGCGCCGTGATCTGGTCACCGGTGGAACAACCGCTGGGACACACCGCGCACCACAGCCGCTGCGCTGCGGCTTCCCGCCGCGAGGGGGCGGCCGTTGAGGACGTCCACCAAGGCATCGAGTGCGGACCAGGGGATCACCCCGCCGGCGAACAACGCCACACCGCGCAGCGGCATCTCATCGAGAGCCCGGCCGAGCATCGTCACCATGGTGCTGTCGCCTGCGGCCATCTGTTCGAACTGGCCACGTGTGTAACGATGCAGTCCCATTCGCAGAACCCGGCCGACCCGGGACTCTTGGAGTTCGCCGACGGTCGTCAGCCGACTGAACGGACGTACGGGTCGCGGCAGCGGCACTGGTCGTCCGAGTAGTTCGGCGAACTCCTGATCGGAGCGTGCCACTGTGACAGGACCACAATCCCCACCGGGGACCTGGCCCGTGACGGTGACGGTGATCGTCGACCGGATGTCGACGCTGGACGCGGCCAACTCCAGCACGAACTCCCCGGATGGCACACGCCACCTCTGGCTGTCGGCATCGAAGTACGAGAAAGCGCGATCGTCCAGCGAGATCGTGACCGTCTGCGTCGCGCCCGGTGCCAGGTGGACCTTCGCGAATCCGCGCAGTTCACGCAGCGGCCGGGCTACGGCACCGGTGATGTCGCGTACGTACAACTGGACCACGTCACTGCCCGGCCGGGGTCCCGAATTCGTGATGGGAACGGACACCGTCACGTTGCCGCCCGGGGCGAGTTCCGTCCGGTCCGCGGTCGCAGGCCCCCATTCGAAAGTGGCGTAGCTGAGTCCATACCCGAAGGGGAACAGGGCAGGAACGTCGTTCGTGGTGAAGTGCCGATAGCCGACCAGAAGGTTCTCGCGGTATTCGACTTGGTGCGGTTCGCCGGGGAAGTACGGATCAGAGGCCACATCGGTCTGGTCGATGGGGAAGGTCTCAGCCAGCCGGCCTCCGGGATCGACGTCACCGAACAGAACGTCGGCCAGGGCAGACCCGGAGGCCTGGCCCCCCAGGTAGGACTCCACGATGGCTGCGGGGGCATCCACCCAAGGCATGGCGACCGGCGACCCGTTCGACAGGGCCACGATCGTTCTCGGATTCGCCGCGCACACTTTGGTGATGAGCGCGTTGTGTTGCTCGGGAAGGGCCATGTCGGACCGGTCGAAGCCTTCGCTCTCGTAGACGCCCGGGAGCCCGGCGAGGAGCACCACCACATCCGCCCGACGAGCCGTGCGGACCGCCTCACGGATGAGCAGGTCGTCGCGGGCGGATGTCACAGGGTCATAGCCCGGTGCGTAACTGGCAGTCGCGGCACGGGTCCGGATCGCGTCCCAGGCGGAGTCCACGCTCGTCGGGTTCACCAGGGAGCTGCCGAATCCCTGGAATCGAGGTGCGCGCGCGAAGGCGCCGATTACGGCGATGGAGATGTCAGGATCGAGCGGGAGGATGCCGTCGTTGCGCAGCAGGACGGTGCTCTCGGCCGCCGCACGGCGACAGAGCAGGTGATGGGCGACAGTGTCAGCGGCCGACCCCTGTTCGCCTGGAGCCTGCTGGGTCAGGTCGAGGACCCGCTGAGCGCTGGTGGCGACATCAGATCGTGGGAGTTCGCCGGACGCGACGGCCGCGGCCACATCACCATCGGAGATCCCTCCACTGCCGGGCATCTCGAGGTCCATCCCCGCGTGCACACCCACGACGCGGTCGTTGGTGGCCCCCCAATCACTCATGACCAGACCGTCGAATCCCCATCGATCACGCAGGATGGCCGTGAGCAGGTCGTGGTTGTCGCAACAGTAGGTGCCGTTGAGCGAGTTGTAGGCCGCCATGACCGTCCAGGGACGGGCTGCGCGGACTGCGTGCTCGAACCCTGCGAGGTAGATCTCGTGGAGAGTGCGGTCGTCCACCACGACATCGACGACCAGCCGGTGCGCCTCTTGGTTGTTCACCGCGAAGTGTTTCAGGCACGCACCCACCCCGGTCTGCTGGATCCCGTTCACCATGGCCGCCGCGAGCCGTCCGCTCAGCAGCGGATCCTCGGACAGGTACTCGAAGTTGCGACCGCAGTTGGGGTGACGCTTGATGTTCAAGCCGGGGCCGAGCACGACACCGACACCTTCGGCGCGAGCCTCATTGCCGACCGCTCGGCCGACCTCGGCGATCAACTCCTCGTCCCACGAAGACGCCAAGGTGACTGCGGTGGGGAAGCACGTGGCGGGGTTGCTACCCGACACTCCCAAGTGATCTCCGGCCTGGTCC